>Ga0182739_1004212_pt1 | contig 12032 bp, 12 predicted proteins | sample eDN5th30CBELigBY_FD_128873 | JGI IMG/M metagenome (GOLD analysis project Ga0182739, IMG submission 128873) | Enriched backyard soil microbial communities from Emeryville, California, USA - eDNA 5th pass 30_C BE-Lig BY (version 2) (version 2) | ecosystem: Environmental > Terrestrial > Soil >... | reverse complement strand
GCCTGCGCACCACCGTCAACGTGATGCGGAAGGTGTACGAAACCGGCCGCAACGCCACGAAAGAGATGAAACAGTTCCTGGCAGATGTCGTCCAATACGAACATCTCCTGCCCAAATGGAACTATACTCTCACCCCACAAACATGACAGTAATAGTCAGGACGGTCCTTACGTGAAAAAATCACATGCGATCGAGTCATCAAACGGCGTTGGTTCTGGGGGAGAATATTCTTGATCGTCGTGGCGTTGCCGTCGTTCTACCTCACATACAGGTACATCTTCCCGAAGATATAGTCACGTTGTACTTTGTCGCATCCCAATTTCGATCTCACCTTGGGTCATCCAACCGCTGCCGGATTCTGGCGTCCCCACCCCTTGACAAAAAGATCTAACAGCGTCTTGTCATCCCGAAATTTGTGCGCATCGGCCCGACATCAATTCACGAGCACGGGTATTTCCATTTCACCGAAAATACTTCGACGAAATCGTCTGAGACAATTCTTGAAATACAAGAAAATTTGCCATTCCAATCGGCAATTTTCATCAATCGTTGAAGTAGATAAGACAGCACAAATGAGACACATTACCGGTGCCGGAACCTGCATTTATGGCCAATATGCAGCATTTTGCATCACCCGTGACAAACTTTGTGTCGGACGTGGCCAAGCAAATTGTCAGAAATGACAAACTTTCTGTCAAACACCACAATGGTGCCGGACACAAATCTTGTCACGGCAACCATCGTAGAACACTGGGAATTCTACTGTCTCTGACACAATTGTTGTCACCACTCTGACATAGAACCTGGCCACCGGACGTGCTTCAGACACAAAAATTGTCACGGAACATTTGGGCCATTGTGAAGGGCTGATCCAGACCCGTCAAATCAGTTGCCGTAAACCCGCTGTCCATCCAGAAACCGACGAGCCAGCGTCGCGGCGTAGTTGATGGCGTGAAGCGTGTCATCCGGCTGGGTTTCCGGATGAGTGTATTTGATAGTGCGCTGCTCATTATTGTGCTCTGCCACTTCACAGTAGATCTCTGGCAAAAACGCCCGACAATCCTCCAATCGTGGAAAATCAATCCGCTTGGTTTTGATCCGCGTGAACACCATGCCAATCGAAGCAGTCCGGCCAATCGTCCACACCCAGAGTCTTCCCATCCGCTGTTGAGGCGTTTGATTCGATCCCGAATAGATCATGGCATACAGCCCGGAGACCGATGACAACTCATTCAACAGCAGATTGTTGTAAACGTTGCCGTTGCCACCACCGTCCGCGGCGATCGCCATCACCTGAAACGTACGACAGCGTTGAGCAATCTGCCGAAGGATCACATTCGGCTCTTCCATGGCCGCGAAATGCTCAAGATACACCACGATAAATCGATCATCCCGAATGTAACCGATCGTCAATACCGTGCGGGAAACCGCACCTCCACCCCAGTCGATGCCAGCAATCAAAATCCGCTGCCCGTCGACGGGAACATCGTTCACCGACTTGGCCATGGGACGTGCCCCACAACACGCTTCCACTTCTTCACGCGTCACGATGTGATCACCCAGGAACGTGGGCAGACCCAGACACTCGTTTCGAAACAACGCGGGGTTGTAACTCGATTGCCGTTCCAGCAATTCCGGATAGTTCAGCCAAGGCGTGGCGATGTGATTGATTGTGAATCCATCTCCCCAGGTTGATCCAGGATTCCGGGCCACCCACAGACCCGCGGACGGGTCAATCGCTGCACGACAATTGGGACACTCGGGACCGGCCAGCCCAAGGACTTTCTCGTCAAGGAAAATCTGGTGACCACACGGACACGGCACCAGCCACTCATGCGCTGTGGAACGGCTGAAAACCTGCTCCAGATGGTTGTCAACACTCTTCGGAGTTCCAGTAAGAAACACCCGCCGGTGCTGTGAATGGCTCAGTGTCTCCTCCAACACAGGGAGATCACCGTCGGCAATATCCTGAAATTCATCGATCAGGAGATAGTCCGCATCGATCCCGCGAACTGCATCCCCGGAATGGTAAGCGGCCCGAATGAACACTTCGGAACGATTGCGAAACTGCATGTGTCCAATCTGTGGCTTCTGCCCCTTGTTACCGATCAAGACGCGACGAATCACTGGACTGTCCATGAGAACCGGCATCAACCGGGATTTGGCGAAGACCTTGGCCTGGTCACCTCGGGGAAAGACGACCGCAATTCGCAGGCCAGGATGGGTCACGGCCGCATGCGTGACGGTATTGCAGAGAAACGTTGTCTTTTCGACCTGTCGGGAGCAACGCAAGACGATTCGGCGAGCTGTGGACGCATAGATCGTATCCAAATAAGGACGCCCGACGAAATCGATCGGGCGTCCTCTGAGATAGATGAAAGCTTCGCTGAACTGCTTCCCGGTCATTGGTGCCGCCCTTGATTGCGGCCGAGAACGGCGCGCTCCGTATCGCAGTCGAAGTGATCGAGCCAACAGATCTATGCATTCTTGCTCTTTTCCTTTTGAACGAATTCCATCGCTGCAGAGAACTGCTGGTCATTCAGGAGAGGCTCCAACAAATTGAGCATCTGAGGATTGGTCCGCAGCACCTCCTGAAGGTCATCATTCGAGATTCCCTGCGAGTTTCGTTGAGACTGATTCGCATGATGAGCTTTCAGGATATCACCGAAGGTTGCCCGCATCGCATTGGCCTGCGCCGGCTTCAGAACTCCCATGGCGATCAGGCCCGGGAGCTGACTCAATCCCTGGAGGCAACCGGTGGAATCGAGAATTGTTCCAGGCTGACGCTGACGGCCAGACTCGCGGCTTTGCTGCGGATCACGTCGACTGACATTCGATTCGTTTTCACGCGACTCGTTGTCCGATTTCGAATTCATCATCTCTGCCATCATTTCACTCCTTTGAATGTGAAAACTTCAGACACTTCACTGAACCATACGACGCCTGAATCAGGATTGTGGCCACTCGACCGATCACACACCTAAATGTCTCAACTTGAGCGATTTCCTTGTGATGCGTCATGACGAACGACTGCTTTCACCCACATTGCTGGACCGTGAAAAACTTTCACTTGAGGACACCTGGGTCAGGAATATCCCACCACCTGAGAAGTGTTGATCCAGACCTGCCAGAAGTTCACTGGCGTCTTCCGACGACATCGCTTCACGAATTCGCCCCGCAATTTTGCGGACGGTTGCTGAACGCTGAAGTCCAATCTTCTCCGTCAACTCTGCGAGACTGATCGTTGGTTTCCACAACAACCAGCGAATCGCTTCAAACCATTGCAACAAGGTCAATGGAGAACGAGCCATGACCGTTCCTGCTCGAAGGCCCATCTGCAGTTTGCAGCCTTTGCACTCCCAGCTCCGGCGGGACTTGATGAAGTAGCCTTCACGGCTTCTGCAATCAAGACAGAGGCGCTCACCGATTTGAAATCGCTTGATCAGATACTCTTCGCATGCAGCTTCGTCACGGAACGAGGGAATCTGCACAACGTGCTGTGTTGCCTGTGTCTTTCTTCGCTGTTGCAGTTCCTCCAGCTTCTGCAGGCTCCGATAGAATGCGCGAGCGAATCCCAGGCTGCGACGATCACAACTCTCCGCTCCAGGAACCATCAACGCTCCCGCGAGAATTTGTTCTTCTTCGACCGGAGTTCCATTCCCTGCTGGTGAAAGCAGGCTGGGGAGTTCCCGGGCTGCCTGTCGCTCCACCGCCAAAGCAGCTTCATCAGTCCGTTCCATCGCCGAGGCTTTCCGCGCCAAATCCATGACAATGATGAGCTCCGTGGGGCCGACCGGCTGGTATTCTTCGAAGAACTGCTGCCGGTAACGTTCGATCGTCTCCAGACGCAGCAAATGGGGAAGAGCCGCTGGTGAGGATGGCAATGCCCCATCAATCGGTGGCTCTGAGGGGTCACTCTCCACGTCGTGTCGCTCGTGCATGTGACTTGGGCTCACCTCTTAAATCCTACTGTCGGCTTTGTAAGTGCAAATAAAAATCAATCACACCAATTCAAACACTTCAATCAACTCGGCGACTTCACTTTTCCGAGCTCGTCCTATCATCGAACAGACCAGCCAATCGGCGAGCGATCAATGTCAGATCGAGCCTCATCATGAAATACGGTGTCAGATCCTGAGATGTTTTTTTGGTGTCATGGACGTTCTGCCAGGGAAAACACTCCAGCTTTCCCCCTCCGCTGGGGTTCGCGTCGGTCGCGAGGCGAATATACTTCCGATCGCCGATATCTAGGAAATATTGATGTTCCGTGTCAAACCTTCCACTTCGAGGAGAAAACCTCCAGTCCCAGCCTAAGTTTTGCGTCGTACCTCGCAAAACCTGCTCCCCATAGGTCGCGATGGCCGCGGCAAGGGGGACTGGAATTCCATTTTCTTTGAGTTTCAACACCATCGCCAGCCAAAAGGCCTGTGCTGGCCCGAACTGTCGGTGGTTTCCACTCTGAGGCGTTTCTTCAATCCCTTTCGGCACAAAGCCTCGCTCCAGAACGTAGCGAGCGTCTCGCTCTGAAACCGCCAACCGCTTGCAGATCGTTCCGAGTCGAATTGTTTTGGACATATCCAAATATTAAAGCCTACAATGGGCTTTTGTCAATCCCTGTTCAACACGAAACGTCCGGAAATCCCCATTATCTGCATGCACACTCTTTGGGAATATCTCAATACTCTACTGAATCTTCTGTATTGAGATGATCCCCTTGGGCCGCGAAGCAACCGATGAAATTTTGACGGACATGCCTGAGGCCCACATTCCGCTCTCCGGAGAACGATCATGCCTCAAGACCTTCAAAAACAACGGATTGCTGCGTTCCTGAGAACTCTTGCGGTCGACTACGCAGAACAGATCCGGCACTTTGAGGAAGGTCTCGTCGAGTTGTGTCGTGAGCTTGAGATACAGAAAATCGTCTGGTCCGACCTCTCTCTTCACAATCGTCTATTCACTCCACGTTGCGGTGAACCGCACTGTCCGATTGCTGATGGAACGACATTCGCTATCGTCTGGCAGGACAAGTCCTGCTTTCTGGGAAGTGGATTGCTGTTTCGATTCTTCGAGAAAATTGCCAGCCGTCCAGGGCGCTACTGCTCGCACAAAGACCTGTTGGACAATGTCTGGGGGGAAGGTCAAGTTCGCGCGAGAGCAAGCATCCGTAACGTGGCCAAACGTCTGCGAGATAAACTCACGGCGAATGATATGCAGGAATTGGCGGAAGCGATCGACGGTAGCGTCGTCGGGAACCAAGGCGGATACAGAAAGGAGAGGGATGCGTTCCCATTATATCCCTCCACCCCGACGGGCTCACCATCCATTGTCTCCCGGAAGATGCTCCATCGCTTGTTTCCAACCTTTCAAGACGAACGCGAGGGTTTTCGCAACCTTCAATGTCCACACAACTTGCAAGTGAAAGCAGAGAATGGCGGACGTCTCATCCGACCCTGACGAAATCGTCCCAGATCGGACACGATATCCGGAATCCGGATCGCGCCATGGAATTTGCGGGGTATCGGAGATTTTAGACCGAGGTTGAATCGCAGCAGGGAGGTTGCAGTGAGCCAGAAGACGGATTTCCGCATTGATATCGATGCGGCGAATGAACTGATTCGTTGGAAGTCGTTGTTTGCAGACGAAGTCACCGCGCATGCCCGGCGGCTCTCAGCTGAATCCAATCATCCTGAGCATGCCACTCTGTTGCAGTATCGGGAAGCGGCTCAGATCGCAGTTCGCTCGCTCTCCGTTGCGATTCTTGATGAAGGGGCATCCAGTGGCGACCAGAAAGCCGCCTGATTCGAAATCCCGCGAATCACATCGGACAATTTCGGCGACGGCCGACGATTGGATTCGACAATTCGTCAAACATCTCGAATTGAACTTCGTCAACACCGGCCACGACCTGCCGCCGGATGCCGGCAAGTCACAACTACAGGATGCGGCAGCACGCGCGGCCGTTGCCACCTTGATTGACTCTGGCCTGGAATTCCAATCCGTTCTGGAACTTCTGGGGCAAGTTGCGGTGGAAAGCCAAGCCACCAATCTCATGTGGAACGAGAGCTCGAATTGAAAATCGGCCAGCCGCCTTCGGACTGATTGATGCGATTTGGACAATTCTGTCTTAGTTTGCATTATATCCACTGGTGAAGTGGTAGTTGATCTACTCGATCTGTAACCATGCATCGATCGCAATCTGATCTTCTCGATCTCATGTCTGAGCTTGTTTACAGATCCATACTGAATTGCAACATTCTATCGATTCAAAAATGACCGCTCTTGAACGGAGATCACATCCACAGCAGGTCTATAGGTCTCGAAATCTCCGGGGCATCACCAGCTTTAGGCTGAAGAAATCGGATGAACTCGGCGACGACGCATCGCATGGCGAAAGTGCATGAGGCACTCCAAAAAAAGGCTTGCTTAAGGATCAAGTCCGGCTCATTTCCATCACGTTCGACCCCGGTATCGGGATTGTAATGGGCATTGCCTCGAATTTGCTGTACCGCGATCTGGAAGTTCGATCGTTGTGGAATTGGTTCGGTACCGCCAGAGTCGGTTTCCTGTGGCGGCGCGACATCGTGATCCCGCCTCTGCAACGAGAACTGGCCAATCTGCTTCGTGAAAAATTGTGTCACCCAAGCAGAGGGATCAGAGAGGTCACAAAGCTGAGTCTTAACGACGTCGAATTGAATCCTCCATCGTCGGGCTGGTTAAAGGGTACACAGGGAAAACGGCATAACCATAAAATCGACACTTTTGCCATTCGGGCCATTTTCAAGGTGGCGACGATCCGGATGCTAGATGCCAAGCCCCCACAACTTTTCATTAGAAACGACTGTTGGAAAGTGCGGCAACTCAAGTCTGGACTCGTTGAAATGTGTGCGTCGATGTCACACCGTCACTTTGGCGCGCCCAAACAGTCCATCCCGGCATGTGTGACAGGGTCGCTGTTCATGAAAAACCTTGCTCTTTTTCATTGGATGGCCTGCTGGTGGGGTGGCACCAGGTTTGCAATTCCTCTGTGAATATTCCGTGAGAATCTTCATTGGAGAACGAAATGACAGGGAAACACTGGAGAGTGGTATGTGGTCTGATGGGTCTGGCGGTCTGCTTATTGATGGCAATGGAAATTGTCGCGGAGCCACCACAGGTTCCGCCAAAAAGTCCCCCGCCGAAACAAAATTCCGATGAGGCAAAATCCAAATCGCTTCAGGATTTCATGCGGGCGAAGCTGTCTGCCTCGGAGAAAATTCTTGAAGGTCTGGCCCTGGAAGACCTCGAACTCGTCCAGCAGGGTGCGCAATCCCTGCATCAAATGAGTTCCGCTGAAAAATGGCGTGTTTCGAAAGATGCCACGTATCGCCAGTTCAGCGAAGAATTTCAGCGCAACACCGGCGAACTTGCGAGAGCGGCAGAGAACGACAACCTCGATCTGGCAGCTCTGAAATGGTTCGCGACGACGATGAACTGTATTGAGTGTCATCGGTTTGTCCGCAATAACCTGATGGTGAAGTAAAAGTGAGAAAACTGCCAACAAGTCGATGATGCAATTTTCGAGAGGAGATGGAGTGATGAAAGCAGCTGTCTTTGTGGAGCCTGGCCGAATTGTGCTGGAGGACAAGCCAATTCCACAAGTCGGACCGCGTGATGCCTTGTTGAAAGTGACCACAACAACAATTTGCGGGACCGACATCCACATTCTCAAGGGCGAATATCCTGTCTCCAAGGGGCTGACAATTGGCCACGAACCTGTAGGGGTCATTGAAGAGCCGGGAAGTGCTGTGACGGGATATCGAGTTGGTCAGCGCGTGATTTGCGGTGCCATTACTCCTTGCGGGCACTGTCATGCCTGTCTGGACGGCCAGCATTCCCAATGCGGTGGCAAGGCCATGGGAGGCTGGCGGCTGGGGAATACGATTGATGGATGCCAGGCTGAATACGTACTGATTCCCGACGCCATGACGAACCTCGCGGTGATTCCCGACGGGCTCACCGACGAGCAGGTGTTGATGTGTCCGGATATCATGAGTACCGGCTTCAGTGGAGCAGAAAGCGGGCAGATACGTCTTGGAGACTCCGTGGCGGTGTTCGCGCAGGGGCCGATCGGGCTCTGCGCTGCGGTTGGTTCCCGGCTCATCGGAGCGACACAGATCTTTACCGTCGACGCCGTGCAACAACGATTAACGATCTCATGTCAACTGGCTGCGGATGTCACGATTGATTTTCACTCGCAGGATCCTGTCAGTGTCATTCGGGAAGCGACAGGCGGTCGCGGCGTGGATGTCGCCATTGAAGCTTTGGGAACTCAGCAGACATTTGAAGGCTGCCTGCGCGTGTTGCGGCCTGGAGGCACGCTTTCATCGCTGGGGGTCTATTCAGGCAAGCTCACATTGCCATTAGATGCCTATGCCGCTGGTCTGGGAGACTACAAAATCGTTTCCACACTCTGTCCCGGCGGCAAGGAACGCATGCGGCGATTGATGAATGTTCTGGAATCCGGCAGGGCCGATCTGCGGCCGCTGGTCACCCATCGCTTCAAGCTGGATCAGATCGAGGAAGCTTACGATCTGTTCTCACATCAGCGTGACGGCGTGCTCAAGATTGCCATCACACCAAACTAATTTTTGAATGCCATGCGTCGGTGAAGGCAAATTGCACGATCGAAATTTCAGGCGAGCTTTGATTCTTCCAGATCGGACCGGCGACGTTGGGGAAACGCGGCACGGAGTGCGTTTAGAACAGCTGCCACATCGATGACTTCCTGAAAGATTGCGCCGGCCACAGGCGGGAGCATGCCGATGAAGGCAATTCCCATTCCTGCCAGACTCAAGGCCATCCCTCCCACGGCGCTTTCCAGGGCAATCCTGCGCATGCGCCGGCCCAGATGCAAAAACTCATCTAATCTTTCCAGGCTGCTGTCCATAATCACGACACCGGCTGCTTCAGAAGCGACTTCCGCGCTATGACCAAAAGCAATGCCGATTGTCGCCGCCGTCATCGCAGGGGCATCGTTGATCCCATCACCCAGGTAGATCGTGTTCGCCTTTCGTGTCTCGTTTTGAACAATTCGCAGCTTTTCTTCCGGACTCTGACCAGCATAAATATCTTGAATTCCAACTTGAGCAGCGAAAAATTTCACTTCCGCTTCACGGTCGCCCGAAACGAGCAGAATTCGGCGGAAACCATGGTACTGTGGTAGATGCTGAACAAACTGTGCCCCCTCAGCGCGAGGCTCATCGCGAAATTGAAAGAGCACCAGATTTCGTGAATCGATGAGCAGTAAACATTCCAATCCCGGGGATTGAGGAGGGAGGATGGCCTGAAATTCGGGAAAGTCCTGAAGGACTTTTTTCCGGCTTGTGATCCAAAGGTGATCTCCGGCAACCTCGCCGCTCAGTCCAGCCCCCGGCTTCTCGCTGACTCGATCGGCATCAACGATTTCAATTTTCCGTTCCTGCGCTGCCGAAAGAATTGCCGACGAGAGAGGGTGCTTAGAATAACGTTCGAGACTGGCAGCCAGTTGGAGCGCACGGTCGGATGCAATTCCTTCGCTGGCCCACTGAAATACCAATTGAGGGCGGCCGTATGTCAAGGTGCCTGTCTTGTCGAAAATCGCCACCCGGCACGTATCGATTAACTCGAGAGCTGCGGGGTCTTTCACGACAATCCCGCGACTGGCCGCTTGCGAGATGGTCCCGACGATCGCCACTGGAATTGCAATCAATAATGGACACGGGGTGGCAACAACGAGTACCGCGAGAAACCGTAACGGGTCGCCACTGGCCAGCCAGGCAGCAATACCAACCGTGAGAGCGATCGGGGTATAGATCCCGCCGAGCCAGTCTCCCAGACGCCGCAATCGAGATCGTTGCTGTTGGGATGTCCGCATCACTTCCATGATCCTGGCATAACGTGAATCGACCGGAAGCTTGTCGGCGTGAATGGTCAGAGCGTTCTCTCCGTTAATCGCACCCGATAACACAGCGGCTCCGGGAACTTTGGAGATCAGAAATGGCTCCCCAGTGAGATATGATTCATCCATCGTTCCGTGCCCTTCCTCGACAGTGCCATCGACAGGACAGGTTTCGTGCGGAAATACGACCAGCGAATCCCCGATCTGAATCATCTCCAGATCAACATCCGTAATTTTTCCCGATGAGAGCCGATGCGCCACGGACGGCATGCGTCGGACCAGCGCCTGGAGCGCGGACGAAGCTCTGATGGCAGCAAATCGCTCCAGCGTTTCACCTCCCGAAAGCATGAGAACGACGATACTTCCTGCCAGGTATTCTCCGAGCAGAACGGACGTGACGATGGAAATTCCCGCGAGAAGGTCCGAGCCAAACTGCCCCCTGACCAGTTTCTGCAAGAGCCCGATGATGAGGGGAATTCCCCCCAGAGCGAGCACGATTTCTAAAGGAATCAGAGCGATGGAATCATCCAGGCCAGCCCCATATCTCAATGCGAGATGAACAGCGATGCCGAAAGCGGCAAGGCCGGCAATGATTGCCTCTGGGCGATTCCGGATACTATCCAGAAACAAGAAGGACCAACCGCTGTCCTCCTTTTGCGTGATCTGGGACATGACGATGGCTTTTCAAATTCAGTTTGCTTGCGTAGATGTCCGGAACCGGATTCAGGGAAGGACGTTCATTTTCGCTGGAACGCATGCAATGGGACACACAGATCAAGTTCATCCGCAGTCAAAGGCTCAGCTGCCGCCCGCTGTGCTTCCATAACCGCGATCGTCGCGTCTGAAGCATCTCCGCCTGTGCGAGCGCGCCGTTGAATTCGTTCTCGCAAAACCTGAATGTCCGCTTCAAATGGAATGATCTGAAACGGGACATTCAGATTCCGTGCCAATTCCTGAAATCGGAGACGATCGGCTCGCCGCAAAAATGTGGCATCGACAATGACGGCGAAGCCGGCCTGAATCAATTGCTGGGCGAGTGAAGCGAGTCGATTGTACGTCCGTTTCGTCATCTCTGAAGAATAGAGTGACTCGGGTGCCGTTGAGCTTGAGGTATCGGAACTAATTCCGAAGATTCGCTTTCGTTCCACATCAGAACGAATACGAATTACCCCCAGTGATTCGATCAAACTATGAGTCCCCCAGGTCTTTCCACTTCCAGAGAGACCGTGAGTAATGATCAGGCGTCCGGTTCCCGGTTGAGTATAGCGAGTCGCAAGATCGAGATAGTTCTGTAATGCCAATTCTCCGCATTCTCGTTCTTCACTTTGTTCCTTCATCTGGTGCAGGCGAAGTAGTTCGACTTTGGCACGAACAATCGCGCGATAGACCAGATAGAATCGCAAGACAGAAATGCCCTCATAGTCTCCCGATTGTTCGAGAGACGCATTCAGGAAGAAGGCCGCCAGATCTAGCCGCCCGTGTCGCGACAAATCCATCACGACAAAGGCAATCTCATTCATTGTGTCAATCCAGCGAAAAGCCGGGTTGAATTCCAAACAGTCGAACGGAGTGGGCGCGCCATGCCAGACAATTATGTTTCCCAGATGAAGATCACCATGACACTCTCGCACATGGCCATCGGCCTTACGATCGCCGAATAGTTTACGCAGCTGTTCAAAAATATTCAGTGACCATTCATTCAACTGCTGGACCTGACCTTTCCTTGAACAAAGGTTCGCCCCTCGCTGGAGTTCAGCAAAGTTCTCGATGATTGGCTCAAGGATCTGGCTCGAACTGCCCCAGATATCATTCTGGCTGGCCACGGGGGCCGCGCGGTGGCTCTGATCGATCGCCCGCGCCAGTTCAGCGAGCGTCTCACATGTCAGCCGATCCGCTACCAACAGATTCGAGAGCAGCAACTCATCATCGAATTGGCGCATCCGCAGGGCGACTTCAATGACAGGGCCTGTTCCACCCAACACGGGCTTTTCGTTCAGGGCCAGCGGTTACTAAGTTGTTGATCCTGTTAGGACTTGGAGCAGGTAGTCTTCGTTCCAGCCGCACATGCGGCGCTTCATGGCCAGGCTGTCTTTGCCCGGATGCTGCTTCAGCAGCG
>Ga0182739_1004211_pt1 | contig 12033 bp, 7 predicted proteins | sample eDN5th30CBELigBY_FD_128873 | JGI IMG/M metagenome (GOLD analysis project Ga0182739, IMG submission 128873) | Enriched backyard soil microbial communities from Emeryville, California, USA - eDNA 5th pass 30_C BE-Lig BY (version 2) (version 2) | ecosystem: Environmental > Terrestrial > Soil >... | reverse complement strand
CAGTTTGGTCGATCATGTGCCCGCGTCGAAAAGGTTTCACTTGATGAAAGACTGAATGCCGCGAGGCAAGTGCGTTACAAGATTTACAAAAAAGCACTCGAGACTTTCCGGCCATTGATCAAGAGTGGCCAGATATTTCTGTCTGGCCGAGACGTCGTTGTTTTTCAATGTTCTGCTACCTGCCGGTTCTGTTATCTGCCGGTTCTGTTATCTGGCGGACGAGCTGGCAGTTCGCGTGGCGGGTCGTGAGGCAGGTGCTGGTCCCCCAGCCACTCGCGTTTCCTGCGTGGAGTAATAAGAACCGTAGGCTGCATAATCGTAGCCGGCTTCGGAAGCATGTTCGGACTGAAAGCCGTTTGCAATCAGGCCAAAAACTCGCACGCCGTGAGAGGAAAGGGTCTCCTGAGTACGCTGTGCAGCGGCCTGCTTCGTCTTGTTCATGCGCATCACCATCAGCATGCCATCCGTACGGGGAGCGATAATGCAGGGATCGCTGACGGCCAACACCGGAGGCGAATCGAGAATCACAATGTCAAAGTCTTCGCGGACTTCGTGGAGCAACTGCGCCAGCGTTCCCGCCGCCAGGAGCTCAGCGGGATTTTCCGGACACAGGCCGGCTGTCATCAGAGACAGACCGTCCACGGGGGTTGGACGAACGGCATTTCGCCATTCGATCTCATTCATCAGGACATCCGTCACCCCCACCTCCTGAGGCGTGCGGAACAGAGAATGTTGAGTCGGTCGACGCAGATCGCAGTCCAGCAGCAGCACGGATTTTCCAGATTGGGCAATGGCGATTGCCAGGTTTGCTGCGGATGTGCTCTTGCCGTCACCCGGCTCCGGGCTGCTGACCTGGATCAGTTTTTCACCGGGCTGCATCGCCACGAACAACGTGGTCCGAATCGACCGGAAGGCTTCTGCCTCACGCGAGCCGGGGCGATGAAAATAACAGAGTGCGGGAGAGAGTTTTCGTTCCTCGGCCAATCGTTCGGCATCGGGGCTGGAGAGAAAGCTGGGAACGGTCCCCATCAGCGCAGTTCCGGCAAAAGATCGGACATCGTCCAGCGTCCTTAAGGTGGTATCGAACCATTCCCGCAGGTAGGCCAGGCCGAACACCAGGACCATCCCCAGCATTCCACACGTTCCTACAAGTTTGATGACTCGTTTCAAAGAGCGTTCCAAACGGACCTGGGAGATCTGCTGAAGCCGATAACCTTCCTGTTCGCGAGAGATGTCATATTCGGCAATCTGATCAAAAAGGCGTTCCAGTTGCTGCTTCTTCTGGGCAATATCATCTTTTCGACGCTGATCTTCCACTTCAAACATTTCTGCCCGTTTGGCCTTCTTCTCAGCATCATCATGCAGCAACTTCAAGTTCCCATTGTCGATTTCCAGTTCCTTCAACTGGCCCTGCAACGTGGCTTGGTAAACAGAAACGATATCCATTCCCAGGGCTGCAGAACGCGAAGAAAGGGGCGTTTTGGCAGACTGATCGAGATCCGGAGCCTGTAACCCCTGCCGGGTATAGAAGTCGAGCAGTGTCCCGATCTGCCGTCGGACATTTCGCACCTGCGTATGATCTTCACCCAGCGTGTGCAGCAGGCGCTCTTCCAGCAACCGGGCAGTGAGGAGTTGCTGATCGAGTTGAGCTTTTTCCGGCGGACCGGCAATCGAGACTCCACCGCCACCGGCGCCCGTGCCTCCTCCATTGCCGGATGTGCCGGTGGAAAGAGAATGCACGACCCAGAACTCCAACACCTCACGTGATGCGTTGTCTTTGATTTTCCGGTCCAGTGTCGCCAGGCGAGCCTGAATGCTGGAGCGTTTGCGCAGATTTTCGTTCTGGGCGGTTTCGATCGAAGCCAGTTCGACTTCATATTGATTCTGGACTGGAGCGGCCATGCCATTAATGGAGACCACCGGCGATGCCTTGAGGAAAACGGGGGCATCATTGCGGAACTGCTGATAAGACAGTTCTTCCTTCTTGATGGCCACGTCCAGTTCGTTCTGGCGTTCCACCAGCGTGTGATAAAGCTGACGCGCATTCTCGTCCCGGGTATCGTTCAGATAGTCGCGATACGATTCCACCATGGCCTGCACAACGGCCCGGGCAATTCGCTTGTCGGGATGGGTATAAGAAATGGCCAGCACATTATCAAACGAACTCTCCTGACCGGAGCTCCGGGTTACAGAAAGGTCTTCCGTGACCTCCTTGTATCGATCATAGGCGTTGGCAAGTTGTGGAATTTCATTGAGGCCATGGTCCTTGAATGCCCGTTCGACAATCAGATCAGTACGGAGCAATTGTACGTGATCGCCACGATCACCATACCGGTTCGCTTCACCATTGCCGGTCGGCACCGTGGCTTTTTTCGACACCAGAACCTGGGTCGTGGCAGAATAGACCGGTCCCAGAATGAGATAAACTCCCACTCCCACCAGCAGTCCCAGACACAGACCAGTCGCCAGCGGCTTCCACAGGGTCAGTACAAAACGCACGATGTCAATCGAACGGCCCGTTGAACCATTGCCATGAAATCCGAACGGCGCAAAATCGAATTCTGCTGCCGGTCCATTTGTTTTATCGGAAACTGTCACGAATCGGTCTCCTCGGACAGGGAGAGCAATTGACTCTCGCCTGGTCCCGCGATGAATGTGTCTGGACTGATTGTCTGTTGTCTTCTGCGTGTCAGAACGTGGCCTGTGCGAAGTGAATGCACTAGAGCGTTTTTGTAAATCTTGTCGTGAACTTGCCTCGCGGCATTCAGTCTCTCATCAGGTGAAACCTTTTCGACGCGGGCACATGAGAGACCAAACTGGTCTATACTATTTCGGCCATAACCAGTTGTTCACCTGGCACAAGTCCCTTGTGTCTCGAGGGAACTTTGCCTGTTGCCGGAACAGGAAGCAGTGGGGGACGCGGTCTGTTTGTAGGTCTGTTTGTAATAGTTCAGGGTTTCTTTCAATCCCTCTTCCAGCGAGATCTGCGGCTGATACCCCAGATCGTTCTGAATGGCGGAGATCTCTGCCCAGGAATGCAGCACGTCCCCGGGCCGTGGAGGGTGAAACTCCGGAGCGAATGGCAGATTCAAACCATCACAGATCATTTTCAGTAATTCGATCACGCTGATGGATGAGCCTCCCGCCACGTTATAAACCTTGCCAGAAATGCCGGCGACCGTTGCCGCCAGCAGATTGGCATGGACGACACTCGTCACATTCACAAAATCACGAGACTGCTCGCCGGTGCCATAAATCCGTGGAGTCCGCCCTGTTAAAAGGGCTGTCGCGAACAATGGAATGACGGCGGAATATGGGCTGGCCGGGTCCTGACGCGGGCCAAACACATTGAAGTATCGTAAACGGACCACTTCCAGATTGTACGAAGCGGCAAAACTCTGACAGTAATACTCTCCCGCGAGCTTGGCAGCAGCATAAGGGGAAAGAACTTCCGGAACCTGATCTTCCCGCTTGGGCATGATCGGAGAATCGCCATAAGCACTGCTGGAACCGGCATAGACCACACGGCGAACACCTTGCAACCGGGCCGCATTCAACACATTGACGGTTCCCGTCACACACACATCATGCGTGGCCACCGGATTTTCCAGGCTCATGGGAACTGATGCCAAGGCAGCCTGATGGAAGACCACATCACAGCCCGTGACCGCCTGTTCCACCAGGGCTGCATCCCGGACGTCCCCACGAATGAATTCGACCTGATCTTGAACGTTCCGCAGATTTTCGAGCGAACCGGTCAGCAGATTATCCAGCACACGAACGCGAATGCCCTGCCTGACCAGGTGCGTTGCCAGATGTGATCCAATAAATCCCGCGCCGCCCGTGACCAGGCAGCTTTCAAAGTTGATCGACACGAGGCCGCACTCCGTCAGTGGTTATTTTTAATGGGAGATCGTGGTTGTTTATGAGAGAAGCGGATATTGACCGCGGCGGCGTGACCGCGGCAGACTTTTCCCATTGTGGAAAATCTACCTCGTAAATGGGATGGGGAAGCAATCTTGCCGCGATTGTGCGGTATTTGGGTAACAGACGGTTCCGATTGTAGCGCATTCGAAGCAGTGGAAGGATGTTCTGGCGGAGGCCGGAGGGCCGGTGGCAGAGGGCAGAAAATGACAGAAAACTTTCACTGACCCCTGAATTCTGCCCCCCTGAATCACATTTCGTCTTTCAATGAAGAAATTACAGGTTGAAAATCGCGCATTTTCGCTTCAAGCAGTGTAATCCTTCGGGCGGGCATCCCGGGCACATTTGATTGTCCCGGAAATTCATGACCGAAAGTCTCCCGGGTCGCTTGCGTTTTCTCTATGGGTTCCAAGAGAATCCGGCGAGACAGCGGAGAATCGGAAAAACTGGTTTTCTAGAGTTGTTTCGAAATGGAAGAGACAAAAGAGTTCCGGCCAACGCCCTACCCTGGGAGTCGGTTGAAAGTCTCACATGCAACCAGACGTTTCTTGTGGAACCGTGGGAATCATTTTGTCGAGTCGATTTTGTGACGGTCTGTATGCGATCCCTGCCAAACGGGAATGCGCCTCCGCCTTTATTCACCCAATTGTCAAGGTCGCCTCCCTGTGAGGTCACCGGGCACAACAGATGATGTTGCAGGTCCAAGCGGCATGAGTACTGAAAAACCAATCTCTCAAGACGAGAATTTTCTGCCTTCCCCCTCTGAAACTCCGGCACCCGCTGAGGCTTCAATGCCTGAAGCCTTGCAGGCACCGGTCCCAGCAGAAGCTCAGGTTGCTGAACCAGCATCTGCCGAAAGCCAGTCGATCGACCCGGCACCAGAGCAGGTCCCCGCGGAAAGCCAACCCACAGCCCCGGCCCCAGAACAGGCAGCCATACCAGAACAGGCACCCGTTGATAGTCAGTCAACAGAACAGGCGCAGACACCAGAGCAGGTCTCCGCAGAAAGCCCTGCAACAGAAGCAGCCTCTCCGGCCGTCCCGCTCCCAGAAAGCGAAGAGCCCAGGCGAAAATTACAGCTTCGTCCCATTGCACTGGGTGAAGAGGTGAAACCGGTTCCCTCGCTGGGAGACTCGGTCGCATCATCCGCGGAGCAGGCTGCTGCCGAAGCTCAAGCTCAGACCGAACGTGCCCTTCCTCCTCCTCCACGTGAAGCGGTCCCACTGCCGGAAAATGAGGCGATCGATTCTGCGCTGGAAGCGGATATTGAAGCCGCCATGCAGGGCGATGCCGCAGCCACGATCCCGGTTCCAGCCAGTTCTGCGGAAGCGGTCACGCTGGAAACCTTGCAGGGAGGACACAAACTCAAGGGAACTGTGCAGGCCATTACTGGTGATAGCGTGTTCCTGGACGTCAATCTGCGCATGACGGCGGTGGTCCCGTTCCGTCAGTTCGACGTCAAAAAGCCGCCCCAACTGGGGGATGAAGTCGAAGCAGCCTTCGATAAAGTGGATGAAGCAGAAGGATTGATCCTGTGCAATCTGCCACGTGGTACGACAGTTGTGAAAGGGGGAGACTGGTCGGCCGTCGCCCCGGACCAGGTTGTGGATTGTATGGTCACCAAAACGAATAAAGGAGGCCTGGAAGCCACAGTAGGAACCCTGCGAGGATTCATTCCCGCCAGCCAGGTGGACTTGGGGTACATTGCGGACCTGCAACCATTTGTCGGTCAGAAACTCCGGGTCCGTATTACAGAAGTCAACCCCGCCAAGAAAAAGCTGGTGATGAGCCGGCGGGCACTCCTGGCGGAAGAACGGGAAGTGGCCAAAGGTCAGTTGCTGGAAGAGATCAAACCCGACCAGACCCGCACTGGCCGCGTGAAGTCGATCAAAGATTACGGCGCATTTGTCGACCTGGGCGGAATGGATGGATTCCTTCCGATTGGACAACTCAGCTGGGTCCGTATCGGTCATCCCTCTGAAGTGCTGCAGGAAGGTCAGGAAATTGAAGTCAAAATCCTGTCCGTCGACAAGGAAAAAGGACGTATCAGTCTGGGGATGCGGCAATTGGCTCCCAACCCCTGGCGTTCGGCAGAAGCGAAGTATGCCAAAGGGTCCACAGCCACCGGTCGCGTGACTCGTGTTGAACCTTTTGGAGCCTTTGTTGAACTTGAACCCGGTGTGGAAGGACTGGTTCATATCAGTGAACTGGAACATCGCCGTGTCAAACGCGTGGAAGAAGTTCTAAACGTCGGGGACATGGCGGAAGTTCAGATCATCGAAGTCGATCCGAAAAAGAAACGCATCAGTCTGTCCGCCAAAGCGCTCAAAACGAAACCAGAACCGATCGCCCAGCCGAAGGACGAAGATCTTGCCCCCGGCAAAGGGGTTGCCTATCAGCGTAAGCGGAAAGATGGCCTGAAGGGGGGAACCGGTTCCAGTAAAGCCGGAGGACTCTTCGGAAACCCAACTGACTATTGAAATAGTGCAGTTTGGTCTGGTCGTTTCGGAATGGCTTCCGGTCGCCATCAGACTGGCGAAAAATGATCGTTGGCAGGGGATTTCCCTGCCAACGATGAGCTGGCAGTGACGGTCGTTCCAAGTCTGGTCGTTTTGTTCGATGGGATGCAAAAAGGAGAGAGAACAGGGGAAAGACTTAAGATTCAGGCTTCCCCAGTTCTCTCTCCTCTTTTTCCCGGTCTGCATCACATTGGACTCGGAATCCCTGAGTGGTCATGCATTTCGTAACGTACTCACCGTCTTGGCTGCCCGTTTCGTTCTGAGACGGTTTCGGTCTGATGCCGCGGACGATTTCAGGGGGCCATTAACTTCGCACAATTGGAACCTGGAGTACCACTTGAACTGGGTGCCGGAGTGCTGAGTGAACAGCTTTCTGAGCATCCGGTCTCGATGCCACTGCTGCTGAATCCGCCCTCCCCACAGCCTGCGCCTGCCGCGCCGTTTCCACCATAGCCTCCAAACCCGCAACCCGCAGATCCCCATCCCCCTTCGGGGTAGGCTCCGTCACAGGCAATGCTGCAGCCCCAGGCGTCGCAGGTGTCCACCAGATCATAGAAAGCGGAACCCGTGGTACGAGATTTTGTGAATCCAAACCATTTTCGTGCGTGAAAACCGCTGAAGTAGTACGTCTGATTCAGTGCTCCCACGGCATGGGCAACATCATTCAACTCTGAGACAACGGCATTTTGCACCTGGCTGAGCCCTACCAGCATGCCGAGAACCAGTACGGTAGCAACAAGCACAAGTTCTGCGGAAATGATGAACCCACCATCATCATGGAGAAAGCTGGAAATCGTGTTGGACATGGCATGTTCCTTGTAAGGTCTGTGATCGATTGCGTCGGCTTTAAATCTGTTTTCAAAAGAGGGCCCGACCCACCGGGTTGCGCGTCCGGTCGGTCAGGCCCTTCCCCCCATCACAGGGATTTCGGGTTTGCGATATCGCTTGGGATCAGCAAGCGGGAAAAGAGGTCTCTGGCGATGAGCTGAGGACCGCTGTCGCTCCCCGATAGATTGTTAGCAATGCCGTTTCAGGCGTTGTGTTTGTTGTATTCGTTGCGTTGCGTGTGATTGACAAGAAATGCACAATCGGTGCCACAAGCCGATTCAGAACATTCGGTACAGTCGGAACAAGTGAATTAAGTTCTACCAGCAAAACCGCTTGCATCTTTTTGGCGCAACTGCGTGCTGTCCGAAAAGTCTGGTTATGCGGAAAACAATGATCAGATCGGTGAGCGCAATGATTCTGATCATGCTGTCTTTATTGAACAGGCAAACTTGCACAAGCCCACAGTCTCTCCGGAGCGATTGAATTGTTTGCCGAGTGCCTGTGTGGAGGAAGTGTGATTGATGAAACGCTGAATGCCGCGAGGCAGAATCCAGACAATGCGGGGCGAATGCGCTCTAACTTTTCCTAATGAATCAACATCCGGTGGCACAGACATTTTGCCTGGGCGTATTTCAACAGGCTGCCAGACCAGTTTGCTCTTGTTCCTGAAATCAATTTGATCCAAGCTTCCAAACTTGGAAGCACCGTCCTATCAAGATGCTTGATGCATCTGGCATCCGAAAAGAAAAAAATATGGATTTTCTACAGCTCAAAGACAAAACGATTCTGGTCATGGGGGCTGCGAACCGCAAAAGCGTCGCCTTTCAAATCGGTCAGCTTCTCACCGCCGCAGGAGCAGATGTTTTATATTCTGTACGGAGTGCTGCCCGAAAAGACTCCCTCTGCAAGCTGTTGGGAGAACAGACTCCAATTTATGTTTGTGACGTCGAGCACCAGTCGCAGATCGATACATTGAAACAACAGGTGTCACGCGATCGCAAGCAATTGCATGGCATCGTCCATTCCATTGCTTTTGCCGATTATTCCGCCGGCTGGTTACCCTTCCATGAGACTCCCCGGGCAGCCTTTTTGCAGGCCATTGATATCTCCTGCTTCTCGCTGATTGCTGTCTCCAACGCTTTTCGCGAGTTGCTGGACCCGGAGCAGGGAAGTGTGGTCACCATCTCGATTTCGACCACCCGGATGGCGGCCGAAAATTATGGTTATATGGCTCCGGTGAAAGCGGCACTCGATTCTTCACTGTGCTTTCTGGCAAAGTCATTTTCAAAATTTTCACGTGTCCGGTTCAATGCAGTTTGTCCGGGACTGCTGAAGACGTCAGCCTCCGCGGGGATTCCGGGATATGTCGACTCGTATCTGTTTGCGGAGAAGGCGACACTCAGGCATTCTGCAGTCCGGACCGAAGAAGTTGCCCATGCCGCCCTGTTCTTGTTAAGTTCTCGTTCATCTGGAATCAATACACAAGGTTTAGTGATCGATGCCGGCATGTCGGTGAACTATTTCGACCAGCAACTCGTCTCTCCCGCGCCACCGGAATCGTTATCATAAATAGCGTTCAAAGAATTTTGCCATTTCAAGCAGCGCCCAATCAGTCGTCCCGCTATGAACTTGCCTCGCGGGATTCAGAGTCTGTCCGGAAAGGTGTTTTGTCAGGCGAGATCGAGCGATTTGCGTTCTGACAAGGAAGCTGAAGCAGGCGAATTCCAAGGATTCGTCGATGCAGGCTGACGAAGTTCAGAACGCAAAAGAAAGAGCCGATCGCAGCCCAAATTGACCTGTCCAGACAGACTCTCAGTCTTTTATCAAGTGAAACTCTTTCGACGCGGGCACATCACAGGCCAAACTGGTCTATTGCAAAAGTGGGCTGAATATTTCGGGCCGGCGTGTACACTCAGAACTCTGGCATTATTGAACGTACTGCTATCCACCAAATGCGCTATAGCGCTTGACCCCCTGATGAAATGCGACACGATTTGCAATCAGCAAGGCAATCACCCAGGCCAATTCCACCAGCAATAAATTGCCAAGTTCATTTTGTTGATACTTGCCCAACCAGATCGCAGCGGGGGTATAAGCCAGGTATTGAAATGGGGAAAGTGAAATCACGGACTGGAAAGACTCCGGCAGAAAATCGAGCGGAATCATATGCCCGGAAAGAAAATAGTTCAGCATCATGTAAATAAATAAAAGTGAACTCACTTCCAGAAACCAGAAGGCGATCAGTCCTAATAAGGATTCAATTAGAAAACCGAGTAGAAATGCCATGATCAGCGTTGCTGCAAATGCGAGGCAGGTGATGGCGTCTGGAATTGGCGGAAAATATCCCCGGCATAACCAGAACACAAATAGGAATGGCCCAATTGCAATGCCATAATAAACCAGTTTATGAGCGACGCGATGCCAGAAAAGATAACCCAGCAGATCGATGGGCTGCGTCAGGAATTTCTTGATTGAGCCATCCCGGATCTGGGCAGCAATCCCGCTGGCCAGTCCCGGCATGCTGGAAAAAGCTCTTGCCACCATGGTGAGCAGGTAATAGGCGACCATGTCGTAATAGGTATAACCGCCGATTTCCGTATGTGCCTGGCTGGTTCCGACGGCAAAGATGGCCCCCCACAGAAAAATCTGTGTGACAATCGGCAAAAATCGGAACAGCGTAGCCATCGCGAAATCCGCCCGATACATCAGACGTTCTTCAATACACGTCCGCAGGATCACCCAGCAGACCCGCCACTGATGAATAAGCTGGTTTGGAGGGATTTCTGTCGCTGTCGCCATTCTGAATCTGTTTTCTATTCCGGGCCGTCATCTGCTGATCACTGACTTTGTATGCATTGGTCCACAGTGCGAGTCAAGAGGGAAGAGAGAAGATGATGAAGATAACATCTTTTCATCCTGGGACATACAAACCGTGCCGTTTTCGGGATGCTGCTCCTCGCCGCACCTCTCGCCGGTCAGGACTTGGGTGGGGCCGCGTCCATGAAACGTCCTCCATTGCCGAGCTTCGCGAGCTAAGAGAGAGAGCTCCGCGAAGTCGAGGAAGGAATCCACGTCGTACAGCAGTTTGCCGGGTGTTTATCAAGCATCGGCAAAGAACATCGCGAGGCTCAGGAGTTGTTTGAGCAGTCGTCGTAGGCTGGGTTGAGCGACTGAGCGAAACCCAGCACGGCGGGGTGTGGCTATTCACGCCAAATACGTTCTTTCGCAATTTGCATTGCAGCCGCGTAGCCACCAAAGCTGGGTCTCGACCCAGCCTACATCACTAGTGCCCTGTCAGGGCTTGGATTTCGGGTGCGCGATCGCGAAACGTCCTCCATTGTCGGACTTTGCGTTAAGTCCTACCCGAATTTTTAAAATTGACGAAGCACTAGAGACGATATCATTTCGAGTTGGCGTTCTCTTTGGGAACACTGATCTCCAGCGTCGACTCTCCTTCCGGAAGCTCCTGTTTCATTTGATAATCCTGAAACAGGAACCGGCCGGGGCTGCCTTCTGTCACGACTTCGTGCGTTGTCCCAGCCACCGAAATGATGGTTGGTCCCCCCACTCCTCCTTTGCCGTCACCGGAATTTGTGTCGAAGAGACCATCTTTAATGGTGGCAAACCCCTGGGGACCGGAATTGCCTTTGGACGAATCCGGCTCGAAGGTAATCGTCCCGAACGGAACCGGCTGTCCATCATAGCTCACGGTTCCATGCACTCGAAAACGTGTCGGACCGTCATCCTTGGCATTGCCACATCCGATGGACAATCCTGCAAGCATAAGCGTCGCGACCGCCAGCCTTAAACCATTGGAAAAACTTTGTTGTGAGCAAGCTGGATGATTGTCGATTTTTAAAGTCGAACATGATTCCGGAATGTTCACTAAAATCGACTCGGCGTTTTGTGTCATGCGATCTTCCATTTTCACTCGTATTCAATTTAATACAAGCAGATGAGTAATGAAATTAAAAAGTGTGTCCCGACAGGCTCCAATGGACGTACTCTGTTGGACGCACTCTGTATAAATCCAAAGCGTGGATGATTTACCGCTTTGCTCAGTGATGTGATCAATCATTAAGTTTACGGAGCGCATTGCAGTTGGGAGGAGACGATGCGTTCGGGATCGAAAAAAGACAATAATATCAATTCATAATGTCAATCATTCCAGCGTAGCGATTTCGCTACCAGCCCGCGTGGAGAGTCCGCGATAGATGTCCATGCTCATGTTTTCGCTGGCAAATCGGACAGCTCCATCCCCCATCAGAAAATGTACTCCACCCGTGTGATTACTGCTGAAAGATTTGTGATTGAAAGAGCCGTTTCTGATGTTGATTCCGCTGACAATATTTTTCGTGCTGACGTTCGAGGAATTTGTCTGCCCCCCGCGCATCCAACACCGCAGAAGATCCTTGTCTTTATCATTTGATGATTCACCTACCAGAAAGGTATTGCTGGACCCATCGGTGACATCACGCAATTTTTTAGGCCACTGTCGAATCAGAATTCCTTCCAGGGAATAACCTCCAAAATTACTGCCATCTTGACCAGCGGGATTGAGGCTTTCATAAGCCTTCCCTGTTACAGGATTTGTTCCCATTGGCCCCGAGACGCCCAGGTAATGGGCTGCAATATGAGTATTGTTGATATCTTTAAATTCTGCAGAGCTGGGGCACAAAAACCCGGGAATCCTGACCGCACTGATGTGGTAAGTTCCCCCCGTGTTTCCCCCCTGATCCCATTTGATTACGTTGAAATTAAT
>Ga0182739_1004209_pt1 | contig 12034 bp, 10 predicted proteins | sample eDN5th30CBELigBY_FD_128873 | JGI IMG/M metagenome (GOLD analysis project Ga0182739, IMG submission 128873) | Enriched backyard soil microbial communities from Emeryville, California, USA - eDNA 5th pass 30_C BE-Lig BY (version 2) (version 2) | ecosystem: Environmental > Terrestrial > Soil >... | reverse complement strand
TCTAGCGGCGCTTCCGGTGGGTCTCTCGACCCGGCCACCTCAGCGTCTGAGGCGGTTCCGGCGGCCCCGCTCGTCGTCGGGAGCCGGGCTTATATGGGTACCCCCGATGACCGTCAACGGGAATCTTGGGGAAAACGCTGCCCTCCTCGGAGGACGGCGTCTTCCGACGGGTAGCGGGGCTCGTATCCACCGAGACCGGCGCCTCTAATGTAGGCACTCACATGCGCCTCGCAAGGCCACAAAACCGCAGAGGCATGTGCGGCAACCGATTGATTTACCGACATTTTGTCGAGAAGCCGCCTGGGCAGGCGCTCACGCTTCGAGACGCGCGCCGGCGTTTACCCCGGGGGTGCGACTCTCACTTCGATTATTTCGTTTATTTCGATTGCTTCGTTTATTCGCCGGGACCCCTGCTTTTCGACGGCCTGCCAGCTTCAGGCCATCACACTCGCAGGTGCTTTACAGCGCGGCCTCGATCGCCGCGGTGATCTCGCTGGAAACCGGCCGAACGCGGCTCGGCCAGGCACCTTGCAGGCTGCCATCCTTGCCGATCAGGTATTTGTGGAAGTTCCACTTGGGCGCCGCACCCTCGCCCGCCTCGGCCGCGATCCACTTGTAGAGGTCGTGGGCTTCGGGACCGATCACCCTCTGCTTGGCGGTCATCGGGAACGTGACGTCGTACATCGATTGGCAGAAGGTCGCGATCTCGCCTTCGCCGCGCGGCTCCTGCGCGCCGAAGTCGTTGCAGGGCACGCCCAGCACCACGAGGCCGCGCGGACCGTAGGTCTCATGCAGGGCCTGGAGGTCGGTGTATTGCGGCGTGAACCCGCAATAGGAGGCGACGTTCACGAGCAGGATCGGCTTGCCGGCCAAGGTCTTCAGGTCGAGCGGCTTGCCGTCGATCGCGGTGAAGCTGAAATCGTGCGCGCCCATGTCAGGCCTCCCTCTCAAGGTTCGTCGTCGTAACGTTGCTCGCGCCACGGATCGCCATAGTTGTGATAGCCGCGAATTTCCCAGAATCCCGGCTTGTCGAACACCGAGAACTCGATGCGCTTGATCCACTTGGCACTCTTCCAGAAGTAGAGCTTCGGAAGCACCATGCGCAGCGGCCCGCCATGCTTGCGGCTGATCGGCTCGCCGTTCCAGTTCCACGCCAGCATGACGTCGTCCGCGGCGAAATCGGCCAGCGGGACATTGGTCTTGTAGGTGTCGTAGGAATGGAAAATCACGTGCTGCGCCGACGCCTTGGGCTTCACCAGGGCGATCAGGTCGCGGGCGCTCACGCCCTCCCACCTGTTGTCGTAGCGCGACCAGGCGGTGACGCAGTGGATGTCGGTCGTCAGCTCGGTCTTCGGCAGGGACTTGAACTCGTCCCAACTGAGGGTTGCAGGAGTTTCGACCTCGCCGTCGACGAACAGGCGCCAGGCGTGCGTGGGAATTTCGGGCTTGATGCCGAGGTCGAGCACCGGCCAGGTCTCGACCAGGCGCTGGCCGGGCGGCAGGCGTTCGGACGGCGCCGCGGTCTTGCCGGTCAGCAGGCGGCCTTCCTCGGCCCACTTCTGCTTGCTGTCGACCAGCTTGCCCTTGATCCCGCCGGACAGGGTGACGTCGTCATCGGCCATGGAACCCCTCAGATGCTGCGGCCCGCTTTCTCCCAATATGGCGCGCGCAGCTTGCGTTTGAAGATCTTGCCGGAATCCTCACGGGGAAGTGCGGCGGTGAGCTCGACCACCCGGGGCACCTTGTAGCGGGCGAGATGCTCGGCGAGATAGGCTCGCACGGATGCGGCATCGAGGGCCGCGCCAGCGGCCGGTTCGACATGGGCGCAGATCTGCTCGCCGAACTCCTCGTCGGGGATGCCGAACACGGCGCAGTCGCGCACGCCCGGCATCTGGATCAGCGCCCCCTCGATCTCCGCCGGGTAGATGTTCACCCCGCCCGAGATGATCATGTCGCGCTTGCGGTCGCACAGGAACAGGTACCCGTCGGCATCGACGTAGCCCACGTCGCCCACCGTGACGAGATCGCCCAGCGCAATCTCTCGGCGCTTGGCGTCGTCGTTGTTGTAGGTGAACTCCGAAAGATGGGGACCACGCAGGTAGATCTCGCCAACCTCGCCCTCTTTCACGTCCTGCCCCTCCTCGTCGACGATCCGCAGGATGCCGCCGGGCACCGGGCGGCCGACCGTTCCGGGCTTGCGCAACGCCTCCTCCGAGCCGTGCCAGACGACGACGCCCGTTTCCGTCGCACCGTAGTACTCGTTGATGACCGGCCCCCACCACTCGATCATCTGGCGTTTCACGGCCGGCGCGCAGGGCGCAGCGCCATGGCTGACGAACCCCAGCGACGACACGTCATGGCGCGCCCGGACCTCCGCTGGCAGGCGCAGGAGGCGGACGAACATGGTCGGCACGATGTGCATGTGCGTGATGCCGTGCCGTGAGATCAGGCGCAGCATGTCCTCGGCCTCGAAGCGCGGCTGCAGCACCATGTGCAGGCCAAGCCTTGCGCTCGCCATGCCGTAGGCCGCCGGGGCGGAATGGTACATCGGACCGTTCATCAGCACGACGATCGACGGATCGGGCTTCAGCCCCCAGAACAAGGCGGCTTCCTGGGCACCGGCCGCCTGCTGCTCAGGCGTGCTTGGCTGGCGCCGCACGCCCTTGGGCCGTCCCGTCGTCCCGGAGGTGTAGATCATGCTGCCACGCGCCGCCCGCGGCGGGCCGGTCCGCGGGGCGGACGCCGCGACGAATGCGTCCCAGGATTCGGCCCCCGCCGGCACGCGACGCTTGTCGTCCGGCACCGCGTAGGCGGCGGCGATCTCGTCCGGTGTCGAAACGGCGAAGACCTTCACGCCCTCGGGCACGCCACCGGCGATCTGCGCCAGCAGGTCGGTATGCGCCACCAGCACGCTCGCGCCGCTGTCGCGCAGGATGTAGTTGGCCTCCTCGGGCGTGAAGTGCCAGTTGATCGGCACCGCATAGGCGCCGAGCTGGCTCGCCGCCATGTTGACCTCGAAGGTCGCGAAGTCGTTGCGCAGCATCAGCGCGACGCTGCCATTCTCGCCGACGCCCAGCGCCTCGAGACCGCCCGCCGCCCGGGCGGCATTGGCCTGGATCTCGGCCCAGCTTCGGAACCGTTCGCCCGCCGTCACGCCTGGAGTCATCGTTTCTTCCCCGTCTTCCCCGTCTTGCCCGGTACGGCCAGGGCGCCCTTGAACATGAGCGTGCCGTGGTAGCCGGCGAGCGTCCGGATATCCGGCCCATGATCGAGCATGCCCGCCTGCTTCAGCATGACCAGCCCATGCGTCGCGGCCCACATCGACCAGCCGAACAGCAGCGGATCGGCGTCGATCAACCCGGCCTTCACCATGTCCTCGGCCTGGCGGGTCACGAAGCTGCGGGCGCGCTTCGACTGGCGCAGCAGCTCGGGATGCTCGTCGCTGATCGGCTGGTCGATCTCGAACATGATGCGATAGGCATGCGGTTGCTCGTCTGCGAAGCGCAGATAGGCATCGCCCACGCGGCGCGCCCTCTCGAGCGGCTCCTCGCCTCCGGCCGCCGCGGCCTCGAGCGTGTCGGCGAACCGGGAGAAGGCCTCGGCCCGCACCGTTGCGAGGATATCGGCCTTGTCCTTGAAGTAGCGATAGGGCGTCTTGGGACTGCAGCCCAACGCCTCGGCCAGCTGGCGCATGGTGACGCCCTCGTAGCCGAAACGGGCGAACCGACCGGTGGCGACCCGGCACATCTCGGCACGGAAGTCGGCGATATCCTGCTCGGTCAGATAGCGCGGCATCGAAGGCCTTTCATTCACACCGTGTACGAAAAAGCCTTCGCGCGGTCAAATTCAGTGCTCCGTCAGGCGGTTTCGGCGAACAGTTCGCGGCCGATCAGCATGCGGCGGATCTCGCTGGTGCCGGCACCGATCTCGTAGAGCTTGGCGTCCCGCAGCAGGCGACCGGTCGGGTAGTCGTTGATGTAGCCGTTGCCGCCCAGCAGCTGGATGGCGTCGAGCGCCACCATCGTCGCCTTCTCCGCGGCATAGAGGATCGCGCCGGCCGAATCCTTGCGCGTGGTCTGGCCGCGGTCGCAGGCCCTCGCGACGGCGTACACATAGGCCTTGCAGGCGTTCATCGTGGTGTACATGTCGGCGAGCTTGCCCTGCACCAGCTGGAACTCGCCGATCGCCTGGCCGAACTGCTTGCGCTCGTGGACATAGGGCACAACGATGTCCATCGCCGCCTGCATGATGCCGATCGGGCCCGCCGCCAGGACGGCGCGCTCGTAGTCGAGCCCGCTCATCAGCACGTTGACGCCCTTGCCCACCGCGCCCAGCACGTTCTCCTCGGGGATCTCGCAATCCTCGAACACAAGCTCGCCGGTCGAGGAGCCGCGCATGCCCATCTTGTCGAGCTTCTGGGCGACCTTGAAGCCCTTGCGGTCGGTCTCGACGATGAAGGTGGTGATGCCGCGCGACCCGGCCGCCGGATCGGTCTTGGCATAGACCACGACCAGCTGCGCGTCCGGACTGTTGGTGATCCACATCTTGGTGCCGTTCAGCACGTAGCGGTCGCCCTTCTTTTCGGCCCGCAGCTTCATCGACACGACGTCTGAGCCGGCGCCCGTTTCGCTCATCGCGAGGCTGCCGACATGCTCGCCGGAGATCAGCTTGGGCAGGAAGCGCTTCTTCTGCTCGTCCGTGCCGGTCCGGCGGATCTGGTTGATGCAGAGGTTGGAGTGGGCGCCGTAGCTCAGCCCGACCGCTGCCGAGGCGCGGCTGATCTCTTCGACCGCAATGACATGCTCGAGATAGCCTAGGCCCGATCCGCCGAACTCTTCCTCGACGGTGATGCCGTGCAGCCCGAGCTCGCCCATCTTCGGCCACAGCTCGCGCGGGAACCGGTCGGTCTTGTCGATCTCGGCGGCGATCGGCGCGACCTCGGTCGAGGCAAAGCGCTGGACCTGGTCTCGCAGCGCATCGGCGGTCTCGCCCAGGCCGAAATCGAACGGCGGCATCGCATTCGGGATCATGATCTGTCTTACCTATCGAGGGACATCAGGATTTCGGGTCAACCTTGACGTAGATTCGGATCAGCTTCCACTCGCCGTCCGAGGGAATGAACTCCAGCTCGAAGCGCAGGCGCGACGGCTCGGTGGGAAAGCTGCCCTTCACGACCAGCTTCCCGTCCTCGTCGACGACGGGCGCGGGATCGTAGGCCGGCGGCATGGCTGCGATGATGTCGAAGTCAGCACCGTTCGTCTGGAACTCCCGGAACGTGGCCTTGAGTTTCTCGGGCGGGAACTGCTCGCGGAACGGCTTGGAAAGTTTGGCGTGCAGCACGGCATAGTTGCCGGTCACGTTGGCGTCGTTGAGGCTGAGCAACGAACTCTTGACCAGCGCCTCCAGCACGCGGTCGGATGGCACCTTGTTCTGTGCCTGGGCCGCGGAAGCGCCCAGCATCAGGACCAATGCGGCCACGAGACGAAGGACTGTCGACACGGTTACCTCCGCCGCCAACAATAGTTCAAAGCAGGAAGATCGTCGCCAGTCCGAGGAAGGTCAGGAAGCCGGTCACGTCGGTGACCATCGTCAGGAACACCGTGGATGAAACGGCGGGATCGACGCCGATCTTCTGCAGGCCGAGAGGGATCAGCGAGCCGGCCAGCGCCGCCGCCATGAGATTGCAGACCATCGACGCGGCAATGACCGCCCCCAGCCGCCAGTCGTGGAACACGAGGATGACGCCCACCGCGAGCAGGGTGGCAAACAACAGCCCGTTCAGGCTGCCGACCATCGCCTCCTTGCCGATGAAGCGCAGCGCGTTGGCGGCCGTCAGCTCGCCCATTGCCAGCGCGCGCACCGTCACGGTGACGGTCTGGATGCCGGCATTGCCGCCCATCGAGGCGACGATCGGCATCAGGGCCGCCAGGACCACGATCTTCTCGATCGTATCCTCGAACTGTCCGATCACCACGGCGGCGACCAGCGCCGTGGCGACGTTGACCAGCAGCCACGGCGCCCGCAGGCGCGCCGTGCGCACGGTGTCGGCGTGCATGTCGTCGGAGCCGACGCCGCCCATCTTGAGGAGGTCTTCCTCCGCCTCCTCGTCGATCACGTCGACCACGTCGTCGACCATGATCACGCCCAGCAGCCTTCCGTCATCGTCGACAACCGGGCACGAGACCAGGTTCTTGTCGCGGAAGACGTGCGCCACCTCGGCCTGGTCGGCCATGACCGGCAGCGACGGGATGTCGGGATCGACGATCTCCAGGATCGGCACGGGACGCTTGGTGCGCAGCATGCGGCCGAGCGGCACGGAGCCGCGCAGGTGGCCGTCCGCGTCGACGACGAAGATGTCATAGACGTCGTCGGGCAGATCGGTCGCCTCGCGGCAATGGTCGATCACCTCGCCCACGGTCCAGGTATCGGCCACCTTGACCAGCGACCGCTGCATCAGGCGTCCGGCCGCGTCCTCGGGATAGGCGAGCGCGCGCTCGATGTCGACGCGCTCGTCGGCGGGGATTTCCGCCAGGACTTCCTGCCGTTCCTCTTCCGTCAGGTCCTCGAGGATCGTGGCCGCATCGTCGGCCTCCAGCTCGCGGGCCGCGGCCGCGATCTCCTTGCTGTCGAGCTGCTGGAGAACGTCCTCCAGGACCTCCTCGTCGAGCTCGGTCAGGGCCTCGGGATCGAGGTCGCCCTTGAGGATGCCGACCAGCTTGTCACGTTGATCCTCGGATATCTGCTCGAGGATGGAGGCCTGACCGGTGGCGCTGAGATTGCTCAGCAGCCCCCGCGCATCCTCCGGCCTGTCTTCGGTGAGCGCCGCCTCGACGCGCCGGACCAGGTCCGGCGTCACTTCGTCGAGATGGTCGATCTCCCCGCTCATCCACGCGCCTCGGCGAGGCGCTGCGCTTCGACCACGGCCAGGGCGGTCATGTTGAGGATGCCACGGGCGGTCACCGAGGGGGTGAGCACGTGCGCCGGCAGATCGGTGCCCAGCAGGATCGGGCCGATATGCAGCCCGTCCGCCGCCTCCTTCAAAAGGTTGAAGGATATGTTGGCGGCATCGAGCGACGGGCAGACCACGAGGTTCGCCGCTTCCTTGAGTCTCGATCGCGGAAAGACGCTGTTGCGGATGTCGACGTTCAATGCGGCGTCACCGTGCATCTCACCGTCGACCTCCAGGGTCGGCGCCCGCTGGTGCAGGATCTTCACCGCAGCGGCCATCTTCTTGGCCGAGGCATGCTCGGAGCCGCCGAAGCTCGAATGCGAGATCAGCGCGACCTTGGGCTGGAGGCCGAAGCGCAGCACCTCGTCCGCGGCCAGCAGGGTGATCTCGGCCAAAGTCTCGGGATCGGGATCGTAGTTCACGTAGGTGTCGGCGATGAACAGCGCGCGGGTCGGCATGACCAGCAGGCTGAGCGCCGCCATGTTCTTGGCCCCCTCGCGCAGGCCGATGACGTCGCGCACATGGGCGAGATGCGTGCGGAAGCGGCCATAGGCGCCGGCGATCATCGCATCGGCGTCGCCGAGCTTCACCGCCAGGGCGGCGATCAGGGTCGGGCTCGAGCGCACGAGGTTGCGCGCCGTCGGCTCGGTGACCCCTCGCCGCTCCATCAGCTCGAGATAAGCGCCCCAGTACTTGTCGTAGCGCGGGTCACTTGACGGATCGACCAGCTCGACATCGACGCCCGGCTGGAAGCGCAGGCCGAGCCGCTCGGCACGGCGGCGCACGATCTCCGGCCGGCCGATCAGGATCGGCTTGGCGATGCCCTCGTCGAGAATGATCTGCGCGGCGCGCAGGACACGATCGTCCTCGCCGGCGCTGAAGATCACGCGCTTGGGATCGGAGCGCGCCTGCGCGAACACCGGCCGCATGACCAGACCGGACTTGAAGACGAACTGGTTGAGCTGCTGGCGATAGGCGTCGAAGTCGGTAATCGGCCGCGTCGCCACGCCGCTGTCCATGGCGGCCTTCGCGACGGCCGGCGCCAGTTCGACGATCAGGCGCGGATCGAAGGGCTTGGGAATGATCTGGGTGGGGCCGAAGCCGCCGGCCTGCTCGCCAAAGGCGCGCGCCACGACCTCGGAAGGTTCCTTCCTCGCCAGCGCCGCCAGCGCCCGCACGCAGGCGATCTTCATCTCGTCGTTGACGGTCGTGGCGCCCACGTCGAGCGCACCGCGGAAGATGTACGGGAAGCAGAGGACGTTGTTGACCTGGTTGGGATAGTCGCTGCGGCCGGTCGCCATGATGGCGTCGTCGCGCACGCCCGCGACGTCTTCCGGCGAAATCTCGGGATTGGGATTGGCCAGAGCGAAGATCAGCGGCCGGGCCGCCATCCGGGCCACCATCTCGGGCTTCAGGACGCCGGCGGCCGAAAGGCCGAGGAACACGTCGGCGTCGCCGATCACCTCGCCCAGGGTGCGGGCCTGGGTGTCGCGGGCGTAGCGTTCCTTCCACGGGTCCATCTGCTCGTTGCGGCCCTTCCAGACCACACCGGCGATGTCGGTGACCCACATGTTCTCGCGCGGCAGGCCGAGCTTCTCGAGCACGCCGAGGCACGACAGGGCCGCCGCGCCCGCGCCGGACACGACCAGCTTCACCTTGGTGATGTCCTTGCCGACCAGCGACAGCGCGTTGAACAGTGCGGCGCCGACGATGATGGCGGTGCCGTGCTGGTCGTCGTGGAACACCGGGATCTTCATGCGCTCGCGCAGCTTCTGCTCGACGTAGAAGCACTCCGGCGCCTTGATGTCCTCGAGGTTGATGCCGCCGAAGGTCGGCTCGAGGGCCGCGACGATGTCCACCAGCTTGTCCTGGTCGAGTTCGGCCAGTTCGAGGTCGAAGACGTCGATGCCGGCGAATTTCTTGAAGAGGACGCCCTTGCCCTCCATCACCGGCTTGGCCGCCAGCGGCCCGATCGCCCCCAGCCCCAGCACGGCGGTGCCGTTGGTGACGACGGCGACCAGATTGGCACGGGAGGTGAGTTCGGCGGCCGTTGCGGGGTCACGAACGATCTCGTTGCAGGCGGCGGCTACGCCGGGCGAGTAGGCGAGCGACAGGTCGCGCTGCGTCGCCAGCGGCTTGGTCGGAACGACCTCGATCTTTCCGGGCCGCGGCAGGCGATGGTAACGGAGGGCGCTTTCGCTGAGTTCATCCGCCAAAGCTCATCTCCTCGCCTGAAAAACAAAAGGGCCGCCAGTTGGGATTTACCAACAGGCGGCGACCTCTCGTCTACCTTATTCGATCCGGCGATGGTGCGGCCAAGAAGACTCGAACTTCCACGCCTCGCGGCACTAGCACCTCAAGCTAGCGCGTCTACCAATTCCGCCATGGCCGCGCCGGTCGATGGCGCGGGGGATACCAAATCGTCCCTCCAGTGGCAAGGCAGGCTTGCACAAAGGTCGGGAACTGCCGATTTTGCCACAATGAACAGGCTCGAATGGCGTATCTCCGACGATGCCGTCCCCTATGACGAGGCTCTGGCCACCATGGAAGCGCGGGTCGCGGACATTCGCGCCGGACGGGCGGGCGAAATGGTCTGGCTGCTGGAGCACCCGCCGCTCTACACGGCGGGCACCAGTGCCCGGACCCAGGACCTGCTGCAGCCGGCGCGCTTTCCGGTCCATGTCGCGGGCCGCGGCGGCCAGTACACCTATCACGGCCCCGGCCAGCGGGTGGCCTATGTGATGCTCGACCTCAGGGCGCGCCGCCAGGACGTGCGCCGCTACGTCGCCGACCTCGAGGAATGGACGATCCGCACGCTCGGCCGCTTCAACGTCAAGGCGGAGCGCCGGGAGGGTCGCGTCGGCGTCTGGGTCGTGCGCCCGGACAAGCCGCCCCTGCCCGACGGCAGCCCGCGCGAGGACAAGATCGCCGCCATCGGCGTGCGCATTCGTCACTGGGTGGCGTTCCACGGCATCTCGATCAACGTCGAGCCCGACTTGTCGCACTATGCAGGAATCGTTCCCTGCGGCATCGCCGACCACGGGGTCACGTCGCTGGTCGACCTCGGCCTGCCGGTGACCCTTGCCGACCTCGACGCGGCCCTGGCCGAGACCTTCCAGGAAGTGTTCGGCGAAATCAGTCCGTCGGCCGCCGCGTAAAGCCCGACGCCAGGACATCGAGGTCGACCGGTTCGACATCGACGGCGTCGACCCGCGCGAGGGTCGGGCCGCGGCGGCAGGCTTCGATCATCCGGCCCACCGCCTCGTCGTCACCGACGACGAGCGCCTCGACCGAACCATCGGTGCGGTTGCGGACCCAGCCGCTCAGGCCGAGCCGCTGCCCCGTGGCCACCGCCCAGTCGCGATAGCCCACGCCCTGGACCCGGCCGGTGATCGCCAGACGCGCCTGCAGGGCCATGCGCTAGGCGAACTCGATGATCTTCTGGTCGACTCTCAGACTGTCGCCGGCCTTGGCGTGCAGCGTCTTGACCGTGCCGTCACGCGTGGCGCGCAGCACGTTCTCCATCTTCATCGCCTCGACCACGGCCAGCGCCTCGCCGGCCTTGATCTCCTGGCCTTCGCTCACAGCGACCGAGGCCAGCAGGCCCGGCATCGGCGAGAGCAGGAACTTCGAGGTATCGGGCGCCGCCTTGACCGGCATCAGCGCGTAGAGCTCGGCCTGGCGCGGCGTCAGCACCAGTACGTCCGCCTGCCCGCCTTCATGCGTCAGGCGCCAGCCCGAGCCCAGCGTATCGACCTGCACCACCACCGGGTGCTGGTCGACCTTGGCCCGCATCAGCGGCTCGCCGGGTGACCATCCGGACTCGATCTCGATCCGGCGGGCGTCGATGTCGACGGCGAATTCGAGGCCGCCGCCGCTCACGGACACCGGCATTGCCGTGCGATTGAGCATGACGACCCGCTCGGACTGCGGCGCGCCGGAGCGATGGGCATGGATGCGATCCACGACCGCCGCGACCGCCGCCAGAACCGCCGGGTCCTTCGGCGGCAAATGCTCGGCCGTGAAGCCGCCCTTGAATTCCTCGGCGATGAAATTGGTCGTGAGCTTGCCCGCCCGGAACCTCGGATGCGCCATCAGTGCGGCGAGGAACGGCACGTTGTGCGAGACGCCGCGGACGTAGAACTCGTCCAGCGCCCGGCGCATGCGGTCGATTGCTTCGTCGCGAGTCTTGCCGTGCGTGCAGAGCTTGGCGATCATCGGATCGTAGAACATCGAGATCTCGCCGCCCTCGTAGACGCCGGTATCGACGCGAACGTCGGGTCCCGCCTCGGGCTCGCGGTACTTCACGAGGCGTCCCGTGGAGGGCAGGAAGTTACGGAACGGGTCCTCGGCATAGAGACGCGCCTCGACGGCCCAGCCCTGCAGCTTCACGTCCTTCTGCTGGAACGGCAGCTTAGCCCCCGCCGCCACGCGGATCATCAGCTCGACCAGGTCGAGGCCGGTGATCAGCTCGGTCACCGGATGCTCGACCTGCAGGCGCGTGTTCATCTCGAGGAAGTAGAACTTGCGATTCTTGTCGACGATGAACTCGACGGTGCCGGCGCTCTTGTATTTTACCGCCTTGGCGAGTGCCACGGCCTGCTCGCCCATCGCCTTGCGCGTCTTGGCGTCGAGGAACGGGCTCGGCGCCTCCTCGATCACCTTCTGGTGGCGACGCTGGATCGAGCACTCGCGCTCCCAGAGATAGACGCAGTTGCCGTGGCCGTCGGCGATCAGCTGGATCTCGATATGGCGCGGCTCCTCGACATACTTCTCGATGAACACGCGATCGTCGGCGAACGAGGCCTTGGCCTCGTTGGTCGCCGAACCGAATCCCTCATGGGCCTCGGCATCGTTCCAGGCGATGCGCATGCCCTTGCCGCCGCCGCCGGCGGAGGCCTTGATCATCACGGGATAGCCGATCTTCCGGGCGATCTTCACCGCCTCGTCGGCATTGGGGATCGCGGCCAGGTAGCCCGGGACCGTGCTGACGCCGGCGGCTTGCGCGAGCTTCTTGGATTCGATCTTGTCGCCCATGGCGTAGATCGCATGCGCATCGGGCCCGATGAAGACGATGCCGGCTGC
>Ga0182739_1004208_pt1 | contig 12035 bp, 10 predicted proteins | sample eDN5th30CBELigBY_FD_128873 | JGI IMG/M metagenome (GOLD analysis project Ga0182739, IMG submission 128873) | Enriched backyard soil microbial communities from Emeryville, California, USA - eDNA 5th pass 30_C BE-Lig BY (version 2) (version 2) | ecosystem: Environmental > Terrestrial > Soil >... | reverse complement strand
CAGCTGCCGCGATACGCCTGCCTGGCTGAAAGAAATCGCCATGTTATTTCGCGTTGCCACCCATATAATTCCTTTGGACCGAACGATCTCGTTCGGCCACTTTCCCATCCATTGCAGCAGCCGTTCCGGATGGAACGGAATTTTTCGGGTATAGACGAACGAAGTAATACCGTATTCCTCGGTTTCCGGTGTATGGTGCTCCTTCTGCAATTCCTGAATCCATCCGGCGGAACGGCTTGCTGCTTCAAAGTCGAACAAATGCGTATTCAGAATCTCCTTCGGGTCCACTTTACCGCGGCTGGTGCGGATGATCTTTGCTCTCGGCTGCAGCCCGCGCAGGGCGTTTTCCAGCTTGAACAGCTCGGCCTCGCTCACCAGATCGCATTTGTTAAGAATCAGCACATCGCAAAATTCCACCTGTTCGATTAGCAGATGAACTACGCCCCTCGTGTCCCCTTCGCCCGCATCCTGGTTACGGTCTCTCAGCGTTTCCCGCGTATTGTAATCCAGCCAGAAATGGTACGCATCCACCACGGTCACCATGCAATCCAAGCGGGTCAGCCTGGACAGATCGATTCCCTGCTCTTCGTCGACGTAGGTGAACGTTTGCGCAACGGGCAGCGGCTCGCCGATCCCGGTCGATTCAATCAAGATGTAATCGAACCGCTTTTCCCGAGCCAGCCGTTCGACTTCTTGGAGCAAGTCATCTCGAAGCGTGCAGCAAATGCAGCCGTTAGACATCTCTACTAGCTTCTCTTCCGTACGGCTTAAGCCCCCGCCATCCCGAACGAGATCGGCATCGATATTGACCTCGCTCAAATCATTGACAATGACCGCAACCTTCAAGCCTTCCCGATTATTCAGCACATGATTCAAGACGGTCGTTTTCCCCGCACCCAAATAACCGCTAAGCACGGTTACCGGAATTTTCTTCTCTTGCTCGTTACCAGCTATACTCATGCTTGCTTCAACTCCTCCCATCCCTATTCGGCTACGAAATCCAAAAGATACCTTCACGATCCAGCTCCACCTGTTCCAGCTGCCGCTCGAAATCAGCATGAGGCGAAATGGATGCAACGGCTTGCCAGCCGTTATCGCCGTCTTTTGCATAGACATGCCAACTGCCATTCTTCAGACGAAACTGCACGATAGCTGAGCCCAGCCAATGGGAACTGTGATAATCCGGACGTTCCTCCCGCAAGGTCAACCGATTGTCATCCCATTGGTAGGTCAATCGGACAGAAGCTCGAACATTTCGGGGCACCTTCAATGCGATATATCCATCCAAGATCGTTTCAAGTCTTCGCATCGTAAAAGAATCCATTCCCGCTTCACCTCAAGAAAGCTTACATTTCCCGTGACTTTTTACCAGCTGGCCTTTTTGACTCCCGGAATCTGGCCTTTATAAGCCAATTCACGAAATACGATACGCGAAACTTTGAATTTGCGCAGATAACCGTGCGGTCTTCCGCTGACCTCGCAGCGGTGATGCAGCCTTGTCGGAGAAGCATCTCTGGGCAGCTTGCTCAGCGCTGCATAATCTTTGTTTTCCTTCAGCTGTTTCCTGATTTCGGCATAACGGGCAACTACAGCCTGTCTTTTCTTTTCCCTGACGACTTTCGATTTTTTAGCCATGAATATCAGCCTCCAATAACAGTAATTTTTACACTTATAGGCGATGCTTTTGCAAACGTACCGAGCTTTGTTTTCCGCCGCCATGCGCAGCATTTCGCATACCGTGAATGAAAGACGCCAGCCTTCGATTTTTCAATAACGGCGCTCATTTCTTGGGAACCTGGCTTGACAACGACAGTCTGCGGCTATTTCTCCGCCCCGGCCATAAACATCGGCGTCGAACGATTTAATACCTGTTGACGTTCATCAAGCAAGCGTTCGTTCAGGTTTTCGGCCGTAAATACTTTGGCGAACCCCAAATCGGTCATAGCTTCTACATCCCAGGCAGGGCGCCATTCGCACGTGAGCGGCAGCAACCGGCTCAAGCGGTCCGACTCTTCTCCATCTTCATGCTTTGGCGGCTCACCGAAGCCGCGCTCTGCGTAAGCTTTTAGATCCTCCTCACGCTGCAGCCGAATCTCATCGTCTACCAGGTGACGGTTCCAGTTGGCATCGAAAATAAGCAGCCGCCCCCCCTGGGCGAAGTACTCGAAACCACTCCGCATACGCGGCAGCTGGATCGTCCAACGTCCAGGTCAAATTTCGGCAGACGATCAAATCAAACCGTTCTGCATCAAAATCAAGCCGATGGGAATCCATCTTACGGAAATCGGGAGCGACGCCTTCCCGGGAAGCATTTCTGCGAGCGGCGGCAATCATATTGTTCGTGCAATCGATACCCGTCACCCGGTGTCCCGCTTCAGCGAGAATAATGGAGAAGAAGCCGGGACCGCAGCCGATATCCAGCACATCCAATACCGTTTTTTCGGGGGCATGCTGCAGAATTACGTCAAGCCAAGCTTTCCTTTCAAACCCGTTCAGCTCTTTACGGATGCTGTCATTGTACAGCTGCGCTTCTCCCTCCCAATAGGTTTCCATCTGTTCGCGTATACTCATTCAAGCTCCTTTCTGGCGGCGATCATAAAACGCACACCCGTTTGATAACCGTATTTGAGATAGGAAAGTGACCGTTTGTACCCCGGAATAAAATTCCGGCGAACGATATCTATTGTAAAGCCTGCCTGTTGGAGCGCTTCCTCATCGGCCTCCGGCCGCAAAACCTGCACAAACGGGAGCTGCTTCAACACGGGCTCATCTTTACCCGTTTGCTTTTTGATTCGCCGTTCCGTTAATAAAATCAGCAGCCAAGCCAGTCCGTACCATACCCGGTACAAGAAGCCATGCGGCCGTTCATACAAATAATTGCCGTCAAATACGATCAATCGGCCGCCGGGCTTGAGAACGCGAAACCATTCGCGATACGCGCCGGCCGGATCGGGAAGCGTCCAAACGACGTCACGGCAGACGACCGCATCGTAGGATTCATTATCCTCAAGCTGCAGATGGGCCGCATCGCCTTCATAGACACGAATGTCCAGACCGGCTTTTTTAAAGTTTCTTGCGGCTGTTTCCACCATTCCAGGCGATGCGTCAACTGCAGTCGGGTCATGCCCCATCTCGGCAAGAAGCAAAGAAAAGAAGCCGGGGCCGGTTCCCACGTCCAGTATCCGCTGCGGCATTTTATCGTCCAAGCCTTCCTGCAGCAGCGACTTCCAGATTTGTACGGTTCGCCGGCTGCGGAGTTGCGTCTGCACCGCTTTGTTATAACCGGCAGCCCCGGACGTCCAATACCGCGAAATATGTTTGAGCAATACGCTCCCCCCTCATTCCCCAATGTGCGAATCATTCGCATTCAGTCCGAGACATCGAGTTCATTCCATATAATCGGCGTAAACGAAGTATAGCCTTGTTTGAAATGCTGTACGCGCTTGTTCACGACATAAATATCGTTGGGGTAATACACCGGCGCGTAAATTGCCTCTTCCTTGGCTCTTGCAAACCATTGATCGTATAAATGCTGCCTCGACCCGGTATCTGTAGAAACGACCGCATCGTCAATCAGCTTCTCCAGCTGCGTATCCGACCAAGCAACCGCCGGTTTATCGCCCGTCCGGTGAAACAGCGACAGCAAGAAAGCATGCGGATTATAAGCATCCGAGTAGGTTCGGTAAAAGATGAAGTCATACTTTCTACTCGTCCATAGCGTGTCGTAGTAGGCGTTGGATTCCAGCACCTGGAGCTGAATTTGTATGCCTGCCTGCTTTAACTGCGATTGAATGTATTCTGCGATCGGCTTCCACTCGGGAAATTCCGTCTGCTGAAGCACCAGGTTCAATTCAAGCTTTTGACCGTTCTTCTCTAACACACCGTCTTTATCGGAATCTATGTAACCCGCGTCCTGAAGCAGCCGGTTCGCCTGAGCCAAGTCATACCCGTACCACGTGTTATTGCTTGGTGTCACATAAGGAACGGTCAATGGAAACAAGCCGTCGGCCGCCTCTCCCGCACCGCCAAGCAGCTTGTCTGCGAGCGTTTTCTTGTCTATCGCCAAGTTGATCGCCTTGCGTACTTTCGCATCCTGCAGCGCCGGCTGATTGTAATTGAAAATAAGAAAATGCGAGCTTGTTCCCGCTGCTTGCTGAACGGTCAGCTGCTTGTCTGCCCGCAGAAGCTCTAAGTTCTCAATTGGAATCTTGCCCGATGCGCCGCCGGAAATATCGACAGCTCCGCTCTGCAGTGCAAGCACCCGTGCCTGGGCATCCGGAATGACCTTGAGAACGAGCTTCGACAGCAGCGGAGCTTTGCCCCAATACTTGGGATTGCGAACTAGGACCGCTCCTTGATCCTTGGTATAACTGTCAACCACCCAGGCTCCGGTGCCGATCGGCTTCGTGAATCGCCCCGACGGATCTCCGGCCGGTTCAACCGATGACGGACTTATAATTCGTACCGGGCGGGCAAAGGTCAATTCAGTAAGCAGCGGATAAAAGGCAGCCTTGAACGTAAATCGAACCGTCGCCTCGTCTATCACTTGGATATCCTGGAGCCCTTTGGCGACATTGAGCGATGCATTGGCCGGATCCCGATACCAGCGCTCAAACGAAAATTTGACGGCAGCCGCATTAAAAGAGGTTCCATCGGAAAAAACAACATCCGTCCGCAAATGAAAGGTATAGGCTTTGCCATCGTCGGAGATGTCCCATGACTTGGCAAGCGAAGGCACGATTTCTCCCTTCTCTCCGTACTCCACCAGACTGTCGTAAACCATCGGATGCACCTCAATCGACCCTTTGTATGCTCCGGCATCGAGCTGATCCAGAGCGGGATCCGAGGCGACGGCGATGACCACCTGCTTGCCGGGGCCGCCTTCGGCCGAGGAATCTTTCTCCGCATTGCAGCCTGTCAATACAATAATGATCACAAAGACGAACAGTATCGGGTACCAGCCGAAGGATTGGACGCTACCCTTGGTTGTTTTCATAAATGGCTTTCCAGCTCCTTTCCGCTTTTTTTCTACTGCGAGGCGTTTGTGCCGGTATGGCTTCGAGCAGTTGACGTGTATAAAGGTGGCGGCTTGCCTCCGCCATCTCCGCAGCCGGGACGGTCTCCAGCACTCGGCCTCGCTGCATAACCGCTACCTCGTCGCATAGTTCGGGTACGAGCGACAAATCGTGTGTAACGAACAAGTACGTGAGATGCCGTTGTATCTTTAAATCCTGAAGCAGCTGCAGCATCGATTTGCGGAGCATAAAATCAAGGCTGGAGAACGGTTCGTCACAGATCAATAACTCGGGTTTTAAGGCAAGCGCGCGTGCAATGCCGACTCGCTGCTGCTGGCCGCCGCTCAGTTCATGCGGATAGCGCTTCAAGTAACGCTCATCCAGTTCCACAAGGCTTAGCAGGTCCAGCACCTCTCTCATACGTTCCTTACGGGTCAGCCTGTTGTAATTATCCAGAGGCTCGGAAACAATTCGTTCTACCGGAAGCAGCGGATCAAAAGAGGCGCAGCTGTTCTGGAAGACCATCTGTATCCGCGGTCTCAGCGGCCGCAGCCGCCGGCTGCTCCAACCGGTAATGTCTGTTCCCCGATACATGATCCGCCCTGACGATGGGCGTTCCAGCCCAATGAGCAGCCGCGAGAGGGTGCTTTTGCCGCAGCCGCTTTCTCCGACTAATCCGAGTGTCGTGCCTTGAACAAGCTTCAATGAAACGTGATCGACCGCTACCACCTGCTCCGTCCCGGATAACCACCCCCTCTCCTGTCTATAGATTTTGGTCAGCAATTCGGTTTCCATCAGCACACGCTCACCCCCCCTGCCGCATCGCCGTTTCCTTGGCCGGATTCACTCGCAAGCAGCGGCTTTCCATCAGTTGCTTCGTGTATTCATGGCCGGGACGTTCGAAGATATCGAGCACATGGCCTGTTTCCACGATGCGTCCTTTTTTCATCACATAGACGTAATCGGCTATTTCGGCGACGACACTCAAATCATGTGTAATAAGCAGAGTTCCAATTCCGTCCTGCCTGGACAACCGGTACAATTCCTGCAATATTTGTGCCTGAATCGTCACGTCAAGCGCCGTCGTCGGTTCGTCGGCAATCAGCAGACGAGCTCCTGAGACAAGCGCCAAGGCGATCATGACTCGCTGGCACATCCCCCCGCTCATCTGGAAGGGATACCGTCCCAGCTGCTTATCCGGCTCGGGCAGACCCACGCGCGCTAGTTGCTCTACCGCAATTCTCCGTGCTTCCTGGCGTGAGACACGTTGATGCCCGCGAATCGTTTCTATCATCTGCCGGCCGATTGTAAGCACCGGATTCAGGGCATTGACCGGATCCTGGAATATCATCGCCATATCCTTTCCCCTCCGCTTGCGAAGTTCTGACGGCTTAAGCCGGAGCAAGTCCGTATCGTCCAGCCATACCTCTCCGGCGGTCACTCTGCCTGAACGGTCGAGCAGTCCGAATACGGATAAGGCCGCAGCAGATTTGCCGCTTCCGCTCTCGCCAATCAATGCGGTAATGGTGCCTGAACGCACCTCCAGATTCACATTCTTTAACGCTTCTACCGCCTCTTCGCCCGATCCGAATTGGACGGAAAGCTTCCGGATGCGCAGCATCGCGCCCCTCTCCATCCTTCCCCACCTCCCATCCGTTTCATCGTAAGCTACCTTACCCCCCTTCGATCCGCGCTTCGCAGTCCCTCTCCCAGCAGGTTGAAGCCCGTCACAACCGTCATGATCGCGAGTCCGGGAAACAGCATAAGACGCGGAGCGGTTTGCATATAGGCACGGCTGTCGTTCAGCATCACTCCCCATTCAGGTATTGGTGGCTGCGCTCCGAGTCCCAGAAAGGAAAGTCCCGATATAGACAGCAGGATCGATCCAATCTCAAGTGAAGCAAGTACGAGCATCGGTCTGGCTGCATTACGAATAATATGCCTCAGCACCATTTGCCAATGGGATGTGCCGCAAGCGCGGGCAGCCCGGATATAATCCATTTCTTTGATTTGTAACACAAGCCCCCGGACGATTCTGGCGTAGCCCGCCCACCATACCAAAACAAACGCCAATAAAAGATTCGGCAAGCTGGGCCCAAGCAATCCTGCAATCGCAAGCGATAAGATTAGACTGGGAAACGCAAGCACCATATCGATGACACGCATGATCATATGGTCCGTCCTCCCTCCCGCATAGCCGGCCAGCAAGCCGATCGGCACGCTGATTAGAAGCACAGCCCCCAATACGAGAACGGAATAAAACAATGAGGTCCGTGTGCCGGCAATCAACCGCGACAAGACACAGCGTCCCATAGGATCCGTTCCGAGCGGATAGGCTAGGGAAGGAGGACTCAGCCGGATGTCCAAACGGATCAGATACGGGTCCGAAGGCATAAGATAAGGGGCAAAGAGACCGATCAGCACAGCTCCCCCGACAATGCTCGCCCCTATCCAAAAGAATGCTTTTTGCCAAGCGTTTTCAGCCTGCTTTTTCATACTCCTCTCTCCTTCATGCCGAGCTGCCTAGACGAATTCGCGGATCCAGCATCTTATAACCGATATCGACCAAAAGGTTGACGGTGACGACCACGACCGCCATAAACAAGACATAGCCTTGAATGACCCTATAGTCCTTGGCAAATATAGCATCAACGGCGTATTTGCCGATCCCCGGCCAAGCAAAAATCGTTTCAACGATCACGGCTCCGCCAAGCAGATGGCTGAAGTGGATGCCAAAAAGCGTTATAACCGGCAGCAACGCATTGCGCAGCGCATGGGATCCGATGACAACCGTTTCCCGCAGCCCCCGCGCTCTGGCGGACAGTATGTAATTTTGACCGAGAGCATCGATCAGCCCGGTGCGGATCAGGCGGACATAGGTGCCTGCCATTCCGAAGCTCAGCGTAAAAGCAGGCAGCAGCACACTGGAGTATCCGTCCATCCCCGTCACCGGGAACCATCTTACTTTAACTGCTCCATAATAGATCAGCAGCAGTCCCAGCCAATAACCGGGCATCGCCGCACTGATGATTACGGCCGCTCTGCTGATTCGATCGATCCACCCTCCTCTAAACATCGCGGAAGCAATGCCCACAGGTAAGGCAAGGATCAGAAGAATAACGACCGCGCTGGCCGCAAGATAAAGCGTAGCCGGAAATCGGCTCAGCAATTCTTCCGCTACGGAATGGCCGCTGCTGAAGGAAATGCCCATATCCAGGTGAAGCACACGCCAGAGCCACCGCCCGTACTGCATAAAGAGCGGTTCATCCAGCCCCAGCTGAGCTCGAATTGCAGCGACCGCCTCCGGTGAAGGCTGTATGCCATCAGAGCGGAGCATAATTTCTGCAGGGTCGCCCGGCGTCACACGGATCAGCCCAAATGAAATCAGCGAGATGCCAAACAATACCGGTATAGCCTGAAGCAGCCGCTGTACTGCATATTTGATCATCATCACACTTCCCCATTCGCTGTAGGAGTTTTTGTAACACCTCAAAAGCATCCGTCTTCATTTCCTTAATAGTAATTATTACTATTTACTTTTAGGTATTATCTCGTATTGGCTGCTCCTTTGTCAATGCTTTATTAGCATGTGCCGGACTGATCATGACATCTACAGCATAAAAAACGCCAACGTAACGTTATGGGTCAGTCCCATGAGAGCCCGTTTTCCATCGGTTCTATTTTCTGAAAAAAACGAAGAACCCGCCTGAATACAGGCAGGCTCTTCAGAGTATTCAGCAAGCAGCCTCTTGCATAAGGAGGCTCAGCCAATCCCTAGTCAGTTTAACTATGCATTACAGCAAATATTTTCCCGTGATCGACTGCTCCGCATGGATGATCTGCGGGGGCGTGCCCTCGAACACTACCTGTCCGCCCCTGCTGCCTCCATCCGGACCCATGTCGATGATCCAATCCGCCTGGCTGATCACCTCAAGGTTGTGCTCGATGACGATCACTGTATTGCCGGCATCTACGAGGCGGTTCATGATCTTCAGCAGGTGACCGATATCTGACATGTGCAGGCCGGTCGTCGGCTCGTCCATTACGTAGATGCTGCCCTTCTTATGCAGTTCGCTTGCAAGCTTGATGCGCTGGCATTCCCCGCCCGAGAGCGTACTGAGCGGCTGGCCGAGCGTAATATAATTCAGCCCTACATCGCTCATCGCCTGAAGCTTGCGCACAACCTCCTTCAGCTGAAAAAAATCCAATGCCTGTTCCACCGTCATCTCCAGCACTTCTGCAATCGACTTGCCGTCCAGCTTGTACTCAAGCACCTCTTCCTTGAAGCGTCTGCCTCCGCACACCTCGCACGGCAGCTTCACGCTGTCAAGGAAGGCAAGATCTGTATATACCACGCCGAGCCCCTGGCAGTTCTCGCAAGCTCCCTTCGAATTGAAGCTGAACAAACCCGGGCTGACCTTGTTTACAGAAGCAAACGCCTTGCGCACATCGTCCATGATCCCCGTATAAGTGGCGGGATTCGAGCGCGTTGACACACCTACCGCCGATTGGTCGATCACAATCGCATCCGGATGCTGGCTGAGAAATACTTCGTTAATCAGTGTGCTCTTGCCCGAGCCGGCGACACCTGTAACTACGGTCAACACTCCTGTCGGAATATTTACACTCACGTTCCTCAGGTTGTGCAGCGTGGCGTCCTGGATGGACAGCTTGCCGGTGGCCTGCCTGCTATCGTGCTTCAGCTGGAGCGGACGCTTCATATGGGTGCCTGTCAGTGTACCTGTCTCCAACAGTCCCTGGAAGCTTCCTTCATACACGATCGTACCGCCGCGGCTTCCGGCGTGAGGCCCGACGTCGACGATATGATCCGCCAGCTTGATCACATCAGGATCATGCTCGACGACAATCACTGTATTTCCCTTATCGCGCAGCTTCTGAAGCAATGCGTTTAACCTATGTACATCACGGGGGTGAAGGCCGACGCTGGGTTCATCGAAGATATAAGTGACATCCACCAAGCTGCCGCTCAGATGCTTCACCATCTTGACGCGCTGCGATTCGCCGCCGGATAACGTATCCGTCTCACGGTCCAGCGTCAAATAGTCAAGACCGATATCTACCAAATGCTGCAGCCGCTCCGTCAATGCTTTGACGACTGGCGCTGCGACCGGATCTTCAATCTCCCGAATCACGCGGATAAGCTGTCCGGCCTCCATTGACGACATGTCCGCAATATTGAATCCATTAATCCTGCAGTTAAGGGCAGCCTGATTAAGCCTCGCGCCATGGCAGCTCGAGCAAGGGCCCTCCGAAATATACGGCGCGACCGCCTTTTGTGTGCGCTCGGACTTCGTCTTCACATCCTGCTTGATGTATTTGTTGGTAAACTTCTCAATGACCCCTTCTACTGTAATATTCGTAGCCTTGCCGGCAAAATCCATCTTCACTTTCCTTGCCTTGCCGTACAGTAGTTGTTCCAGGTCCTCTTCCGAATAATCACTTAGCTTCTTGTCAGGATCGAAGGGTCCCGACTGTATGACCATATTCCAATCCCAGCTGTTCACCGAATAGTCCGGCAGCAGGATAGCCCCTTCATTCAGCGACTTTGACATGTCCAGCGCCTTGCCCATATCGACGCCCAGTCTGCGGCCGATTCCGCTGCACTCGGGACACATGCCTTGCGGATCATTAAACGAAAACATGTGGGCTTGTCCGACATGCGGCTGACCCGCCCGGGAGAAGAGAAGCCGGAGAATCGGAGATATATCGGTAATCGTCCCCATCGTGGAGTGAGAGCCGCCGCCCAGCCTCTTTTGATCCACAATGACAGCCATGCTCAGATTCTCGATCGCGTCCGTATCCGGCTGCGGAACACGGGGCAGGAAATTACGAACGAACATGCTGAAGTTCTCATTCAGCAATCGCGTGGATTCAGCGGCAATCGTATCGAAGACGATTGATGATTTTCCGGATCCGGATACCCCGGTAAAAATCGTGATTTGCCGCTTGGGAATGCGTAAGGATACATTCTTGAGATTGTTCTCCCTCGCACCCGAAATGACGATATATTCCTGATTCAATCCGCTCATGCCTACCATCCTTTCGATCATGTTCTGCTTCTAATCCTATTGCTGCGTTCATTGAAACCCAACTACTCCCATATACTAACATAATTTTTGGCGGAATACCGCTCCACGGTTCCGGCGAGGTCCATCGATTGCTCTCTTCTATCTTCAGTTTTACTCGTCAAGCACCGTCTTAATCCATATACCGCCGCACCCGGCACTAAAAAAGCAGCCTTCCGTATAAAGGCTGCTGAGCTTGTTGAGAAATTTATGGAAATTCGTGGTACCCCGGCAACGACGCATCCTTCTCCGGCCGCTGCTGGAATCCATGAAATGGACGAAAATTCCGGGCTAATCGATCTTAAAGCAGTTACAATTTGACTCTTTGCAGGCGCAGCGCGTTCAAGACAACCGATACGGAACTGAGCGCCATTGCCGCCCCGGCTACCCACGGTGCGAGCAGTCCGGCCGCCGCAATAGGAATTCCCAGCGTGTTGTAACCAAGCGCCCAGAACAGGTTTTGCTTGATATTAGCCATCGTTTTGCGGCTCATGACCATAGCGTCGGCAATACCGGTCAGCTCGCCGCGCATAAGGGTTACATCCCCGGCTTCCATCGCGATATCCGTGCCGGTACCGATGGCGATGCCTACATCGGCGGTGGCCAGAGCCGGCGCATCGTTAATGCCGTCCCCTACCATCGCGACTTTTTTCCCTTGAGCTTGCAGCCGCTTCACCTCTTCCGCCTTGCCTTCGGGCAAAACTTCAGCGAGCACATGCTTGATCCCGACTTGTCTAGCAATCGCCTCGGCCGTACGCCGGTTGTCGCCTGTTATCATAATGACTTCAATGCCCATTTGCTTCAGCCTGATAATCGCTTCCTTGGACGTATCTTTGATCGTGTCGGCAACGGCAACGATCCCCGCATACGATTTATCTACTGCTGCGAGCATAGCCGTTTTGCCTTCGGATTCATAACGCTCCATCACGGCGTT
>Ga0182739_1004207_pt1 | contig 12042 bp, 12 predicted proteins | sample eDN5th30CBELigBY_FD_128873 | JGI IMG/M metagenome (GOLD analysis project Ga0182739, IMG submission 128873) | Enriched backyard soil microbial communities from Emeryville, California, USA - eDNA 5th pass 30_C BE-Lig BY (version 2) (version 2) | ecosystem: Environmental > Terrestrial > Soil >... | reverse complement strand
GGTTCTCGATGTTCTGCTTGACCGACTTCTCGAAGCCCGCGTACGAGTGGACGACGTACCAGCGACCCGGCTTCGCGCGCAGCTCGAGCTTGAAGTCCTCGTATGGGTCGACCTCGACGGCCTCCGCCTCGACGGCCTCGGCCACGGCCTCGTCCCCGTCCGCCGCCTCGACCTCGTCGAGCAGCGCCTCGACGGCTGCATCCGCCTCCTCGGCGGAATCGATCTCGAGCGCGTCGTCGACCTCCGCGTCGGCCTCCGGGTCCTCGACGTTCTCGAGCGGCGCGGCCGCCGCGTCGAGCGCCTCGACGAGGTGCTGGATGTCGTCGTTCTCAGTCATCGATGTCGTTTCCTCGTATGCGGGTCTTGCAGGTCTAGAACTGGTAGTTGCTGATGTCGCCGAACACGGCGGCCACGAGCCAGCCGAATCCGAAGTCGAAGCCCGTGACGAGCGCCATCATGATGATGACGAATGCGAGCACGACCAGCGTGTAGGAGACCATCTCCTTGCGCGTCGGGGTGACGACCTTCTTGAGCTCGTTGATGACCTGTCGAATGAACAGGGCGATCCGGGCGAAGAAGCCCCGCTTTTCCGCGCGCTCCTTGCGAGCGGTCGCGACGACGTCCTCACTGGGCTCGTCGACCACGTCACCTGAAGCCAAGATGTCACCTTCCTTACGCCTTGCGGCTGGCAGGGCGGACAGGGCTCGAACCTGCAACCTGCGGTTTTGGAGACCGCTGCGCTACCAATTGCGCCACCGCCCTATGACTTCCCCGCACCCGCTTCCGGGCACACGAAAGTATTGAGTTTTTCAACTCCGGTCTGAAAGTGTACCCGGTCCCACCGCGTGCGAAACCCGGGATTCACCGGGTGCCCGGACCCGGCGTTCTCGATCGTGGTCCCTAGTATTGACGCCGTGCCACGCATCTCGCCCCGCATCGCCGCCATCGCCGAGTCCGCGACGCTCAAGGTCGACGCCAAGGCGAAGGCGCTCCGGGCCGCGGGCCGGCCCATCATCTCCTACGCGGCCGGCGAGCCGGACTTCCCGACACCGGAGAACGTCGTCGATGCGGCCGCGCGCGCGGTCCGCGACCCGAAGAACCACAAGTACACGCCGGCGGCCGGGCTCCCCGAGCTCCGCGAGGCGATCGCCGCGAAGACGGCGCGCGACTCCGGTTGGGCGGCCGATCCGAGCCAGGTCATCGTCACGAACGGCGGCAAGCAGGCCGTCTACCAGGCGTTCGCGACGGTCGTCGGCGAGGGCGACGAGGTGCTCGTGCCGAGCCCGTACTGGACGACCTACCCCGAGGCGATCCGCCTCGCGGGCGGTGTCCCCGTCGACGTCTTCGCGGGCGCCGACCAGGGGTACAAGGTCACGGTCGAGCAGCTCGAGGCGGCGCGCACGCGGCGCTCGAAGGTGCTCCTCTTCGTCTCCCCGTCGAACCCGACCGGCGCCGTCTACACGGCCGAGGAGACCCGCGCAATCGGTGAGTGGGCCGAGACGCACGGCCTCTGGGTCGTCTCCGACGAGATCTACCAGAACCTCACCTACGACGAGTTCGCGGGCCGGCCCGCCCCGTCGATTGTCGGCGCGGTGCCGGCGCTCGCCGAGCGGACCATCCTCGTCAACGGTGTCGCGAAGTCGTACTCGATGACCGGCTGGCGACTCGGCTGGATGGTCGGGCCGGCCGACGCGATCAAGGCCGCGTCGAACCTCCAGTCCCACCTCACGTCGAACGTGAACAACATCGCGCAGCGCGCCGCGGTCGAGGCGCTGACCGGCCCGCAGGACACGGTCGAGGCGATGCGCCAGGCGTTCGATCGCCGCCGCGCCACCATTGTCTCGGGACTCGCATCGATCCCCGGGTTCGAGGTGCCGGTCCCGAAGGGGGCGTTCTACGTCTACCCCGACGTCTCCGGCCTGCTCGGCGGGACCTGGGGCGGGGTGACGCCGACGACCTCCCTCGAGCTCGCCGATCTCATCCTCGACAAGGCCGAGGTCGCGGTCGTGCCGGGTGAGGCATTCGGCCCCTCGGGCTATCTGCGCCTCTCCTACGCGCTCGGCGACGACGACCTCGCTGAGGGCGTCGCGCGGCTCGCGCGGCTGTTCGGCTGAACGGCTGATCGCTCAGTAGCGCGGCGGCGCGAACGCCGGCGCGTCGTACTGGATCTCGGACTCGACGCGGCGACCGAACGCGGCGGCGAGCAGCACGACCAGGAGCCGGATCACCATCCCGATGACGACCAGGACGATGAGCGCGGCGACGTCGCCGAGCGCGCTCGCGAGCGGCTCCCCGAGGAGATACGCGCCGAAGACGAGCGCGAGCGCGATCGGCACCGTCCACAGCACGTGCCACTTCCGGTCGCCGGAGATCGCATAGGCGATGACGCCGACGAGGACCTCGAGCGCGACGGGCAGCGCGGTGTAGAGCGCGAGGAGGAAGCCGGCGCCCTCGTAGCCGCTGAACGCGAGCGTGATCGCGCCGAAGACGAGCTGCGGCATGAAGAGGAGCAGGAGGCCGAGCACGAGGAACCCGATGACGACCGTCGCGGCGCCGCCGACCCGGCGCCCCATCGTCCGCCCCGCGACGATCGACGCGATGAAGGCCAGGGCGAACGCGATCGCCTCGAGACCGAGGGTCACGAGGTACGAGACGGAGACGCCCCCGGCGACGTCCGTCGCCCCGGCGAAGAGCGTGTCGATGATGCTGATCCCGAAGGCCGGGAGGAGCCCCACGGCGCCGTACACGACGACCCAGACGGCGCCCGTCGTGAGCCAGAGTGCTCGCCCGCCGGAGCTCAGTGCGAACGACCGCGCGGACGGCGCCGGGACGACGTAGACGGGGGCCGGGGCGGCGTACGCGGATGGGGGCGGCGGTGCCACGTCGTCGGCGGGGATCCAGTTCACGTGCTGGGTGACCTGCTCGGAGAACTCCGGATGGTCGACCGCGATGCGCCGGAGCTCCAGCACCTCCGTCGCCGGGTCGAAGAGCGCGTTCCAGTCCTCGCTGCGGTCCGCCATGGCCCGAAGCCTAGCGGCGGGCCTGCGAGAGGGGAACAGTCCCCCATCCGCCTCAGTCGGCGGGCTCGTTCGTCAGGATGACCGGTTCTGGGCGGAGGGTGATGCCGAACTCCTGCGAGACCCGCAGCTGGACGAACTCGGCGAGCTGCACGATCTCGCGCGCGGTGGCGCCGCCGGTGTTGACGATCGCAAGCGTGTGCTTCGGCGAGATCGCCGCCTTGGAGCCCGGGAGGGCGAAGCCGCGCGTGATCCCGGACTGCTCGATGAGCCAGGCGGCGGAGAGCTTCACGTCGCGACGTTCGGCGTACTCGCGGATGCGCGGCCCGTCCTCGATGGGGGCCGAGATGTCCGCCTCCTGCGGTCCGACGGGCCAACGAGGCGCATCGGCCGGCAGCGACCTCGCCCAGTTCTCGTCGACGATCGGGTTGACGAAGAACGAGCCGCAGCTCGGCAGCGCTCCGTCATCGAGCATCCCCTTGCTCCGCCGGAGCTCGAGGACCGCCTCGCGGATCAGCTCGAGCGGCACCGTCGCGCCCATGGAGACGCCGAGCGAGCTCGCGAGCTGCTCGTAGCCGACGGCGCCGAACCGGGCGGGCGTCAGCGCGAGCTCGACCGAGACCACGACGCCCTCGCGCCCGCGCTTGAGCGCGCTCGTCCGGTAGCCGAGCTCGAGCTCCGCCGCCGCGAGCCGTCCGACCTCGCCCGTCGCGGTGTCGTAGAACTCGATCGCATGAAGCACCGAGCCGATCTCCTGGCCGTAGGCGCCAATGTTCTGCACCGGTGCCGCGCCCGCGGAGCCGGGGATGCCGGAGAGCGCCTCGATGCCCGCCAGTCCGCGATCGACGCAGAACGCGACGACGCGATCCCAGCGCTCCCCCGCCGCGACCCGGAGATGGATCCGCCCGTCGTCGGCCGCGATCGACTCGATGCCGAGCACGCCCCCGGTCAGGATCGCCGTCGCGTCGAGCCCCTCGTCGGGCGCGACGACGTTCGAGCCGCCGCCGAGCACGAGCCACCGGTCGCCGTCGGCGATCGCCGTCGCCACGGCCTCGACGAGCTCGTGCCGATCGCTCGGCCGCACGATCTCGCGGGCGGGGCCGCCGACCCGGATCGTGGTCAGCTCGGCGAGATCGGTCACTCCGCCTCCGCGGGTCGACCAGGAGGCGAGGCCTCCGTATCGAGACCGCTTACCAAGACCTGGGCCTTGCCGAGGACCGTCTCCTGCGCCGAGGTCACGGTGAGGTCGATCCGGGCGGTCCCTGCATCGGCGTCGAGCGCCCCGACCTTCGCGACGATCCGCACGTCGGCGCCCGCCTCGGCGTCCACGACGACCATCCGGGTGAAGCGCACACCGTAGTCGGTGATGCGGGGTCCCGATTCCGGTCCCTGAGCGCGCGAAGCGAGTCGGAGGGCCGCGACCCAGTCGACGACCGGCTGGACCGCAAGGCCCATCGTGAGCATGCCGTGCGCGATGACGCCGGGGAGCCCGACGGCGGCCGCGACCTCGTCGTCCTGGTGGATCGGATTCTGATCGCCCGACGCGTTCGCATACGCGACGAGCGACGCGCGGGTGAGGTGCGCCTCGCGTTCCGCGATGACGTCGCCGACCGCGAGCGCGCTCACGACTCGCCCCCGACGAGGAGCATCGACGTCGCGGTCGCGACCGTCGCACCGCTCGAGTCGGCGATCACCGTCTCGGCCGTGAGCATCGCGTTCGCGCCGAGCGTCCGGATCGACGTCACGGTCAGGGTGCCGGTCAGCGCATCGCCGGCCTCGATCGGCCGGGCATAGGCGAACCGCTGCTCGCCGTGCACGACGTTGCGGATCTCGAAGCCCGTCGTCGGGTCCACGAGCAGGGCGTCGAGCGCGGCCTGCTGCACGACGATCGCGAAGGTCGGCGGCGCGAGCGCAGCGTCCGGATCGGTCGCGCCGACGGCCGCCGCGAACTCGGCGATCCGCTCCGCGGTCACCAGGACCGGATCGGTCGGCGGGTACGTGCGACCCTGCAGGTCGGGGTTCACCGGCATGGCGCCCAGCCTACTCAGCGTCATGCCGCCGCTGAGACGCGGGCGATTGACGCCTCGGACCGCGCCATCCGGCGCGCGTAGGCGCCGATCGCCGCGCGATGGACGGGGCTCTCCCGCGGCCGCCACTCCTCCCGCGTGAGGAACCCCGCGACGAGCGAGGCGCGGGCATGGTCCGGACGCGCGCCGATGACGACGTTCACGAGCGCACGGAGCTGGTCGCACGACCAGCCCAGGCGGCGCAACCGCTCGTCGAGCGCCGTGCGCGTGTGCAGTCGGCTCAGCGATCCGTCGATCGCCCGGTCCACGATCTGGTCGACGACCTCGGCGAGCGTGGGGCGCAATCGCCGAGGCGTGACCGGCAGGAGCTCGCGGCAGACGGCCTCGATCGCCGAGGCGAGGCTGATCGGCACGGCGCGCCCTCCCGTCGCGGCGCCCCAGCGGACCTCGGTCGTGTCGATGCTCCGATCGGGGCCGATCTCGCGCGCGAGCGCGTTGGCGAGGCTCCGGGACAGGTACGCATCGGGGTCCCCTGTCGCCGACGACAGCAGTCCGCGGACGAGCTGCGACGGCGGCGCGAACGCCTCGACGACGAGCCCGAGCACCAGTTCGGGCTCGAGCCATCGCCCCGTCCGTACCCGGACCCCGCGGACCACGGCGCGGGCGACGCGACCGCCGACGTGCGTGGCGAGGACCCGGCCGGTCGGCGAGTCCCACCACGGCCCGTACGCGCTCGGATCGGATGGGATCGCGGCGATCAGCTCACGGAGTTCGGGGGCGGCGGGGAAGGGCTCGGGCGGCATGCCGTGACGCTAGGGAAGCTGCGCACGCTCCGGAGCGGATCGCGTGCTGATTCTGGACAACGTCCCGTGACGTGACCCTGTGAGGGACTCGCCGTGAAGGCGCCCCGCTGTCAGCAGCGGTGCGTCGCGTGCTCGTGGAGGCCGGCGTGCCGCGCGGGGTCGATCGCCTCGATCTCCGCGATGAACGCGTCGAGGTCGATCGGCTTGCCGGAACGCCAGGTCCCGAGCACCTTCACCTCGTCGACGAGGTGCACCGGATCGACCGTGTACGGGTCGTGGGAGAGCACGACGAAGTCGGCGAACTTCCCCGGCGTGATCGACCCGATCTCGGCGCCGCGGCCGACGTGCTTCGCCGCATAGATGGTCTCCGCCTGGAAGGCCTCGTCCATGCTGATCATCTGCTCGGGCCCGTGGAGTTGCCCAGATCCGGTGCGCCGTGTGACCGCCGCCTGCACGTTGAGCAGCGGGATCGGCGGGCTCACCGTGCCGTCGTTGTGGAAGCTCACGGTCGCCCCGCTGCGGAACGCGTCCCCGAAGCGCTGCCACTGGGACCCGATCTCCGGGGCGAAAAGCGTGCCGTCGACGAGGTCGCCCCAGTAGATGAACTGGAAGGGGCCCATCGAGATGCCCACGCCGAGCGCCGCCGCGCGGTCGAACTGGTCCCCGCGCGCCCCGCCGACGTGCTCGACCCGCCAGCCGTGGTCGGAGCCGTTCAGCCCCTGGAGCGTGAGTGCGCGCTCGTACGCGTCGAGGACGACGTCGAGGCCGACATCGCCGTTGACGTGGAACGCCATCTGGTACCCGGACCCGGCGAAGGAGTCGAGCAGCGCGTCGAGATCGGCACGGCTGTAGTTCATCATCGCCTCGCCGCCGGGGCCGATCGGGATCCCCGCATCGCGGACGGTCGCGTTGTCCAGATAGGGGAACGAGTTCGCGACGTTCCCGACCCAGGGCGAGCCGTCGGCCCAGAGCTTGATGCCGACCTTGCGCACCATCGACTCGGGTGCGGTCGTGACGAGCGGCTCGGCCGCGTCCGCCTCAGTCGACATGTGATAGATCGAGAGCCGCAGCGGGCTGTCCGGGAGGGACGCGAGGGCGGTGATCGCCGGCAGCAGCGGCGTGTTGTAGGTGTGCTCGCTCGTCGCGGTCAGGCCGTTCTCCGCCATGTATCGGTACCACTTCGCGGCCGACAGCAGCGGATCGGTGATGACCTTCGCCATGAACGGCACCGCGCCGCCCATGACCGCGGGCAGCTCGTAGCCGCGCCCGTTCGACGTCCCGTCGGCGTTGCGGCCGTAGCGCGCGCCGACCGGATCAGCCGGCGCCTGGTCATCCGCCCAACCGAGCATCCGGATCAGTGCCGTGTTGAAGTACGCCTCGTGCCCGGAGTTATCGAGGACGAGGACCGGGCGGTCCGGGAAGAACACATCCAGGTCGGCATTCGTCAGCTCGGGCGCCGACTGGAGCGTGCGATCCAGACCGTTGAAGAGCAGGCCCTCGCCGGCGGGCGTCTCCGCGTCGAGCTTCGTGAAGAGGTCGGTCACGTGCCGATAGGTCGGGTATCCGACGTACGGCGCGATCCAGTGGGCCGGCTCGCGGCACACCATGCCGCTCATGATCGGGTGGCTGTGCGAGTCGATGAAGCCCGGCATCAGGGTCGCGGCGCCGAGGTCCGTGAGTGCGGCGTTCGGATGCGACGCGGTCAGCTCGGCCCTCGTGCCGACCTCGACGATGGTCCCCGTCGAGGTGTCGATCGCGACGGCTTCGGCACGTGGGCGCCCCTGGTCCATCGTGATCACCGTCGATGCGGCGACGATCAGATCGGCCGACGCACCCGCGACGCGGGTCAATTGCCCCCCGCATCGGAGGGGCTGAGCTCCTGCGGGCGGAAGCGCGGCAGCCGGCTCGCCGGCAGGATCGCGATCGCGCTGATCCCCGCGAGGATGAGGAGTCCCAGCTTGAGCGACGAGAGCCTCGCGTTCTCGTTGAGCGCGACGGCCGCGTCGACCTCTTCGGGCGTGGCGTCGGTCCCCTCGAGCACTTCCTTGAGGCGTTCGTTCGAGATGAAGTTCGTGTTGTCGAGATCGACCTGCGAGACCAGCTCGGGCGGCAGCGTGACGTTGTTCGCGAGCGCGCCCGAGACGTTGACGCTGAGGATGCCGACGAGCAGGGCGCCGGCGACCGCCGTGCCGACCGCCGACGCGAGATTCTGCGTCGTCCCCCGGACGGAGCCGACATCACCGGCGAGCTCCTTCGGAGACGCGGTGACCAGGACGTTGAAGACGAGGGTGACGAGCGCCCCCTGCCCGACGCCGAAGACGAAGAGTCCGAGGATGGTGGGCAGCGTCTCCCAGTTGTTCGTCACGACGATCGCGAGCCACACCAGGGCGATCGTGGTGAGGCCGAAGGAGAACATCCCGATCGTGCGCGGCGAGAAGCGGCGGTACACGCGCACGACGAGCATCGCGGTGACGAAGACGGTGAGGTTGAACGGCAGCATCGCGAGCGAGGTGTCGAACGGGGTCCTGCCCTGCACGATCTGGATGTAGAGCGGCACGGTGAAGTTGAGCGCGGCCTCCAGGGCCACGACGACGAACATTGCGTAGACGGCCGCCCGCTCCCGCGAGGAGCCGAACACCGACAGACTCACGAGCGGGACCCGGCCGGCCTTGGTGCGGCGCCGCGTCCAGAGGAAGAACGCCTGGACGAGCACGAGGCCGATCAGGATCAGCACCGGGGCGGGCGACAGGCCGAGGATGTCGAACGGCGCCCCTCGCTCCGCGAGCAGCAGTCCCCAGTTGTTGAGGTTGTTGACGCCGAGGGTGAGCGCGACGATGCCCGCACCGATCAGGATGGCGGCGACGACGTCGATCTTGATCGCCGAGTTGCCGGGGTCGGAGCGCAGCCGGAAGCTGAGGAGGAAGACCACCACGGCAAGCACGAGCACGACGACGAAGACGGGTCGCCAGCCGACGAAGGTGGCGAGCGTGCCGCCGAGGAGGAACGCGGTGACGCCGGCCAGCGCACGGGCCGAGCCGAGCGAGCCGATCGCGACGGCCTGCTGACGACCCCGGTAGTTCTCCGCAATGAGTGCGACGAGCGCCGGGACGATGATCGCGGCCGATGCGCCGGCGACGCCCTGGGCGAGGATCACGTAGCCCACGGACGGCGCCAGGATCATGAGGACCGCGGAGCCCGCGAAGAGCGCGACCACGATGCGGAACATGAGGACCCAGCCGACCCGCTGGCCGATCTTCGCGCCGACCATGACGAGGGCCGCGACCACGAGCCCGTACATGACGATCGCGGTGCTGACGTCGGTGGGCGGGACCCCGAAGTCCGCGACCATGCTGCCGAGCGAGACCGGCAGGGCCGAGACGTTGTACGACATGAGGATCTGGGCGAGGAAGAGCCCGATCATCGGGACCCAGGAGTTGCGCGGCTCCGTCGCCGTCTCGGTCGGTGCGGTGGTGGTCATGATTGGCCCTCCCTGACGTAGTGGGAATCGGAGGCGAAGAGGTTGAGGCCGAGCGCCCGCGACAGGTAGGCGATCGCGATCTGACCTCGGACGCTGTTGCCGGCCGGGTCCAGTCGGGGGGCGTAGGCGCCGATGCCGAGCTTGCCCGGCGCCGTGCACATCAGGCCCCCGGCGACCCCGGACTTTCCGGGGAGGCCGATGTCGAAGAGCCACTCCCCCGAGCGTTCGTACAGCCCGCTGGCGCTGAGCACGGCGAGCGTGTCCCGCGCGACCTCGGCCGAGACGACGCGGTCGCCGGTCACCGGGTTGACCCCGCCGTCCGCGAGCGTCGCCCCCATGATCGCGAGGTCGCGGGCGTCGACGCGCAGTGAGCACTGCCGGGTGTAGACGTCGACGACCTCGTCGGGGTCCGCCTGGATGCGCTCGTAGCTGAAGAGCAGCCGCGCGATCGAGCGGTTGCGATGGTTGGTCTCGGACTCCGAGCGGTACACCTCGTCGTCGACCTCGAGCGATCGTCCCGCGAAGCGCGACAGCCCCTCCTGGATCACCCGCCAGCGTTCCGCAGCCGATCCCGCCGGCAGCAGCGCCGTCGTCGCGAGCGCCCCCGCATTGACCATCGGGTTCATCGGGTGCCCGTCGTTCAGCTCGATCGCGACGATCGAGTTGAACGCCAGTCCGGTGTTGTTGACGCCGACGACCTCCAGCGCACGCTCGTGGCCGAGGACCTCGCACAGCAGCGCGTAGACGAAGGCCTTCGAGATCGACTGGATCGAGAACTCGACACGGGTCTGACCGACCTCGTGGAGGCGGCCGTCGACGTCGGCGACGCAGAGGCCGAAGTCGTCGGGATCCGCCTTCGCCAGGATCGGGATGTAGTCCGCGATCTCGCCCTCGACATGCGAGGACGCGCGCGCGTGCGCTCGGAGGAGCAGATCGTCGATCGTGGCGGCGCCCGGCACCGCTCCGGTGCCGGCCAGTTGCGGGATATCGCCGACGTCAAGATCCATCCACGGCCCCCTCGCGCCTCGAGCGCTCGCTCCGATCGCAAGGGTAGGGCACCGCGGACCGGATGTCACGAAGCGGCGAAGGCGGGAGACCCGGCCTGAGTGCCCGTCGCGCGCCGCCAGACCGGATGGGCACTCAGACCGTGCGCGCTCACCGGGTGTGACCCGGTTCCCGCGTCCGGGACCTCAGCAAAGGGGGGAGGAGAGGTCCCGTGGCTTCGTGGCCTGACGGGACGACGCTAGACCGGCCGGCCGGGTCTCGCGCAGGGGGTTGACTCCGTCACGCAAGACGCGATATGCGCTTACGAGCCCTTGCGACGCGGTGTGACGTCGACCTTGGAGCGCTTCTGCTCGCGCTTCTCCTTGAGGGTCTGCTTCGCAGCCTTCTTCGACTGTTCCTTTGCCATGGTGTACTCGCTTCCCTGGTATTAGCTGGCGGGTATCCGAGCGACCATAGCCCAGTCGGTCGGGGAAGTCACTTCCCTGCCGGGCGGGAGCACGCCGCGTGGGCCGCCGGGCGCACGAAGCCGAGGACGAGTGCCACACCGTGGGCGCGAACGTAGGGTGGCAGCATGCGCTCGCCGGTCGCCTGGCTCCGCGGGGTCCGCCATCCCGATGCCTACCACGGCGCGGGCGTGCAGCGGCGGTTCTTCGAGGGCTGGTACATCAAGCTCGTGAGCGCCGACCGCTCGCAGCGGTGGGCGGTCATCCCCGGCATCTTCCGCGGGCCCGACGGGAGCGAACGCGATGAGGCGTTCGTGCAGGTGCTCGACGGGCTGACGGGGCGCAGCTGGTATCACGCGTACGCGCCGAGCGAGTTCGCCGCCAGCAGCGGGCGATTCGAGGTGCAGGTCGGGCCGAACCGATTCAGCGCGGACGGCGTCGAGCTCGAGCTCCCCCAGCTGCGCGGGACGATCCGCTACAGCGAGTCGCTCGCGCCCTGGCCGGTCACGCTGCGCGAGCCGGGGATCATGGGCTGGTACGGCCTCGTGCCGTTCATGGAGTGCTTCCACGGCATCGTGTCGTTCGGGCATGGACTGTCCGGGACGCTCGACGTCGAGGGCGCGCCGACCTCGTTCGACGGCGGCCGCGGGTACATCGAGAAGGACTGGGGCAAGGCGTTCCCGAGCGGCTACGTCTGGCTCGCGAGCAACCACCTCGACACGGCGGCCGGCGAGGACCCGAGCGCTTCGCTCATCGCGTCAGTGGCGATCATCCCGTGGCTGCGCGGCTCCTTCCGCGGCTCGATCATCGGCTTCCAGCACGGCGGGCGGCTGCACAAGTGGACGACCTACAACCGCTCCCGAGAACGCCGGCTCGCGATCGACGACACCCACGTGCGCTGGGAGGTCGAAGGCCCCGACGGCGTGCTCAGCCTCGAGGCGGAGCGCACCCGAGGCGGCCTGCTCCATGCGCCGCTGCGCGACGCGATGCACCAGCGGGTCGAGGAGACCCTCGATGCGCACGTCCACGTGCGCCACACCGGGACCGACGGCCGGCTCCTGCACGAGAGCGTCGCGCGCTGCGCAGGCCTCGAGGTCTTCGGCGACATCGACCGCCTGCTCGCACTCTGAGCGCCCGCCATCATTTGTAGCTCGGGGGAGCATCGATCTCCCGACCTCACGATTATGAGTCGTGCGCTCTAACCATCTGAGCTACCGAGCCGAGCCCCCTGTGGGAATCGGACCCACTACCTCTTCCTTACCAAGGAAG
>Ga0182739_1004206_pt1 | contig 12043 bp, 8 predicted proteins | sample eDN5th30CBELigBY_FD_128873 | JGI IMG/M metagenome (GOLD analysis project Ga0182739, IMG submission 128873) | Enriched backyard soil microbial communities from Emeryville, California, USA - eDNA 5th pass 30_C BE-Lig BY (version 2) (version 2) | ecosystem: Environmental > Terrestrial > Soil >... | reverse complement strand
TGCGTTCTGACAAGGAAGCCGAAGCAGGCGAATCCCAAAGATTCGTCGATGCAGGCTGACGAAGTTCAGAACGCAAAAGAGCCGATCGCAGCACAAATTGACCTTTCGGGACAGACTCTTAGTCGACTAGTTCCACGCGCCGCCAATCCTTCCGACCCGCCCGAACGATCATTCCATCCTGGACGGCCACCCATTCTGCACGATCCTGGACAGGAGTTTTTTCGTCTCCCCGCAAGACATAAACAGCCCCTCCCTTGATACGCTGCATTGCCACGCTGGTGGAAGGGACCATTCCCAATTCTTTCAAAAGTTGAGCCGCCTGCAAACAAGTCTTTTCATTCAGCAACGATTTAGAAAGTCGTGCAGCGGGGATATCACTGGGCAGATTTCCTTCCCCGATTTCTTTTTGCCAGCGTGCAGCTGCCTCTTGTGCTGCCGCGGCGTCGTGATATTCGCCAATGATGATTTGAGCCAGTTGAACCTTGGCTTCTTTGGGATGTCCCTGCAGTAACGTGTCCACGTTCGTCATAGGCAAATCCGTAAGCAGCTCAAAATAGGGGCGCATGACGGCGTCGGGAAGCTGCATGAATTTTTTCATCATGGCAAAGGGATCTTCGGAGATTCCGATATAATTTCCCAGGCTTTTGCCCATTCTCCGGGTGCCATCCGTTCCCACGAGAATGGGGGACATCACTCCAATCTGCTGGTTCAGCCCTTGTGTTTTCTGGAGATCGCGGGCGAGCATGAAACTGTAAAGCTGTTCGGTGCCTCCCAGTTCGATGTCGGCCTGAATTTCTACCGAATCCCAGGCCTGCATGACGGGATACAGACATTCGTGCAGAAAAATGGGGGATTCCGCCGCCATTCGTTTGGCGAAATCGTCCCGGGTCAGCAGTTGTGCCACGGTCACTTTTCCGCAGAGTTGCAGCACTTCAATCAGTCCCATTTTGCCAAACCAGTCTCCATTGCGATGGACTTCTGCTTTCGAAAGGTCAATCACTTTGCCGACCTGCTGCAGGTAATATTGAGCGTTGGCTTCCACTTCCTGAGCGCTCAATTGTTTTTTGCGAGCTTCATCACGACCACTGGGATCACCCACCATGGCGGTGGCATTGCCAATAATGATGACGGCTTGATGACCTAATTCCTGAAATTGACGCATTTTCCGGAGGGGGACGGTATGGCCCAGATGCACGTCGGCGGCTGTGGGGTCGATTCCATACTTGACTCGTAATGGGGTCCCGGTCTGCCGGCTCTTCTCAAGTTTTTGAGTAAATTCCGCTTCGGGGACAATTTTTTCGACTCCCCGGCGAAGAATTTCGAGTTGGGTGGCGATGGCGGGCAAGGACATGGTGCAGCTCTTAAACAGGTTCAATGCAAATGGTGCTCTTCCCACTGGCTGGAGCAAGCTGCTCTCGAGTGTGCCCGCGGGAAAGGTATTTTGATTGATGAAACGCTGAATGCCGCGAGGCAGAACCCGGACAATGCAGGGCGAATGCGCTCTGAACAAGCGACTGCTTCCGGCAGCCATTCAACCATTTCATCAAAGGAAGTTGGATTCAAGAAACGACTCGCCGGAACAAGACCGGCAATGTCTGGAAAGCATAATGCCTGATCGGTCGGCGCGATACCATAATCCTCTGTAGATTGATGCGGGTGCTTTCATCGGGCGAATCCCGCCCGCCACGATGCTGGCTACCAGTTTTGAAGCGGAACCGTCACTGTCACTGCCACTCCAGATCCCAAAGCATTCAAATTCTGGAGAGAAAGAAATGGCTGTCCAAATCGATTTCTTGCGGTGCAGGTGCTAGTGCGTTTTTGTAAATCTTGTCGTGAACTTGCCTCGTGGTATTCCGTCTTTCATCAGGTGAAACCTTTTCGACGCGGGGACATGAGAGACCAACCTGGTCTAGAAAAACGTCGGTTCGGAATTCCAGTCAGAAATTCTGGCTGAACTGTTGATTGTGGGACCTTGCGAAAAATCTTCCTGCTGCCAAGACTGTTAGTTCTCTTCCAGGAATTGATGGTTGATATGGACGTGGAACATCAAACAAAAATTGCGACGGAGTCCGCAAATGCGTCAGCGGGCTCGTTAGGGGAATTGCTGCATATTGCTTTTCCGCTTGTCATCAGTGCCGGTTCATTGTCGCTGATGAATGTCGTCGATCGGATCTTTCTCGCCCGCCTGAGCGTTGATGCACTGGCGGCATCCATGCCCGCAGCGATGTTGAATTGGACGCTGATCAGTCTGCCATTTGGAATTGCGGGATACACCAATGCGTTTGTTTCACAGTATGAAGGGGCAGGCCGCAAAGATCGAGTGACGGCCGCCATCTGGCAGGGCTTATTCATCGCGCTGGCGGCCGGATTGTTGCTGCAACCGTTGAATTTCTTTTCGCCGCGAATTTTCGGTTCCATGGGACATCAGCCCCATGTCGTCAGGCTGGAAATCGAGTATTTCAACACGCTTCTTCCCGTGGCGATTCCAACATTGCTGAATTCCGTTCTGTCCTGTTTTTTCACAGCTCGCAAACGGACAGCTGTGGTCATGCGGGTGAACGTGTTTATGGCCTGCCTGAATGCCTGTCTGGATCCGTTGCTGATCTTTGGCTGGGGAGGTTTCCAGGGGATGGGGATTGTTGGAGCTGCGACCGCAACCGTCACCGCGGAATTTGTTGGCATGGCGCTGTTTATTTACTTTCTTATTCCGGAAGCCCGTCGGCATCACTATCCTTTTTCTCAAACTTTTGGCATCGATTGGGAATTGCTGCGGCGTAATGTGCGTTTCGGATTCCCCAACGGAATCCAGATGTTGCTGGATGTGGGAGCATTTACCGCATTCATTGCACTGGTCGGCCAGCTGGGAACAATTGAGCAGGCTGCGACCAATCTGGCCTTTACGCTCAATTCCCTGGCGTTTATTCCGATGATGGGGATGGGGATGGCCGTGATGACACTGGTCGGTCATCGCGTGGGAGAAGGTCGATCGGCACTGGCAACGCACACTGTCTGGAAGGCATTTGCCTTTTCTGGCGGGTATATGTTGTTGTTTTCCGCAATTTATCTCTCCATTCCGGAAATGATTCTTTCGCCATTTATGCACGGGGACGAGAAAGCCCAGTTTGAAGCGATGCGTCCAACGGTTATCAGCCTGTTGCAATTTGTTTCGCTATATACTTTTTTTGACGCCATGGCGATTATTTTTGGTTCCGCGATCCGGGGAGCTGGAGATACGATGTTCTCATTGGTTTTCTCCGTCCTGGCCAGTTGGCTGTTGATGGTTGTGCCCACACTCTGGTTGATTACACATGGTGGAAGTCTCTACGGCTGCTGGGCAGCCATCACTCTGGCGGTCATCATTCTGGGGCTCGGTTTTCTGGGGCGGTTTCTCCAGGGGTGCTGGAAGACAATGCGCGTGATTGAAGTGGATTCCCTGGAAGCTCTGGCCTGAATTCGGCTGCCTGAGAGGGCATAGCGTCTCCCCCGGCAGTGACGCTTCCCCAGCAGGAGCACATCCAGAATCCTCTTGTAACACGTAGATATCTCGTTAAACTTTGCGTGATCGGCTGGCCCAGACATGCACTCACATTGACTCCATTTCTTTCGGAAAGGTTGCAACATGTGGAAATCGCTGAACGTGAATCGACGTGAATTTCTGGCCGCCTCCGCAGGCGCGCTGGCGGTTCGGCCCTGGGCGCGCGTGCTGGGAGCAAATTCCGATATTCGCGTGGTCGTGATTGGTGTCAACAGTATTGGCAAGACACATCTGCAGGGTTTCCCCAAAATCCCGGGGGTACGCGTTGTGGGGCTGTGCGATGTCGACTCGAAAATCCTGGGGACGCGCGCCGAAGAATTCGAAAAGCAATTCGGTTCCATTAAAAAATATGCGGATTTACGAACCGTCTTTGATGATCCCGAAGTCGACGCCGTCGTTCTGGGAGTCCCCAATCACTGGCACGCGCTGGGCACCGTCTGGGCCTGCCAGGCGGGGAAGGATGTCTATGTCGAGAAGCCTTGCTCCTACAACATCTGGGAAGCGAACCAGATGATCAGCGCCGCCAAGAAATACGAACGTATTGTGCAAGTGGGCATTCAACGTCGCAGCCTGCCCTATCTGCAGGACTGGTTCAAGGAACTCCGGGAAGGGGCGCTCGGAAAGATCAACAGCGTCCGGGCTTTGTTCTATTCTCGGCGGCAGTCGATTGGCAAGATCCATCACCCTGTGGCGCCGCCGTCCACCGTCAATCATGATCTCTGGTCGGGACCTGCTCCCACTCCCATCCTTCGTCAGAAATATCATTATGACTGGCACTGGTTCTGGGAACTGGGGAATGGAGAACTGGGAAACAATGGTCCGCATGTGTTGGATATGGCCCGTACGGCACTGGGGGTGAAAGAATTTCCCCGCACGACATGGAGCATTGGAGGACGCTACGGATGGGATGACAATGGGGAGACACCTAACACGCAGATCATCCATTATGGTTATGAACCTGCCCCCATCATTATGGAAATCCGAAACCTACCCGCCGTTGCAGGAACCACGCAAAACAACAAGTACCGCGATCTGAGCCTGGGCATTGTGGTGGACTGCGAACAGGGAAGCTATGTCGGCTTCGATCAGGGAACCGTCTTCGACAAAAAAGGTCAGCCGATGCGGCACATCCGGGGAGACCTGGGGGCAGATGGTGGACGCCAGCACCATCGCGAAAATTTTATTGCCGCTGTGAGATCTCGAAATTCCACCGAACTGAATTGCAGCGTGCCGGACGGGCACCTCTCCTCCAGTCTGTGTCACCTCGGAAATATCTCGCATCGACTGGGCAAAACGGTCTCGTTGCCCGAAGCCATAGAACGCATTTCTTCTGAACCATTATTTGGCGAAGCGGGTACGCGCATGGTGGAACATCTGCAAGCCAATCAGCTTTCTGGAAATGACGTCAAAATTGAACTGGGGGGCGTTCCAGTATTCGACTCGCAGACCCAGACATTTCCTGATTCCCCCGCAGCCTCCGCCTTGCTGAAAAGAACTTATCGCGCACCGTTTGTGCTTCCGGAAAATGTTTAGACCAGTTTGGTCTCTCACGTGCCCGCGTCGAAGAGGTTTCACTTGATGAAAGACGGAATGCCGCGAGGCAAGTATGCCACAAGACTTACAAAAATGCTAATACTGCCAAAGGGAAGTTCCCCGACTGGTTGACCAACTGGGTTGAGAAGCGTCGTAGGTCTGTTTCCAGTAACTGCGTTTTGCGGGAGGACTGCGCCAGAGACGGAGTGAAGTGTGCGGGCTGGGCCAACTGACGACTGGTTCAAAAGGAAATGACCACGACTGCAAAATTTCCCGCCAGGCGGCCAGACGCTGGGACTGCCGAATGTGAATCGGATCGATGCCGTACCATGTCACACGTGGCGTCAGCACTCGGGCGTTCAACGATGTTGCCAGTGCAGCCACACGTTCATCCAGTTCGATCACTCGTTGGGAAATCACAGCCCAGGGAACTGTCGGGCCGGGAAACAGCATCTGTTTCACCACCCGGTATCGAAATTCACTCAACATCAGAATCCGTTCCAGCGGCAACCGGACAAATGTCATCGCTGCCTGGAGTTCTGCCAGATGCTCAAAGACAACTTCGACGTTGTGAAATACCTCGTCAACAGTTCGTCCATAGATCAGATCGTTGCCGACATCGGTGACGAGTCCCCACGTCTGTGTCACTGTTGGATGTTCTCGCAGTGATTGCCAGATTTCACAATCGGAAACGGGAGGCAGGCCACGATGCAGGACATAACTCCACTGACAAAAAGATCGGCCATGCCCATGGGCGGCAAAAATCTCCAGCGGACCCGGGGACGACTGGATCAGCGAATTGATCAATAAGGGGAAGCTCAGCGTCACGTTGCTGGCTCCAATCAGAACGACACGCCGCGTCGAGAAGGGTAAAGTCAGCATGGCGGGATGAATGTGTTTCCGTGATTCTAGTGCCCTGTCAGGGCTTGGATTTCGGGTACGTGATCGCGAAACGTCCTCCGTTGTCGGACTTTGTGTGAAGCCCGACCCGAATTTTTTTAATTGACAAAGCACTAGACCAGTTTGGTCGATCGTGTGCCCGCGTCGAAAGAGTTTCACCTGATGAAAGACTGAATGTCGCGAGGCAAGTTTGCTGCAAGATTTACAAAAACGCTTTAAAGAGAATGGCAGGATTAAAGAGAACAGTATCAAAATCTGGCTTTTCGTTGGGACAGGTATTCGACAAGTGCCTTGTCGAACCGCATGCTGGTATCGAGCTCGACGATATCCGCACCAATAGAACGGCAGGACTGTTTGTACTGGCTGCGAAGTTGTTGCAGGGCCTCCAGATAGTCCCGGCGAACACCGGCAGCATCCACCGTCATCAGCTGGCCCGATTCCGGATCTCGTAGTTCATACATGCCCTCAAACGGAAAGTTGACTTCCGCTTCATCCAGGATATGAAAAATAATGACATCGTGCCCGGCGAAGCGGAGCATGCGGATGGCATCGATGATGGGCTCCGGATCTGCCAATAGATCCGAAAAGAGCATGATCAGGCTTTTGTGACGAATCATTGGGGCGAATTGCCGTAACGACCGTGCCACATCTGTCTGACCGGTCGGTTGTGCCCGCGCCAGCAGTGCCAGAATATTTCCCAGTTGAGACCGCTTGCTGCGGGCGGGAAGACTGGACCGGATTTTCTCATCGAAAGTCACCAGCCCGACCGGGTCCTGTTGATGAATCATCAGATAGGCCAGTGCTGCGGACAGGCTGATCGCATAATCGAATTTGGTCAGGTCCTGGCGGAAGGTATATGCCATGCTTTCCGAGAGATCCATCAGCAGATAGCCGGTGATGTTGGTCTCGGCCTGATATTTTTTGACGTAATACCGGTCCGTTTTTGCATAGGCCAGCCAGTCAATCCTCTTGGGATCGTCTCCCTGCGAATAACGTCGATGTTCGCTGAATTCAACGCTGAACCCCTGGAACGGCGAAGCATGCAGCCCGCTGAGAAACCCTTCCACGATGAAACGAGCCCGCAAATCCAGGCGCGCTACGTTGCGGATCACTTCCGGCTTCAGATAATTCTCGGCAAGCGCCATGTGCAATGACATCTGGTTAAATCAGGGAGAAGCGGTTGAAACAAACTGGCTAGAGCGCATTCACCCCGCACTGTTCGGGTTCTGCCTCGCGGCATTCAGCGTTTCATCAATCAAAACACTTTTCCCGCGGGCACGGGCCAGAGCAACTTGCTCTGGGAAGCAAATTTTACTCGACATGGATTCATGCGAGAAACCATGATATCAACCCGCCAGGAAGTCGATCAGTCCGATTTCGAGATCGAGTCGGACTTTTGCTGCTGGCAAACTGACCCCGGTCCCGGGAAGAGCGAAATTCCTCCTGAGCCGCGAGCAAGATCGCGTTGTCCCGATCAGGTTCTCGTCAGAAGCCCTGTAAAATATCATGATCTGTGTGGAGTCGCCGCGGCTACGGAGTTTTCTGCTTGAGTGTTGCCATTTTCCGTTTGAGGTCAGCCTCGAATGCATCACCTCGTTCTGCAAAGGGGCGAGCATCCAGATACCACTTGCCCCAGTTCAGAATCAGTTCATGATGCCAGTCGGCAATGGTGTCATTTTTTTGAATTTCCGGAGCGCCGGGGGGCAAATTGGACAACGGATCTTCGGCTTCACCGAATCCATTTGGCCGGCGACTCAGCCAGCAGAATGCGTTACGAGCTTCAATCATGACTCCCAGATCCGGATCGTCCAGTGCGTGGATCAGAATGGTTCCCAGCTCCAATCGATCTGTGCGGCCAATCGCCCAGATGGCGCTGCGACGGACTTCGGCGTTGGAATGTCGGGCCAGGTCTTTCAGCAGGTCGATCTGCCCGACCAGAGACTGACGATCACCAATCTGAATCTGTTCGACAAGTTGTTCCTGAACCTGGTCGATTGGGATTTCTCCGGTCGATTGCAAGGCGGCCAGCAATTGATCAAGTGGTGGAACCGGCTGATCTTTCCCCCGAATTGCTCCGCGGTCAAATTGAACAGCCCGTAGATCGTCCGGGAGACCCCGTCCCCCTGCCAGAAGTCCTTCACCAAATCCGGACTCCGCTGTCGGGCGTTTCAAGACCTTGGCCGTGGCCCGCACCAGGAACAGCACCGCGAAAGCAGTGTCCCGCGCCGATGATCCTTGTCCCAGTTGAAGGGAACCGTCGGCCTGTTGTCTCTTCAAAAGTTCTGCGGAACTGACCTGATACCAGTCATGGTCCCCCAGCTTGGAAACATTCGCCAGCGCCGACATTCGTTCCAGTGAATACAGGTAATACCCCTGAAACGAACCCGCTTCCGGATTCAGTGGGGAATAACGGGCGACGACAAACCCATATGCCTTGCGGACCGCTTCAATGGCAGCCTGAGGAACGGTTGCTCGCTGTACAACTGGTTTTTCCTGTAGCTTGACTTCGTCCAGGATTCCAAATTTTTTGACAACCGGTGCTTCCTCCTGCCTGACCCGGTTCTGCTTGAGCGGTTGCAGTTCCGGAGCCAGATGCAGCATGGCGATGTGCATGCTTGCCACTCCATTCACTGTCATATTCAAGGTGGAACCGCTGCCGGCGATATTGGCTGTTGCAGAGGGGAGGTACGCATAACCTCCATCGGGATTTTGAGACTTCACATGCCAATCGAGGACCCGCAGCCAGACCTGGGGATCAATTTTGATTCCACTTCGTTCCACCGCCCACAGACCCAGACAGGCGTACTGCGTCACGCTGGTATCGCCGACAGATCCGGGGCGAACGGGCGTTTCCGGATATTCCCAGCCCCCTGTGCTCAATTGGTGACGAAGCAGATAATTTGCAATGACCTGCACTTGTGGCCGGTAGCGTTCACCTCCTGTGTCGACCAGAAATGTCGCATCCAGCGCAGCAGCATAAATGGACGCATTTCCGTCTATGGGGTGATATTGACCGCCCTCGCAGCGGTCTTGAATCTCCTTAAGGGCTCCCTGCAGCGCCGGTGCTTCCAAGGGGATGCCGGCTTTGAATAATGCCAGCGCGATCAGCGTTTTGTGACCACCTCGTACGTCCGAGAGATGGGACTGCAGGAAAGGCAAACTACGATCAATGGCCACACGAATCATGGGAGATTCTTCTGCTGCGACTGGCAGGCAGCACATCGTGACCCAGACCGTGACCAGCATCCACGAACTCATTCGTCGTTGAGAATTTGCGTGGAACACAGAAAAACTTCGCACGGTCTTCTTCCCCCCCAGAGGGTGTTTTGGGTGCCGCGAATAAAATCTCTCGGACAAGGGACGTTTCCCAGTCGGCAAGCGAGTTCACGATCAGCGTTATGAGCACTTCTTGAAGCTCGGATGCTTTCCCGGGCTTCACTTTGGATTCTCCCATTTTTGACGAGTGTTTGCGAATCCGTCCATGAGAGACCAGCAGGAGCTTCGTCCTCCCGGGATCTCACCAGGTTTGTCACAGGCGAAAGCCCGGTCTCTCCTCCGGTGCCCCTTGAACATGCCTGGAGAATTGGCGAAAGTGAGTAGGGAACCGCCAGGTATTCTGGCGCAGAAGGGAATGATCGTGCCAGATACGGAACAGAGTCTGCGAGACAGCAAGACCGGCCGGCGGACAGTATTGGGGATGCTGGCGTTTGGGGTGGTGATGGTGGCGCTGTTATGGCTGTACTGGGAAATGTATACCCGGCCGTTCCGGCCATTGCAGAACGCCATTGCGGCGGCCTATCCACATTCACGCCCCAGTGTGATCGGCGGGCGGCATAAAAGTCACAAGCCAGACAGTCCTCATGTCTTACGCTTGGTGCTGCAAATGCCGTTGAGCGATTTCAATCCGCAACTGAACGAAGGGGAGAGCCATCACAGAGCGATCGAACTGGCCCGCCTGGCTGACAAGTATGTGCCGTTGACGAAATACGATGTGCTGGAAATTCACCTGGTCCAACGTCCTCCGGAACGACCTCAGCGTCACTGGGTTGAATCTCATCCCATTGAGGAATGGCAGCAGGAGCTTTCAGTCCCGATGGAATGAACCGATTGGAAATCGCGATTGCTCCCGTCGGAAGCGTCCGCGGACGGGCGGTGTCCCGACCAGTGCGGATCACTCCCATCTGAAGTGCATGCAATCGAGACCAGTTTGGTCTAGAGCAAGTTGCTCTCGACTGTGCCCGCGGGAAAGGTATTTTGATTGATGAAAAGCTGAATACCGCGAGGCAGAACCCGGACACTGCGGCGTTAATACGCTTTAAACGTGCAGGAGTGTCTGGGCGTCCTGTTGTAACAAGCTGGGGATGGTGCCCGCAGCTTCCAGTTGATTTCCTTCATCACGGACTCCCTGGAAGCCTTCCCGCAACGTGGTCATGACATTCCGGGCATGCTTCCAGCGATCGACTTCCGGACGACTGATCTGGTCGATGGAAAAGAGACATAACTCGCGAACATGCGCGGCGACTCCCGTCGCATTGGCGTCGACCCCGGAGATCAGTAACAGGCATAATTGCGAAGCCCGTAACTGGAGTGCGGGGTATTCTGCTGCCTGCTGGCTGTGCAGTGACTGGATGCCGGCATCCAGAGTTTCAATCGTGGCATCATAAATGGCCAGCAGCATTTCAATGCGGGTCCAGCCGGACTGCGAAGTTCGCCGATATGCCTGATGGGGTGTCATCCCGAGCCTCTCTCCAATTTCAGACGTTTTGACCTTGAAGGCCTTCTGCAGCTGTGAGTTTCGATCTCTTCACATGTGATGAGAAACTGCGAAGTCATCTGATCACTGTTCGGAATCAAGACTGATCCCGATTGATATCGTCGAGAGTGAACCGGCGGTTGCAACGGATCGTGATAGACGACGATCGATTCGCATCGTCTGGCCCGGTTACGACGGCCATTCCGATCACGACGCCCGGCCCATTCCCGGACAGATCTTTAGAGCGTTTTTGTAAATCTTGTGGCGGACTTGCCTCGCGGCATTCAGTCTTTCATCAAGTGAAACCTTTTCGACGCGGGCACATGATCGACCAAACTGGTCTAGAGCAAGTTGCTCTCGCCTGTGCCCGCGGGAAAGGTATTTTGATTGATGAAACGCTGAATGCCGCGAGGCAGAACCCGGACACTGCGGCGTTAATGCGCTCTAGCCCAGGTTTTTGATGCTTTGCAGTTGGGAGCCCAGCAAGCTGCTGGTGTTCTGCATTTGTTGCAAAGCACGTTCCATGGCTGCAAACCGGGAGGTCAGTTGATCTTTCTGCTTGTCGAAGGCGGCCTGCTGGTTGGTGAGTGATTTCTGGATACTGTCCAGTTGATCCTGAAAAGAGGTGTTTAAAGAAGTCAGCAGCCCTTTTTGAGAATCCAGCATCCCATCAATTAATGCGTTCAATCGAGAGGCGACGCCACGCGTGATGGTTATGCTTCCTTCGGGATCTGCAGTGATCTGGCCGGGAGTCAGCGTGACTTTGACCTGTAAACCATCGGTATTGGCGTTTCCTTCGTTACCGGTGAGAGTCCGCCCTGTTCCGGTGGCGAGTTCGATGACGCCATTCACGACAAAGTTACCGGCAACATTGACTCCCAGATCGCTTTCACCCCCTTTGAATCCCAGGCTGTCCGTGGCGGAACTGGCATAGATGGTCACCCGGGACGTTGTTCCATAACTGTCGGAAGTGACCGTCAACGTGTTGGAACTGTCCAGCCCGACTGAGACAGTCCGTCCGGCAACGTCCCGCCCCCCATTGATCACCGATTCGACCTGATCCGCCAACTCATCGCGAGAGTAGGTCCCGTGCATCAGCGTGACGGAGGTTTCCACGCCATCAAGATTGATTTTCAAGGTATCGTTGGTATCGTCGATGGTTGTGGATTCGGCCAACGAATTGGTGGCGGAAACAACTGCCCGTTCGGCCGCCTGGGTTACATTGACCTGATAGGGAGTTGAAGATTCCTTGGTTTTTGCCCCGGCATACAGGAAGGAGACATTCCCGTTGGTCCCTTTGCCATCCAGGGCGAACAGATGCC
>Ga0182739_1004202_pt1 | contig 12061 bp, 13 predicted proteins | sample eDN5th30CBELigBY_FD_128873 | JGI IMG/M metagenome (GOLD analysis project Ga0182739, IMG submission 128873) | Enriched backyard soil microbial communities from Emeryville, California, USA - eDNA 5th pass 30_C BE-Lig BY (version 2) (version 2) | ecosystem: Environmental > Terrestrial > Soil >... | reverse complement strand
TTTACAAATATTTTGTCTCTCTTACTTTCATGTTGTTAATTTTCAAGATATTTTTTTTGTTCAAACATCCCTTTTTGAAAATGGTTCAATACTAAATATGGATTATCATGCTTTTCAAACAATTTTACAAGAGATAAAATGATGTAAAGAAACAAATTATCAGAGCAGGTTTTCATAAAAACTAGAGCTTTGTGCATAAATAAAAATTTTAAAACTCATTAACGTTTTATGAAAAGTTTTTTACAATATTTATCATGAGTATAATTTATGTTGTCAGCTTTCTGTAATAAAGGAAAGCAACTCCTGTAGCACAAAGCTCGATAATGAATGGCACAGCACTTAAAAATTCTTAATAATTTTTCATTAAATCCTTACCTTAAGAATCCAAATAAGTACCAAATCACATACCAATGCCATGAGTCAAGGTTATACCAAGCATAAGTGATTGTTCCCAAGGCATGAAATATACACTCTACTCAATTATTAAAAAAATTCTATGGCTTACGAAATAGATTGAGTCTATCATAGAACAGAGTATATCCTAGAAAGAGCATGATTAATTCAACTGCAAGAAAGATGATTGTAAGAACGCATGCCGCAATTACACTAAAATATTACTAGAGAATATGATTATTTCATACCCTGCTCTTGCATCACTAAAAGTATCGTCATTTGTGCTAACTTTTGAACCCAAGGTTGCATATATATTCTCTTGCTAAAAAGGTCAGTAAAAGTTTGAATAACATTCAACATTTGCGCTTATGATAACGATTGTTGCAAGTAGATGAGTTATTAAAAAGATGAACTTTGTAGGGATTAAAGTGTCAGACACTCCCATATTGAAGTAAATATTGGAAGAATTTTTAAATATTTTGAATCTTTAAAACGAAATCAATCTTGGAACAACTAAAATAGAGTTAATTTAAAAAAAAAAAAAAAAAAAAAATTTTAAAAAAAAAAAAAAATTAAAATAAAAAAAAAAAAAAAAAAAAATTTGACAAAAAAGTGTTTCTTCAATCAAATAATAGATAGTAAACAAAAAGCTTTTTCTTTAATTAAATCTCTGCTTGCAGTCTACAAAAAAAAGTTATGGAATTTCAAGAAACTAATGATCTAATCAACCAAATAGACCTTCTTTTGTATTCAAAAATTTGTAAACTAAGGACAACAAAGACATGAAGATTCAATGATAAGATATTTGTATTTAAAAGCACCAAATAGGCCTTTTTCTGATTGAATCGAAAAAAAACAAAAATCATCCTCCTTGAAAAATAAAAGGTAGACGAGCTTTTTTAAAATAAATGATCTCTTTTCAGGCTAAAACTTTCTCAATTTGCTTTTTTTTCTTTAGCTTTTAAAGAATAGTAAGGTTAAAATGTGTGAAATTTGTATTATGTCATCCTTCTTTTTTTTTTTAAATTTCTTTATTTGATTCATATAATAAGTTTTCAATATTTTAGCTAAAAAATTTTTCATCTTAAATTCTGTCAATTTCTCATCTAAATAAACATTATTAAAACTAAAAGCAAACAGAGATCTCAATTATTTAAATGGAAAACGTTATCCCAAAATTCCTATCAAACTTTATTCTTAAAAGCGAAACAACCTCACTTCTTTCAGATAATATTAATGAATTAAGTCAAATTCATGAAAATTGTGAAACATTGATTCTAAACAAACCAATGTTCTCTGAAAATGTTAAAAATTATGGAAAAATTCAAAAGTCAATTAAATCAATTGCAATTGTTGGCGATGGAGACACTAGATTCGCTGGAGAATTGTTTATTTCATTTTTAAAAAGATTGCTTGGTGAAGAGACAACTCTTGAATGTTTGATACTGATAAATTTGGAAATCAGTCCAGAAGACTTTGAAAACATTTTAGGACTTATCAAGAACCATTTAAAAGCTTTACAAATATCCAGAGTTCCTTTAGAAAAAGCTCATTTCGACATATTAAATAAAATTGAGTTTCACTTGGAATTTTTTTCTCTCTCTCATTTTCAAGCTGATGAAAAAGATGCATTCAATAACTCTCCTCAAAAAAATTCTCATGAAAAAAATTCATCTATCGAATTAAACTTCCAAAATTGTTCTGCTAATTTAAAGTATTTTGAGTTCAAAGGTTCTAGATTAACTCAAGAGACATTTGATTCTCTGAGATCAAAATTTTCTGACTCTTTACAGCACCTTATTCTAGAAAAAATTGATTCCCAAGAAAATATTACGAAAGCCATTCTCTTAAACATTAAGGATTTTTCTCAATTAAAGACTTTTTCTCTAAATGGCAATTGTCTCAAAAATATAGATTTTTGTAACTTAGAAAAAGAAATCAAAAATACTCAACAAAACAAAGATATAAACGTTTTTCCAAAAACTTTAAACACACTCAATTTAAATTCTACCGAAATGAACTCAAAACAAATCCAAGAGGTCATTAACCTGTTAAAAAAATCTAATTGTGGTTTAAGAGCTTTACATTTCGAAAGTTGTCATATTTACCCCTCGGAAATTCCATCTATTTTAGATTTACTTAATCAGTTTAATAAATCTAAAACACTCACAATTGAAATAACAAGTTTAGCTTTAGAGAATACCGAGACCGAAAAAGTTTCAGATGATAAAACTCAGACCAGTTCCACTGGCTTATTACAAAATAACCAAAACTTATTTCCACAGCTTTTACAAAATCATAAAGAACTTATATCAATTCTTCCCAATCAAATTCCAACAACTCTTAGTGGCCTTCGAAGTATTCTTACAAATGAAGATTGCAAAGATTATTTTCCAGTTTTTTTGAAAATGCTTCTTGAAATAAAATTATTCCAAAAAGTCATGAATTTTGGAGAAGTAGAATTCATTAAAGATCCAAGAGTTCTCTTGCCCAAAAATAATTTCCAAAAGGCTTTGAAATCAAATAAGGTAAATTGATTTTTTTATTCGCATTATATTTTTCTAGGATTCAACAATTAATGTAAGAGATTTACAGTCTATAGGGTTGTATAAAGAACCTTTAGTTTTTAGAATTCATCCACAAGTCCTCAAAGATAAAGATTTGGCATCTCTTTCAATTCAAGATCAAAGAGAAAATTTGAAAGAAATATTAGCAAAATTAGGCTTTGGATGCCGGGAGTTTAGCGAGTCAGACTCTATTGTTAATGAATTCATAGTGCTTTTAGAAGACACTGAATATATTGGGTGGGATTATAGGTTAGCCACTTTTTCACTTAGATGGTATGATAGTTTGAATCTTGTTGTTGTCAAGTTTAATTTGAGTGATGATTGGTTTATGGAGAGATCAGAAAGGAAAAATGTTTATGCTTTGAAGAATATGGATTTTCTAATCAATGCTTTTAGCGAGTGGAATATAAAACCTCTTGATTATATATTTGGGCTTGAAATTTTAAAAGACGGAGAAACTGAGGTTGAATTTCATCATCAAATCATGAAATATGGGGATATGAATCTCTCTAAATCTATAATAATGGCTTTAGATAAAGGATTCATTATTTTAAAAGCTCTTCAAAGAGAAAGTTTGTTTAATCGAGATGATTTTTCTCAAACAGCAAAAGACGCTAAACAAATCAGAAAGATTTTTAAGGCTCAATTAAAAAGTTATTCACAATCTGATATTGTTGCTAACCTTTGATAATAAAAGGGAATTTCTGATATTATAAAATTTGAGATTTTATTTTGTAGAGAAATTAACTTGATTTTCATAAATTATATATTTTGAGTTTTGAATGTTAGCTCTTATTGTTAAAAAAATTAAGAATTTCCTAGTATTATGGATTTCCTTTTAATTTCCAGTTTGATTTAATCACTTCTTTATTCATTATCTCTTTGAGATAGCTTTAACTTTTAAGCTAAGTTAAAAAGTTTTGTTTGATAAATTTTTTTATTTTCTTCAATTCAAAATATGAAATATAAAAGCTGAAAATCTGAATATATAATGACAAAGAAAAAACATAAATAAATAAAAAAAAAGATAGTGAAGAAATTTCAAATTTAGTTTTTCTGAATAATAACTTGTTGGTTAAATTAGTTTAAATATCAGAGAATGATCTTAACTGTTTGAATAAGTTTCTCAATTAATTTTAAAATAACTTTCTAAAAGACGACCTTCTGTGAAAAAATAGTAATTTAAGCTAATCTATAGAGAACTTTAATTCTCTCTTTCTCTCCTGGTTTGAAAAGAAGAAAGAACTTATCAAAGAAATTCATATTATTTTATTAAGACTATTTCAAGTTTTTAAAGATCTCCCAAAAATAATCGGATTGAAGAATCTATTCTATTTGAATAGTTACTTACTCAGCTGACAAAACTTTAGGAGACTTTTCTAAAATTGAAGAATAAGAATATCTACATCTTTATCTGAAGTTAAGTTTAAAATTTTAAAGATTATTAGGAGTTAGAGCGTACAAATTATAATTTATTAATCAAAATGGAAGCTGTGAATATTGTCAATACTGAAGTCCCTTTTGCTCTAAAAATTCTTGTGGCTGGACTTCAAACTTCAATTATTATTGTTGTTATTGCATTATTCTTAGCTTTTCTAATCGTCATATTTTGGAAAAACAGTTTCATTCAGATTCTAGTTCAGGCATTTTCCAAGATATTACCATCAAACCTTTCTCTTGCCTCCAAAAAACTTTCAAAAATTTGTGTGGCCCCAAAAATTGATGCTGAACATTGTTCAATTTGCTACTGTGACATTGAAAAGGAAGTTAAATCTAATTGTGGTCACGTCTTTTGTGGTAATTTTTTTATTTGCTTATTTTTTTAAAGCTTTTTATAGGAGATTGTCTGATTAAATTCTGGCACAGCAAGAAAAAAGAAAAAATATCTTGTCCTCTATGCAGATGTGAAGTTAACATAATAACTCCAAACTTCAATTCGAATTCAGTTTCATTTCAAGATGTGAAAGCTCAAGAAATCATAGATAACATTACTCGTTATAATATATCTTGTTCAGCTTGTCCAACTACAGTAAATCTTCGGCATATTTTAAAATTAAGACTTATATAGGTTTTACAGTTAATTTTGGGCTCACCTTCTTCAATCAAAATATTTTTGGAATCTTTACCATCAAGACAAGGTTTTAGCTCTGTATTGAAAGGAGTGATAGGATTTCTTTATGGATTAGCTATGTTGATTTATATGATATCACCTCAAGATAAAATTGAAGAAAATGATACAATGTTTGGATGGATAGATGACTCAGCATCATTGATATATCTATTCCTCTACATTGTTATACTTTTTATTATGGTTGCATAAACCCAAGAAGCCTGAAATTAATCTGATTTCAGATAAGCTTTTTTCACTCGCATCTTCATTTATAAAACCCAAGAATTCATAAATACTTCATATTTAATTGTATTTTTTTTAATGTTTTTTTTTTAATTTTTTAAACTTTAAAGTTTTAAAGAATCCAATATATGATTGAATTTATAGTATTTTAAAAACTTCAATCCCTTTTGAATGTAAATTTCAAAAAGTTTCTTCTTTTGAAAATTACTTTCTTCATAATTTTCTCACTTTTTAATTTCATAAAACCCTTTTTCTTCTCTAATCCTAATTAAATATAAATAAATAAGAATAATTAATAGAAAAATCAGTAAATTTGTAAATTTGAAGTCAATGTTAGCATTAAGTGTGTTTTGTCCTAAAACTAAAATTTTTTATGGTTATAAGCTTATTCAAGTGAGCTTAAGAACATTTTAATTGAATACTTTGTGTATTTCATTTTCATTATTTTCTATAAATTCACAATTTTTATTTGTACCCTAATGTTTGCTTATTCACCACCTTGACTTGGAGTCGTTGGGCAAAATTGAGTGGTCTAGACATCGCACTTAAAAAATAATTCAATTGGAATTTTCAAGTTACCAAAAATAGCAATATTAATTTGAACTTGTTTTTTCTTTTCTTTTAGTTAAGTCTTTAGACTCTGTATGTATTTCAGACAAAAGTTAAAGTTTAAGTAAAATAGTTCTGGATTTTGCTAAAAAAATCAAACAATGATATAAATCTTAAAAATTCAAAATAAAAAATCATAAGTGAAATCTCCCAAAAACTTTGGTATAAAATAAATTATTTCTTGATCGTTTTAAAATGGACACCCTTAGCAATTTCTGTTCTCATCAGCTCCTTTTCCATTTCTTCCCCAGGGATTATGATTGGATCAACATATAAATCTCCAATTTTTCTTTCAGTTTGTTTCTTTATATCATAAACATATAGATCAGGAGGTCTCAGCCAGTTTTCTTGAGTAGCATCAACATTTTTAAAGAACTCAGCATTTCCATACTTTGTAGTTCTTGGATCATAGTAATTTGTCACGTTCTTTTTATATTTTTCTTGAAGTAAATCGTGATCAATGTCAAGTGAGAAAACTGGTTTGAAATAACGATCTCTTGGTATTTTAATTTTAGCACCTTTCATTGCAAGTTTTTCATTGATTGTTGGGCAAATTTCAAGCGCTGAAAGACTATTTGCCAATAGATAAATGTGATGAATCAATGTATCTTCTAATTTATGGAATCTTTCTATATTTTGATTTTTTAAAATCCTGGTTTTTTCAAAATCAGCATCTGAATCGTGACTTCTTGTTGAATTTCCAATTTGTTCTTTAATTAATTGTTCAAGTTGATCGCTTTCAATATTAATAAGTTTCTTTGTTTCCATTATTCTTTCCAATTTTTCGTCTATTGCTTCAAGGAGGGTAAAAAATAATTCCATTTGAACAAAATCTATTGGGTCATTACCTTTTTTCCTTTCTCTTTCCAAGAATTCTTCATCAACTACATCTAAAGTATGATGTTTCTTAAGACCTTCAGTTAATCCTTTCAATAAAGTTTCATATTCTTCAATTGAATTATTAATAATTTCTGGTATTTTCTGGAGTTGCTTAAATTCATATTCAATAATGTAAAGTAGATTTGCAATTAATTTATATTTTCCAGACACTTGGGGAGTCACATAAATTAAAGCAAAATCTTTATTATGTCTAAATGACTTTGTTTGAGAATAAGCAGTTTTTTCAAAATCATAATTTATAGTTTTGTAGCTTTCGTGGACAAGCATCATATCTCTATTATCAGGCTTTTTAAATATTCTAAGACTCTGAGGATTTAAGAATTCAGGCATCATTCTTAAATTTTCAGCACTTCTTGCAAATTTATATGTTTCACTTTTGAATATCATTTTAAGGTGATCATCAATTGCACCTAATAGCTCAAATTTTATATCAGGTATGAAATGAGAGATTTTTGAAAGAATCTCGCTAAATCTTTGAGATTCTAATGCCAAGAAATTTTGCTCAGGCCATACGCCGATGGGCTTTTCTTGAACTATTCTGATTTGCCCACACCCTGAAATACCATTTAACTGTCTAAATTAGAACTTTTAAAATGAATTGTTACTCTGATTTCTTCAAGCTTCTTGACATAAACTGCAAGCCGACTTCCATACATAAAAGCAGCAATTGGACCTAACTTTTTCAATTCATTCATTCAAATTTTATACCTCGATTGGATTTAAAAAGATCTGAATTATATAAAACTGATTTATCCAATTTTTGTTTTTTCTGTTCAAGCATTTCTTCAGATATAACCTTTTTGGCTTTTTTAAAAAAAAAAATTCAAATTGTAGTTACCTTCAAGAAAAATTCTCCCATGTATTCTTGACAATCAAAAATGTGATGAAGTGTTGTATTTTCATCCTCTGGAATAATTCTATTTATGTTATTTATTTGAAGTCCAAATTTATATACCTATATTGATAAAAAGTTGGACATTTTTGGCTGAGATTTTTATTAAGTTGAGAATAATAAAGATTAATGCATTCATATTCTTCTTTGATAGCTTGGATATTTACTGTAGATTTTTCAGAGAATTCCCTAATTCTGATTTGATAATCTCCTGAATGGTCAGATGTGGCTTTGATATTTATGTGATTTGTATCAAACTGATCCAATTCAATATAATGTTCTATTGATTCAGCAACTTTAATTCGATCTCCAACAGTCGTTTGCAAAATATATTTCAGTATTTCCTTCTTTTGTTCTGCTTGTGAGTTTACAAAAACAGAAGCTAAAAAGATTATTTCCAAATAATTAATTCGGTTACCATCGAATATTCGAAGATCCTGATAAAGCTTTGCATGAATGAAATCAATAGAAGAAGCATTCCAACATGGAACTAAGTAACAATACAAATTGTCTTTGGTAATTGGAAAAGTTTGTTCAAAATTGGAATGCAAAAAGAAATTTCCTTAGAATATTAAGCAATATTTTTTAAGTATCACTTTTTACTTAATAAAGATAGCATTTCTTTTTTTCCAGCAGGTTTAGCAACATTGAATATTATCAATTCTATTTTATAAATTCAAAAATTCATGAAAATTTACCTTGATCCCATTCTTCTTCTAGATCATAATTCAGTTGAGTTTGATCTCCATTTTTATCCAAGATCTCTAAAAGATGAGCAGTCTCTTCTTCAGAAAATCTCTGATGTTTCTTTTCTATTAATTGATATCCAAGTCTATCTAAAAGCGCCTCAACTTGGGGTTCAAATTTATTTTTTCCAGGTTTAAGAATTAAATAAATGTTGGAGATTTTAGCACAATCTGGAAGGAATAAAGAAATTAACTATCAGATTTTAGAAGTTTTTAAAGAATTAATAAACTTCTTCAGTTGTTTCTTGATTTCTTGAATTAAATCCTGTGAAGTTGAAACCTTTTTTAATAAAATAACTTGATTGATAAAATTTTACTTGAAGAAAGTAAAGCCTTCATCAATTTAGTTTTCTCTTGTAAAAGTCTTCTTTCATCTGTTATTTTTGCTTGGAAAGAAGATCCAGAAGAATCATAAATTTTCCCCAAAGAAATGGTATCTTTCATACTCTTGAAAAGGAACTGTGCATCTTTTCCATATGGATTTGGGTTATCGTCGTTCAAACTATTTTTTTTTGAAAATTATCTAAAGTAATTTTAAACCTTATGTTAAATAATTGATCTGCTTGAGTCCATTCATTATTATTTCCATCAACTATAACTGAAGCTTTTTCACTTGCAGCAAAATTTGACATCAAGACTATTTCAGATTCACCATCAGTCATTAAATTTATATATTCTGTTTCAGAATCAGGCTCAATTTTCTCCTGCTTTGATAGATAAAGAGCTTGTTGCTGAGAAAGTACAAGTCTAACTCTCTAAATACTTGAAAGAGAAAAAATTTTAATTCTTTACTTTTACAATCACGAATCCATTGATCCTAAATACATTTAAGAATAATTCTCCAAGAGGTGTTTTTAAAATAAATGGTCTTAAAATAAGGACTGTTTTGCTGAATTTATAGACTTCTGTAAAAAAGTATTTAAAAAGATTATTGTTTGTTTCTGGATCAAAAATTTTGATAAAATTTTCAGCTCCAAATCCAAAATCCTAATAAATTTAGAACCAAGAACTATTTTTGAATACATTCATTGACATATTCCCAACTTTTGCTGTAATTTGCATTTTTATTTTAGATTCCGTTAATAGAAAATCTGCAAGATTTTCATGATTTGAAAATATTCCTGAAAAACATTCAAGTAATATATCTTTTGAGACAATGGCTTCAAATCTTCTGAGAACTCGGAAATTATTTGAGTTTAACATTTCCTATTGAAAATTAATTATAATCTTAATATCAACTCACTTCCAACTTGTTATCTATTTCGAGTTTGTTAGAGAAGGTGGTGCTTGGAAGATTGATTAAAGTCATAAAATTAACTTGAAATATTTCTGGAAAAAATATTTGGACATCAATGAGAGATTCTTGTCTCTGCTGACTTGAATAGAAGAAAGATAAAGATTCATCAAACAGATCTGATTTTTCCAAGAGCATTTTCTGTTTTTCATAAATTAAATAATGATATTAATATACCTCAAAATCCTGATGATAATCAGTTTCTGGCTTTGGTAAAAGACATAGCACGAATGCGGATTCTAGTTTTTGTTCAATTGTATTATTTGCATGTAATCCACGAAGAGGAGAACTTCGATTAAAATTAACATTTGTAGTCGCTGCTGTTCTTGCTAGAGATCCTATCGTGCTCATATTTCTTTCTTGCAAGGTTCTTCTTGGAACAAGCTTTTGATCCGCAAGCATTTCCCCCAAATTTAAACCTTTCAAATTTGTGAAAAGTTCTTCATAGTCTGATCTTGAGACCTTTTTATTTTTCATCAAACAATCCTTCTGATAAAGCATTTCTTTTATTTTGGAAAAGGGCAGAATTTTGTGTTCTAAAATCTAATTGGAGTAAAATTTTTGATAATACAATTTTACTTACGTGGAACCCATAATTAGCACAAATAGTTTGCATAATTTTGACATCATATAGTGGGAAGTCAGGAGATTTAATGTCAAAGATTGCTACAAATCCACGAAATTTTATTGATTTGTCTTCGACTTTGGTGTTCATGATTGTGTTGTAAAGGATATCTGGAATTATTTTCTTCTTTTGATATTTTGTTTTATTATACAATGTATTCATATCGAGCTTCTTGTTACCTTTTACTTTCTCTTCAAAATTATCAAGATTTTTCAATGTGACTTCAAACAGCTTCAAAATAAGATCAGTCGCTAATTGAAAATTACTTTTAAGTCGTTTTCTTGATTTCCTAAATTTTGCTGATCTTTCAAGTTATGAGTTAAAAGTCTTTCGAAAAGCGCTTTTTTTATTAACGTCATGTGAAAAAATTTTCTACCTTCTTTTTCATTTTTATGAATTCTTGAATCTATAACGCCAGTGCTTATCAAAGGGAGATCAGGAATTTGTAAAATTTCTTCACGAAGAGTGTTAAAGAAACTTTCCTTGAACTGGGAGTTGTGATACATAAAAATTGGAAATGATAAATAATGAGATTATCCCAACGTTTTTTTACTAAAACCAAACCGTTTATATTTAATTAGACATGGACAGCAGAATTAAAAAATACTCTCTTTTGCACTAGATTTTTTTTTAAAGATTTTAATAAGGCATCATCATTTCAAGTAGCCAAAACGGAAAAATAAAACTAAGCGGCTTTTTGTTTTTCATAAATTATTTTAAATGACTTGGCAAGTATGGAATGAAAAAATTATTGTTTCAATAAATAATTTAAACAAAAAGTATCCCTTTAAGGCAATATTTTTATTATTATTTTGACTGACTTTTTCAGCTCTCTTGAAAATAAAAATAGATAAGCAATTTGAAAATTTTAGTTACAAAAGAAGTTAAATAAACTTTATAGAACTCTTTTATGCAGGAGAGTAAGCAAGTGCCATAATTGTGAATCTGAGTTCTCCTGGATCTCTTTCCATAAACCTTTGGATAATTTCACATGCTTTAGGAAGTAGCTCATTTGATTTGCATTTTCCATGATTAATTGGGCCTTTTTCTCTTCCATCAAGTTCATATATTGACCCATCAACTTCCACAAAAGAGATAAAATGTGTATTTACACGATCTGTAACATGAGACTGTCCTTTCTGTACGGCTTTCTTGTGTGCTTTTTCTAAACTCTTATCTTTCTTAAAATAGTTTCCTCTTTCTTCTGGAGTTAAATCTTTAGTATTTTCAAGGAAATTTGCAAAGAAAGACTCCTTTTGAATTAAATCAGGATAACACTTGGAAATATTTGCAATAGCATGAAAGGCTGCTACTGTTCCACATGCATTTGCTGCATATTGTTTCATGAAGAATACCTAATTTAATATTATAATATTCAGATAAATTTGAGAAATACATTTGAAGAAGGTTTATTATCTTCTTCTTTGGGTTTTTCAGACTCTTGTTTTTTGTAAGCTTTTTGTTTTTCACTGAGAGGATAAAGAAAGAATACTGCAATTACAGGCTCCGGAATCATTTGTTGAGCCCATTCTTCTGTACTGAGTACATCAACGAGCGAATATAGAGAGGTATCAAAGCCAAGATCCTTAATAAAATGATTGATAACCTCTGGGTTTGACTAAAGAGGCATCCAATTGTTTTCTGATTCCATTTTTTTTTTTTTTTATCAAATTTTTAATTAT
>Ga0182739_1004201_pt1 | contig 12061 bp, 9 predicted proteins | sample eDN5th30CBELigBY_FD_128873 | JGI IMG/M metagenome (GOLD analysis project Ga0182739, IMG submission 128873) | Enriched backyard soil microbial communities from Emeryville, California, USA - eDNA 5th pass 30_C BE-Lig BY (version 2) (version 2) | ecosystem: Environmental > Terrestrial > Soil >... | reverse complement strand
CGCGCATCGCGACTGAGCAATCGCCCGATCAGCCAGATCAGTCCCCCGAGCGAGACGAGGAACAACGTCAGGATCGGCGAAATCAGAACCGCGAAGGCGGTCAGCCCCACCGCCAGGACCGGCATCCTGACCGAATGATCCAGGTCGGCGAAGACGGCGTCCCTGACGTCGTTGACCTCACGGGTCAACAGGTTGACCACCGGTCCAATGCCCTCGGTCGGGAGCGAGGACTGCCCCAGCCGGTACATCTGACGGTGGATCTGGCGGCGCAATGACGTGGCCACCTCGCAGGCAGCCTCCGCCAGCAATGACCGCCGATACTGAGCGATCACGCTGATCGCCAGGAGCAGGACTGCGGCAAGCGCCAGGAGGGTGGTCAGCGCCCCCACGTTGTTCATCAACGTGGGGACCACGCGGATGGCCCGGAGCAAGCTCCCGGCGGCCTGGCGGTGGAACCAATTCCGGCTCGTCCGGTTGGCCGCTACCAGGGGAAACAACCCGGAGTCGTCGAAGATGGTCGTCTCTTGGACCGTTTCGGTCGCGCGACTCGTCACCCGGGTGGGAAGCGACGCCAGCTCTCGCGTAGGTATCCGGGCGACGCCTCGCGAGGCCAGCAGGCCGGCCAAGAGGCCGGCCACCCCCAGCAACGCGAGGATCAGCACGGAATGCAGCGCCCCTAGCACGTAGGCTGCAACCTGCGTCCTGGGGCCGTTCTCAAGAAGCTTACGAGCGCGGACATACGCAGCCGCTTGCATGGGACATGTCCCGTCGGCGTGTGGAGGCGGGCAGTGTCGGTATCTCAGTCGGCTGGCTCAAACCACGTGTCGCCCGGGTCCCACGTGGGTTCACGCCAAGTCGCGATCCTCGAACAGCAGGAACGCGAGCAAAAGACATGCTCCACTGTACAACACACAATAGCCGAACGTCGGGAGGACGTAACCAACCCAAGGGATCATCGCTCCAGTCGAGATCGCCGGACTCGCGTTGAAGAACTCCAGCGACGGCAAGATCCAGGCGAACAACCGGGCCATGAAGCTGATCAACTCGTTGACGTTGCCGCTCCCGGTGACCTCGACCAAGACCGGTGAGAGGTGGCCCAGGAAAAAGATCGCGATGCAGACCACCAGGTTGACCAGCATCGGCAATCGCGTCGAGATCGCCACGCTCAGGCTGGCCAGCACCATCACCTCGAAGAAACCGAGGGCCAGGCCCGGCAGCACCTGTTTGACGTGTTCCAGCTGTTTCGCGGTCTCGGCGACCCCACCGGCCGACTCTCTCAGGTCGTAGGCGTACTTGTACCAGACCCCCATCCCGAACAAGGAACCCAGAATCAGGAACAGCACCAGAACCCCCAGCATGATCCCGAGGAACTTGCCGATGATGAACTGGCGCCGGTTGATCGGCTTGGACAGGAGCGTGATCGCCGTCTTCCCCTCGATCTCCTCAGCCACCGTCGAGCTTGCCGTCAACAAGGCCAGCAACAGGCCCGCGAACGAGATGGTCGGCAGCCCAGTGTCCTTGTACATCTTGATGTCTTCGCCGAACGTGAAGTACGACACGAAGACCGAGCAGATCAAGGACGATCCCGCGATGAAGGCCAGAACGAAGAATGCCGGCTGGCGGATGGCTTCCTTCGCGGTCGCGAATGCGATGGTTAATGCTTTCATGGAGGCAGCGACTCGAAAGATGGATGAGACCGTGCCTGAGAGGCTCGGCCGAGATCAGGAAGTCAAAAAATCAATAAATGCGAACTAGCTTCTAAAAACTCGAACCTTCTCATCTCAAGGTTGGGGATCGAACCCGCCCGTGGTCGGCGTCGGTCGTCACACCGAGCCAGGTGGCCTGATCAAATCGTATCGACTTTGGGTTACCGTTCGGATTGAACCCACCGCCACGAGAATCGAGCTGGGAGTACGACACCGATAGGAGCAATAACCAGGCACGCTCGGGCCTCACGACCCGTAGTGGGTTTCACGAATCGTAAAGCCCTGAAGCTCTGGGACGCCGAGGCTCAGGCTCTCGGTCCGGGCCGCCTGGATCTGCTCTCCAAAGGTGTCGAGAATGGTGTTGAGGAATGAATCGAGCTCGGTCGTTTCACCTTCGGCCACCAGTTCCACCCGCCCGTCGTCGAGGTTGCGGACGAAACCGACCACCTCGAAGGACCGAGCCAGTTGTTGACTGGTGATTCGAAAGCCCACCCCTTGGACCCGACCCGAGTAGTAGACCCGGCGACGTTCAAGCGGCATACGACTCCACTCATCAAAGTCGACCAAAACAGCGAGCCCAACCGGCTCCGCCCGAGTCTTTCCCATGTATTCTAGCCCGCGTGAACCAGCCAAAGCAAGTCTCGCGAACCGCGCGGACCGTGAGCGAAATCGACGACGATTCAATGACGCAACGCGGCCCTCGAATCGAGGGCCGCGTTGACGATACCGGGCGGAAGCGGAATGGGGCTCTCAGAGCCCGTTGAGCTCGATGCGTTCGATGCGACCACTTGCGGCCTGGACCGAAACCTGACCGGACCGGGCGGGTCCGATCCCCATCGCCTTGAACGGTTCGGCCGGAGCGCCCGAGGAGCCCCCAGCCTTGATCGTCACATTGGCGAGGGTGAAGGGGAGGCGGTTCTCGACCTTCAGCACCGTGCTGGTGGCCCCCTTGCGGGCCACCTTCACCGAAACGAAGGCCGACGCCATCGCGCGGTCAAGGGCCTGGGCCAGGGCGGGTCCGTCGAGGACCGACACGGTCGAGCCCTCGGTGAAGCTCGTCTTGCCGAACGGCACCCAACCGTCACTCCGCGAGGACCGACCGATCACCACACGACCGCGGGTCTCGCCAGCCTTGCTGTCGGTCAAGGTCACCTTGAGATAGAGCGCGGGTGAGGCGGCCGTGGGGTTCTCCTGATCGCGGACCACGTGAAGCGGAAGCCCCATCACGTGCACGCCGTCCAGGGTGTCCTGAAGCCGTTGCGCCTCAGACGCGAGCTCCCCTTCCCCATCGATCTTTACGAACAGTCGCGACTCGGTCAGGTACGCGGGATCGACGACGTCGGAATCGCCCGAGGTCCGAACGGCCTCGACGAAGCGAGCCGCCAACGCCACCTCGTGGCGGTTGAGAACCTTGCCCCCCCGGGCCAGCATCGCGTCGAACGAAACGTCGTTGAAGACGTGCCACACCGCCGCCTGCGCCACCCCTTGGCTGGTCCCCAGGGTCGCCAGGCTTCGGAGCGTCTTGCGAGCGAGGGGTTCGCTCGTATATTCGTTCACATCCATCAGCTCGAATCGGTCGCGCCCCGTGGGGGTGGGGAGCCCGAAGTTGAGGCAGACGGCCGGAAGGCTGAGTTGGATCGTCTCGCCGACAGGGACCGTAACCGCGTTCTGTGCCGCGCTGGTCGGTACCGCGGGAATTGACTGAAAGCCGGGTCCGGCCGCCGGGTTCGCCTTGAACTCGCCGAACCCACCCGGCCGGTTGGTCGGGGCGCCCAGGCCCATGCTCTGGAATCCCCCTCCACCGCGTTGGCCGGTGCTGCTGGCGGCCACCAAACCGGCAGGCAGCACCACGTTCAGCCGCTTCTCAGACTTATTCTTGATGGCAAGCCGGACCTGATCCTGTCCTTGCCCGCGGACCTCGAGGTCGATGTCGCCAGCCTGACGCGCGTCGAGCACACGAACCGTCTCGGTGACGGCTGCGGCCGCAGGCGACGGCTCTTCGGGCTCGGCGATCGCCGAACCTGCAAACAACAAGCAGGTCGAGAGGCCCGCGGCCGACCAGGCCCGGGCCAGGCAAAGGTGTCGCCACAACATCGCGTTGGACCTTTCTGGACGGGGCCGCTGCTGGAGGACCCGTTCAAAGTGCGCCCTCCCTGGCCCGATTGTTCACCAGTGTGTTCCCAACTCTCCCGCTCCTGCCGGAAGCCCCCTCTCGACGTTGGACGTCGTGGGCACCTCGTTTATTCGAACGGGACTCCCTCTATTCTTCGGCAGCCCGACCTCGCTCCATCGGTCGATTTGGAGAACGGAGGCAATTCAGGGGCCTTTGGTTACGACCATGCCGATCATTCCTGTCGCGACCGCCCCGCTCCTCCTGACTGGGCCCACGGCTTCGTCCCATCAACGGGATTGTACGGATTCGCCCGGTTCAAGAACCTTGAACGGCCGCTGTTCGAGAGCGCGGTAGACGGGACGGCGGGGCGTGGCCCCCTCCCATCGATAGACCGGGAGCACCGCTGTGGCCCTTCGGGTCAGGCTCTCCCCGCCGGGTCCTTTGGCTCCAGCCACCAGTGTCAACCAGCCCCGAGCGGCCGCCGCGTTCGCCGCCACCTGAAGACTCAGTTCGCCCCGAACCACCGTGAGCCGTCCCCTTGGACCGTCCGAGCGGGGCCGAAGGGTCACCGGAGCGGCCGTCACGCCCGCGGGCATCCCCTCCAATCGAACCACGATCGGCCCGGTCCGTCCCTCGATCGCAAGCTGAAACGGGATTCGCCGGGACGTCCCCGGCCTCAGATTCAAAACCCAGGGGGAGCTCGATGGGGTAGACGGATCCTGAGTCCCGGGATCCGTCACGAACGAGGCGGCAAAATCGGTCCGATCCGTTCCCACGGTCAGTCGATAGCCAAACTCATCCCCACCGCCGCCATATCGATCGCTCACTTCAATCAACCAGACCCCATCAGCCTGCACCTGCTGGACCAACAGGCTGTCCGTCGGAGCCGGCTCCAGTCGCGGCGACCAAGGGGGAACCCGAAGGCTCTCGCCCTCGATCGGGTCATCATTCTCGGCGATCCATCGCTCTTGACCATCACGAAGCGTCAACACCGAGTCGAGCCACGAACCCAGCGCCGCCGCCTGAACCTCCGCCCGAATCCGAGTTCCCTTCCGAACCGGGATCCGGTATCGATCCACCTCGCCCGCCGCTCCAATCCGCCCGTTCACCGTACACCCTGGGGCCAACACGAGGGGAACACTCGTCCCCTGCCCAGGTGTCGAACCTGGTTCGACGACCTCGGGGCCCTCTCCAACCGCGGCGCGCCGATCAACGAACAGAGACGAGCCGGGCCCCTCGAATGGCCCAAGGTCGACGGCCCCCGGCGCATGGCTCGGCATTCGGAACCGCTGTTGTCGAGGCTGCGTCAGCGTGCCTCCGGAGACCGTGAACTCGATCAGTTCCCCCCGCCTCCCTCCCAGCGGAAAGAGCGCCGTCGCGAATGGGGTATCGAAGACGCGGAGCCGATAGGCAGACGCGCCGCCGCCCTGGTAGAGCAGGTCATGAATCCGCACGACGACGATGCCGTCGCCAGGAAGGCGGTGCGTGACGCGACAGTCTCCCTCCAGTCCAGGGCTCTCTCGCTCCTGGACCAGTGCCCTTCCGGAGGAGTTGAAGAGCGTGACCACCGGCCTCAGGGGAAACCCCAAACGACGAGCCTCGACCTCGACAGTGACCGCTTGTCCGGCGGCGCCTTGCACTCGAAAATGGTCCACATCTCCCGCCTCGAGCTGGCCACACACCGCCGTATTTGGTTTCAGGAGAGTCGCCTGAGCAAGATCATCGTTCCCTTCCTCCTCCAAGCTCCCGTCCAGGGTGTCCAGACGGCAAAGCACCGCATTCGACAGACCGGCGGCCCCCTCCAGCCAGACCTCGCGATGCCCCGGAACGGCGCTGTTGTCGGCACGTACGAGAACGTCGAGAGCCCCGTCGCCCGCGCGCTTTCGATCCACGACTTCGACCCCGCGTCCGCTGATCCAGACATCCGTCACACTCTCAAGTTGCCGGCCGGTAATCCTCCATTGCGCCGTCGAACCGACAGTAACTCCAGGCGGAAACAAGCCGGTGACGACTGGGTCCGTATTCGCCTGAATCGACGAGGGAGCGGCGGATGGCCCGTCGGCCCCAGCCTGAAGGAGCACCAGGAGCCCGACGCATCCCATCCGGACCCATGCGCAATTACAAAATCTCATGTCTTTATGTTTTTTGGCTGTCAACTTCGGGTTTCAAGTTCTTGATCGAGCCGACCGCTCTCCAAGACGCCTCCAGGAATCTCGGACTCGATTCGAGGGATAAAGGATTGTCGAGACGCACGCGGCGTTGGCCTTGGTGGCTTTGAGGGACTCGACTTCCAGGGCGACCGAGGCCGCGAAAGACGACCGGAGGCACGGACGAATTGTCGGCCAAATCCGCCACGAGGAGCAAGACCACTCGTTCGGAGTTGGCAGGCGGCTGAACCTGAGTGCCAGGCCGATTGGCCGTCGTCTGATTGACAGTCATTGAGGCGATCCTCAAATCGGCTCGGGAAATGTCCTTTCACATGGGTGGATCGCGCGGTATGCTACCGTTACTGGTGAGCTATCGAGAGCGCTGATGCTTTCGCATCATCCCTCCCTGGTGCTGCGATGTCTTCTTCATCCAGCACCGATGCGGCCCCTCCTCTCCCCCCGCCGCTAAGGTGCTTTTCCTGCTCACCCGGCTTGGGTTCACAACTAGATTCCTCGTTCGCCGTTTCGAACCGATGGAGTCCTAGACAATTCAAGAAAGGTGAACACTCATGGCCTTGCGCCTACGACCGCTGTTTGTGGCCGTCATCCTTTGGGGCGGATGCCTGGCCTTCCTGCCTTCGACCTGGGCCGTAACGGACGTCCCTCCGAGCCAGGGAGATCGACCGAATTCGAAGGGGGTGAATGACCCGGGGGCGGCGAAAGCCGACACACCGGTTGCCCCTGCCGTGGGTGCAGAGCCTTCAAAAGCAGCCGATGAGGTCGTCACGATCGACGTCCTCCAGGGGATTCGCAGCGGTGAGCTCACCGCCACTGCCGAGGGATCGGGCGATGGCCGTATGACCCTGAACCTGACGAATCGCTCTCCACGCAAGCTCCGCGTCGTCCTCCCTCCCGGACTCATCGCCTCAGGCGTCTCCGGCCAGTTCGGAGGCATGGGAGGAATGGGCGGCGGCATGGGCGGCATGGGCATGGGCGGCGGCATGGGTGGCATGGGTATGGGCGGTATGGGCATGGGCGGTATGGGTATGGGCGGTGGCATGGGCGGCATGGGCCGTGGCGGCATGGGCATGGGCGGAAGGGGCATGATGGGTGGCGGTACCCTCCCCGCGTCCATGGGCATGATGATGCTCGGCCGCTTGATCATGACCCTGGTCGGCGACCGGGATAGCTGGGATCAGTCCTCTCTCATGTCGGGAATGATGGGCATGAGAGGTGGTATGGGTGGCATGGGTATGGGCGGTATGGGTATGGGTGGTATGGGCATGGGCGGAATGGGAGGTGGTTTCCGCTCGGTTCCGCCGACGAGCTTGCTCCACACGACTCTCGAGCCAAAACAGACGCGTCACCTGCCGACGGCCCTGGTCAGCTTGGGCAAACCAAACCAGGTGGCGGCCGTCGACTTCCCGGAAAAGGGGGAGAAGCTCATCGTTGGGGATGCGGCCGAGGCTGACCTCGACCCGCGAACCAGGTTGGCCCTTGCCAGGTTGGCCGAGTGCAAGGCGCCCCAGACACTCTGCCAGCTTGTCATGTGGAAAGTTTCCGGGGAACTGGACTGGCCGACCATCGAGCAGCTTTCGGGGCGCTGGGCGAACGACTTTGAGCTGGCCCTGGCGCGGCAGTTCATTGAACGGCTCGAGAAGCACGAACTGGCCACTCAGGGCCAGGAGTCCGGCCGGATCCGCTGGGATGTTCAGGCCAAGGATTCCAAGGCCCAGGAATTGGCCGACCATCTCCGGACTCGCTTGAGGTCCTCGACCTTGCTCGGTCTCCGGATGGTGGAGAACGTCCCCGATGTTCCCGTCGGGCCGGCGATCGCCTTCCGCGCGGTCATCGATCAGACCCAAGTCAAGGTGCATGCCGCATCAACGGACCGCTCAGGAAAGCGCTGGGTTTCGCTCGGTTCCTTCACCATCAAGGTCGATCCGGCGTCGAAAGAGGCCCGTGAGCAACGTCTTGATAAGCAAGCGACCGAGCTGACCGACGCGATGGCGGCCAGATTGCTCGAGCGGTTGGTGCATTGCACCCTCAAAAAAGGGGATCGGGTCAACGGGAAACGAACCTATCGGATCCGGATCGAGAACGGCTCACCGTTGATCTTGAACGGATTGACCCTGGAAGGCGAAGACGAGGCGGCCGGCGCCAGCCCCTCCACCCTGGCGGGCTTCTGCTTGCCGCCGAGGAAGGCGCTGACGGTGCCCATCGCCGCCGAGACGGTTGAGCGACTGGGCCTTGACGAAGGACTCCAGCCAGCCGCCGCCGACCTCAGTTCGCTTTGATCACGGTCGGCTGAACCTCGGAGATCCAGGTCTCCGAGAATCAATCCCCGAACGCACGTCGGAACGGCCGTTTCCGGCCGTCAAACCGACGTGCGTCACGCCGTCGGAATCGTGTCCGAGCTCTCGAGTCCGTAGTGCTCGATCCCCTGCGATCGGAGGGTCACCTTGCGGATCTTCCCCGTGACGGTCTTGGGAAGCTGGTCGACGACCCGGATGTAGCGTGGAATTTTGAAATGGGCGATCTGTCCCCGGCAATACGCGCGCAGCTCATCCTCGGTCAAGCTCGCTCCCGGCCGGGGGACAACCCAGGCCGAGACCACCTCACCGTACTTGGCGTCCGGTAACCCGACCACCGCCACCTCGGCGACCGCCGGATGATGATGGAGGAATTCTTCAATCTCAGGCGGATAGATATTCTCACCGCCTCGAATGATCAATTCCTTGCAACGTCCGACGATCCGATAATTGCCATCCTCCCGAAGCCGGGCTAGATCCCCGGTGTAGAGCCACCCCTCGGCGTCGATGACCCGCGCGGTGGCTTCGGGGGCCTTGTAATAGCCCGCCATCACCCCGTGCCCTCGGACACGGAGCTCCCCGGCCTCCCCGGCCGCGATCGGAGTGCGCGTGACCGGATCGACCAGGTCCACTTCGACCCCCGGAATCGGACGCCCCACCGTCCCGACCCGGACCTCGATCGGGTCGTCAACCGAAGTCTGGGTGATGATCGGCGACGCCTCGGTCTGCCCATAGCCGATCGTGATCTGCGAGGCGCCCATCGTCTTGATGACCGCTTCCATCAAGGGCAACGGGCAAGGGCTGCCCGCCATGATCCCGGTTCGAAGGCTCGAGAGGTCGAACCGCGAGCGATCGGGGTGGTCGAGCTCCGCCACGAACATGGTCGGCACGCCGTAGATCGACGTGCAGCGCTCGGAGTCGATCGCCGCCAAGGTCAAACCGGGGTCGAAACTCGGCCCCGGCACCACCAGCGCGGCCCCGGTCACCGCGCACACGAGGGTGCCCAGGACACAGCCAAAGCAATGGTAGAACGGCACCGGCACACAGACCCGATCCTCAGCACTATAGCGAACGCGTTCGCCGATATGGAACGCATTCATGAGGACATTTCGATGCGTCAGCATCGCCCCTTTGGGTAGTCCAGTCGTCCCTGAGGTGAACTGAATATTGTAAACATCGTGGGGCCGGGCAACGTACTCGCGCTCTTGTAGGGCCGCATCGGAGGGGCGACCGGCCGATTCGAGGTCGCTCCAGGTCGACCAGGCCGGACCGGGTCGGTTTCCGATGGAGATCAGACGACGCAGCCGGGGAAGTGCCGCCGAACTCCAGCGGTTCGACGTCGCTTGCGCCACTTCGGGACAGATCGACTCCACCATGTGGACGAAGTCCGACCCCTTGAACGACTCCCCCACGATCAGGGTCGCGACATCGGCCATCGCCATCGTCTCGGCCAACTCATGGAGGCGATAGGCGGGGTTAATGTTGACCAGAATCGAGCCGATCCGACCGAGGGCGAATTGAGCCAGAACCCACTCGGGCGCATTCATCGACCAGATGCCGACATGCTCGCCACGCTCAACCCCCAGCGCGATGAGCCCGGACGCCACGTTATCGACCCGGCGGTCGAGCTCGCGCCAGGACCAACGGAGCCCCAGGCCGGGGAAGACGACCGCGTCTCGGTCCGGAACGCGGCCCGCGGTCCGGTGAAGCACGGCACCGACCGTCAGGTCGGAGACCCAAGGGACCTTGGGGTCGTCATGAGTGACCATGGCAGCTCTCCGCTCTGGACAAGCCCGATCACGTTCCCGAGCACCAACGGGGCGCCCGCTTTTCGAGGAAGGCGAGCATCCCCTCTTCCGCCTCCTCGGCCACCCGAACCGCAGCCGTCACGGCGGCCGGACCTCGAAGGTTGGCCGGGCGCCCGCTCGTCTCGTCAAGCAGCCGCTTGGTCGTCGCCAGCGCCCCAGGCGCGCAGGCGACCAACGAGGTGCCCAGGGCCACCGCCTCGGCGAGACATGCCTCGGCCGGCACGACGCGATTGATCAAACCCCAGCGCTCCGCCTCCTGCGCCGAGATCGGCTCTCCGGAGAGAAGCAACGCACGGGCTCGACGCTCTCCAACCTGGCGGACCAGATCGATCATCACGACCGCGGCCACCAGTCCCCGTTTGACCTCGGGATACCCGATCCGAGCGTGTTCGGCCGCGATCACGAAATCGCAGGCGATCGCCAGGCCCGCACCGCCGGCGAACGCATCGCCGTTCAGGGCGGCGATCGTCGGCTTCGCCAGGCGATGAAGCTGGTCGACAAGATCGGCGATCCCCTGAACGTCGGCAATCGCCCGCTTCTCCGACTCCGCCGTGCGACGGGTGTCGATCGACTCCTTCAGGTCCATCCCCGCGCAGAAGCTGGGGTTGGTCCCGGTCAACACCACGGTGCGGGGGGCGGATTCGGCCGCAATGTTCGAGAGTTGATCGCTCAGTTCCGCGACCAGGCGGCGCGACAGGGCATTGCGGCGTTCTGGTCGGTTCAACGTCAGGATGACGACGGCCCCTTGATCGCTCCGGAGAACAGCCGGCTCGCTCATGGCTCACTCCCTCGGTGGCTCGGGGCTGGGCAAGCGAAGCTCCATCAGCGCCACGCCCAGGGCTTTGCCCTGCGTGTCGATCCGGAGCGAGCGACTGGCCCCCCCCGCCAGGGCATTCTCGATGACGAAGTTGAGCGCCTGGATATTGGGAAGCTCGTACCGCCGGACCTCGCCAATTCCCAGGGGGCGAAAGAACTCGGCCACCCGTTCGGCGGTCAGAACCTCCTTGAGCCAAGCATAGCAGGCCCGATCATGGGCCACGACGCCGATATTGGCCCGGTTCCCCTTATCACCACTTCGAGCGTGCGCCAGCTCTCCCAGGCGGAGGAAAACCGTCGACTCGTGATCGCTGAACATCAGGGGATCCTCTCAAGCCATTCCGAAGCCGGGGCGACCTCCGTACGGGGCTCAACCAGGTCGCGAGCGACGAGCGTGGGCCAGTAGCCGAAGGCCGGCCGGGCCGTTGGCCGGCCCGAGGCGTAGCCGGCGATCCCCGGTGGACCCGACGTCACCAGCGGGGCGAGTTCGCGGCAAAACCGCTCGACCGCCTTCCGGTTTGGGTCCCGCACGCTCACGCGAAGCATGACTTCGACCGGCGGCGTCTCCGGACGTAGGACCCCCGGCACGACGTCGCCGGCCCCAAGGCACTCCACGAGAGTCTCAGCCAGCTCGAACCCCGCACAACGGACCCGATCGAGCACGATCCGGCCAGCCGCCCGCGCCTTGGCCTCAGCGCCACGGCCGACGACCGCGAGCATGCCGCTGGCCGTCCAACCGTCGCGATAGACCGCCGCCACCTTGAGCCGATCGCTCGGCGGCCGGCCCGTCGTACCGTGGAGCCAGACCCGGTTGGCCCCCGTCTCCTCGAGACAAACCGTCGTTAGATCGACGTCCACGTCGGGCGTGCGGTAACGGGCCGGATCGTCGATCTCGTAGACGATCTGCTCGGCCACGGTCCCGACACTGACCAGACCGCCGGTCCCCTCGGCCTTGGTGATGACGCTCGAGCCATCCTCACCCAGTTCGGCAATCGGATAACCGATGTTCTCGAACCCCGCGATCTCTTCCCAGCGGTGCCAGAGTCCCCCTGTCGCCTGGGCCCCGCACTCGATGACATGGCCGGCCGCCGCCGTGCCTTCATGGCCGGAAACGAGCACGACGCGCGTCGATGCGACGTTGAGCGCCAGCCTGAGCAGG
>Ga0182739_1004200_pt1 | contig 12062 bp, 10 predicted proteins | sample eDN5th30CBELigBY_FD_128873 | JGI IMG/M metagenome (GOLD analysis project Ga0182739, IMG submission 128873) | Enriched backyard soil microbial communities from Emeryville, California, USA - eDNA 5th pass 30_C BE-Lig BY (version 2) (version 2) | ecosystem: Environmental > Terrestrial > Soil >... | reverse complement strand
TCACGTGTTACTCACCCGTTCGCCACTGATCCAGCGGAGCAAGCTCCGCTTTCACCGTTCGACTTGCATGTGTTAAGCACGCCGCCAGCGTTCATCCTGAGCCAGGATCAAACTCTCCGTAAAAGAATTTTGCTATGCAGACCGGAATAGGGTCGGCACAGCGAGTTTGATCTGACCAAAGTGGATGTCATTGCTGACTTATCCGTTGCCGACCCCGGAGGGTCGGACTTTGATCCAAAGGAATCTCATCCAGCCGAAGCTGGAACGAGGTTATTTGGCATTTGACAAGTGCACGCTGTTGAGTTCTCAAGGATCGGATGCTCCTGCTGCTCGGCCTCTCAGCCTTGCCCGCAGGGCAACTTCTCTATCTTACATCCGCTCTCCGTCCCGGTCAAATCGACTCGCCGACGATCTGAGATCGTGGCGCGGTCGATGACCGCTCTGCGAGAGCAGATGTCCATCCTAGATCAAAGGATCCTGTTCTCTCAAGTGAGAGGTTTGGGATGGGGTGGTTCGCTGCTTGAGGGGGCGGGGCCTTTCGGCCGCTTCGCTCTTCCCTTTGGGGCGAACAACAAGAACATTACGCGGCCGGACAGACGTCGGCAAATCATGATTGCATCCCGGGCGTGTCGCGCGTGTTTCCGCGGACGCGGTCACTCTTCGAGCCACGCCGTGAGCTGCCAGCGTGCGGCTCCTCCCACCGGCTCGGGTGCTCCGTCGCTGCGCACGAGCAGTACCAACGCGTGACGCGCATGACCGTCCGCGATGTCATCGCGGGCGACGCTTCGCACGTCCTCGACGGCCTCGTCGCCGGCGACGAACGTCGTGCACGGTCCGTGGATCTCCAACTCCTGGGCGACGCGGCCGGCAGTGCTGTTTGCGAGCGTCCACGGGAACGCGCCCGGGTTGGCGAACGCCGGCCCCGTCTGCTGCGCGGCTGCCCAGAACGACAGCGCCTCACGCACGCCGCCGTCGGGTGTCACGACGTATAGGGCGTCTGCTCGTATCCCCGCCGCGCACAGCGTGTCCGCGACCCACGCGGCCGCTGCGTCTCCCGTGCCCGGCAGGTCGGGACTCTTCCACTCCCCCACGAACCCGTTCACGGCGCCCGCCCGATCACCAGGGCGGAGTTCAGTCCGCCGAACGCAAACCCGCAGTTGAGCACCCAGCGCAGCTCGGGCGCCTCGCGGGCCGTGGTCACGACATCGACCTCGAGCGCCGGATCCACCTCGGCCATGCCCGCGTTCGGGGGCAGCATCCGTTCACGGAGCGCCTGCACGGCGAGGACCGCCTCGATCGCCGTCGCGGCTCCCATCGTGTGCCCCAACGCGCCTTTCACGCTGGAGACAGGCGGCACGGTACCGAGGGCGGTGCCGAAGACGGCGCGCAGCGACAGCGCTTCGGCGGCATCCGAGAGCGGTGTGCCCGTGCCGTGCGCACTGACCCAGCCGATGTCGCCCGGCTCGATGCCGGTGCGCCGGATGCCCTCGCGCATCGCCTGCTGCAGGTATCGACCGTCGTCCCGCGGCGCCGTCGGATGGTGCGCGTCGGTCGCGAGCCCGAGGGCACCCACCACGGCCAGACTCCGACCGGGGGTGACGTCCTCCGCGCGCTGCAGCACCAGGACAGCGGCACCTTCCCCGAGGGTCATCCCGCGTCGCCCCACGTCGAATGGCGCACAACCGTGGGGCGCCATCGCCCGCATCCGCGCGAAGCCCAGCATCGCGATGCGCGAAAACGGCTCCACTCCGCCGGCGATCGCGATATCCACGCGCCCGGCCGCGAGCGCTCGCGCGGCCGCCCCTATCGCGTAGTTGCCCGCCGCGCACGCGGTACCCAGTGTTTGGAGCGGGCCCGTGATGTCGTAGGCCTGCGCGATCGCGCGCGCGAAGGCGGGTCCGGTGGCATCGGCGAGAGCGAACGCACCACGGTCGAGCGCGGTCTCGAACTCCGCCGACTCCCCCATCGTCGTGCCGACGAAGACGCCCACGCGGGACGTGTCCACGTCATCGGTCAGCCGCCCCTCGTCGTCGACGAGCCCCGCTTGCCCGAGCGCCTCGGCCGCCGCGCGTCGCGCCAGCGCGGCGCCACGCCCGTGTGCGGGGGGCAGCTCGGCGGCGGGATCGATGCGACACGCCACCGTGAGCGGGAATCCCTCGTCGGCGAGGTCCTCCCACGCTCGCGCGGCAGACTCCCCCGCCAGAACCGCCCGCCAGGTGGATGCGGTGTCCCCGCCCAACGCGCTGACGACGCCGACCCCGCTCACGACGACACTCACGAGGCACTCACCGTGTGCCGAGACCCTCGACGATGACATCGGCGACGTCATCGATCGTGGTCAGTCGTTGCCAATCGTCGTCGGAGACGACGAGCTGGAACCGGTACTCGAGGCGCGCGACGAACTCCAGCGCACCGAGCGAGTCGACCCCGAGGTCCTGCCGCAGCTGCGCCGACGGATCGGCGTCTTCGGGCACCTTCGGCACGGCCGCCCGCAGTTCGGTGCGCACGATGTCGATGAGTTCGTCACGGGTGAGAGTGGTCATGATGCCTCCTGCATCCTCAGGCGGCCCTCCGCGGCCGACGAGCGGTCAGAATCACGCAGCGGAGCATCTCGCAGGGCAGCACTGCGGAGTGGCGCCGTGGGGTCGCCCAACAGGCGGTAGTGCGTCGCGGCCGGGTCGCTCGCGCACATCCGGGCGACCAGGTCACCGACCGTGGCCGCGGTCGGTGCGGCCTTGGCCAGCCGCACCGCCCAGCGCGCGTTCACGGTGTGCAGCGTCGGTCCGACCGCGCCGAGCGCCGCGGCGCTGATGCCACGCAGCGGCAGCGCCTCGGCGAAAGACAGTCCGGTGCGCCGTCGGCTGGCGGTCTTGCACGTCAGCGAGACGATGGCGCCGGTCGGCTCGGGCGAGGCGGGCTCGGGCGCGGCCGGTTCGGGCGAGGCCAGATGGTGCGCGCGCAACCCCGCGTAGCCCACCCATCCGATCGGGCGGCCGTGTCCGACGTAAACCGCCAGCGCGGGGCCGCCGCCGAGCCGATGCGCGAGGTCTTCGCGTGTCAGCTCGTACGCCGTCCACCGGTCAGCAGCGAGCATCCCGGTGTCGTCTTCGCGCGCGAGGCGCACCACGCGATCCGCGAGCCGATCGAAGCGGGGCTGACGCTCCCCCAGCACCGCGAGCATCCGCTCCGTCGCCGGTGCCCGGCCATGCACGCGCGCGGCCGCGGCGGCGAAGATCCGCAGGTCGGCCACGCTCGTGAACGGCAGCCACGCCACCGGCACCGCACGCTCGCCCGACATCGCGATGGGCGCCGGCAGCACGGTGCGGGGCGACCGCGCGCGCGGCCCGACCAGCAGCACCGCGTCGGCGTCGGCCGCGACCACCGCGAGCTCGTCGGAAGTGGGTACGCCGCCGGTGAACTGCGGCGCATCGATCATCCGCTCCGCCCAGCCGGCGAGGTTCCACGCCTCTCGCAGCGCGGTCAGCGCTTGGGCGGCGACCGCGTCGGCGATCAGCGCGACCGTGCGGCGGCCGAGCATGTCACGCCGCCCGCACGAGGTCGACGTAGGGCTGCCACGGCGCGACATCCGCTGCCGGCTGTCCGAGCAGGATGCTGCGCACATACCAGTGCATGATGATCTGCGCCTGCATCTCGGCGTTGAAGTCGTCCCAGGCTCCCGTCGCCAATGCGGCCTGGCCGCCCTCACCGGTCAGCCGCCCGACCGGCACCGTCTCGGTGCCGCCCGACCAGTCCGTGGGAATCGTCACGGTCGGGGTCTGCGCCGCGCTGTAGCCGTAGTTGTAGGCGTCACCGCCCGCCCCATCGCCCGTCAATTGCGCGACGACGGCATCAGCGAGGTAGGCCGACCCTTCCGTCTGGTACTGCCACACGTGCGTGAGCTCGTGGATCATCGTGCTGCGCGGCATCGGACCGTCGTCGACGTCGAAGTTCACGAGCGAGTTCGTGACGAAGGCCCGCGAGTTCGGGTGGCCGTTCGCGTAGTCCTGCACCGCGAAGATCACCTCGTTCGCGATGTCGTCGGTGCTGAACCGGATCCGCTCCAGATCGAGCGCGTCGGCGAAGACCAGGCGCGCCTCGGACTTCTCCTGCGCAGTCATCGGGCGATACCCGGCCAGCGTGCTCAGCAGCACCGAGATGGTCATGCCCACGGCGGCACCACTGGCCTCCCCCGCAGCGGCGAGGATCTCCCGCACCGATCTGTCCATCTCACGCAGCGCCGCGATCATCTCCTCGAGTGCGTCCTCGCCCACCTCGTGCGCGGCCGCAATGAGGCTGTCCATCGTCGCGACGTGCTCGGCCAACGCGCGGCGCAAGTGATCGCGGGTCGATCCGGGCTGCGCAAGGATCGCCGCGATCAACTCGGCCATCGTGACTCCCGCGCGCAGGATCGCCCGCACGGTTTCCGCGATCACGAGTTGTGCGCGGTCGAGCATCCATGCCACCAGATCCACCAGCGCGAGGCCCGCGTCCAGCACGCCATCGATCGCGGCCCCGATCGCGGGGAGCAGGTCCTTCGCGACATAGCTGAGCAGGTACTCCACGCTGTTGCCGACGCGCACGGTCGCTTCGGCCAGCAGCCGCAGGGCGGCATCGCCGGTCGCCTCCGCCCACTCGATCATCGTGGCGATCCGCTCGCCCGCCGCCTCGATCGTGAGCACGATCGCGTCGAAGAGCTGGGTCGTCTGAGCGAGAGCCCAATCCATGATCTCGCTGGCGCCCTCCTTGACGAAGCGCACCGCCAGCACCGTTTGGCGCCACAACTCGCTCACGAGGGCTTCGCCGCGGTCCAGCAGCCATTCGAAGACGTCGCCCACCGGCCCCAGCGCCTGCAGCACGCCGCTGACGATCTTGCGCAGCACGAAGTATCCGGCGGAGACGACGGCTTCGAGAATCTCGCCGACGGCCTGGCCGACCTCGATCGCCGCCTGCAGGAACCGCGCGGCGACCTTGTAGGTGAACTCCACCATCGAGCGGGTGAACTCCACGATCGTCTTGCCGAGCTCGAACGCGGCCCGTACGACGTCCTTCAGCACGCCGTACCCGATCTTGACGAGGTCGCGCAGCACCGTCACGAGGCTGTGCCCCAGCTCGAACAGGGTCGCGGTGACCCGCTTGACGGCCTCGAACCCCGCGGCGGCGACGTTGATGAACAGGTCGATCACCGTGCGACCGGCCTCGAGGATGCCCCGCACGATCGCCTTACCCATCTCCATCGCCGTCGTCGCGGCGTACGAGAGCAGATCGACGAGGGAATCACCGATCGAGGTGACGGCGCGGGCGACGCGGCGCACGAGCTCTGCACCCGCGTCGACGACCTCGTCGAAGATGTCGCCGAGCGAGTAGCCCAGCGTGGACAGCGATCGGTACAGCTGCTCGGCCAGCGCGTGCGGCCGGGTGAGCGCCGTCCACAGGATCTCACCGATCGTGCGGCCGATCGCCAGCAGCGCCCGCACGATGCCGGTAACGAGCGTGAGGCCGAACTGCAGCGCCTGGGCGAGGATGTTGCCGATCTCCTTGCCGATCTCGATGAGGGCTTCAACGGCCTTTCTGATCAGGTTCGCGGCGAGCGTCGCCAGCGTCGAGAGCAGTTCGGCGAGTGTGCGTCCCAGTTGATCGATCGCGCGGAACACGTCCCGCACGACGCTCGCGGCAAGCTCCAGCGTCGACACGATGATGTCGCGCATCGCGATGCCGATCTGCTCCAGTGCGCCCAGCATGACCTTGAGCGCCTGGAAGGTCGCCGTGGCGAGCTTTCCGACGAGCTCGACGAGCGTGGCGGCGGCGCTGTAGAGCGCGTAGGCCAGGTCCTTGACCGCTTCGACCGTCCAGTTGACGACGTCCGACACGGCCTCGGCGAAGGCCTCCCCGATCGATTCGAGCGCGTCCACGACCGCGTTCACGGCGTCCGACAGCGCATCGGCGACGTCCTCGAAGAACTCCACGACGGCGTCGTCGTGATCGGGGCTCGGCAGGCCCTGCGCCTGCGCCCGCATGATCGCCCCGGCGTCGCGCAGCCACGCGCCCACTTCACGCGCGGCGGCCCGGTCGGGGGCGCCCTCCGGTGTGAGCACGAGCGAGCGCATGAGCGCCTGACCCTGCGTGCGAGGCAGCAACCCGATCGCCTGCACCACGCCTCGGCTCTGACCCTCGCGCCGATACCCCGTGATGAGCGCGCGCCGGTGGGCATCGTCCATGCCCGCCACGGTTTGGAACAGTTGTCGATGCTCTGCGCTGCTGGTCACCCCCGCCGCCATCCCCCGTGCCAGCGAGATCGCCCGATTGGGGCTGACCTGGAACGCCGCCTCGAACGCCGGCGCCAGGTCGACGGCGCGCACGTCGGTCTCGCGCACCACCTGCCTGAACCCGTCGACATCCCGGATCGGAATCTTCGCCGTCGCCTCGAACAGCCGATTTGTCATGATGGTCCTCCGTCGTCACCGGTCATGCGCGATCCCGTGCCGCCCGACTGCGCAGACACATGCCGCTCGGACACACAGAGGGCGACGGCGCAAGGGTTGATACATCCGGACCGGATGCGGACCCGTTCAGCGCCGGTGACGCAGGCCCTGGACCACGAGACAGAGCAGCAGCGTGAGCACACCCCACACCGCGCACGCGGGTGGGAGCACACGGTAGGCCAGGTGCGCGATCGTGAACCGATCGTCGAACGGCCCCAGCACCGCGAGCCCGCCGAACCATGCCGCCACGAGCAGTGCAGGCAGCGACAGCCACCACGCCAGGCGCACACCTGCCGGCAGCACCCTGGGTGCGCGGGAGGTCACGGATGCGTCGGGCTCGCGCCGTGCGAGCCATACGAGCATCCAGATCCCGATGATCGTGAGCCCGAGGACGCTGGATCCGTGCTGCAGCCACTTGTAGCCGGTCAGCGGCCCCCACGTCTCCTCGAGCATGGGGAAGGCGGTCACTCCGGCTCGGCCCTCGTGCGTGAAGAGATCCCACGCGATGTGCGAGACCACGCCCAGCGCGAGCGAGAGGACCAGCATCGTCAGCCCGCGCCACGACACCCGCCGCCCCGGCGCATCGCCGACGATCGCCAGGGTCTCGCGGGCGGATGCGACCGCCGACGCATCCCAGCCCTCGGGCAGTCGCGCCGCGAGCCACCGCGGCGACAGTTCCCGCGTCGCAGGCCGCAGCACGCACCGCCACACGAGGAGCAGCGCGAGTGCCAGCAGGACGGTGAGCGGCAGCCACGCGAAGGAGTGCGTCGTGGAGTACGGCAGACCCAGTCCGCGCAGGAACACCGGCAGGTCCGGCGTCATGGCGCCCACCGCGATCGCCGCCGGAACGAGCGGCGTGCGGAGGAACGGCAGCGCGACGACGGCGTGGCTCGGCGTGAACGGCATCCGGGCGCGATCAGCTCACGAAGAGCCCGGCCAGGGTCTTCTTGCCCCGGCGCAGGACGGACACCCCGCCGGCGAGTGCTCCCTGGACGGCCTCATCGTCGTGTTCGACACGCGTGCCGTCCAACGTGACGCCACCCTGCTCGATCGCACGACGCGCGTCCGAGAGCGACGTTGCGAGCCCGGTGTCCACGAGCGCCTGCACGACCGGTGTCCCCGGTGCAACCGTCGCGTTCGGCAGCTCCTCCAGGGCGCTGCGCAGCGTCGCCGCATCCAGGTTCGTCAGATCGCCCTTGCCGAAGAGCGCTTCGGATGCGGCGATGGCGGCCTTCGCCGCATCCGCCCCGTGCACGAAGGTCGTGACCTCCTCGGCGAGGCGGCGCTGCGCCGCGCGTCGGAAGGGCTCGCTCGCCACGAGCGTCTCGTACTGCGCGATCTCCTCGCGGTCGAGGAACGTGAAGACCTTGAGCCGCGCGATCACGTCGGCGTCGTCGCTGTTGAGCCAAAACTGGTAGAAGCGGTACGGGCTGCACATCTCGGCGTCGAGCCAAATGGCGTTGCCCATGCTCTTGCCGAACTTCGTGCCGTCACTGTTGGTGATCAGCGGCGTCCCGATCGCGTGCACCGAGACGTGCTCGACGCGGTGGATGAGGTCGACACCGCTCGTGAGGTTGCCCCACTGGTCGCTGCCGCCGGTCTGCAGCACACAGCCGTACTGACGGTAGAGCTCGAGGTAGTCCAGGCCCTGCAGGATCTGGTAGCTGAACTCGGTGTAGCTGATCCCCGCCTCGGAGTTCAGCCGCGCCGAGACCGCGTCCTTCTTGATCATCGTGCCGACGCGGTAGTGCTTGCCGATCTCCCGGAGGAAGTCGATCGCCGACAGCGGGGCCGTCCAGTCCAGGTTGTTCACGATCCGGGCGGCGTTGTCCCCCTCGAAACTGAGGAACCGCTCGACCTGCGCCCGCAGCTTCTGGACCCACTCCTGCACGAGCTCCTTGGGGTTCAGAACCCGCTCGGCGTCCCGGCCGCCGGGGTCGCCGACGAGGCCCGTCGACCCGCCGACGAGGCCGAGCGGCCGGTGACCGGCCAACTGGAGGCGCCGCAACACGAGCAGCTGCACGAGGTTGCCCAGGTGCAGGCTCGGCGCAGTCGGATCGAAGCCGCAGTAATACGTGATCGGGTCCCCGCCGAGCATGGCGCGCAGCGCCTCCTGGTCGGTGGACACGTGCACGAGTCCGCGCCACACCAGTTCATCCCAGACGTTGTCGAACGAGGGATCGTTGGCGGGCGCGATCGCGCTCACGACGGATTCAGACACGCGCTTCAGGTTATCAGCGACGGCTCGCGCGTCCGGTTGACCGGCTCGTTCCCCACCCACGGACAACGTTGAGTTGGGGGGACGGGATCAACCACGTCGCGTCGGCGGCGCGTGGGAGACTGACGGCGTGGAACTCAGCGGCGGCGACCTCATCGTGACGACGATCGTCGTGATCTTCCTGTTCGCAGCCCTGTGCGCGGCGCTCGCGCTGACGACCGTGGCCCTGCGCCGACCGAGTCCTGTGCTGCTCAGCGTCGCGGGTGGTCTCGTGATGTTGTGCTTCGTCGTCGTCGCAGTGCTGCCGTACAACGTCCCGCTGCTCTTCGGCGCCATCCTGGCGATCCTCGGCGTCGCGCTCGCCGTGCTCGGCGGCAACCCCTTCGCGCGCGGGGCGCTGGCGGCGGCCGACGGCGGTCGCACCACGGAGGGCTCTCGCGGCGGCATCCTCGTCGAACTCATGGCGGAGGACGTCCCGCCCCGTGAGGAGGAGATCCTGCGCGGCGGCACCGCGATCGGCTATCTCGAGCGCGCGGCGGTCGCGTTGGGCGTGATCGCCGGATTCCCTGCCGTCATCGCCGTCGTCGTGGCGCTCAAGGGCATCGGCCGCTTCACGGAGCTCGCCACGCCGGCGGCTCGCGAACGTTTCATCGTCGGCACGCTCGCGAGCCTGTTGTGGGCCTGCACCGTCGCGGGCATGGTGTGGCTCGCGATCTGGTGACCGTCAGCCCTGCCTGCCGGTGAGGGTGCGCAGGCCTTCGATCACGGCCCCGGCATCCGCCGTCGCGATCGCCTGCGAGACCGCCGACTGCCCGATGCCCTCGGATGCGGCAATCTCCCTCTGGGTCGCGCCCAGCCAGCGCTGATAGACAATCCGCCGCACCCGGTGACTCAGTTGGGCGATCGCGCGGTCTCGCGCCAGGAAGCCGTCGTTGGCGATGCGCACAAGCTCAGCGGTTGCCTCCGAGGCGTCGTCGGGCGCGGCCACGCGGGTGCGTGCCGATGGCGCGGCTCGGCGTGCGAGCGACTCCACTTCTTCGATCGCGCGTCGTGCCGCCCACCAGCCCTCGCCCTCCGACAGCGGTCCGTGCATCGACGGGATGTCCTCGATCGCGCCGAGACCGATGCCGAATCGCAGTTCGATCCCCTCGGGGAGCAGCAGTTGGAGCAGGAGCGTCGTGGCCGATGCGGCCACGAGGTCGGGGTAGATGCCCTGCAGCTCGTCGCCCACGACCGGAAGGAGCGGCGCCCGGGCCGGCGGGGCGACCTCGGCAACGCGAAGGAGCGTCTCTTCGAGAGCCTTCTGGGAAACGGCACGATCGTCGAGCCCGCGGGATCCGACGATGTCGGCGATGAGAGTGGCGACCATGGAATCAGTATTTCACTGATATCACCGGCGAATCAATGAAATACTGATACTTTCACGAGTATCAGTCTATGACTGTTCAGAGATGAACGTGAGCGCCGCCGCCTGCGCCCGCGCGACGAGCTCGGTGCGCTGCTCCGCGACCCGCTCGGGTGCCGTGCCGCCCGCTCCCGTGCGGCTGCCCACCGAGCCTTCGATCGTGAGCACCTCCCGCACGGCGGGATCCAGGTGGGCGGACACCTCGGCCAGCAGCGCGTCCGGGGCATCCGCCAGACCGATCCCCCGCTGCTCGCACGCCCGCACGAGTGCACCCGAGATCTCGTGGGCGTCACGGAAGGGAACGCCGCGGCGCACAAGCCAGTCGGCGACGTCGGTCGCGAGCGAGAATCCCTCGGGGGCGAGCTGCGCCATCCGCTCCGTGTCGAAGCGGAGCGTCGCGATCATGCCCGCGAACGCCGGCAGCAGCACCTCCAGCGTCGCGACGGAATCGAAGACGGGTTCCTTGTCCTCCTGCAGATCGCGGTTATAGGCGAGCGGAAGCCCCTTCAGGGTCGTGAGCAGACCCGTGAGGTTGCCCACCAGCCGCCCGGACTTGCCACGTGCGAGTTCGGCGATGTCGGGGTTCTTCTTCTGCGGCATGATGCTCGAGCCGGTCGAGTACCCGTCGTCGAGCGTGACGAATCCGAACTCACGCGTGTTCCACAGGATGATGTCCTCGGCGAAGCGCGACAGGTCGATCCCGATCTGCGCCGTGATGTAGGCGAACTCGGCCACGACATCGCGCGCGGAGGTGCCGTCGAGCGAGTTCTCGGCGGGTCGGGCCAGCCCCAGCTCGCGCGCGACGAGCGCCGGATCCAAGCCCAACGACGTCCCCGCGAGCGCCCCGCCCCCGTAGGGAGAGACGACGGCGCGCGCGGACCAGTCCCGGAACCGTTCGAGGTCGCGCACGAGCGGCCACGCGTGCGCTTGCAGGTGATGGGCGAGCAGGATCGGCTGGGCGTGCTGCAGGTGGGTACGCCCGGGCATGATCGCGGCGGGATGCGCCTGAGCCTGCGCCACGATCGCGTCGATCACGCGGAGCAGGTCGCGCGCGATGATCCGCGCGTGATCGAGGAGGTACATCCGCACGAGCGTCGCGATCTGGTCGTTGCGGCTGCGCCCGGCCCGGAGTTTGCCGCCCAGTTCGGCGCCGATCTCACGGATGAGCGCCGCCTCGAGCGCACCGTGCACGTCCTCGTCGCCGGGAGCGGGACGCAACGATCCGTCGGCGACCGCCGCAGCGAGCGCGTCCAGACCCGCGTGCATCGCGGTCTCTTCCTCGGCGGTGAGGTAGCCCGCGGCGGCGAGGGCCTTCGCGTGGGCGTGGGAGCCTGCGATGTCGTAGGGCGCGAGCATCCAGTCGAAGTGCGTCGACCTGCTGAGGTCGGCGAGCTCCGGCGAAGGCCCGCCGCTGAACCGTGCGCCCCAGAGTGCGCCCTCGTTCGTGCCCTCGTGTGTGTCGTCGCTCATCGTTCCAGCCTACCGAGCACGCCCACCGCGCCCGCTGCCCACCGCAAGGCGGGCGACGCGGTCGACCGCCCACTCGAGCGGACCTCGTCCCACCGCAACGGCCCACAGCGTGCACGCCGCGACCAGGACGAGCGTGATCGGCCAGAACGGATGCAGGTCGCGGAACCCCGCGAGATCGCTCGGGTCGCCGAGTGCCATGGCCGCCCACACGGCCCACGCCACAAGCTGCGCGGCGTATGCCGTCAGCGGCATCGAGCCGACCGCACGCAGCGGCAGCACGAGCCACGTGAGCGGGGTCCGGCAGACCAGCAGGCACGCACCGATCACGGCGATCGCGAATCCACCGGAGCCCACGACTTCGAACAGCCCGCTCGAGTGGGCCCGCGCCGTGAACGCGGCCGACCACATGCCGGCGTCGGGCAGGTCGAGGGCGTCGAGCCCATACCCGACCGCGCACAGCACCGCGCCGCCCGCGAGCAGCGCTCCCTGC
>Ga0182739_1004198_pt1 | contig 12066 bp, 9 predicted proteins | sample eDN5th30CBELigBY_FD_128873 | JGI IMG/M metagenome (GOLD analysis project Ga0182739, IMG submission 128873) | Enriched backyard soil microbial communities from Emeryville, California, USA - eDNA 5th pass 30_C BE-Lig BY (version 2) (version 2) | ecosystem: Environmental > Terrestrial > Soil >... | reverse complement strand
GAAACACTGGGAGACTCGCCCCCCGGCTGTATGCCCATGGCGCATCCGGATAGCAACGCTGCACAGCCGATACTCACCACTCGCGCTTTCACCCTGCCTCCCTGGCTGTAGAGCCATTGTATTCCGGCGTCCCCGAAAAAGAGAATCAGGATGCCGCCATCGCAAAGTTAGCACGGACCGGGCGGCTGCCGCCAACTTTTTCGATGCTCAGGAACACGTCTCGTCGAGGGCCGGCACTTCCAGTCCGGCACAGGGATAATCTGTATACCCTTGAGGGCCCGATGAATAGAAAGTGCCCGAATCCCACTCATTCAACGGGACGCCCGCCTTCAGGCGAGCCACCAGATCGGGATTCGCTATGAACGGCTTGCCGAAGGCCACTGCGTCAGCGTGATTGCTGTCCAGCGCCCTTTGGGCCCGTTCGCCGTCATAGCGCTCATTCACCACCACCGGCCCATCGAACAAATGCTTCATGCGTTCTGTCAGCCGAGCCGCCTGAGGCGCCTCCCGGACAAAGATAAACGCGATACGCCGCTGCCCCAAAGCCTGTGCAACATACTCGAACAGTGCATCGGGGTTCGAATCAGCCATCGAATGCGCCTTGCCATAGGGAGACAGATGCACCCCCACGCGCCCGGGCCCGCATATTCCGATGCATTCATCGACGATCTCGAGCAAGAACCGGGCACGATTTTCGATACTTCCGCCGTATTGATCGCGACGGTTGTTGCTGCCATCGTGCAAAAATTGGTCAATAAGATAACCATTGCCGGCATGAATCTCGACGCCGTCGAAGCCGGCGTCGCGTGCATGTCGCGCGCCTTCGGCGAAGTCGGCGACAATGCCGGGTATCTCTTCCACATGCAAGGCACGCGGAACGACATAGTCGCGCATGGGGCGCAGAAGACTGACGTGGCCGGAACAGGCGATCGCGCTGGGCGCAACCGGTATCTCGCCATTGAGGTATTCGGGATCGGACACCCGACCCACATGCCACAACTGCAGGAAGATCTTGCCGCCCCTGGCATGGACCGCATCGGTAATCTTGCGCCACCCCGACACCTGGGCGCCCGTCCAGATTCCGGGCGTGCTCGGGTAGCCCACCCCCTGCGGCGAGACCGAAGTGGCTTCGGACAAAATAAGGCCCGCCGAGGCGCGCTGGCAGTAATAGCTGCGCATCAAGTCGTTGGGAATTCGCCCTTCGCATGCCCTGTTCCGGGTCAAGGGCGCCATGACGATTCGGTTACTCAACTCTACTGCACCCACCTTCAGCGGGTCGAACAAACTCACCATAGTCAAATACCGCTATTCAAATCAAGGTCTTACCTAGTTTGCATGAAAATCGGCTCCAATGCCGGCATACGCTTATGTCCATAAGGGTTTTTACCAGAATTTTCACCGGACAACCATTAGTCTATCGTATTGACCTGCGCATCCGCGCATTGCAAGGGTTTCAATGGGACAGTTTGCAGTCATCGGACTGGGGCGCTTCGGCTCGGCCGCCTCGCTCGAATTGATGAAAATGGGCCACTCCGTGCTGGGCGTCGACGGCGACGGCAAGGTGGTGGACCAATACGCCGACCAACTCACTCATGCGGTGATCGCCGACGTGACGGACCGCGCCGCCCTCGAAGAACTGGGGCTGGACAACTACGACGTCGTGCTGGTGGCCATCGGCGAAGGCATACAGGCAAGCCTCCTTTGCGTCGTGCACTTGAAATCACTCGGCATCGGGACGGTGTGGGTCAAGGCAACGTCGCATGCGCAGCATCTTATCCTCAGCAAGCTTGGTGTCGACCGCATCATCCATCCGGAAGAAGAAATGGGCATCCGGGTGGCCCAGGCACTGAGCTACCCCATGGTGAACGACTACATATCCATCGGCAACGGCGAATTCGTCGTCGAGATCGATGTCAGCGCCCGATTGGAAGGCGTCCCGCTGAAGAATGTGTTGCCCCCGGGCCCGGATCACATCCATGTGCTGCTGGTGAAGCGCAAGACCGACGTCACCGTCCACCCCGACCTCGACTTTCCCCTACATACCAAGGACGTATTGGTGCTGCTAGGCCAGTTGAACGCCCTCAAGACCATCGCACCGAAGCTGGTGTAGGCCATGCGCAACTGGCTGCCGCTGCAGACCTACCACTCGACGAGGCGTATCGCGCGCACCGGCATGCTGCGTGCGAGCCCGCCCGTCGTGCTTGCGGCCGGCTTCTTTCTGTTGATCCTGACGGGCACCGTGCTGCTGTCCCTGCCCGTCTCGACCCGTGTACCGGTCAGCCTCCTTTCCGCCTTCTTCATGGCCACGTCGGCGGTCACTGTCACGGGCCTGGCAGTCATCGAACCGGCCTATGCCTTTACGAGATTCGGGCAGGTTGTCCTCATCACGCTGGTGCAATTGGGCGGGCTGGGCTTCGTCACCTTTGCCGTCGTGTCCGCCATTACCCTGGGCAAGAAGATGAGCCTGCAGCATCAGGCACTGGCGTTGGAAGCTTTCAATCAGACCAGTGTATCGAAGCTGCGGCAAACGGCGTTTTCGGTCATGAAGATATCGCTGGGCATCGAAGCCGTCGCCATCCTGATACTGATGCTGTGGTGGTGGCGCGATTACCCCCTTGCCACGGCCGCCTACAGGGCCTTCTTTCATGGCATCGCGGCCTTCAACAATGCCGGCTTCTCGCTCTTTCCGGGCAGCCTGAGGCAGTTCGTCGCCGATCCGGTCACCATACTGGTCATCACGTCGCTGATCATCCTGGGCGGCATCGGGTTTTCAGTACTCAGCGACGTGAGCCACAAGAAGCGATGGAGGACGCTGCTTCCCTATACCAAGGTCATCTTGATCGGCACGCTGTTGCTGAACCTGATCGGTTTCTTTTCAATCTGGCTCCTGGAATCGTCAAATCCGGCCACTTTGGGGGAGCTGTCCTACCCTGGCCAGGCGCTGGCGGCCTGGATGCAGAGCGTGACGACGCGAACGGCCGGCTACTCGACCATCGACATAACGCAGCAACATGACAGCACGACGCTGATCATGATCTTGTTCATGTTCATCGGCGGCGGTTCGCTCAGTACGGCAAGCGGCATCAAGATCGGCACGTTCATCGTCCTGCTTGCCGCCGTCTATTCCTACATTTTTCACCGAAAGGAAGTGGTCTTGCTGAAGCGTTCGATTTCTCCGGACATCGTGCAAAAGTCGCTCGCGCTGGTATTGGTGTGGATTGCGCTGGCGTTCGTCGGTGTGCTGCTGATGACGACGTTCGAGAAGGCTCCCTTCGTGAGCATCCTGTTCGAGGTCGTCTCGGCATTGAGCACCACCGGCCTGACTCGCAACCTGACGCCCGACCTATCGGCCCCAAGCCAACTCCTGCTGACGTTACTCATGTTTGCCGGTCGTCTGGGCCCTTTGACGCTGGTCTATAGTCTGGCAACCCAAAAGCGCAGCCGCATACGCTACCCGGAGACGGACTTCCAGGTCGGCTAAAGGTCGCGCGTCCCTTTTCAAAGCCCGAAGAATTTCTATGCTAGAATCCTGTTCTTCGCTGATCGCTCGGTCAGGAACAGCGAAGCACTGTAGGCCAAAGAGCCAAACTCAAGGCCATCAGATTCGGGGCGTAGCGCAGCCTGGTAGCGCACTTGCATGGGGTGCAAGGGGTCGCGAGTTCGAATCCCGCCGTCCCGACCAATACCCTCAAGGGCTTACAAGTTCCACTTGTAAGCCCTTGTTCATTTTTACGGGCCACCAAACACGGCACGAACCCATCCTTGCCATAGCGTCGGCCTTCTCCACAGGCTGGACAGCAATTTTTACCTCCGCGTAACGGTCCTGCCCATCTGACATCCAGACGTAACGCAGGCCGGAGCAAACGTCGCCCTTGCATGCCCCTTGCCGCCGTCAGGCTCATAGGGTAACGGCCGCCAGCAACGTGGTACCCACGGCACCCCCGCCGAACGTTGGATGCTAGTACCTCAGCGGCAGCCTAAGCCATACATCGCATGTTGTCCTTCAGGCTTCATCTCTATGATTTTCTCCATTAAGTCTGTATCGCCACCTATGGAAAGGGTAGTTGGCATGAGAGGCCAACGTTGGGCGTAATCAGGATGACGCCCATTCCTCCACGCTGTCCCCAACAACAACCGCGAATGCGAAACGTGTAGGAGCAATGTCCATGACCGTGTGTAGAGAAAAAATCATGTCGTGCCGTGCAAGCTGAACGGACGATCATGAGAAAAGCCCTGGGCCTCGCATGCGTCATGGCGGCATCGCTCGTAAGCAGCTACGCCGCCGCGACGGTACCTCGCCATGAATATGAAGCGCTGATCCGCGGCGCGCGCGCCGGAAATTACGAGCCTGCCCTGGTCATGCTCCGCCAGCACGCCACCGAGCACCCCAAGGACCTGCGAGCGGCGTACGACCATATCCTGATCGCCGACTGGGCGGAGCATAGCAAGGAAGTCGTCGCTGCGTATGAAGCCTTACAGCCGGCGCCTAACCGGATGCCGGCCGACGCCCTGCTCGCGGTCGCCCGGGCCTACCGCGACACGCAGCAATGGGACGCGGCGCTGGCACGATACCACGAGGGCAAGCGCCTCTACCCGCGCCGCAGCGCCTTTGCGATTGGCGAAATCATGACACTGAGCGACGCGGGAAAATCCGACCTGGCGGTGGCGCTGGGCAAGGAGCGGGTCATTGCGGCGCCCCGCGATGCCGATGCGCGCCTGGCCTTGGGGTACGCCTACAACAGCGCCGGCCTGCCTTATGCGGCGCTCCAGGAAGCCCACCTGGCCAGAGTGCGCTCACCAGGCAAAGACTACGTGACGCGAGATTACATCGACACACTCGAGCGCACCGGATTGTCATACCCGGCATTGACCGTGGCGCGCAGCTCAGGACTCGTGTCCCCGAAGCAAATGCGTACGCTGGAAGCGGACTATGCAGCGGAGCTGGCACGTCTGTCGGCCATGCCGGTCAGACAGGAGTCCGAGCGTTTTGCGATCGCCGACCGCGCCTTGGCGGAGTACGACCGCCTGATTCCGGCCTGGGAAGCCCTGGGTCCCGAGGCACGGGACGACGTCATACGCCTTCGCGTAGACCGGCTTCAGGCGCTGAACTCGCGCCTGCGCATGCAGGATGTCGTGAACGAATACGAAGCGCTGGTGGCCGAAGGCGTCGATGTGCCACGTTATGCCTTGAACGATGTTGCATCGGCCTATCTGTATCTCCGCGAGCCAGAAGCCGCCAGCGCGCTGTACCAAAGTAATCTCGCACATGCAGACATCAAGCGCGACGATCCCAACGAGCGGCTTGCCAGTCAATCCGGACTCTACTATTCCCTGATCGAATCGGAAAACTTCGACCTCGCCGACGCAACGATCGAAGAAGCACGGGCCAGTCAGCCTACCTGGCGGCGCATCAAAGGCGTGCCGCAAAACATACCCAACGATCTTCACCTGTATACAGAGCAAACGGCGGCACTGGGCCTGTTCTATGTCGACGACACCGAGGGCGCCGACAGGCGCCTGACCGAAATGGTCGACACAGCCCCGCGCAATGTAGGACTGCGCACCGCCTTGGCTAACGTCTATCGCGGCCGCGGTTGGCCACGTCGTGCGGAAGTTCAATTGAAGATGGCGGAAGCACTGGAGCCTCGGGCGACCGAAGTCGAAGCAGGCCAGGGACTGACGGCCCTGGATCTGCAGGAGTGGCGCCAGGCCGAGCTGCTGAGGAACAGCCTCACGGCGCGGTATCCAGACGATCTATCGACAAAGAACCTGGAGCGCGAGTGGGCCAAGTACCAGAAAGCCGAACTGAGAGTGCAAGGCAATAAGGGCATCGCGTCGGACAGCCCCGTATCGGGCAGCGGAGACTTGAGTATCGATACCGTGCTGTATTCGGCGCCCTTGAACTATAACTGGCGCGTCTTTGGCGGCGGCGGCTACGCGACGGGAGACTTCGAGGAAGGCACCGGCCACTACCGCTGGCTGCGCACCGGCGTCGAGTGGCGCGGCCGCGATTTGACGGCGGAGCTGGAAGTCTCTACGAATAACTATGGCTACGGCACCAAGCCGGGCGCCCGCGTGACGGCGGCCTACGATTTCAATGATCAATGGCAGGTCGGCGGATCGCTGGAATGGCTTTCGCGGGACACTCCCCTGCGCGCATTGCGGAGCGACATCACATCCAACGCCGCGACTGCCTACGTGCGCTGGCACGACAGCGACCAGCGCGAATGGACATTCTCGCTCTCGCCGTCCCATTTCAGCGATGGCAACGACCGGCTGGTAGGCATCATCAGCGGCCGCGAACGCCTTTACACATCTCCAAGACTGAAGGCCGACCTGCAATTGAACATTGCGGCTTCGCGAAATTCAAGCGACGAAGGTCCCTACTACAGCCCACGGGCCGACCTGGAAGTCCTGCCGACGCTGAACCTCACCCACTTGCTGTACCGACATTACGAGACCGCGCTCGAACAGACGTTTCTGCTCGGCGCGGGCACTTACAGCCAAAGAGGCCACGGTACGGGCGCCATCGGAGCGCTCGGCTACGGCTTGCGATACCGCTACAACGACGTGTTGGACATAGGGGCCACCGTGACCGGCGTGAGCCGTCCGTATGACGGCGTCCGCGAGCGCGAAGTCCGCATCATGCTCGACATGACATTCCGATTCTGAAGAGACGCCATGTACGCTCAACTTTCCTGCATACGCCTCGTGATGAGCCTGCTGTGCACCCTGGTCCTGTTGACGGGCTGCGCCAAGGACATTCCCATGTTTGTCGCCCCGGATGATCGACCGACCAACAACTTCAATGAACCTTGGCCGGACAACAAGTTCCTGGTTCTGGCGTATCACGATGTCGAGGACAGCGACCCCGATCAAGCCTACGTCAGTGTGCGAACCGATCGTCTGGCCGAGCAGTTTGCGTGGCTAAGGGAAAATGGCTATCAGCCCATTACGATCGATCAAATCCTCGCGGCGCGTGACGGCGGAAAGCCGCTGCCCAAGAAGGCCCTGTTGCTGACGTTCGACGACGGCTACAGCAGCTTCTACACTCGCGTCTTCCCCATGTTGAAGGCCTATAACTGGCCCGCCGTCCTGGCACCGGTCGGCGCCTGGGTCGACACTCCGATGGATCAACCCGTGGACTTCGGCGGGAAGCCGACAGACCGAAACCGCTTTCTGACCTGGGATCAGATCCGCGAGGTGGCCGCCTCCGGCCTGGTCGAGATTGGCGCGCACACCGATGCCTTGCACTACGGGATCGTTGCGAACCCGCAAGGCAATCTGGAGCCCGCAGCCGCGGCCCGCGCGTATGACATGAAAACGGGCAAGTACGAAACGGATGCCGAATACCGGGCCCGTATCACCAAGGACGTGGAAAGCATCACCGCCAAGCTCCAGAAGGTCACCGGCAAGAAGCCTCGCGTCTGGGTATGGCCGTATGGCGCGGCCAGCGGCGACGCGTTGAAGATCGTCCTGCAACAGGGGTACTCGCTGGCACTTAGCCTGGACAGCGGCCTGGGATCGCTGGACCGCCTGTTCGACGTACCGCGGGTACTGGTCTCGAACGACCCTCAACTGCGCAACTTTGCGGCGACAGCGATGGTGATGGAGAACAACGAAGTCATGCGGGTCGCGCATGTGGACCTCGATTATGTCTACGATTCCGATCCCGAGCAGATGGAGCGCAACTTGGGCGAGCTTGTACAGCGCATCGCCGACATGAAGATCACGACCGTGTTCCTTCAAGCCTATGCGGACCCGGAGGGCGACGGCCTCGTCAAGTCGGTCTACTTTCCCAATCGCCACTTGCCGGTTCGGGCAGATCTGTTCAATCGCGCCGCCTGGCAACTGAAGAGCCGCGCCTTCGTGGACGTCTATGCGTGGATGCCCGTGCTGAGTTTCGATCTGGCACCGTCAATACCGCGGGTGAAGCGATGGGACCCTGCGACGGGCAAGGCCAGCGTCGATCCGAATCAGTATCAGCGACTTTCGCCCTTCGATCCGGAAGCGCGCAAGCAGATCATCGACATCTACGAAGACTTGTCCCGCCATGCGCTGTTCAACGGCATCCTGTTCCATGACGATGCGGTCCTGTCCGACTTTGAGGATGCCGGCCCGGTGGCTCTCGCCGCGTACCGCGCGGCCGGTCTGCCGGCCAGCATCGAGGCGTTGCGCAGCGACCCCGGGGTGATGCAACGCTGGACGCGATTCAAGAGCCTGTACCTCATCGATTTCACGACGACCCTGGCGGATCATGTACGAGCGATACGCGGGCCCGCCACCCGGACCGCCCGAAACATCTATGCCGAACCCATTCTGCACCCAGAAAGCGAGGCGTGGTTCGCCCAGAACCTGGATGACTTCCTGAAGGCCTACACGTGGACGGCGCCGATGGCGATGCCCTTGATGGAAGGCGTGCCGGAAGACGAAGCCGACGCGTGGCTCCAGCGCCTGGTGCGGGAGGTAGGAAAGCGCCCCGGTGCACTGAGCAAGACTGTATTCGAAATTCAGGGCCGCGACTGGCGACCCAGTCCCGGCCGAGATGATTCCGGCCACGTCGATTCGAAGCTCATGGCCCACTGGCTTAAGCAATTGCAGCTTGGCGGTGCGCGCAGCTTCGGCTACTACCCTGACGATTTTACGCAGGATCAACCCGAGCTGGAAGTCATCCGGCCCGCCATCTCAAGCGCTTGGTACCCATTTCGATGATCGACCGACTCATTGCATTCCTCGTATTGTGTATTGTCCTGGGAGCCCCCGTGGGCCTCACGCTCGTCTTCACAAGCAGCGTGCTGTTGAACTTTGTCTTCTTCTATCCCTTGTTCATGTCCGGCATATGGATGGCCGGAGGCCTCTACTTCTGGCTGCACTGGGAACGGAAATGGAACTGGCGGCCTTATCGCCCGCCTCAGTTGCCCGGGCTTCCGCTGGTCACGGTCCTGATCCCCTGTTTCAATGAATGCGACCACGGCGAGGAAACGATCTTGGCGGCCTTGGGGCAGGAGTATCCGAACGTCGAGGTCATTGCGATCAATGATGGTTCATCGGACGACACCGCCGCCCTGTTCGACAGGCTGACCGCCGAACACCCGCGGCTGCGTGTCATCCACCTGGCTCAGAACCAAGGCAAGGCCATGGCGCTGCGCATGGGCGCGATGGCCGCCCGCAGCGAGTACCTCGTCTGCATCGACGGCGATGCCCTGCTCGCCCCGGATGCCGTCAGTTACTTGATTGCGCCCATGGTCGCCAAGCCCCAGGTCGGCGCCGTGACGGGCAACCCCCGCGTCCGCACCCGCTCTACCCTCATCGGCCGCATACAGGTTGGTGAATTCTCTTCGATCATCGGACTCATCAAGCGTACGCAAAGAGTCTACGGGCAATTGTTCACCGTGTCGGGCGTGGTGGCCGCCTTCAGGCGGCAGGCCCTCGACCAGGTCGACTATTGGAGCCTGGACATGATTACCGAAGATATCGACATCACGTGGAAGCTGCAGCGCGCACACTGGTCGGTATTCTATGAGCCCCGTGCACTGTGCTGGATACTGATGCCTGAAACCGTGGCGGGATTGTGGAAGCAACGGCTGCGCTGGGCGCAGGGCGGAGCCGAAGTCTTCTTGAAGAACCTTCCGATTCTCTGGGCATGGGAGCACCGCCGCCTTTGGCCCTTGATGTTCGAATTCTCCCTTTCGACGGCCTGGGCATTTGCACTGGCGCTCTCCATCGCGTTGTGGGCATTGGGCCATCTGACCATTCTGCCCAGCGACATCAACGTCTCCATGCTGCTGCCTCCGTCGTTCACCGGCATGGTTCTGGCGATGATGTGCCTGCTTCAGTTCGTTGTCAGCGTCATGATCGACCGCCGCTACGAACCTGGCCTCGCGCGCTCCCTATTCTGGATTATCTGGTATCCCTTCGCCTATTGGATCATCAACCTTCTCACCACCCTTTGCAGTTTCCCCAAAGTCATGCTTCGCATTCGGCGGCGGCGCGCCCGCTGGACCAGCCCGGATCGCGGCATCAAGGAGTTGACATGATCATTACCACGCAGCGCTCGCCTCTCTTCCTTGCCATCGACACGGCCCTGACCGCGCTGGGTTGGGCCGGATTCTTTTACCTGTTCACCAAAGGCGTCGTCGCCATCGTCGGCGGACACCTGGGCTCGACGAGCATGACGGTGATAGATCCGTTCATCCCCACCCTGCACACCCTCGCAGTCTATGTCCTGGTCATCGCCTTCAATGCCCTGGTCATCGTACTGTGGGCGCGGTTCCACAAACTGTTATTCAAGGACTTGTTCGGCAGGCGCGATAAACCCAGTGTCGACGATGAGACCGTCGCCTCTCATTTCCGCTTGTCGTGCAACCAGCTGCACGAAGTCCAGGAAAGCCGCGTGATCGTGATCTACCACTCCAACGACGGCGACATCGCGCATCTTGAGACCGACCAGTTGCGCATACAGTCTGGCGGCAACAGCGCCGAGGTTGAGGCCGCCCAGGCCGCATAGCCGTATGCCCGCGGCCTTGCACAGCTATGCATCCGTTGCCTCGCATGGCCGAACAACCCCCTCTTTCGTCGGCCTATGCCCACCGCCTTGCATGACCGCACGCCGGCTGTCCTGAAGGCCCCTGTACCTGGAGCCCGCATGGCCGTATGCGGGTGGCGCTATCCAAAAACGTTTTCCACCTTTCGGCGTAAGTCCATGATTACCCGTAAGCAATAAAGCGGAGACAAGCTTACGCCTTCTGACGCATGTTCCAGCGCCCCTGCATCTCTATTATGTAAGTCAAGAGTCACGTTTCGATTAGTTAATAAAAGAAGCGAAGTTTAAGACCAATAAAAGACAGGGGAACAAGAAAATGAACAAGCGCCGTCCCATCCTTGTAGCAGTCGCTTGACCGCAAACGAGTCTAGTTCACAAGGAGATCCAGTTGCGTACTTCCGCCATCCTGCTGGCGTCCGCCGTGTCCGCCTTTTGCCTTGCTCCGGCTTACGCGAACGACAGGAGCCCCGCTCCGAACACGGTCGCCACACCAGCACCGGAATCGCTCGACAGCCCTCGACGCAAAAGCGCTTTCGACGACCCGCTGGGCGGTGTCGTGGTCAATCGCACCGTTACGGTATTGGGCCAGGATTTCTACCAGAACTTTACCGCACTCTGGCGCCAGAAAGACATCAGCAACAAGTTCTCCATATCGATCCACGAACGCCCGTCTGCCCGATTTGGCAGCGAGATATGGGTGCTCTTTCGGCAAAAGCGCATGTTCCACACCTTTCTGCCACCAGCGCGCGCCGCGACCAAACGCATCAGTGCACAGGCAGTCGAACTCGTCTATCAAAACATCGCCGACAGTGAAATCGAGCGAATCATGGTGAAAAGCCCCGACCTGGGACCCGAGGAGATGTAAATGAAGAAAAAACACGTGTCACACATCAAGCACTACCCGTTGCGCACGGCGCTGATGCTCGCCAGCCTGGGACTCGCCGCGCAGGCCGCCGCGACCGAACTGGTGTACTTCCCGCTGAATCCCTCTTTCGGAGGCAGCCCGCTGAACGGACAGGTTCTTCTTAATTCAGCGCAGGCTACGAATCGGCATACCGATCCGGACGCTGGCCTGGACAGCCTCGACATCGAGCAGAAGACCCCGCTGCAGATGTTCAACGAATCGCTCGAGCGCTCGATCTTAAATCGGCTCACTGTTGCCGCGAGCTCCAAAATCATCGGCACGGACGGACAGTTCGTACCGGGCATCCTCGAAACGGACAACTTCACGATCACTGTCGCCGATCTTGGCGGGGGCCATCTGAATATCACGACCACCGACAAATTGACCGGTGATTCGACAAGCTTCCAGGTGAGTCAATGAATACGAACAAGAAAGCCCTGTTTCGCACGGCATATCGCCGCGGCGGAAAACTCGGTCTTGCCGCAATCCTGTGCAGTGCCCTGGCGGCCTGCGCCGTACCGCCCACCAAGCCAGCGGAAGTGGCCAACGCCGCAGTATTGACTCCACCCACGCCGTCGACCCGCGACTTGCGCAAGCTGCCGCCGCCCAAAGGTAAGGT
>Ga0182739_1004197_pt1 | contig 12066 bp, 8 predicted proteins | sample eDN5th30CBELigBY_FD_128873 | JGI IMG/M metagenome (GOLD analysis project Ga0182739, IMG submission 128873) | Enriched backyard soil microbial communities from Emeryville, California, USA - eDNA 5th pass 30_C BE-Lig BY (version 2) (version 2) | ecosystem: Environmental > Terrestrial > Soil >... | reverse complement strand
GCTACACGCTGCTGATGGCACACACCGGCGAGTTCTCCGTCAACCCCGCCATATTCAAGAAGATTCCTTACGAGCTCGAGCGCGATTTTGTGCCTATCTCGCTGGTGAGCGATACGCCTCTGGCGCTGGCTGCCAAGGCCGATTCACCGATCAACTCCGTAAAGGACGTAATCGAAAAGTCGAAGGCCAGTCCTGGTTCGCTGACGTTCTCGTCACCCGGCACAGGCAGCTATAACCATCTGGCAGGCGAATGGTTTGCAGACGCCGCCGACATCAAGCTCATGCACGTTCCGTATCGGGGCGGCTCCCCTGCGGCGGCCGCTGTCGCCTCCGGGGAAGTGGCCTTGGGCGTGGTGTCGGTATCGTCGATTGAACAGTTCGTGAAGTCAGGACGCGTGAAGGTGATTGCGGTCATGACCAAGCGCCGTATTCCAACGCATCCCGATTGGACGACCGTCCAGGATGCCGGCGTGCCGGATGTCGACGCCGCCAACTGGGTTGGATTGTTCGCCCCGAAGGGGACCCCTCCGGAAATCGTGGACAAGATCAGCAAGGACGTCATGGCGGCCCTGAAGACGGAGAAACTGCAGACGGCTTTCTCCATGGGCGGCGGAGAGGCGGTTGGCACGACGCCTGACGAGTTCCGCGCCCGTATCGACCGCGATCTTGAAACCAACCGGGCCATCGCTCAGAGCGCGGGTGTGCAGGTAGATCAATAGGAGTAAATATACATGGCGGTAAATCAAGACTCTACAACCGTGACCGGCAGTCCGGTGGTCGGGAAACAGGATGTAGGCAACGGCGTCGTCATCCATTACCAGCACTATCAGCAGGACTCCAACGGCTTGTGCGTCGTCCTGCTGCATTCATTGGCGATGGACCACCGTTTCTGGCGGCTGGTGGTGCCTGAGATGGCACGTAAGACCTCGGTCGTGTGCATAGACGTACGCGGCCATGGCCAGTCGTCCAAGCCCGAAGGGCCTTACTCCATCCCGCAGTTCGCGGAGGACGCAAAGAAGGTCGTGCAGGCACTCGGTTATGACCGAGCCATCGTGGGCGGCGCATCGATGGGTGGGTGCATCTCATTGCAGTTCGCCATCGACTATCCGGAGCTCACCGCGGCGGCGGCGCTTATCGACACCACCTCCTGGTATGGACCAACGGCGGTCCAGGACTGGGAGCTCCGCGCCGAGAAGGCATGCACGGAGGGCTTTGCCAGCATGGTGAAGTTCCAGACGACCCGTTGGTTCAGCGACGCCTTCCGGGAAGCCCAGCCGAAGCTGGTGCAGGACTGCGTGGACGCCTTCCTGGCGAATGACGTGGACGCCTACGCCGAAACCTGTCGCGCGATGGGCGCCTTCAATGCCTTCGACCAGGCGGCCAAGGTGACGGTCCCGACGGCGGTGATCGTGGGCGAGGAAGACTACGCGGCCCCGGTCGACATGGCCAGGCATCTGCATGAATCCATCAAAGGTTCCACATTGACGATCATTCCTGCCGCGCGCCATTTGACGCCGCTGGAAACGCCGGACGTCATCATCGAGGCGTTGACCGACTTGCTGGCGCGCGTGACAGCCGAACAAGCATGACGCACGCAAGAGCACTAACGTCCGCCCGGATGACGCTGCAGTAGCACTAGGAGAATTCGAGTGATTCCTTTCGAATATTTGGTCCCTCAGACGCTGGAGGAAGCCATTCATTATCTGGATCCCGAGGATCCGGATATCCGTCCGGTCGGCGGGGGAACGGCCGTCATGCTGATGATGAAGGCGGGCGTCCTGCGGCCCACGCGCCTGGTCAGTCTTCGCCGCATCGAAGACCGTTACCGTGAGATCAGTGTGGACGAAGCAGGTGAGCTTCATGTCGGCGGCATGGTCACGTTGGCGGCCCTAGAGCGCTCGCCTCTAGTCAGCCAAGGATGGCCTGTACTGGCGCGGACCTTTCGCACCTTGTCGAACATTCGCGTGCGCAACGTTGCCACGATAGGCGGCAACTTGGCCCATGGCGACCCGCATATGGACATGCCTCCAGTCCTGTCAGCGCTCGGCGCGCGCGTGGTGGCCACCGGCCCGTCGGGAAGCCGGGAGTTTCCCGTCGAAGAGCTGTGCGTCGGCTACTACGAAACGATACTCGCTCGGAATGAACTGATCTCCGAGGTGATCGTGCCCCCGATGCGCGGTGCGTGCGCCGCCTATTTCAAGGTCACTACCCGGGCTGCACATGACTGGCCCGCGTTAGGTGTCGCAGTGAGTTTGCAACTGGACGGCGGTGCCATACGCCACTCAGACCTCATCGTCGGCGCCGCCACCGACTGCCCTACGCGATTACATGCCGCCGAAGCCCTGCTGAAGGGTGCGAGCCCCAGCGACGAGAAGCTGAGGCAAGCGGGCCAGGCTGCGGCCGAAGCCCTCGATATCGTGAGCGACCAGCACGGTTCGGCAGCCTACAAAAAACACTTGCTGAGCGTTTATCTGGGTCGCGCCGTGCGCGCGGCGATGAACGCCTCGAAGGAGGGCTCAATCCATGACGCACATTGATCTGGCCGCGATGTCCTTGACACAAATTGGCAAATCCCGGCCGCGACTCGAGGCACGGTCCAAGGTCACGGGGCGTGCGGAATACATCCATAACCTCGCGATACCGGGCATGCTCCATGCCAAGATACTTCGCAGTACCGTCGCGCATGGCCGCATAGTCTCCATTGACGCCACCGAAGCCCAGGCCCTGCCCGGCGTTCATTCGGTCGTAACGTCCGAAGACGTGCTGAAAGTCATTCCCGATCCTTATTTCGGTCCGGCCTTCCATGACCAGCCCGTGTTGGCCATCGGCAAGGTGCACTACGTGGGCGAGCCGGTGGCCGTCGTCCTTGCCCATGACCCCTATGTCGCTGAAGAGGCGCTACACCTCATATCAGTCGAATACGACGAACTGCCGGCCGTTTTCAATGAAGTCGATGCGGCGCGCTCCGAAGTCGTGGTGCACGACGCGTTGAAGCCGGCGGGCACATTTCCCGACCTGAAGCATCTGGCGGGCAAGCGCAACACCAATGTGGCGCTGGATTTCCATGTGCGGCGCGGCGATGTGGCGCGCGCCTTTGCGGAAGCGGACCATGTGTTCGAGCACACGTTCCGTACCCAGCAGGTGATGCACACCCCGATGGAACCGATGGTGACGGTGACAGAGATGACTGACGCCGGCATGACCATCCATACCGCCTCGCAAAGCCCTTCGTTCGTGAGGCTCGAGATTGCCCGCCTGCTCGGCTGGCCAGAAAGCAAGGTCCGGGTCAGGACGGCCCTTCTGGGCGGGGGCTTTGGCGCCAAGCTCTATATCAAGCTCGAGGCGCTTGCGGCGGCACTCACTTTGATTACCAAACTGCCGGTTCGCGTTGCGCTGACGATGGAGGAGCAGTTCTACACCATCACCAAGCATGCGACCACTTTCCGCATCAAGACCGCAGTGACGAAAGAGGGCCGCATCACCGGGCGCGAGTGCGAGGTGTGGTGGAACGGCGGCGCCTTTGCCGACATCGGACCGCGCGTCACCCAGAAGTCCGGCTTTACGGCAGCAGGTCCCTACGATATCGACAATATTTCCATAGATTCCTATCAAATCTATACCAACCTGCCGCCCGCCGGCGCCTTTCGTGGCTTCGGTATCACGCAAATGGTTTGGGCGTACGAGAGCCAGGCCGACATCATCGCGCGCGAATTGAAGATGGACCCCGTGGAGTTCCGCCGCATCAACCTCTTGCGCGAGGGGCGGCCCCATGCGACGGGCACCATCATGAAGGATGCCGCCCTGATCCAGGCGCTCGAGCGGACGGCTGAGCGAATGAATTGGAAGCAGCCCTTTGACCATGGAACTGGCACCCTGCGACGCGGCCGCGGTATCGGCATTGGCTACAAGGCGCTGGTGGCGCCAACGACGTCCATGGCGATTGTCAGCTTGTCCGCGGATGGCAGTTGCTTCGTTTACTCGGGTACCGTGGATATGGGTCAGGGCTCTGACACCGCCTTTGCCATTATTGCCGCCGAAGTGCTGGGTCTGGACCCCGACGCGGTGCGCGTGATTCATCCGGACACGGACGTTACGCCCTACGACATGGCAACCTTGGGGTCACGGTCCACCTTCCATATGGGGCATGCCGTCCGCCTGGCGGCCGAAGATTGCCTGGACAAGATGCGGAAGCTGGCCGAGGAGCTCGGCATGGAAACCGAAGGGCAGTTGGATGGAGCCAAGATCCTCGTGCGTCGATACGGCATGCAGGCGGGCAACATCATAGGAGTGGGCAGCTTCATGCCCGAATACATCTCTCCGGACAAGGAAACGGGACAATCCACCAATATCACGCCTAACTGGATGGTCGGGGCAACGGGTATCGAGGTGGAGGTCGACACCGAGACGGGTCAGTTCCGCATCGTCCGCATGGAGAACGTGGGCGATCTGGGTACGCCACTGAATCCGAAGATCGTGGAGACGCAGCTGTCCGGCGCCGCCATCATGCAGCTGGGCGCGGCCCTGTATGAAGAAATGGATTTCGACGAGCTGGGGCAACTGCGCAATGCCTCGTTCGCCGAGTACAAGATACCGGGCATTCACGATGTTCCCGCCAGTCTCGGTACGGAGATCGTAGACGCCTACCAGCACAACGGCCCCTACGGCGCGAAGGGCGTCGGCGAGACCGGCACTTATGGTGTTGCCTCGGCCATCGCGGCGGCCATTGAAGACGCCGTGGGCGTGCGGCTGACCAGCATGCCCATGAAATACGAAACGGTTTGCCGCGCACTGCATGCGTCGGCACCGCAATTCAGTTCGGATGCATCATGATGAACACAACTACAGCCATGACAGTGAATTTCACACTCAACGGCAAGCCAGTCCAGGCGGACATCGAAACTCATCACACGGTACTGGATGTGCTGCGCAATTCCTTCGCCCTGTACGGCGCGCGCGAAAGCTGCGGTCAAGGGCTGTGCGGCTGCTGTACTGTCATCGTCGATGACAAAAGCGTCAGCGGTTGCCTGTACCTGGCGGCCGCCCTGGAAGGCAGCACAGTGCAGACAGTCGAGCACCTGGATGCAGACGGCAAGCTGAATCCATTACAGCAAGCCTTCATCGAGTGCGGAGCGTTTCAGTGTGGTTTCTGTACATCGGGCTTCCTGCTCATGAGCCAGCAATTGCTGGCCTCCAACCCCGATCCCACCGAGGCCGAGATACGCAATTATCTGTCGGGCAATCTTTGCCGCTGCGCAGCCTACCCGGAGATCATCCAGGCCGTGCAGCTGGCCGCGAATCGCATGAATTCAGTCAAGCATGAGGTGTTGTAGTGGAACTGACAGGTCAACAAATCATTGCCTTGCCCGTTGGCAAGGTCTGGGATGCATTGAACGATCCCGCCATCTTGCGGCAATGCGTGCCGGGCTGCGACGTGTTCGAGTTGACGGGCGAGAATCAGTACAAAGTCGTTATGGCTGCGACCGTCGGACCCATCAAGGCGAAGTTCACTGGTAAGTTGCAGCTGTCGGACATCGTTCCGCCGGAGTCGTATAGGCTTGGCTTTGACGGGTCAGGCGGTGCGGCTGGGTCCGGCAAAGGCACCGCGGCGGTGCAGCTGACGGCCGTGCCTGAGGGCACGCGGCTGCAGTACACCGTCAGCGCGACGGTGGCGGGCCGCCTTGCCCAGGTAGGCGCACGCCTGATTGATGGCGTTGCAAAGAAGATGGCGGATCAGTTCTTCGTGCGCTTCAAAGACATTGTGGAGCCTGCACCGTCGCCGGCGACCGACGAAACCACGGCCGAGGCAGCGCCTGCCAGCAGCGCTGTGGCGCTGCAAACTGGAAGGGGCAATGCCTGGTTATGGCCGACCCTGGCGGCGGCAGTCGTCATGATTGCCATCGGCCTATACATGGTCGCAAGATAGGCTGCAGGATACAAGCACGCGTCGACTATTCAACAACAAGACAGGAGCCTTGCCTTTATGGATTTGATTACCAACCCCGCCAAGCCGCCCGCCGGCCATTATTCGCAGGCCGTCGTCAGCAACGGTCTTGTCTTCCTGTCTGGCGTATTGCCTGCCAACCCTGGTGCCGGCGACTTCGCCGATGAAGTTCGACAGGCGATGGCATCCTGTGTCGAGGTTCTGGGGCAGGCACACTGTGTGCTCGACGATGTCGTCCAGTGCACCGCCTATATTGTCGGCGTGGAAAACTGGCCCGAGTTCAACCGCATTTACAAGGAGGCGTTCGGTCAGCACAAGCCCGCGCGGACGGTTGTGCCTGTTCCCGAACTGCATCACGGCAGCCTCGTGGAACTGCAGATGGTGGCAGCAGTCAGGAGCTGACCCTGACGCCAGGCGGAGCATCATGGATACCCTGAATCGAGATACGCTGGTCGCGGCGCGACAATGGCGTGAAGCCGGATACAACGTCGTCCTGGCGACGGTCACACGCACTTGGGGCTCGAGCCCCAGGCCGATCGGTTCCATGCTGGCGGTGCGCGACGATGGTCTCGTGCGCGGCTCCGTCTCTGGCGGCTGCATTGAAGACGACCTTATCTATCGCATGACACATCGGCAACTGAATTTGCATTCGCCACAGCGAGTCTCTTACGGGGTCGGCGCCGACGAAGCGCGCCAGTTTGGGTTGCCATGCGGCGGGACATTGGAACTGGTGCTGGAACCGGTCCGCGAGGTGAGCTGGATCGCGCAAGTGCTCGAGCGCTGCGCCCAGGGCGCCCGAGTAGCGCGGGAGCTCGACCTCAATACCGGTGCGGTGCACATTCACGCGGCGCGTCAGGAGGCGACCCTAACTCTGTCGTCTGACACCTTGACATCCGTGCATGGCCCGCGGTATCGCTTGCTGATCATAGGCGCGGGCGACATGTCGGCCTTCCTGGCGCAAATAGCCGTCAAGCTCGATTACGACGTGACGATATGCGACCCGAGGGTGGAATACACGGAAGGCCTGGATGTGCAGGGCGTCAGCGTCGTCGGCACCATGCCGGACGATACCGTCGTGGCGATGAAGCCAGATAGCCATACGGCCATCGTTACCCTGACGCACGATCCGAAACTGGATGACTTGGCACTGATGGAGGCCCTGAAAAGCAATGCTTTTTATATTGGTGCCATCGGTTCGCGCCGCAACAACGAAAGCCGCCGCGATCGTCTCTTGCTTTTCGATGTCAGCCGTGAGCAGCTGAAGCGATTGCGCGGCCCCGTGGGCATTCACATCGGCAGCAAAACACCCTTCGAGATTGCAATCTCCATTGCCGCCGAGCTGACCGCGGTAAAGAACGGTGTCCAACTGCCCCGAGACCTGTCCATCGTCGACACGAAGGAGACGTCAGAGCCGCAGGACTGCCCCATACTGCTGAAAGCGCACGGCCCTGCGTGAAGATTCATATCGAGGCACAGCGTTACGGTGCCTCGCGCAAGTCCTCGGGCCGGTCGATATCCAGCATGCAGCCCTCGTCGACGGATTTAATGCGTTGAACTTGATCGGCATATTTTCGGAATAAGCTCGCGCCCCCTTCTTCGTCTGGCAGGGCCAGAAGCTCCGTTGCCAGCTTTTTGGAGATACCGGCGGGATGCCCGGGTCGGCCGTCCAGATAAGGACGCACCAAAAGGGCTCGGTCAAGCAGTCCATCGGCGACTGCCTGTATCGTCGAAGTGCGCACGTAGGGCATATCGCCCAGCATGACGATCCAGCCGACAGACGGCTGCGTGCAAGCGATTCCGCATTTAAGCGTAGCGCCCATGCCGGCGTCGGCGTCGGGGCAGGTCAGTATCTGCACATCAAGACCCGACAGCACATCGCTGATTTGCCTTCGATGCCTCGACCCACAGACCATAACCAGCCTCGTATCGACGCGGGTGCAGGACTCCGCCGCTGCTCGTATGACCGCGCGCCCATCGGGAAGCTTCGCCAGCAACTTTGAGTGAGCGCCGCTGGGATCAAAGCGGCTACCGCGACCGGCCGCCAGGATGATCGTCACTATCTGGGATGCCATCGGCTCGTCCCTTGGCCTAGGCCCGGAGTTGGATTTGAAGCACGCACTATAGGTCTAATTCCTGTAGCAAACGGCCTAAGCCGTTTACCCATCTCGACGCATGAATTCAGCCATTGGTAAGCTGCGCGCTCGGTCATTACAGATACATAAAGAACAGAAAAGTCATCATTTGCCGCTAGCTTGTTTCTTCCTACGTCAACCGTAAGACCGTGTGTAACTCCAAGCCGACGTACTAGTTGCTTTTGTTGATCAAACAATGCGCTGAAGTGCCAACACCCGAGGGGACAATGTCATGGTTACACTGGTCAAACACGATCTGGAATTCATTCTAAAGCAAATCAAAATTGCCGAAGCCCATGCCAATGGCGCGGATTTGGCACAACTGGTCGCCGAGGCCGGGCAGGCAGCCGGCGCGCTAGGTGCGGCGCCGCTGCAGCCCCACCTGCAGCCCTATGGCCTGCGCACTGTGGACGGCACCTATAACAACCTGATTGCTGGACGCGAAACCTGGGGCGCTGCGGACCAGCCCTTCATTCCGCTGACCGAACGGGTCTTCCGGAATGAGGGCGACGACAGCCTTGCCCCCATCACCGACAATAACGACTACGGCCAGACGGGCCACGTGGTTGACGCGGACCCGCGATTGATATCGAACCTGATCGTCGATCAGACCAGCAACAATCCGGCAGCGGTCATCGTTGCGCAGCAATGGCGCGATGCGGGCTACGAAGTCACCGAGACGCCGGTGTTCCACAACGGCGTGCCGATCCTCGACGCGAACGGCGCACCGGTCGTTACCTATCAGTTCCCGAACATTTCCCCCGATATCGGTGACTCGGCACCTTTCAACAGCCTGTTCACCCTCTTTGGGCAGTTCTTCGATCACGGCCTGGACCTGGTCCCGAAATCGGGCAACGGAACGATCTTCATTCCGTTGCAGGCGGATGATCCGCTGTACGTACCAGGGTCTCCGGCCAACTTCATGGCAATGTCCCGGGCGACGCTCGAGCCGGACAACATCACGACCCCGTGGGTCGACCAGAACCAGACCTATACCTCCGATCCGTCGCATCAGGTGTTCCTCCGCGAATATGTCCTGCTGGACGGCAGGCCCGTAGCGACTGGCCATTTGCTGGAAGGCGCGCGGGGCCTCGCGACGTGGGCGGACGTCAAGGCGCAGGCGCGCGATATCCTTGGCATAGAACTGACCGACGCCGATATCGGCAACATTCCCATGTTGCGCGTCGATCCTTACGGCAACTTCATTCCCGACGCCAACGGGTACCCCCAGATCGTTGTAGGCCTGGGGCCGGACGGCATTCCCAACACCGAGGACGATCTGGTTGTTTCCGGCACGCCGGGCGCGCCCGCGAGCACGACCATGGCAGTGCGTGTGGATCATGCCTTCCTGGATGACATCGCGCATGCAGCGGTGCCGGTTTTCGGTGCGGACGGGTCGCTCCAGGCCGACAGCGACGATCTTGTGGGGTACAGCGGCGGCTACGATACTCGCGGCCAGCAAACGGGCTACGACAACGAATTGCTCGACGCGCACTACATCACGGGTGACGGGCGGGGCAATGAAAACATCGGCCTGAGCACCATTCACCACGTCTTCCACTCGGAACACAACCGCTTGGTGGAGCACACCAAGGAAATCGTCCTTCAGTCCAACGACCTGGCATTCCTGAACGAATGGCTGCTGCAGCCCGTGACCCAAGTACCCACCAGCCAGGCGGATATCGATGCGCTGATCTGGAACGGCGAGCGCCTTTTTCAGGCGGGCCGCTTCACCAATGAAATGGAATATCAGCACCTGGTGTTTGAAGAATTCGCCCGCAAGATGCAGCCCGACATCGATGCCTTCGTCTTCGAACCTTCGGCCGACATCAATCCTGCGATCTTTGCCGAGTTTGCGCATGCGGTCTACCGTTTCGGCCATTCGATGCTGAATGAAAACATTGACCGTATCGACGCTGATGGCACGTTCAACCCCATTCCCCTGTTCGACGGCTTCCTGAACCCGCTGGCTCTGGGTGCGGTGGACGAAGCCGGCAACGTCATCGTCGACCACGATACGGCGGCAGGCGCAATCATCCGCGGCATGTCACGACAGGCCGGCAACGAGATCGACGAGTTCGTCACGAACGCCCTGCGCAACCAGTTGCTGGGCATCCCGCTGGACTTGGCCGCGATCAATATCGCTCGGGGCCGGGATACGGGTTTGCCTTCATTGAACGAGGCGCGTGCCCAGTTCTACCAGATGGCGGGTCAGGACACGCAGCTCAAGCCCTATGAAAGCTGGACTGACTTCGCGTTGAACCTGAAGAATCCCGCCTCCATCATCAACTTCATTGCCGCCTACGGCACGCACTCCAGCATCCTGGCGCAGACCAGCATGGAAGGAAAGCGCGTCGCCGCAGCCGACTTGGTACTGGGCGGCGAGAACGCCCCCGCCGATCGCATGGCCTTCTTGAACGGGACCGGCGCCTGGAGCGTCGCGGAGACGGGTCTGAACAACATCGATTTGTGGGTGGGCGGGCTGGCCGAGAAGCACATGGATTTCGGCGGCATGCTGGGTTCCACCTTCAGTTTCGTGTTCGAGCTGCAGCTGGAGAACCTCCAGGACGGCGACCGTTTCTATTATCTGTCCCGCGTGCAAGGCCTGAACCTGCTGAACGAACTCGAGAACAACACGTTCGGCAAGATGATGATGCGCAACACTGACCTGGGCAATGTCGATGCCACCGCATTGCCGGGCGACATCTTCTCGACTCCGGACTACACCATCGAGATGGATCAGTCGCGACAGATCGGTGACGATCCCAGCTTCGACGATCCCATCCTCAATGCCATCAGTCCCAAGGTTGTTCGCAAGGATCTGGATGGCGATGGCGATAACGATGTCTTGATCTACCACGGCGGTGAACACGTGGTGCTCGGCGGCACCGAAGAGGACGACGTGCTTCAGGCAGGCGACGGCGACGACACCATCTGGGGACGTGGCGGCAACGACACGATCGAGGCCGGTTATGGCGTCGATCACGTATTCGGTGGCGACGGGGATGACATCATCACCAATTCCGGCACGGACATCGGCGAAGCCGACTTCCTGCATGGCGAGAAGGGCAATGACGCCATCCACGGCGGCAGCGGCATGGCGTTGATTTTCGGCAATGAGGGGCAGGACTTCATCATTGCGGGCCCGGATGGCAAGCATGTGCTGGGCGGGCGCGACAACGACTTCATCCTGGGCGGCGACGGTGTCGACTTCCTCATGGGTAATGAAGGCGACGACTGGATAGAGGGCGGTGGCCGGTTCGACACCCTGGCCGGCGACAACTCCGAACTGTTCTTCAACTCGTCCATCATCGGCCACGACGTGCTGAACGGCAACGGCAACGACACCGACTACGATGCCGAGTCGGGCGATGACATCATGTTCCAGAACGAGGGCATACAGCGCAGCAACGGCATGGCAGGCTTCGATTGGGCAATCCATAAAGGCGACACCAACGCCGCCAATTCCGATCTGGGCATTCCCGTGTTCAGCACGCAAGAAGCGTTCATCCTGCGCGATCGGTTCGACCTGGTCGAAGGCTTGTCGGGATGGATCTACGACGACACGCTCACGGGCCGCATCGAGCCGACGAATGCGCGGGCGGAGCTGGACAATACGGCCGCCATCCCGGCCGAGAACAGCATTCTCGACTCCTATTCGAATGCGTTGCTCGAGAAGAACGTGTCGCTCATTTCGGGCTTGGCCGAGCTGGTTGCGCACAAGGAACGTACGACGGTGACCGTGGCCGGCGTGCAAGAGACCATTGTCATGGACACCGCCGACGCCTCGGACATTCTTCTGGGCGGTGGGGGCAGCGATGTGATCAAGGGCCTTGCCGGCGACGACATCATCGACGGCGATCGCTGGCTCAATGTGCGTATCGCCATCCATGACGCCAATGGCAACGAGATCGCCACGGCGGACGGCATGTCCCAGAAGGTGTACGACAACAACGGCAACGTTCTTTTCGGTGGGCGCACCCTGGACGCGCT
>Ga0182739_1004194_pt1 | contig 12074 bp, 9 predicted proteins | sample eDN5th30CBELigBY_FD_128873 | JGI IMG/M metagenome (GOLD analysis project Ga0182739, IMG submission 128873) | Enriched backyard soil microbial communities from Emeryville, California, USA - eDNA 5th pass 30_C BE-Lig BY (version 2) (version 2) | ecosystem: Environmental > Terrestrial > Soil >... | reverse complement strand
GTTTTTTATTAGTGCTCCTGAGTGGCCAAGCTTTTCAGCAAGATCACCAACTTCTTCAAAAGCTTTATCCAATCCTCATTCCTTTTCCCAGATGATTGGAAAATTAAATAATGGTGTCAACAATGGAAACTTATCTCCTTCAATTGTTATGAGGATAAAATCTCATATGGGATCAACAGATTCAATTGTTCCTGCCTCACCTTTAAATATCAACACTCCTAAAGAAATTCTAAATTCAGAAGTTGCTAAATGTTCAAGAAGAAGTTCTTTGAAAAAAAATTCAAAAGCAACTCTTTGAAATTAATTAAAAAATTTCTTTATAATTTTTTTTTTAAAGAGTTAGTTCAATCATGATGATTTATAATTTTTCTTCTTTGAGGAGTAAATATAAAATTCTTTTTTTTTCATTATATTTTAATTCATAATCTTTTCCTAAAACTTGTATTAATTTAATTTTTGGATATCTCAATGTAAAAAGTATTTTCTTCATCTCAAGAGGTTATTTATGTTCATAGAAATAATTATTACGAATAAATCATCCTAGAAACAAATTATCTAACTTAAATAAATTGAGAAACTCAATTTATGAAAAGTTTTACAACTTTAAAAAATATGGTTAAAAATAAGTGTGAAATAAATACAAAAGAAAATGAAACAATTGAACTTTCTATATTACATATAAACTGAGATAAACTATTATTTATATAATAACCAAGAATAAAAATTGATAAATTCATAATTTTTCGAAATCAATTCAACATGAAAATTTCTTATTTTGATTTGGAAACATTCAGATCCAAGAATTTATCGAAAGAGGCCTCCAAAAACACTTTTTTTAGTCGAGCTCTTCGTTTTGTAACCTGCAATTAATTCATTTTTCTGTTCTTCAGTAAATCCTATTAAGGAAAGCAGTAATTTGAGTAGATCAAGAGAATCCTTATTTCTATATATTTTGAAAAATAAATCTTCTATAAATATTACCCTTCAATTGCACTTGCAAGAAACTTAGTGAACATAGTTCTGATGTGCTGCTTTTCATGAGCAATATCACTTTGATCCCTTTCTTTTGTCATTTTACTCAATTCATTTTTCAAGACACTCAGCTTTAAAAATTGTTTAAAGTTTATTTTCTTAATCTACCTGTTCATTAAGTCTCTGTATATCATCATCTCTTTCTCCAATTTCATGTTTCAAATCCTCGTTCAAGAACTTAAGCATATCATAATCTGTTGTCTGCTGTTTATGAATTGAGTCTAATTTATCATAATTGTCTTGTAGATTTCTGAGTTTTTCATAAAGGACTTTTATTTCTTCTCTCTATCAAAATTATTCATTTGTTTTCGAATTAATATTACATCTTTATTGATGCTTTCTTCATTAATAGCATTAAATCCAAATGGCTTATCATTCTCCTATGTATGATAAATTTTTGATAAACTTTAAACTTACTTCAAGTATTGATTTCACTTTTTGTTCATCATTTTCTCTTAATGAATTCCAAGTAAAGTCCTTGTTTTCATCATCGCCTATATTATAAACATCTAATGAGATAAAATTTTACTCTTTAATTTAAAGCTGATTTCTTGAATTTCTTGATCTTTAGTTTTACACTCCTCTCTTGCTAATTCTAACTCTTTTTTCAAATGATCTTTTTCTTTTTGAAGTCCTTGAATTTTAATATTAGCATCTTCTTCAGAAATAGTCGCACTTCCAAAATTAACTTTAATAAAATGGAGTTTTACCTGCCAATCCTACTTTGGCTTGTTTGATGAGCAACTTTTATTCCCTTTAAATAATTATATATCATTGATTCTAATTGATTAGCATCGTCTTTATCATCAATTTTTCGTAACGATACTGGGAGTTCTCCAATCATTTCTTCTAAAATCTTTTGAATTTCATCGGCAATTCTATTTAATCTTTGGACATGAGCTTTTTTTAATAAATTAATTTCATTTTTTAGAACTTCTCTTTCGATATCAAAAGCTTCTTTTGATGAGATATTTTCTTCTTGATACATTCTTGAATTATAACTGGAAATCTGATTATCAGATCCTTCTACCCCTAAATTACGAGAACTTTCTTCTTTCACCAATATTCTCTCTTTAATAAATTTGACACAGTCTTCAATTTCTTCAGGTTTGTCAAGCTGGAACTCAAAGGTGGGATTTTCAACGAGATGACTAATGATATCTTTAAGCCCTTTTTGAAGGCTTTGTACCGTCTCTCTTCTACTTCTATCTGTTTCAAGGGATTGTTGTTTTCCTTCACTTAAAGAGATCACTTGCTCTTGTAAGATTACCATCATTCTTTTGATATCATCATTTTGATCCTGTAAGGTATGATTTTGTTCCTGCAACAATCCAACTTCACCAGTTAATTTTTGAATTTTGTCTTCATATTCTATATTTACTCCTTGAGAGCCTTTCTTTCCTCTTAATTGTGATAATCTTTTTTCAAAATCTTTTCTGAGTTGCTCTTTTTCTCTTAATAAATCTGAGTTTTGCTTTGTAAGCAATTCTATTTCAGTCATTTTGTTGTCAATTTGAGCTTTAAGTTTATTTTCTTCTTTTTTGGCAGTTTCTAATTCATATCTTGTTTGTTCAAACTTATCGTTAAATTTGAACATATCATGTTCAAATTCAGATAATTTACTCGAAGCTTCATCTCTTGCTCCTTTTACTAAGGAAGCTTCTTGGCTAATAATATCTATGCTCTTTATTAATTCATCATTTCTGAGCTTCATATCTTCGTTCTCATCATTCATTCTTTCTGCATAAATTTGAGCCTCTAATTTTTCTTTTTCAATAACTTTGAGAGTGTTTAATAAATCTTCATTTTTGGTTTCCAGGATTTGGATATACCCTTTTGCATTGATTAATTCAGTTTGTATTTCTTGATTTTGATCGATCATCTTATTAATTTCTTCTTGATCTTCTTTTGCTTTGTTTGCAAATTCTCTTGCTTCTACTAATTCTTCTTCAAGTTTAACGAATTGTGTTTTTAGAGAGTTTCTTTCTTTTTCAAGAATTTGAAGTTGGCTCTTTGTATTATCGAGTTCTTGTTCCAAATCATTAGTTTTATTTTCTTTATTATCAATATTTTCAATTTTTTCATCAAGTTTTCTTTGCATATTATTTTTTATCTCTTGGAGATTCATATTGAGATTTTTGAGCTCTTGAAGTTGGATGCTAGTTTCTTGGTTTTCTTTTTTCAAAACTTCATTTGAAAGTAGAATTTCTTTCTTTTCTCTTTGAACATCTTTGAATTGATTTTGTAAACTTTCAATTTCTTGAATTAATTCCTTATATTTTTGTTTACTTTCTTCTAAATTATGTTCAATTTTCATTATATTTATCCTGGAAATTTCTTTTTCTAATTCTAATTGTTTTATGTAATTTTGGATTTCATTTTTCTCTCTTCCTAAATCTTCAACTTGAAGTCGATATGCTTCTTTTTCTGCTGTGATCTTGGTGAATAAAGAATTCATTTCATCTCTCTCCTCTTCAATTTTTTTTATATGATTCAATAATGTTTCATTGTTTTCTTCTAATTTCCCTATTTGATATACAACTTTTGAATTTTTTTCTTCTAAAACTTCAACATTTGAAAGAAGATCAATCTGTTCTTTTTCAAAATTTTCAATTCTGCTAATTAAACCAATCTTTTCAATTTTCAGTTCTTCATATATTTTATGTACTTGAATTTTTTCTTCTTCAAGTTTCTGAATTTTATTTCTTTGATCTTGTGCCTCTTTAACACTTAACTCCTTAAAATGTTTAAATTCTTCATCTTTTGTTTGCTGAACATCTTTTTCTTCTTGAACTTTACTTTGAAGATTGATATATTTTTCCATCAAATTTTTGTTTTGATTATTTAAATCTTTGTTCTGTTTCGCTAGATTTTCTTTTTCTTCTTCAAGTACTTTGATAATATTGGATTTTTCTTCATATGACTGTTTCATTTCTTGTAAAAGCGAGTTTATCTCTCTAGATTTATTCATACTAGTAAGTAATTCAATTTTTTCTGCCTCAAGTCCTCTTAATTTGGTTTGAATTTCCTGAAATTCTTTGACAACCAAATCTTTGCTTTTGAATAATTCAGCTTTGCTTAATTTCAAGTTTTCTAACTCTCTTTCTAATTGTTTAGTCTGAGCTTCATAATTCACAAGCGAAACTTGAAGAGTATTGTTTTCCCCTTGTAATCTTTCAGTTCTTTCTGTTAGTTCACTAACTTCTTCTTTAAGTTTCAAATTATTATTATCTGCCTCAGTCCATCCAGTTATGAGTTCGCCTAATCTCTGATTAAATTTATTCTCATTTGTTTCTTTTTCTTGGCAGATCTTTTTAAATTGTTCTTCAACGGTTTTTAATCCTTGGATTTCAGCTTGTTTACTTTTAATTGTGTTTTTGAATTCTTGTTCTTCATTTTTATGAATTTTGATTTCTTCTAGCAATTCAGTTATTCTATTATTTGCATTTTGGAGACTTTCTTCATACTTGGAAATCTTTTCTGTGATTGTTTTAATGCTTTCATCTGACTTTGTACCAATAAGAGTCTTTTCAGCTATAAGAGCCTCCCTTTCTCCAAGAGCTTTATTTAGGTCCTTTTGTAACACAAGCTGTTCATCTTTTAACTTGTCATTATTCTCTAGTGCTTGAGCTAAATCGTACTTTGTCTTTTGAATATTCTGATTTAGTTCATTTAATTCTTTTTTCCTTTCTTCAGAGATATTCTTGAGCAGAGTGAATTCTTCATTTAAACTTTTCAATTCATTTTCTTTCTGGTTTAAACTATTTTCTTTTGACTGGAACTCCTTCTTCAATTCGGCTAAATTATTCTCAAGAGTAACTTTTTCTTTAAGAATCTTTTCAATTCTAATTTGTGCCTGTTGCTCATTCTTGATCTTGTTTTGATTTAACACAGATATTTCATGCTCAAACTGTTTTGATTTAATTTGGAATCGCTCAGCCTCTTCATCAAGTGCTGTCTTTACGTTGATTAGTTCATCTGTTACTTCTTTGAGTTTGTTTTCTCTAGTACTTAAAATTTGCTTTAATTCTTGAATTGAATCGTTATTTTGAGAAATGACATCGTTTTTCTGATTAATTGTGTCTGTCAACTCAATTATTTTTCTTTCAAACGCAGAAATTTGTGAAGATAATTTTTGATATTCTCTCTTCATTTTCTCAGCTTCATTAACTAAGCTTTGATTTTTTATATAAAGTTCTTCAATTAAATTTTGGCTATCATTTTCAGAGGCAACAATAAATTGTTTATTGGTCTTTAATTCATTCTGTAAGCTTTCAGATATCTTTGTTTTAGCATTAATAACTTCTTTTAATGATTCTAACTCTTCTTGTCGAGAGCTCACTTCTTTTTGAAGTTCTTCAATTTTTATTTTTAAGAATATAACTTTTTTATCACTTTCTTCTATTTCTAATTCTTTATTACTTTCAATAAGCCTTTGAAGATTCATTCTTTCAGAAGACAAATTTTCATTTATTTTTCTTAAAGACTCAATTTCAACAGATTTTTGTTTTCTATCAGCTTCACTCCCTTCAAGTTGTTCTATCATATTTTTAAGGTCCATTTCCTTGTTTTTTAAAATCTTTTCAAGGTCTTCCAATTTTATTTTCCATGCTGCATTATTTTTTTCAATTTCTTTTACTCTCTCTTGATATTTAGTTTCTTGCTTTAAAAGCTCTTGATTGATCATTGAAGCTTGCTCTTCTATTTCTTTGCTTCTTTGTAAATATGTCTCTTGAGCTTGACGAATTTGAAGTTCTTTCTCTATTCTTGTAACAATCTGATCAATATCTGCTTGTTGATTTAAAGTTGGGGTCGGGTGAGTCATTCCATTAACTTCAAAAACTTTATTTATTTTTGAGATTAATTCCAAAAATTGATTATTTTGGTTTTGTGTAGTTTCATTTGGAATTACTCTTGCACTTGGAATTTCGTCTTCAATTTCTGAATTATCAAAATGGTTTTGAAGTTTTTTAATCTAATCCTAATCATTGATAATTATTTCAATTTTTACTTCATTCTTTTGCAAGCTTCTTTTAGAATCTATTTGATCATTTTCATTTAAGTACCAATTTAACTATAGTAAGTTTAGTTTAAAATTAATTTTAATTTACCTCGTTCATATTATCTTCGTTTTCATGAGATTCTTTTCTAATATAAGCCTTTCCACTCTCTTCAGTTTCCCTATTTTGCTTTGTTTCTCCAGCAATATTTTGCTTTTTAATAATATTTAATAACTTTTCCAATTTGTTTGCCGGATTTGATTGATCGAAGGCAGTTTCAACTCCTAAGTATGAAAGTATCTCATCAGTTTTTGTCACTATAACATCACTTTCAGTTTTCAATCTTTGATTTATTTCTTTTAAGTTTTGATACCCTTTTTTAATAGGAGTTGTGGTTAATGATCTTTGGGGAGAAGGTGTTCTGCTTCTTTTCTAATTTTTTATTACAACTAGAAAATACAATATTCTACTTCGGGAGTTAATTCATTTCTAATTCTTGCATTATTTCGCGCTTCAAGTTCTTCAATATATTCATTTAGTCCTCCAACTTTTTCATCTAAGAGATTAATCGCATTTTGATAACTCTTTTCCATTTTTTTCCTATGTTCTTGGGCAAGTTGAGTATCTTTGAATAACTGATTATATTTTTCTTCAAGACCACTCTTCTCATTATTTAACTGTTCGATTATTATTTCCTTTTCAATCAAAGCATCTTTATAAATGGTTACGATTGAGTAAAAATAAATAAATACCTTTTAATTCAACTTTGTCTTCAAGGCTATCAACTGAAATTGGAAGTTTTCTTTGTTCTAAAGTTGTTGTATTTCTATAACTCTTTTCATCATCTTTTGATTTTGATTCCTCAGTATAAACTCTCTGACTTAAAATGACATCATCAAGGTCTCATAAATTTAGAATAATTCAGAGAAATATAATTACTTCTCATTTCATCAATTAATTTCTCTTTCTCATTTTTTAACAAATCTAAAACTCCTTTCAACTCTTTTGCTTTGTTGGGGGACATATCAAGATCTTTCTCAAACTTTTCTCTTCCACGTTTTTCATTAACTTTGGATGCTATTGGCTTTTTCAAGTTTTCGATTGATTCTGTGAGAGCTTTTTGAACATGGACTTTGGATATGTGTTGTTCTTTTGATTTTGTTCTGCTTGGATCCTTAATTACATCAGAATAATTTAAAACTTCTAGCTACCTTTCCTTCACAAATTAAAATTTTCGAGAGTTTTTCATTTGATGACTCAAGTTGAGTTTTATGATTTTTAAAAAGATATAAGCTGAGATTTGCCACTCTTTTCTCAAGCTCTACTAATTCTTCTTCTTTTTCAATAAATCTATTCTTTAATTTCTTAAATTTTCCTTCAATTTCTTTTTGTTTTTGTTCAACATGACTTTGAACCATTTGGATGTATTTTTCTGCGTTTCTAGATCCCATTGTCCATTTATATACATTTAATTCCTTTTCTTTTTCTGTCATGAGCTCAAATAATTGTCTGAGAGTTTTTTTTCTATCATCAGCTTTCTTTCTTAATCTTGCTACTGTTTTTTCTAACTTTTCATTCTCTCGAATAAGTTTTTCGACATCATTAGTCGGATCTTTATGATTCAGTATTTCTGCTTCGATAGTAGTACCTGCTCTTTCTAATTTCTCTTCTTTTCGACCAACAAGTTGCTTTGATTTCAGAACCTCATATTTCAATTTCAAACTGTCAAGATCAGATTTTAAGGTTTTCAAATGAAGCATTGAGTTTCCATAACTTGAGTTTTCAGGCATTGATCTTCCAAAAGCCCCACTTGATTCTCCTCTAATTTTTCCTTTAGAATTTTGATGAACTCTGGAATTTTCATATTGTTGTTCCTCATAAACTCTATCAATTCCTCGAATGTTATAAAGAGTTTTTGAAGAGACCTTGAAAGAGCTTCTTTGACACTCTGAAGTTTGCTTAAAAATTATGAAACATTTTTTTTATGCTCTTACTTGTTTCTCTTCCACATTGAGAACTTCATTGTAATTGTTGGATCTCTTTTTCTCAGAGTTGTTTATAGCTTTTTAAATTAATAATCTGAACTTAAAATATTTTGTTACTTCTTTCTCTTCCTGCATCAACACTAGAAGATCGATGATTAATTGTTTTATCTAGATTTGAGGGTTTTTCGAAACGTGGAGTGAGACCTTTATGATTTTCAATTCTCTCTAAGTAATTTTCAAGTAGCTTTTTGTCACTTTTATAAATTTCAAGAATGGTTTGTTCTTGTAATGTGTTCTTTTTAATCAATTGAGCCATTTTGTCTGAGCTGAGTATGAAATTTTTAATACTATTTGTAAGGCAACCGAGCTTATGGCTTAAATTATCCATATCCTTTTCTGGTTCATGGATTTCATCTTCTATTTGTAAAAAGCCTGAATATGCCGCTCCTATCGTGCTTGATTTATCTATTGCCTTATAGGATTTTTCATTCATAGTCTGTGTTAATCCTTGTATTGATTTAATTGCAAGTAATGGAGATACTCTTGATATTCTATTCATTTCTCCAGAAGTTCCTCTTATGCCAACACTTAATCTAATTTTTTCTAATAATTTTTCCAATTTTTTTTACCTTTCTTTGGCATTACTGCTTGAACGACTTCCAGTAAAAGTAATTGGAGATGGTTGACGCTTTGATTCTATATCTTTTTCAAAACATATTAATTGGTGGGAAGATTTTGATAGATTTTGATCTAAAGACTCTTGATTAACTCTTAAGGTCTCAATATGTTCAGGAATTTGGGAAATATGCTTGAAGAGGAAATCGTTGGTTCCTTCTATTTGATGTTTGAATTCTCCAAAAAATTTATTTTTTTGCGTGTTCATTCTTATACATTCGGATAATAGTTCTTCAATCAATGGAAGATCCCTTTTTAATTTGGAATGCAAATTATTTTTTTCCTTAACGACCGTAGATGATGATGGGACATTTTGGGTTCCTACTCCTACATCTGTTAGGATTGAAGAAATGTGAGTTTTGAGCTAATAAATTTAACACTTTAGAAAAAGATTTTAACTTGTTCAAAGATGTCTAATAAAAAGGAATTTTCTTGATGATAAGAAACTCCCCAATGAGATATTTCAAGTGATGATTGTGTCAATTCTTTTTTAATAGTTTCAAGAGAGTTTTGAATTGAACTTATGGAAAATATATTCGTTTTTTTTATTTGTTGCAGTGTCTTAGTGAAAGAATCATCAAAAGTTGATTGTAAATTTTCTCCTGAGGAAATTTAAGAAAGAAAATTACAATGATAGTAAGAAATGATGTTATATAAAAAACAAAATTACTTGTTGCAGATGTGCATTTAGATATAAGTGATTTCAATCCCTGCAATGATTGTTGAAAATACAGATCTAGTTTTGATGTAGCTCTCTTTTCTAATCGTTCCCTATTATGGGATTAATTTTTTCATATTAGCAACGAGAAGAAAATGAACGAAACAAGAATTTAAAAATAAAAAAACTTTGAAACAATTACATTTCAACAACAGAGAATATGTTTTTCTTCAATACTTCAAGATTTGCCTCAAGAGATGGAAGAAATTTATCAGCTGAAAATATTTGCTCTCTACTCTTCGATCTTTCTCTTTCATTCTTATTTATAATCAGCTTAAGATGATTAATATCTTGTTTGAAAGAGTCGCTAAGACTTGTGACTTGCTTCACATTTCCTTGAATTTGATTTTGGGCTAGGAGTAAATTTTGGTGAAGCTCTTGAGAAATACTATGCTCAGTCTCAATAATTTTTGAATTCTGCTTTTGATAACGACGAAGAAAGGCTATAAATATTTTGTTGAAAAGACATGAATGATTATACTTAAATGAATTCTTTCCAATTCATCAAATTTACTCGAAATTTGCTGCAAAGACGTATCTCCATCTATGATTTATTAAAATGTTTCATAAGAAAACCTACTTAAAGTAGAAGTGTTGCTACGTCGCATTTTTCAGTCTATCAAATTATAAAATTTAACTGTTAAAAATTTTAAATTTCTCTGAATTAATTATGCAAAATGAAATTTAGATATATTTTTCTTTCAAAATTATTTTAGATATTTAGGAACTAAGAAGATAATTATAGATGAATAACAGTTGGATAGGCTTTTGGATTTTGAAAAACATTATAGGAAAGAAACTTTAATTATTTTTATTATTTAATTGATTGTCACCTAAATTTAAATTAAATTTAAATAAGCACAGTGACCATCGATAAACTATTCCACATAAATCTCTTTCTGATTTTGAAATCATTATATGTTACGAATATCAACAGAATTTTAAAACCAATTTAAACTAAGAATTTTTTTTCTCAATATATTAAAATTGATGCTTCCAAAATATTTTCATTTTCATAGAAAAGTAAAATCAAAAGAAAAGTTAAAAAATCTATTGATTGAACTAATTTGAAAATAAAGAATTAAAAAATCGTTATATTCTACTTTTAAATAATTAGAGAGTTTAAGTGTAACTTTTCAAGATTTCTGTGGTTTTTATTTAAGAGTTTTAAGTCAGATTTTGAATTAAGATTCTGATTGATTAAAATTTACAACTATTTTTTACACATATATACCTATTGAATTATGCCATTACACATTTATAGATATATACCCTTATCTGTAAATATAAAAACCAGTGGTATAGCTTCTTACCTCTTAATTGAACTTTAACTGGCTAAATTTTTCGTTAAAATCACTAAATCTTTCTTCTCCACCATAAGGGTATATTCCTTCAAAACTTGGTCTATTTGTAGCAAACAACCCTGAATTATAACCATAGTCTGGTTTTGAATAATTGCCATTTAATTGATGTCCCCAGAAACTATTTTTATTGTAAGAATTGTTGTCATTTTCCATGCCATATCCAGAATAAGTAGGCATCATATTTTCTGCCACTTTTAATTCTGTAGGCTGGAATGTAAAGACATGAAGTTGTTCTTGAGGGGGTGTTCTATGGCTTAAAAAGTTTGCAATTTGAGCAGAGGTATATGAATCATCTGGAGTTATTCTATTTCCATCATTTTGCTTAAGCATTGGAGGTGTGGTTCCTGCAAATTGAAAAGCGAAAGGATATTCTGTTGAATTTGGAGCCATATTTTCTTCTTCTGTCATAAAGTTTTTAAACATTGGCTGTTGAGAAATTCCTTCTCTATTAGGAGAAGCAATTAAGTTATTAAGTTTAGCATTTAACTGACTATGATTTGAAAAATTCATTTGATATGGCGAAGGAGCCATATCTGATTTCTTATCCCCAGCTTTAACGCTTTCATAGTTGGCTTTTCGAATATAATTTTTTTGAGAACTATTGATTTTTTGACTGCTAAGTACTGAAGGAACTTTCCTTCTATTTCCTTTGGAATCAGCTTTCAAAGCGTCCTGCAAAAATATTTAGAACTAGAATAATAATTCAAATTACTTTGAAGCTATCTTCTGCTCTCTTAATATTCAGACGAAGATTAGGTTTATTCTTTGATTCCTTTTGAGCTGCGTTTGGTTTAATCTTTTTATTTATTGGTAAAACTTCATCCATTAAATTATTGTGAGCTGGTGAGACTCCATAAGAAGTGTACTCACTTTCTGAGAAACCAGAGTAAGGACTCTCAGGTATAATACTCATGTTTAAAGCTCTTTATAAGTAAGCTTAAAAGAAAAAGAAAAAAATGTTTTACCCATAATCTATTCTGCTTTCGGTATCATTACTAAACATATCATCACCCAAAACCGAGGTTTGCTCAGAACTCATATCGTTATAACTGCGTGAATTTGGCTTGTTCTTTAAAGATTTGAAACAAAAATTGAATTTATTATTACCTTGTACAAAGGTGTTGTTAAGCTTCCTCCTTCAGGGGTATCCAACTTCTTTTTATGACGCTTAATTCTCGAGAAGTCTGGATACTAAATAAAATAAGAAAAATAAAGAAAAATTTTACATCCTCAGCAGTTAATTCAACAACACGCTTGTAATTGCATTCTTTTGGAAAATTTGCTATGCTTTTGATTGGAT
>Ga0182739_1004193_pt1 | contig 12076 bp, 10 predicted proteins | sample eDN5th30CBELigBY_FD_128873 | JGI IMG/M metagenome (GOLD analysis project Ga0182739, IMG submission 128873) | Enriched backyard soil microbial communities from Emeryville, California, USA - eDNA 5th pass 30_C BE-Lig BY (version 2) (version 2) | ecosystem: Environmental > Terrestrial > Soil >... | reverse complement strand
GTGGTCCAGAACGAGAAGCGCCAGGGCGAGAACCAGCCCTACGGCCAGGTCTGGGAGAAGCTCGGCCAGGCGCTGTACCCGGTCGGCCACCCCTATCACCACAGCACGATCGGGTCGATGAACGACTTGAACGCGGCCTCGCTGGAAGACGTCAAGAACTGGTTCCGCACCTGGTACGGCCCCAACAACGCGGTGCTGGTGCTGGCCGGTGACATCGACGTCGCCACGGCGAAGGAGAAGGTCGCAAAGTACTTCGGCGACATCCCGGCCTCGCCGACCATGGCGCAGCCGAAGGTCGACGTGGCGCAGCGTCCGGCCGACACCCGCGAAGTGATGCAGGACAAGGTCCCGCAAACGCGCATCTACCGGGTCTGGAACGTGGCTGAGGTCGGCACCGTCGACATCGACCGGTTGCAGCTGTTCTCGCAGCTGCTGGGCGGCAGCAAATCCTCGCGCCTGGACAAGCGCCTGCTGCACGAGGACAAGCTGGTCGACAGCGTCAGCGCCATGGCCGGCCCGTCGCAGCTGGGTTCCAACTTCTTCATCATGGCCACGGTCAAGCAGGGCGTGGATCCGAAAAAGGTCGAGGCGATCATCGACGAAGAGCTCGACCGGCTGATCGCCGAAGGCCCGACCGCGGCCGAGCTGGCACAGGCCAAGACCATGTTCCGCGCCGGCTTCATCCGCGGCATCGAGCGCATCGGCGGCTTCGGCGGCAAGGCCGACGCGCTGGCCTCGTGCACGATCTATGAAGGCGACCCGGGCTGCTTCCGCAAGGAGCTGGCCAACATCCAGTCCGCCAGCGCCGACGACCTCAAGGCGGTCGGTGCGAAGTGGCTCGGCGTCGGCGACCACACCCTGGTGGTCGAGCCGGGCGAGCGCACCCCGCTGGCCGAGGAGCCCACCGTCAAGCCGGCACCGATGACGCTGCCGCCGGTGGACCCGAAGTACACCGTCGAACCGAGCACCGTCGACCGCAGCAAGGGTGTGCCGGTTCCGTCGAGCTTCCCGGACCTGAAGTTCCCGGAGCTGCAGCGCGCGACGCTGAAGAACGGCTCGAAGGTGATCCTCGCCGAGCGCCACGACATCCCCGTGGTGCAGATGAGCTACGAGTTCAACGGCGGTTCGGCCAGCGATGCCAGGGACACGCTGGGCGCGGCCAGCTTCGCCATGGGCATGCTGGACGAGGGCGCGGGCGACCTGGGCTCGCTGGCCTTCGGCGACCGCGCTGAATCCCTTGGCGCCAGCCTCGGCGCGAGCGCATCGCTCGATGGCAGCAACGCGTACCTGTCGGCGCTGAAGGAGAACCTCGACCCGTCGGTGGCGCTGTTCGCCACCATGCTGCGCCAGCCGCGCTTCGAGCAGAGCGAGATCGACCGGGTCAAGGCCAGCTGGATCGCCGGCATCGCGCAGGAAAAGGCGCGCCCGAACGGCGCCGCCATGCGCGTGCTGCCGCCGCTGCTGTACGGCGAAGGCCATCCGTACGCGATCCCGTTCAGCGGCACCGGTACCGAGGCTTCGATCGCAGCGCTGGGCCGCGACGACCTGGTTGCCTACCAGCACGCCTGGATGCGCCCCGAGAACGCGACCGTGATCGTGGTGGGCGACACCACGCTCAAGGAGATCGTGCCGGTGCTCAACAAGCACTTCGGCGACTGGAAGGGCGAGGGCGCCGCGCCGCAGGCCGTGGCCGTGCCCGAGGTGGCGCGTCCCGGCCAGCCGCGCGTGTTCCTGATCGACCAGCCCGGCGCGGTGCAGGCCAACATCTTCGCCGGCGAGGTGGTGCCGTCGACGATGGATCCGAAGGCGGTGGAGTTCGAGATCGCCAACGACGTGCTCGGCGGCCAGTTCTCCTCGCGCCTGAACATGAACCTGCGCGAAGACAAGCACTGGGCCTACGGCGCCTACAGCTTCGTCTCCGGCGCGATCGGGCAGCGGCCGTGGATGGCGTACGCGCCGGTGCAGATCGACCGCACCGCGGATTCGCTCAAGGAGATGCGCAGCGAGATCGACGGCTATGCCGACGGCAGCAAGCCGGCCACGGCGGCCGAGGTGGAGAAGATCAAGGCCACCGAGATCCGCGGCCTGCCGGGCGCCTACGAGACCGCGCGTTCGGTGCTGTCGACCATCGGCGGCATCGTCCGCTACGACCGCCCGGACGACTACGTGTTCAAGCGCAAGGCCGAGGTTGAATCGCTGACCCCGGCCCAGGTGCAGGCGGCGGCCGGCACCATCGACCCCAAGGCGCTGACCTGGGTGGTGGTCGGCGACCTGGCGAAGATCGAGCAGCCGGTGCGCGCGCTGGGCCTGGGTGAAGTCAGCATCGTCGATGCCGACGGCAAGCCGGTCGCAGCCGGCGACAAGGGCGACAAGGGCGACAAGGGCGACAAGGGCGACAAATAAGTCCGCGCTTCAGCTCCCTCCCCTGCGAAGGCAGGGGAGGGTCGTGGAGGGGATGCGCAGGCACCGGTGCGACGTCCAGGAACTTGCATCAGCACCCCACACCCCGCCCAGCCTCCCGCTGTTTTCGCAGGGGGGCAGAACAGCACGACCCATGACCGGAACCGCTCGGATCGTACGGCGCGGCCCGCAACTTGCCGCATTCAGGTGCGGCCACCCACAATGCCGCGTCCCCGCCACGAACGGAGCCTCCATGCGCAGCCTGCCGCTTGCCGTCCTCGCCACTGCAGTCCTCGGCCTGTCCGGCTGTACCTGGGTGCACATGGCGCCCGGCGCCAGCGCGGTGAAAGTGGCGACGGCCGCGCCCGTCGACTGCGAAAAGCGCGGCGAGATCAGCGTGTCGGTGGCCGACAAGGTGGCCCTGGTCTATGAACGCAACGACCTGCGGGTGCGCGAGGAGCTCGAAACCCTGGCCCGCAACGAGGCCCCGGGGATCGGCGCCGACACCATCAGCCCGCTCGGCCCGCCGGCCAACGGCGACCAGAAATTCGCCGCCTGGCGCTGCGCAAACTGAGCATCCGCCCTCGGCGGCGGGGGCCAAGCGGTGCGGGGAGGGGGCGGAGCCGGTAACATAAGTTCCCTTTTGTCCGTAATTCGGCGGCCAGCCCATGCTTTTCCAACACGTTGCCATCGCCGGCCTCGCCCACATCGACGCACCGCGCCGGTTGTCCAGCGACGAGATCAACGCGCGGCTCAAGCCCACCCTCGACCGCCTCGGGATCAAGACCGACGTGCTCCAGGACGTCGCCGGCATCCACGCCCGCCACCTGTGGGACGGCGCGGTGCTCGCCTCCGATGCGGCGACGCTGGCCGGGGTCAAGGCGCTGGCCGACGCCGGCATCGACCCGGACAAGGTCGGCCTGCTGGTCAACACCTCGGTCAGCCGTGACTACCTCGAACCGTCCACGGCCTCGATCGTCAGCGGCAACCTCGGCCTGGGCGACGAATGCCAGAACTTCGACGTCGCCAACGCCTGCCTGGCCTTCCTCAACGGCATGGACATCGCCAGCCGCATGATCGAGCGCGGCGAGATCGACTACGCGCTGGTGGTCGACGGCGAAACCGCCGACCTGGCCTACGAGAAGACCCTCGAGCGCATGACCCGCGCCGATTCCACCGAAGAAGACTTCCGCAACGAGCTGGCCACGCTGACCCTGGGCTCCGGCGCCGCGGCCATGGTGCTGGCGCGCGCCGAACTCGCGCCGGGCGCGCCCCGCTACCGCGGCGGCGTCACCCGCGCCGCGACCCAGTGGAACAAGCTGTGCCGCGGCAACCTCGACGGCATGGTCACCGACACCCGTACCCTGCTGATCGAAGGCGTGAAGCTGGCGCAGAAGACCTTCGTCGCAGCCCGCCAGGCGCTGGGCTGGGTGGTGGAGGAGATGGACGAGTTCGTGATCCACCAGGTCAGCAAGGTGCACACCGCCGCCTTCACCAAGGCGATGGGCATCGACCCGAAGAAGGTGCTGACGATCTTCGGCGAACACGGCAACATCGGCCCGGCTTCGGTGCCGATCGTGCTGTCCAAGCTGCGCGAAATGGGCCGCCTGAAGAAGGGCGACCGCGTCGCCCTGCTGGGCATCGGCTCGGGGCTGAACTGCTCGATGGCCGAGGTGGTCTGGTAGCGGCAGCGCCGCGATCCCACGCGAGGGCCGGTCTGTCCGGCCCTTTTCATGTCGATGACCACGATGGACCTCCCCGACTACTCCTTCACCCCGCAGCGCTTCGAGGTGCGGCCCGGCATCGCGATGTCGTACCTCGACGAAGGCCCGCGCGACGGCGAGGTGGTGGTGATGGTCCACGGCAATCCGTCGTGGAGCTATTACTGGCGGCACCTGGTGCTGGGGCTGCGCGACAGGTATCGCTGCATCGTGCCCGACCACGTCGGCATGGGCCTGTCCGACAAGCCCGACGACGGCGGCGGCGTGCGTCCGCCGGCCGGCCCGGGCAGCGCGCGCTACGACTACACGCTGCGTTCGCGCATCGATGATCTCGGCGCGCTGCTGCGCCACGCCGGCATCGACGACGCCACGCCGGTGACGCTGGTGGTGCACGACTGGGGCGGGATGATCGGCTTCGGCTGGGCGCTTTCGCACGCGGCGCAGGTGAAGCGGCTGGTGGTCACCAACACCGCCGCGTTCCCGCTGCCGACCGGCAAGCCGATGCCGTGGCAGCTGTCGCTGGGGCGCGACTCGCGCATTGGCGGCTGGGCGATCCGCCGCTTCAACCTGTTCGCGCGCGGCGCGGCGTGGCTGGGCACGCAGCGCAGGCTGCCGGCGCCGGTGCGCGAGGCCTATGCCGGCGTCTACGACGGCTGGGACAAGGCGATCGCGACCCTGCGCTTCATGCAGGACATCCCGCTGCGCGCCGGCGACCGCGCCTGGCCGCTGGTCGACGAAGCCGGGCGACGGCTGCACGAGTTCGCCGATCGTCCGGCGTTCATCGGCTGGGGCCTGCGTGATTTTGTGTTCGACCGGCATTTCCTGGCCGGCTTCCGCGACGCACTGCCGCGCGCGCAGGTGATGGCGTTCGACGACGCCGGCCACTACGTGATGGAAGACCGCCACGAGGCGCTGGTGCCGGCGATCCGCGCATTCCTCGACGCCAATCCGGCATAGCGCGTACGCGCGATGGAAGTCGCGGCGGGAAGCGCCTGCGGCCGCAGGCCGGTCGCGACGTCGCCGTTGCGCGGCGGGGCAACTTACGCCGCGATCGGCGGCGGCGTGGCGGGCGGCGCGCTGCCGTTGTCGTCCGGATTGCCGCTGCCGTCGTTGGCGGCGGCTTCGCGCCAGGTCCAGTCGGCGGGCGTGAGCGGCAGCAAGCCATGGGCCAGGCGTGCCTTGTCGCACTGTGCGCTGGGCCGGCCGGATTCCCACGAGGCTTCCACCGCCGCGCAGGCGCTGGGTCGCAGCGGGTGGATGCTGCAGCGCGAGCGCACGCCGATGTCCGCGTCCAGTGCAATGCAGCGCGGCTGCGATTGCGAAGTGCCGCGCATCGCCCGCTCGTGCCGGCGCAGCGGCTCGGTGAGTTCGATCGGCACCGTGCCGCCAAGCGCCGGATCGGCCTCGGACCAGTGGAAGCCGACGCGGAAATGGGCGCAGCAGGCGCCGCAGGCCAGGCAGGGGTGCAGCATGGCCGAGGCCGGGGGCGTGGAGGGAAGCGGATTTTTCTCCCGTCGCGGGTCGCGCGCAAGGGGCGGGCGGCGATAATCCCTCGATGATTCCCGTCTGCAACATCGCCGCCGCGCTGCCGCGACTGGCCGCCGAGCGTCCCGACCAGGTCGCGATCCGCTGCCCCGGGCGCGGCGGCCGGTACGACATCGCGCTGAGCTACGCACGGCTCGATGCGCGCAGCGACGCCATCGCCGCCGGGCTCGCCCGCCACGGCGTCGTGCGCGGCACCCGCACCGTGGTGATGGTGCGGCCGACGCCGGAGTTCTTCCTGCTGATGTTCGCGCTGTTCAAGGCCGGCGCGGTGCCGGTGCTGGTCGATCCGGGCATCGATCGGCGCGCGCTGAAGCAGTGCCTGGGCGAGGCGCAGGCCGACGCCTTCATCGGCATCCCGCTGGCGATGCTGGCGCGCACGCTGCTGGGCTGGGCGAAGTCGGCGCGCATGCGCGTGACCACTGGCGCGCATGCGTGGCTGGCCGACACCACGCTGGCACAGGTCGAACGCGACGGCGCCGGCGCGGGCCCGCAGCTGGCCGACACCCGGCCCGACGACGTCGCCGCGATCCTGTTCACCAGCGGCTCGACCGGCGTGCCCAAGGGCGTGGTGTACCGGCACAAGCATTTCGTCGCCCAGGTGGAAATGCTGCGCTCGGCGTTCGGCATGCAGGCCGGCGGCATCGACCTGCCGACTTTCCCGCCGTTCGCGCTGTTCGATCCCGCGCTCGGCCTGACCTCGATCATCCCCGACATGGACCCGACGCGGCCGGCCGCTGCCGACCCGCAGAAACTGCTGGCGGCGATCGAACGCTTCGGCGTCACCCAGCTGTTCGGCTCGCCGGCGCTGATGCGCGTGCTCGCGGAGCACGGCGTGGCGCTGCCGACCGTGCGCTGCGCGACCTCCGCCGGGGCGCCGGTCCCGGCGGAGGTGGTGGCGAAGATACAGGCGCTGCTGCCCGACGACGCGCAGTTCTGGACGCCCTACGGCGCCACCGAATGCCTGCCGGTCGCCGCGATCGAGGGTCGCGAGCTGCTCACGCTGCGCGAACGCACCGAGCAGGGCGCCGGCACCTGCGTCGGCCGCCCGGTGGCGCCCAACGAGGTGCGCATCATCCGCGTCAGCGACGAGGCGATCGAACACTGGTCCGACGAGCTGCTGGTGAAAGCCGGCCAGGTGGGCGAGATCACCGTCGCCGGTCCGAGCGCTACCGACAGCTACTTCAACCGCGAGGCGCAGACGCGGCTGGCCAAGATCCATGAGGCGCCACCTCCGCTTTCACCAGGCGAGGGCACGAGCGAGTCGGGCGACCGCGCCCGCGTCGTCCATCGCATGGGCGACCTGGGCTACTTCGACGGGCAGGGCCGGCTCTGGTTCTGCGGCCGCAAGTCGCAGCGCGTGGTCACCGCGCGCGGCACGCTGTGCACCGAGCAGGTCGAACCGGTGTTCAACGTGCACCCCGAAGTACGCCGCACCGCACTGGTCGGCATCGGCGAGCGCGGCGCGCAGCGTCCGGTGCTGTGCGTCGAGCTGCGCGGCGAGGTCGCGCGCAGCCAGCAGCCGCGCATCGCCGACGAGCTGCGCCACATCGGCGAAGGCTTCGTGCATGCCGCGCAGGTGGAAACGTTCCTGTTCCACCCGCGCTTCCCGGTCGACATCCGCCACAACGCCAAGATCGGGCGCGAAAAACTGGCCGCGTGGGCGACGAAACAACTGCGGAGGCGCGAATGAAGATCCTGGTCACCGGCGGCGGTGGTTTCCTCGGCCGAGCACTGTGCCGCGGCCTGGTCCAGCGCGGCCATGAAGTGGTCAGTTTCAACCGTGGCCTGTATCCGGTGCTCGACCGGCTGGGCGTGCGCCAGCTGCGCGGCGACCTGGCCGACCGCGACGCGGTGGTCGCCGCCGCGCAGGGGTGCGAGGCGATCTTCCACAACGCCGCAAAGGCCGGCGCCTGGGGCAGTTACGACAGCTACCATCGCGCCAACGTGGTCGGCACCGACAACGTGCTGGCCGCATGCCGCACCCACCGCATCGACCGTCTGGTCTACACCTCGTCGCCCAGCGTCACCCACCGCGCGACGCATCCGGTCGCCGGCGGCAGCGCCGACGACGTGCCCTACGGCGAAGGCTTCAAGGCCGCGTACGCCGCCACCAAGATGATCGCCGAAAAGGCCGTGCTGGCCGCCAACGACGCCGGGCTGGCCACCGTCGCGCTGCGCCCGCGGCTGATCTGGGGGCCGGGCGACAACCAGCTGCTGCCGCGCCTGGTCGAACGCGCGAAGGCCGGCCGGCTGCGCTTCGTCGGCGACGGCAACAACGTCATCGACACGACCTACATCGACAACGCGGCGCAGGCGCACTTCGACGCGTTCGAACACCTCGGCCCCGGGGCGGCCTGCGCCGGCCGCGCCTATTTCATCAGCAACGGCGAGCCGAAGACCGTGCGCGAAGTGGTCAACGGCCTGCTGCGCGCGGCCGGCGTGCCGGAAGTGGACAAGACGATTCCGTTCGGCGCCGCCTACGCGGTCGGCGCGGCGTGCGAAGCGCTGTGGTCGCTGCTGCCGCTGCGCGGCGAGCCGCCGATGACCCGCTTCCTCGCCGAGCAGCTGAGCACCACGCACTGGTACGACATGGCACCTGCAGCGCGCGACTTCGGCTACCGGCCGCTGGTGTCTTTTCACGAGGGGCTCACCGAGCTGAAGCGTTCATGCGCGAACGCGGGCGCCGTCACCCGCTGACGACCGCGGGCTGCCGAAGATGATGGCCAACCTCAACGGCCATCTCGGAGCCTTGCATGCTGCACTACGCCATCGTTTTCTTCGTCATCGCCATCATCGCCGCGGTACTCGGCTTCTCGGGCATCGCCGGTGCCGCCAGCAACGTCGCCTGGATCCTGTTCGTGGTGTTCCTGATCCTGGCGGTGGTGTCGCTGCTGCGCGGCAAGCGCGTCTGACGCCGCGCACCGTGTGGACCCGACGGGCCCGTGAAGACGGGCCCGCCTTTGTTTGCGGGCAGTTGCAGAAGCGGCGCTAGTCGCGGGCTTCTGCTGTTGTCCCCTGCGGGGAGGGGTGCGGAGAAGCGTTTGCGAGTCACGGCTCGTGCACGAAGCAACGCATGCCAGCCCTGCTGGCGGGCCTGGCCGGCGGGGCAGGCTGGCTTCGGATCTGCGAGGATCGCGGCCGCTCGCGGCCGGTCGTTCACGCTTTCGCAGGAGAAGAAGCGAAAGCGAGGACCCGGCGCCGAAGCCGTTCCGGCAAGCACGGCTCCCGGACGGCGAGGCCCCCGCGGCTACAATGGGCCATGACCGACGCGCCTTCCCCGACCTCGCCGCTGGATGCCCTGAAGCCCGCAGCCGGGCGGCTGCTGGAAGCCGCGCTCAATCGCGCCGTCGCGCTCGATCCCGACACCCGCGAGGCGCTGCGCGCGCTGGACGGCCGGCGGATCGAACTGGCCCTGCAGTCGCCGCCGCTGGCGCTGCAACTGCGGGTGGAGGGTGAACGACTCGTGGTCGGTCCGGTCGGAAGGGACAGCGAACCCGACCTGTCCGTGCGCAGCACGCTTGGCGCGCTGCTAGGCCAGCTGCCGGCGCTGCTCGGTTCGCGCCGCGACGATGCGCCGCCGATCGGCGGCATGCGCATCTCCGGCGACGCCGACCTCGCGCGGCGACTGCAGCGACTGGCCGAGCGCTTCGATCCGGACTGGCAGCAGCCCTTCGTCGCGGTGCTGGGCGACGTGGTCGGCGTGCAGGTGGCGAATGGTTTTGCCGGCGCGCTGAAGCAGGCGCGCACGCTGGGCGGCGAGTTCGCCGGCAGCGCCGCCGAGTACGTGGTCGAGGAATCGCGCGACGTGGTCGGCCGTGACGAACTCGACGCCTTCCACGACGACGTCGACGCGCTGCGCGACCGCTTCGAACGCCTGGCCGCACGCGTCGCGCGCCTCGACAGGGCACGCATCGACGGGGCACGGCTCGACGGGGCAGGGATCGACGGAGCGAGGCGATGAAGGGCGCGTTGCGCGCGATGCGCATCGGCCGCGTGCTGGTGCGCCATCGGCTCGACGACCTGTTCGACGACACGCCGGCCGAGCGCTGGCTGAAGCTGATGCGGCCGTTCGTGCCGCGCGCGCCGCGCGAGCTGGCCGCGCAGTCGCGCGGTGCGCGCCTGCGCCTCGCGCTGCAGGAACTCGGGCCGATCTTCGTCAAGTTCGGCCAGATCCTCTCCACCCGCCGCGACCTGGTGCCGCCGGACGTGGCCGATGAACTGTCGCTGCTGCAGGACCGGGTGGCGCCGTTCGACGGCGACGCGGCGCGCCGCATCGTCGAGCAGTCGCTGGGCCGCACCATCGACGAAGCCTACGCCGACTTCGACACCGTGCCGCTGGCCTCGGCCTCGATCGCGCAGGTGCATGCCGCCACGCTGCGCGCGCATGACGGCCACCCGGCGCGCGAGGTGGTGGTCAAGGTGCTGCGTCCGGGCATCAGGCGCCAGATCGCCGCCGACATCGCGCTGCTGAAGAACGTCGCCGGCCTGGTCGACCGCACCCATCCGGCGGCCGACAAGATCCGCCCGCGCGCGATCGTGGCCGAGATCGAGAGCACGCTCGCGGCCGAGCTCGACCTGCAGCGCGAAGGCGCCAACGCCTCGGTGCTGCGGCGGTTCTGGCTGGATTCGGCCGACCTCTACGTGCCCGAGCCCGTCTGGAGCCACAGCGCGGGCAATGCACTGACGATGGAACGCGTGCGCGGCATCCCCAGCGACGACATCGAGGCGCTCGACGCCGCCGGCATCGACCGCAAGGCGCTCGCGGCCAAGGGCGTGCGCGTGTTCTATACCCAGGTGTTCCGCGACAACTTCTTCCACGCCGATGCGCACGCCGGCAACATCTGGGTCGACAGCGACCCCGCGCGCCGCGCCAACCCGCGCTTCATCGCGCTGGACTTCGGGATCATGGGCCAGCTCTCCAGCGAGGACCAGTACTACCTCGCCGAGAACTTCATGGCGATCTTCAACCGCGACTACCGCCGCATCGCCGAGCTGCACGTGCAGGCCGGCTGGATGCCGTCGCACATCCGCATCGACGAACTCGAAGCCGCCGCGCGCACCGTGTGCGAGCCGTACTTCACCCGGCCGCTGTCGCAGATCTCGCTGGCCGAAGTGCTGATCAAGCTGTTCCGCACCGCGCAGCGCTACGAGCTGACCCTGCAGCCGCAGCTGATCCTGCTGCAGAAGACCCTGCTCAACATCGAGGGCGTCGGCCGCCAGCTCGACCCGCAGATCGACATCTGGGCGGTCGCGCGGCCGGTGCTCGAACGCATCCTGGTGGAGCGCTACAGCCCGCAGCGGCTGCTCGGCGAGTTCCGCAAGCGCCTGCCGGAAATGGTCACGCACGCACCCGACGTGCCGCGGCTGGTGCACGCCTGGCTGACCCAGCAGGTGGAAGGCAAGCACGAGCTCGCGCTGCGCTCCAAGGACCTGGCCGAACTGGTGCACACCATCAAGGGCGTGCAGCGGCGCACGGTGTCGGCGATCCTGGGCAGTGGCCTGCTGATCGTCGCCACGGTGCTGTACGCGCTGGAAGCCGGCGGCCCGCCGCTGTTCTCGATTCCCGCCGCGGCGTGGATCGCGGGCATCGGCGGCCTGTGGGCCCTGGTTGCCGCGTGGCCGCGGCGCTGAAGCCTGCCTCCCCTGCCGAAGGGCTTTCGCTCCCTCCCCTGCCTTCGCAGGGGAGGGAGCAAGCGCTTGATGTGCTTTTCAGCGACGAGTTCCTCGCCGTCGTCGACAAGCCTGCCGGGCTGATGGTCCACGACAGCAGGCTGGCGCGCGGCGAAACCGACTTCGCCGCCGACCGGCTGCGCGAGCAGTTCGGCAAGCCGATCTTCCTCGCCCATCGCCTCGACCGTGCCACCAGCGGCTGCCTGCTGCTGGCATTCGACCGCGACACCGCATCGGTGCTGGGCAAGACGCTGATGTCGCGCGAGGTGGCCAAGGACTACCTTGCCGTGTGCCGCGGCTGGCCGGCGGAAACGGTGTTCACGGTCGACCATCCGCTCGACGGCGGCCCGGGCAAGCCCGTGAAGAAGCCCGCGCTGACGCGCTTCGCGCGGCTGGCGACGACGGAACTCGACGAGCCCTCGGCGGGCTTTCCCACCTCGCGCTACGCGCTGCTGCGCGCGCGGCCAGAAACCGGGCGCTTCCGCCAGATCCGCCGCCATCTCAAGCATCTGTCGCACCACCTGATCGGCGACACCAGCCATGGCGACGGCCGCCACAACCGGGCGTTCCGCATGCGCGGCATCCATCGCATGCTGCTGCATGCACAGTCGCTGGCGTTCGCGCATCCGCTCGATGGCCGCCGGATCGTGGTCGAGGCGCCGGTCGACGCACAGTTCGCGCGTGCGCTGGCGCTGTTCGGCGACGTCGAGAACTGGCAGGTGGGGCACGCGCCGCCGTAG
>Ga0182739_1004191_pt1 | contig 12078 bp, 6 predicted proteins | sample eDN5th30CBELigBY_FD_128873 | JGI IMG/M metagenome (GOLD analysis project Ga0182739, IMG submission 128873) | Enriched backyard soil microbial communities from Emeryville, California, USA - eDNA 5th pass 30_C BE-Lig BY (version 2) (version 2) | ecosystem: Environmental > Terrestrial > Soil >... | reverse complement strand
GACCGCCAGCCGTTCCAGCAACAGCCGGACAGCCAGATATTCCACCAGTGTTCCGGCCGGGGCCGGGTGGACGGTCCATTCCGCATTGGTCTCCATCTGCCAAAGCATTCCCGCCCATCCCGGCAGGGCCAGCAATGTTTGCGTCAGGTAGTCTTCCCGCTGATGCTCCACCACTCCCAGTTCGTGTAATGATCGTTCGATCACTTCCAGCGGGCTCCATCCTGCCTGTTCGATCTCCTGCAGGAGTCGCGGAAGATCGGCCTGCCAGAGTTCCACAGGACGGCTGTGCCGGAACAAATCTGAAAATGACCGGAAAAAGCCTGCGTCACGATTCGGCAATGTCCAGTGGGAAATTCCCTGATCCAGAAAGGCCGGGCAGAACATGATCAGCAGATCATTCATCAGCCGGTCCGTATCGATTCCCGTGAGTTCCAGCAGCGGTTCCCGGCAACGGACGGATGGTTGGACCGGTGGGGCGAATCGCGGAATGCCATGCACTCCCCGATGGCAGATCTGCCAGAGCAGGTGCAGTGTCAGCGACTCCCAGCGGCCCGGTTCCCATGATTCAATCTCCGATGCTCCGAATCGATGGATCAGCGAGGCGGCAGTGGCGTGCAGGCCATGCACCGGTTGTGAACCGTCAGTCCGCAGGTCACGCATGACCCAGCGGCGCGTCTCTTCGATCATCTGCTCCCTGGTTCCGGACGGGCACTCTTCCCGGAACCGGCGCAGGGAATCCGTTTCGGCAATCAGCCAGCGGAGTTCCGTGTCGGTCCCGGTCCGCAGCGGATGTTGCAGCATGGCTAGACGCAACTGAAAACGCGTGCACAGCGTGCCGATCTGATGATCCGACTCCAGGCCCAAGTCTTCCAGCAGGATGGAAACCAGATCGCGGGGCAGAATGCGTCCGCTGGTAAGCCGTTGCCGGAACTCGGATTCCGACAGATAGGGTTGACTTCCGTATAATTCATGAGCCCGGACAACAGCTTTATCGAAAGGCTCATCTTCAAAAGCATGCAACGTATTATGATGAATGAAAATCCGGATCGGCCCCTGCGCCGGGAGCAGATGTGTGGCATGCGAGATCGCATTTTGAATGGACTGAAGAGGCTGCGGCATTTCTGGAGACGCGTCCAAAGCCGCAAGGGAAGCACGATCACTCACAGTAGAAAGATCCTTGTCTTTCGACGGAAATGCCTGGGAATCAGAAAGTAAGGGGAAGCCTGCCGCTGTATCGAATGCCGCTCCGCAGCCTGGTGTTCGGGTCGGTTTCTGGAAATTTCCGCTCCGTTGTCGCTCACTTCACAGTTTTTCGAACCGAAATTTGAGTTGCGGCAAACGACTAATCACGGCAATCATCCCCCAGTGTCCGTCTGGCGAAGAGCGGGGCAGGCGAATTTTGAGGCAGCAATCGACTGGATGATCCCATCGGTTTGGCACGCTCTTATATGATGGACAGCATGTTTCATTCGAAATTCACACACCCTGAGTCCGAGCAAAGAGACTCATTCTGATGGTCAGATGCTGTACCGCGCTGGCAGCTTATTCTTTGATCATGGCTATGCTTTTGTCGAGATGGACGCAGTCATCCTTAATAAAATGTAATTACGAGCTGGTCAGTTCAATGGTTATCGACAGCTCTGTGTTTCAATAAACGAAATGAGGACAGCAAGACATGACTCCTGTTGATTGTAACCATAAATGAAGCGTTAAATGAAATATTCTCTCGTGATGGAGTTGCCTTCCCTTCCCGCAGGAAAGGGGGTTCCATTTGCAACAGGATAGCACATTCCCGACAAAAATTCGGCACCACGGAAACTGCACCAGACTCTGTCGATGTATCCTATTCTCACCGCCGCTGCAAGCGGTGCGGCTGCGATCAAGTACGATCCTCGCTCCTGATTTTGCGGTGCCAGACCGGCGAGGACGTTGGCATCACTTTCGGAAGTCGCGAACAAAACGGCATCAGACGATCAGTTTCCCCTGTCCTCGAGCAGTCCGAAGCCAGCCTGGCGATCCCTGGAATTCTCAGAGCAGAGAAGAGTTCGCCTTTCGCTCGACCGAGATCACATTTCTCCATTCATGAAGTTCCGCCGCGTGGGCATGTTCACACACCGTTCGTGCTGAAAGAACCGGTTTCAAAAGGAACCGGTTTCAAATTGAACGGCATCCCGGTCAGAGTTAGCATCTATTGGTTGAAAAATCGAAAACACGAGGCTTCGCTGTCTGGCATGCGGCTCACCTGTCACGATGGGCGATCTGATGAAGCAGGAAGAACACATGACCCGTTTTCGCTCGAACGTGCTCAAGCTGGTGGGAACCATAGCCATTCTGGAAATTGCGGCTGTTGCGAGTGACGCACTGCGTTTCGGCACTCCGCCCCGGCATGCGGCAGCCTCGGACAGGGATCAGAAAACCGAGGAATCGGACCGGTCATGGCACGACGGTTTCCCGTCTGCAACTGCGGCGCCTGCTGCACGACCTTTTGACGGCAAGTCGATTCTCGTCGTGACGGACACGCCGGAAGAAGCCCATCTCCTTCAGGTTCTCCAGGAAAAAATCTCATTCAGCTTCGAAGGCTCGCTGACAGAAGGGCTGCAGGTCATTGCCCGGAAATATGAGATTCCGATCTATCTCGATCTTCGCTCGCTGGAAGACGAAGGGCTGTCCGGCAACGAAGAGGTGAGGCTGACGATCGAGGGAATCCCTCTGAAAAATGTTCTGAAGCTACTGCTGGGCAATGTGAGTGGAGTCCCGCTGACGTATGTGGTGGAAGAGAGAGTCCTGAAGATCGTCAGCCAGACCGAGGCCCAGTCACACATGCTCACGCGGGTGTATCATGTCCTTCCACTGATGCCATTCGAACCTGCTGAACTGATAAAAACCGTCACATTCTGTACGGGCGGAGCCTGGTATCGCGAGGCTCCCGGACAATCTGTTTCACAACTGGATGATAGCCTCGGCGGACGGGCGAGCCTGTTGAATCAATGTCTGGTGGTCCGGCAGACCCAGGCGATTCAGGAAGAAGTCGAGACCTTATTGAATTCCCTGCTGCTGGCGGCGCCGTCCCGCCCGGATGCCTCAAACCGGAATTGAACCGTGAACGGTCCGTCGAAATTCAGGAGGACCGGACTCCGACCGTACCGCTTCCAGATCATGGATGATTCCCCCTTCTGATGCGGTGGAAATGCGCGTGAAGGTCGTTGTTCTACAGCTGGAGACGCTGTACCCGGCAGGATGGTCTCAGGCTGTCAATGACGCTGCTTATGGCTGGATCACGACGTCCGAACCGATCAGCAGCAGGTCGAAGACCGCTTCCAGTTCGCGATCCCTCAACAGCAGGCCGGCCGGTCCGTCAATTCGCCCCGGCCGGCTCAGATCAGGGACTGCTCGAATTTCAAAAGGCGGCAAGGCCCCCGTGGCATCCATCAATCGCATCCAGCTTCCAGCGAGTGAGCTGCTCATGCCGGAAGCTGGCGTGACGGGCTTGCCGGCGGCGTTCAAGGAGCGTTGCTTTTCCGTAATGTGAAACGTCCCTTGCGGGACCGCCTGTTCATCCCCAGATCCGACGGCGAATCTGGCAACAAAATACCCCTGGGCATGCAGCGTCATTTCCCGATCACTGAGATCCACAACCGCGCTGAACGGTCCCTGAATCACCTTCAGAACCTGACCGACCTTTAATGTCGTCGATTCCAGCCGGTTCAGTCTCTGCAGATATTCCGGTGTGACGCGACAGGTCTCCGCGATGTTTTCCAGGCGATTGCCGAACTGGACGACATGCGGGTCCATATAGTGGATCTCGTTCTGAAAGAAGATGCGCCGGGCCAGGACGTTCAACCGGTCCATCAATTGTGGACGGCATGCGGGCATTTTCCAGTACCATTCCGACATCAGCCGCTGAGCCGCAACTTCTTCTCCCTGCTGTACAAGAAGATCGACTCTCGCCAGATCGATGACGTCCTGTTTCGGGGGGCGAGAAACCGTGGAAGCAACGGGAGTGTCGGCAGATTCCGCCGATGCGGTCATGATCGGCGCCGCTGATGGGTCATGTGCAGGCTCCCGAGGAAGCGTTTCGGAACCGGAGACAGTCATCATCTCCTGATCTTCCCGCGTGGATTCGTCAGGCGCATGGGCATTTGCTGTGTGTTCCGCCAGTTGACGGGCAATCGGCGACATGACCGGCCCGGATTCGGAAGCCAATTCGACCGGTTGTACGGGGGCAGGCAACGGGTCCAGATCTGTACTGGCAATTGCCTCTTCCTCGCCCGGAGGCGGCGGCATCGGTTCGTCCTGGACCATTTCCGGAATCGCCCGGGGGAGCGTCAGCAGGTCCAGTTTCCAGATGGTCATCCCGACAAACGAAGTCAGCACGACGAACCAGAACTGAAATGTCTGGACAGGATGTCGGCGTGTGCGAGTCTCAAACATAACGGCAACTTCATCGACGGATCATATTTGCAGCATTGCACCCCAAACAACAACTCAACCATGCGCAAATCAGCGTTGACGAAAATCCTGAAGCCACTCTCCAGCAGATGTCCCGGCTGATGCACAGCACAACGGGCAGTTCAGTCGGACGGCGTTTTCTGGGGACGGCTTTCAGCCGGAATGCTGAACATTCCGTCTTCGCCTCCCATCGCGGGCTGACGATTGAGTTTCCACAACTGATGCGGTGCCAGCCATTGAAACATGGTGCAGCCGCTCTGGCAGCAACAGAACGCAAGGAGTAGAAGAAATACGCGACACATCGGAATCCTTCCGAGGGGAAGCATCGGGGAAACGCCGAATGATGATGGCCGGAACATCAGGCTGGATCACACGGCCAGGGCCGCAATCAGCATGGGAGTTCGACCTGTCTGTTTCGGTTGACGCAAAACGAGGGGGGATACGGGAAAGGAACAGGACAGTAACTCAATTATCAGATCGCGGCAACACCAGTCCCCGCGTTGCGAAATCAGAATTTTCCCCGCCTTACTCCGCCGCTTTTTTCCAGGCGGCCGGAAGAATTCGACCGCTCAGACTCAAGGTATGACCGCTCAGGCATCTCCCAGAAATTCGACATTGCCCGTCGACATCTCGTAATATGCTCCAACGATCTTAAGTTCGTTTCGTTTCGTCGATGAATGAACATTGGATCGGAATCGTCACTGTCCGGGAAGATTTCGCCGGAGTTCGTTTCAGGTCTCCGGGCACGGTCTCCGGGCATGGTCTCCGGCATGATCAGGTCGATGACTCACTGCGCGGGGAGTCGTGGGGCCATGAATACGGTGCTGCCCCGGGGGGGCCGATCTCCCGTCGATAAAAATCGTCTTCCGATGCGGGACTGGATCCTGGACCGATGGTCAGGTCGCCGGCGGGGACAGGCTCTTCAGCGGGAATGCCCGCCAGATTCAAAAAGTTTTTCAGCAGGCGGTGGCCCTGCTGCGTGAGGATCGATTCCGGATGAAATTGCACTCCATAAACGGGCCAGTGGTGGTGTTGCAGCGCCATGATGGTGCCATCTGGCGTCCAGGCCGTGATTTTCAGGCAGTCGGGCAGCGTCGCCCGCTCGACGATCAGGGAATGATAACGGGTGACTTGAATCTGCTGTGGGCATCCGGCGAACACCCCTTGCTCATCATGTTGAATCTGCGATGTCCGGCCATGAACCGGTTCCGCGGCGCGGACGATGTTTCCTCCCAGTGCCGCACCGATGGCCTGATGTCCCAGACAGACCCCCAGCATGGGCAGGGTTTTTCCCAATTGTCGGACCACTTCCATGCAGACGCCCGCTTCGTCGGGAGTACACGGACCCGGAGACAGCACCAGCGCACCTGGAGCCCGTGCCAGGATGCCCTCAACGGTGATCGAGTCATTCCGCACAACTTCGGTTTCCACGCCCAGTTCTTCCATGTACCGGGCCAGGTTGAAAACGAAGCTGTCGTAATTATCGATCAGCAGGACACGGGCCGACATCGGATAAGATCACCGGAATTGAAACAGGCGTCCGCGCAGTCGCCTGGCTTTCGTGGAGACGGAAACGGGATGGCAAAAACGCGGCATCTGGCAGAGTTCTCTCAGCAGACTGATTCTGAGGATATCATGATCCGCAGCGCCCGGCAGCCCTGCGGGCCGGGTTTTGACGAACTGGCCCGGGCAGGCTGCTACGTTTTTCTACCGGGAGGCCGCCATGTCAATGGGGGGAAGTTTGTCGTCCGTTCTTTGAGTGGGACTCTGCCGGCTCGAAGAGGCATAATACGAGCCATAGGCGGCATAGTCATAGCCTTCTTCGGAAGCCGCTTCAGAATGGAAGTCGTTGGCGATGATCCCGAAGACGTGCACTCCGTGCGAAGCCAGTGTTTCCTGCATCCGTTCCGCTGCTGCCTGCCGGGTCTTGTTGATCCGCAGCACGACCAGCATGCCGTCCGTGTGCGGAGAAATGATACAGGGATCGCTGACCGCCAGAACCGGCGGCGAGTCGATGATCACCAGATCATAATCTTCACGGGCGTCGTGCAGCAGAGCCGGAAGCGTTTCGGCCGAAAGCAGCTCTGCCGGGTTTTCCGGACACAGGCCGGCTGTCATGACCGACAGGCCGTCGACCGGAGTCGGACGGACAGCGTTCTGCCATTCGATCTCTTTCATCAGGACATCCGTCAGACCGACATCCTGAGGAACATGAAACAGCGAATGCTGGGTCGGCCGCCGCAGGTCGCCGTCAATCAGGAGAACCCGCTTGCCGGACTGGGCAATGGCAATGGCCAGATTGGCTGCGGTCGTACTCTTGCCGTCTCCCGGTTCCGGGCTGCTGACCTGAAGCAGTTTCTGCCCCGGTTGCATGCTGACGAATAACGTCGTCCGCACCGAGCGAAACGCTTCCGCCTCTCGCGAACCAGGACGATGGAAGTAACACAGCGACGGAGAAAGCCCGCGTGTCCCGGCCAGGCGGTCCGCATCCTGACTCCTGGCGAAGCTGGGAATCGACCCCACGAGTTGGCTGCCGGTAAAGTTCCGGACGTCGCTGAGCGTTTTCAAGGTGGTATCGAGCCATTCGCGAAGATATGTCAGGCAGAACACCAGCACCACACCCAGCAGACCGCACGTGCCCACCAACTTGATCACCCGCTTCAGCGAGCGTTCCAGACGGACTTGTGAAATCTGCTGCAACCGGTAGCCTTCCTGTTCCCGGCTGATATCGTATTCAGCAATCTGATCGAACAGGCGTTCGAGCTGCTGCTTCTTCTGCGCAATATCGTCCTTGCGCCGCTGGTCTTCCACTTCGAACATTTCTGCCTGCTTGGCCTTCTTCTCCGCATCCTGATGCAGCAACTTCAGGTTCTGATTGTCGATATCCAGTTCCTTGAGCTGGCCCTGAAGCGTTTCCTGATACACCGAAACCAGATCCATTCCCAGCGCAGCCGATCGCGAAGAAACCGGCGACTGGGCTCCCTGTTGCAGATCGGGAGCACGCAACCCCTGCCGGGTGTAAAAATCCAGAAGCGTGCTGATCTGACGCCGGACGTTCCGGACCTGGGTATGATCTTCCCCCAGCGTATGCAGCAGACGTTCTTCCAGCAGCCGGGCGGTGAGCAACTGCTGGTCGAGCTGGGCTTTTTCCGGCGGACCGGCGATCGCCACACCGCCCCCTGCTCCGGTTCCGCCCCCTCCTCCGGAGGTTCCGGTGGAAAGAGAGTGCATGACCCAGAACTCCAGAACCTCGCGCGACGCATTTTCCTTGATCTTCTTGTCGAGCGTGGCCAGACGTGCCTGAATGCTGGACCGTTTGCGAAGGTTCTCATTTTGCGCGGTCTCGATGGAGGCCAGTTCGACTTCATATTGATTTTGTGCGGGAGCCGGCATGCCGTTGATAGAAACGACAGGCGAAGCTTTCAGGAAGACAGGCGCATCGTTTCGAAACTTCTGGTACTCCAGTTCTTCCTTCTGAATCGTCCGGGCAAGTTCGTCCTGCCGTTCGATGAGAGTCTTGTAAAGTTCGCGGGCGTTTTCGTCCCGGGTGTCGTTCAGATAGTCCCGGTAAGCTTCCACCATTGCCTGCACGACCGCGCGGGCAATCCGTTTATCCGGATGCAGGTACGTCAGCGTCAGGACGTTGTCGAATGAACTTTCCTGTCCGGCACTGCGGGTCACGGCCAGCCCTTCGGTCACTTCTTTCAACCGGTCATAGGCATTGGCCAGTTCGGGAATTTCATTCAACCCGTGGTCCTTGAAGGCGCGTTCCACGATCAGGTCGGTGCGAATGAGCTGAACATGATCTCCCCGCTCGCCATAGCGGTTGGCTTCTCCATTGCCGGTGGGAACCGTTGCTTTTTTCGAAACCAGTACCTGAGTTGATGCGGAATAGACCGGTCCCAGCAGCAGGTACACTCCCACGCCCCCCAGCAGTCCTAGAAACAGGCCCATGGCCAGCGGTTTCCACCGGGACAGCACAAAATGGACGATGTCGATAGACCGTCCTTTCTGGCCGCTGCCATGAAAGCCGAACGGGGCAAAGTCGAATTCCGCAACGGGGCCGTTTTTCTGATCGGAAACTGTCACAACTCGAACTCCCTGACGGGTGGCCACGCTGGCCGATGGAGAGACTTCACTTCGGACTGCAAATCACGGACTGTACAAAACGGAATTCTGCTCAATTCAACCCGTCACGCTGGACAGTCGACACGGTCTGTCGATAGAAATCGAGCGTCTCTTTCAACCCGGCTTCCAGTGTCATCTGGGGGGTATATCCCAGATCCTGCTGAATCGCCGAAATGTCTGCCCAGGAATGCAGGACATCTCCGACACGCGGAGGGCGAAACTCCGGAGCATACGGACGGTCCAGTCCGGCACAGATCAACTTCAGCAATTCCAGAATGCTGATGGAACTTCCACCTGCGACGTTATAGACCTTGCCGGAAATGCCCGGCACGCTCGCCGCCAGCCAGTTGGCGTGCGCCACGCTGACCACCGAAACAAAATCCCGGGATTGCTCTCCCGTTCCATAAATACAGGGAGTTCGCCCTTCCAGAAGCGCCGTTGCGAACAGGGGAATCACTGCGGAATACGGGCTTTTCGGATCCTGGCGGGGGCCAAAGACGTTGAAATATCGCAATCGGACAACTTCCAGGTCATAAGAAGCGGCAAAAGACTGGCAGTAATATTCGCCCGCGAGCTTGGCGGCCGCATACGGAGACAGGACTTCCGGCACCTGGTCTTCGCGTTTGGGCATGACGGGAGAATCGCCATAGGCACTGCTGGAGCCGGCATAGACAAAACGCCGTACGCCGTTCAATCGGGACGCGTTCAGGAGATTGACGGTGCCGGTGACGCAGACGTCGTGCGTCGCCACTGGATTTTCAAGACTCATCGGCACCGAAGCCAAAGCGGCCTGATGAAAAACAACTTCGACTCCCCGCACCGCCTGCGTGACCGTCTCCACCTCGCGGATGTCACCCTGAATGAATTCGATCTGATCCGCCACATCCCGCAGATTATCGAGAGAGCCGGTCAGCAGGTTGTCCAGCACCCGCACACGAACCCCTTCCCGAACCAGACGCGCGACCAGATGAGAGCCGATAAATCCTGCTCCCCCCGTAACCAGACAACTTGAAAATGATGGGGACACGGGGCCTCGCTTCTCTCAAAATTTCATGAAATCCCGGACCAGCCGATTTGACTCAGCCAGCACCAGTGCCTGATCCACCTGAAAAAACAGAATCGAAAAGCGGAATCGGCCAAGCCATTGGAAGTTTGACGACGGAAGACGATTTGCGATGACGCCTTCAGCCCGGACTGGACAATCGGCCGCCCACTCTGCGGAAACTCTTCTCTCGGGAGTGAGCGGAAAATCGCAATTGCCCGGGGAAGTCTGCAATCCGTGCAATCCGCCTCTTCTCAGGTTGCGAAAACCCTACCTCGCCCATGGCGCCTTGTAGGAAAGATGCGACAAGTCTGCCGCATTTTTGCAACATTCAGTTCCGGTTATATGGTTATTATGACGGAGAGCGTGCCTTCGCCGGAGGCAGGCCTGCGGAATTCCCAGCCTGTTGTCGCAGCCGTCTGCCCCGCCCGAAAACAGCGGCCGACCTCCCCCAAACATCCGGATCATGAGGTTCCCGAGAGCCCGCCACAGGGGCGTCAGATTGAACTCTCCCGGAAATTCGACGCCGAAAGGCCCCCGGGTCGCTTGCGTTTCCTCTACCGGTTCTCAGAGAATCCGGCCAGACGCGGGAAAGCCGGAATTTCGATTTTCCCCGCTGGGTTCAAAGCCGGAGCAATGACCAGCCACAGGATCTTCGTCATCCCAAAGCGGAACGCTCTTGAATCGTATGAGGATGGACTTCAGTCAACCGCAGGCAGAATGTCAGACGTTCGCCTGCCGGTCCTGAATCTCTCCATCCGATCCGTGGATCGGGATACGTCCCGGCGTTTTGAACTCTGATGGGAATGCCGTGTTCATGGGGATGCGGATCCTCCTTTATATTCACCGATTGTCAAGGTCGCCCGTCCTGTCGGGCCATCCTGGCACAGCAGAGATGTTGCAGGTTCACGCCGCATGAGTACCGAAAAGCCGACGGCTCCAGACGATTCCACCCTCACTCCCGAAACTCCGGCTGTCGTTCCGGCGGTTGAGACTCCATCCGTGGCTCCCGTGCCCGTATCGACGGAAGCGGCTTCAGCGGAAGCCCCCTCCGTTCCAGCAGCCTCAGAACCTGCTCCGGTGGCGGAAGAGCCTGCTCCGGTGGCCACTCCGACTGCGACTGCTTCCGAAGAGCCCGCTCCGGCCGTATCGGAACCTGCGGCAGCACCAGAACCGGTAACACCGGGACCGGCAGCCACGCCCGAAGCGGTCCAGACGCCCGAAGCAGGAGAAACGGCGGAAACAGCAGAATCGGCGGAGCCCCGGCGCAAGTTGCATCTGCGCCCCATGCCCTTGGGGGACGAGATCAAGCCGGTACCCTCACTGGGGGAATCCTCGGGAACTCCTGTTGAACCCGCAGTCCAGTCCGGGGAAAATGCAGGCGGGAACGAGCCTGCCGCCAGAGAAGCAGAGCAGACGCTTCCCCCACCTTCCCGCACCGCTGTCCCGCTGCCTGAAGACGAAGCCATCGATGCTGCACTGGCGGCCGATATCGAGGTGGCCATGGCGGGAGACGGCACCGGCACGATTCCGGTACCTGCCAGTCCGGCCGAGGCCCTCACCATTGAGGCTCTTCAGGCGGGCCATCGATTGAAAGGAACCGTGCAGGCCATTACCGGTGACAGCGTCTTTCTGGACGTCAACCTGCGAATGACCGCGGTCGTTCCGTTCCGGCAGTTCGACGTGAAGAAGGCGCCGCAGGTCGGAGACGAAGTCGAAGCGGTCTTCGATAAGGTTGACGAAGCCGAAGGATTAATCCTGTGCAACCTTCCCCGGGGAACCACGGTCGTCAAAGGGGGCGACTGGTCCGCGGTTGCTCCGGATCAGGTCGTCGAGTGCATGGTCACCAAGACGAATAAAGGGGGATTGGAAGCAACCGTCGGCACGCTCCGGGGATTCATCCCCGCCAGTCAGGTGGAACTGGGATTTGTCGCCGATCTGCAACCCTATGTCGGACAGAAACTCCGCGTCCGGATTGCCGAAGTCAACCCCGCCAAACGAAAACTGGTGCTCAGTCGCCGTGCGCTGCTGCTGGAAGAACGTGAAGTGGCCCGGAAGGAGCTTCTGGAGGAAATCAAACCGGACCAGACCCGGACTGGCCGCGTCAAATCCATCAAGGACTACGGAGCCTTTGTGGACCTGGGAGGCATGGACGGCTTTCTGCCCATCGGCCAGTTGAGTTGGGTGCGGATCGGACATCCTTCAGAAGTGCTCCAGGAAGGTCAGGAGATCGAAGTCAAAATCCTCTCCGTGGATCACGAGAAAAACCGGATTAGCCTGGGCATGCGGCAACTCGCCCCCAACCCGTGGCGTTCCGCTGAAGCCAAATATCCCAAGGGCTCGACCGTCACTGGCCGCGTCACCCGGGTGGAAGCATTCGGAGCCTTTGTCGAACTGGAGCCGGGAGTCGAAGGGCTGGTCCATATCAGCGAACTCGAACATCGCCGTGTCAAACGAGT
>Ga0182739_1004190_pt1 | contig 12078 bp, 13 predicted proteins | sample eDN5th30CBELigBY_FD_128873 | JGI IMG/M metagenome (GOLD analysis project Ga0182739, IMG submission 128873) | Enriched backyard soil microbial communities from Emeryville, California, USA - eDNA 5th pass 30_C BE-Lig BY (version 2) (version 2) | ecosystem: Environmental > Terrestrial > Soil >... | reverse complement strand
GACTTCGGTAAATGGAAGTTTGTAATGAGTCCATCGATTGCTTTATATTCATAACCCGGATAAATGAAAATATTTGTCCATCCCTGAGAAGCGACAATTTTCCCATCATTTCTCGATGCAACCGTTTCAAGTGTACGAGTGGAAGTTGTCCCTACCGAGATCACCTTGCCCCCCGCTTGTTTAACACGTTCGATTACAGCAGCTGCCTCTTCCGTCACACTGTAAAATTCAGAGTGCATATCATGGTCCTCAATCGAATCCACACTCACAGGACGGAATGTACCAAGACCTACGTGCAATGTAATAAATACAACTTCGACACCTTTTGCTTTAATCGCCTCAAGTAAAGGTTGTGTAAAATGCAGACCCGCTGTTGGTGCAGCTGCAGACCCGCGCTCTTTCGCAAATACCGTTTGATAACGATCTTGGTCATCCAACTTTTCACGGATATATGGCGGTAACGGCATTTCACCAAGCTGATCTAAAATCTCATAAAAGATCCCGTCGTATGTGAATTTGAATGTACGGCCGCCGTGCTCAAGCTCACCTGTACAAGTCGCCGTCAATAGTCCGTCACCAAATGTCACGACAGTGCCTATTTTCACACGCTTCGCTGGCTTTACTAGCGTCTCCCACTCATCTTCATTTGTCTGTTTTAACAGCAATAATTCAATGTTCGCACCCGTATCAGCTTTAACACCCATTAAGCGTGCCGGCAATACGCGTGTATCATTCAATACTAAACAATCTCCGGCATTTAACTCATCCAAAATATGACCGAATGTGTGATGCTCCACTTCCAATGAGTTTGGATTTACTACCATTAGACGACTCGCTGTACGGTCCAACAATGGTGTTTGGGCAATTAATTCTTCTGGTAAATAAAAATCAAAATCTTCTACTTTCACGTTTAAAACTTCCTTCTATTCATTTTGTGTCGGCGGGTAACCGAAATGGTCGTAACATAGATTTGTCGCAATTCGGCCGCGTGGTGTTCGTTGGATAAATCCGATTTGCAGTAAATATGGTTCATATACATCTTCAATCGTAATGCGCTCTTCTCCGATCGATGCTGCTAATGCATCCAATCCGACAGGTCCGCCGCCGAATCGTTCAATCATTGACTGCATCAGCTTATGATCGATATGATCCAGTCCACGAGGGTCAACTTGCAGCAGTTCCAGTGCCTGTTCAGCCAGACTTGTGGAAACAATGCCATCTGCCAGTACTTGGGCGTAGTCCCGGACCCTTTTTAACAATCGGTTTGCAATACGAGGTGTCCCTCGGGATCTGCGTGCAATTTCAAATGCGGCATGCTTATCGAGTTGAACACCGAACAATTCACCGGACCGGATAACAATTTCAGCGAGTGACTGTTCATCATAATATTCCAGGCGGGATAATACACCAAAACGGTCACGAAGTGGAGCAGATAAAGCGCCAGCTCTCGTTGTTGCACCGACAAGAGTAAATGGCGGCAATTCCAATCGGATCGAACGGGCTTCAGGACCTTTTCCGACAACGATATCAAGACAGTAATCTTCCATCGCCGAATAGAGCACCTCTTCTATCGCTCTAGGCAGGCGATGAATTTCATCGATAAAAAGGACATCCCCTGCTTCAAGGGAGCTTAAAATCGCTGCTAGATCGCCAGGCCGCTCAATTGCAGGACCGCTCGTCATTTTCACATTTACATCCATCTCATTGGCAATAACGATTGCTAACGTCGTCTTACCTAAACCTGGTGGTCCATAAAGGAGAACATGGTCAAGACTTTCCTGACGTAGCTTAGCGGCCTCGATAAAGATTTTCAGGTTTTCCTTCACTTTATCCTGGCCTATGTATTGCGCTAGACGTTGCGGTCTTAAAGAAAGCTCAAACTGCTCTTCGGCATCTGTTGCTTCACCAGAAAGTACACGGTCTGACATGATTCTCACTCCTTTTTATTTCAATTTCAACAACAGCTTCAATGCCTGCTTAATATAGGCGTCTGTTGTCGTTAACTTTTCATCTTCACTTAATTGCGGTCTGATCTTATCTAATTCTTTTTCTGAATAGCCTAATGCCATAAGTGCCAGCATCGCTTCCTGCAATTCATGTTCATTCGGATTCACGCCGAACAACGGCAGCTCATTTTCCGCGCTCGGTAACTCGACGTGATCAAGCAGCATATCCAGTTTCCCCTTCAAATCGAGAATCATTTGACGTGCTGTTTTCTTTCCGACACCCGGGAAACGGATTAAAAATGCTTCATCTTCCATTTCAATTGCCTGGATGACTGAAGTCGGATTTCCGCTCGCTAAAATAGCAAGCGCGCCTTTTGGTCCGATGCCTGATACTTGAATCAGTTTTTTAAATAATTCACGTTGCTCCAAACTATTGAACCCATATAGATTTTGTGCATCTTCACGTACTTGCAATGACACATAGATCTGCTGTTCACTTGCAGACGTACGGAATGCAAATGGATTTGGTGTATACAGCATCCAGCCGATTCCTTGCTGCTCCAATACAATATATTCCGGGGTAATCCTAGTAACCTGTCCTTTTAAATAATCATACATCGTTTATCCCTCACATTTCACGCTCTATTATAGCATAAGAACTGTGAATTACCGAACGTATGTTGCATCAAAAAAGAAAAGACCGTCCTTGAAGACAGCCTTTAATAGTTTATCATATTCTTCTCCATCTCACATCGATTATAAACTGCCAATTAGTTTTGCAATGTATCAATTTGTCTTGCAAAAGAATCATAATGTTTCATCCAGTCATATACAATCGATTGAATAAACGGATAGCAGGAAAGCTTTTGCCGGTCGCTGAGTTTCAAATAATATAGACATTCCCTTAATATTTCATTCGGGAAAAACAGATAGTGAAGCTTTTCCTGCGCTTTATGCAAATATTGATGATCATTTACAAGTGGCTGAACTTCATATTGAACATGTGGCAATACACGATGAAGCCATAAAATAATTTCATCTGACGCCTCTCCTAAAGAGGCTAAATCAAAATCAATAAGTTTCACATCTTCACCACGTAGCATCACATTATGATGAACAACATCCCCATGTAAAATCGTTGGCTTTTCACTCGGCACTGTAATTTGAGCCATTAAACCTAAGGCATAGGAAGCATGATTGACTAAAATATCATAATTGCTTTTTAGTAATCGTCTCAATTCTCTTTCATGATTGATAAAACGCTCGAATCTCCTCGTCCATTTCTCCTGTAATTGATACGTGGACAAGATGCCCAATTCCGCCCAAGGAATGACTTCATTTGTTTCATGCAGTTTTTCGATAGCATGGAGGGAAAGCTGCTGATGTTCAAAACGTTTATACTCAGCACTTTTCCCCTCAAACCAAAACTGCTTTATTATATGCTTCTCTTCATTTTCAACAAGTGGAATATGATATGGAAATTTTATATTTTCAAGCTCTCGGTGAACCGCTTTAACTTTCTGCGCAACAAAACCATTTTCATAATACTTCATAAAAAAGGACCCTTTATGTGTATCCCACTTCCAGCAATTTTCCTTAATTACTATTGACATGATTTCGGCGGGTGTGGCATTTGTTGCATTTGAGGCATCGTATTTGCTGGATATGGCATCATCTGCTGCATTGTATTTTCAGGATACGGCATCGGCATCATATGTGGGTGACAAGGGTTTGGTTGACGCATCATGTGGTCAATTTCTTCATAATACTGATGTACTAGGTGATCCTTATCCTGACAATGATCTCTCTTTAATGATGACTCTTCGTGGCAAATCGGCTGCATCTGCATTTGCATCGGCATCGACATTGGCATTGGCTCCATATACATATTTGGTTGCATCTGCATTGGGGATTCCATTGCCATTTGGTTACATTTCGAACAACCCGGCATTGGCATCGGCATTGGCTGCATATGCATTGGAGATTCCATTGCCATTTGATGACATTTTGAACATACAGGCATTTGAGGCATTGGCATTGGCATTGGCATCGGCATATGGTGACATGTTGGACATACCGGCATTTGCGGCATTGGCATCGGCATTGGTTGGATATATTGCGGTTGCTCGATAAAAATTGGTTGCTGTGGTTGCTGCGGAGGTTGTTGAACAACCGGTTGCTGTGGTGTCGGCATTGGTTGCGGTACTGTCACCGTATTTTCGAATGTCGGCTGAACATGTACATGTGTTTGCCAATTCGGCATTGGCATCGGCACCGGCTGCGGTTGCTGGAAATAAATAATATCCCCTTGCCAAATCGGTTTTTGCGGTTGTGGCATTGGCATCGGAGCCGGTGTTGGAGCCGGTGCTGGCGCTGGTGCCGGCTTAACTTGCTCTTTTTTCGGCGCTGGCGCTGGGGCTGGAGCCGGTTTTGGCGCCGGCGCCGGTGTTGGTACCGGTTGCTCTTTAACAGACTTCGGCTGTTCCTTCACTGGTTGCTGCACTTCTTTTTTCGTAGTCGTGTCCGGTAAATAGATTTCCATTCCCGGAACAATATAGTCAGGGTTTGCTAAATGGGCATTTAATCGCTTTAACTCATCAAAGCCAACCGCGTATTGCTTCGCGATTTTCCACAAAGTGTCTCCCTTTTGAACAATATGAACGCGCACTTCTTTCCTCCTTTTCTCGTAATAGCATATGCACAAATTGTGCTATTGCCACAATGTTCACGCTTAGCAAACGGTAAATATGATAAGATAAAAAGGAACTGGTATGCTAATTGAGGTGAAGATATTGAAAAAATTATTAGGTGAAGAACGTCGTCTGGAACTGCTCGCATTGTTAAAAAATGCTGAACAGCCGATGACGGGTACAGATTTGGCGAAGCATACAAATGTTTCAAGACAAGTTATCGTCAATGATATGAATTTATTGAAAGCACGAAATGAACCGATTGTAGCAACAAGCCAAGGGTATATTTATATGCACAATGTCCAGCAAACACGCCTTCAGCGAAAAATTGTGTGTATGCACAATCCAAATGAAGCTAAAGAAGAACTTTTCATATTGGTCGATTGTGGCGTGACCGTCGAAAGCGTTATTGTCGAACATCCGGTATATGGAGAAATTACCGCTTCGATTATGGTTTCGAACCGTTTGGAAGTTGAGCATTTTGTGAAACGTGTGCAGGAAACGAACGCCCTGTATCTATCTGCATTAACGGACGGTACACACTTGCACGTCATTAGCTCGACTTCTGAAGAAAGCCTGAACCTGGCCGAAGAGAAATTACGCCAGCGCGGCTTCTTAATTGAAAACTAAGTTAAAACAGCTTATTCAAAAGACACTCGTCCGATGAATAAGCTGTTTTTCATTATGAATAATTCCGTTGTACTCCATATCCGGTGAATGTTTTCCTGCGATATACACTTAGTGCAATCCCGATGACAAACGAATTTAATAATAGAGAAGTAAAACCATAACTGATAAAAGGAAGCGCCAATCCGATAATCGGCAGCCAGCCAAGGATCATCGCAACAGAATAGCCAAACTGCATGCAGTAAAAAGAGACTGCTCCAATTACAAGCATTTTCCCATAGGAACGGGGTAATCGGTTCACTTTCCAAAGTATACGAACGGCAACGGCAAATAATACCGAAACGACGGCAATTCCTGCAATATATCCGAATTTCTGAATAAGCAGTACTAAAGCGAAGTCGGTATGCCCTTCCGGAATATAACGAATCGTCTCCGCCCCAAACCATCCTGCTTCATTTAATGCATTTTTAACTGCCAAATAAACATAGCCTTCCTCTGTCGGATAACTGGCCGGATCCAAATATGCGTATAACCGCACAAGCTGGTAATCATGCAACCGGGGTATAATGAGGAATATGCTGCTCGCTATGAACCCGCTTACCGCTAAACTTGTTACTATTTTTGCCTTGGCGGAATAATCACTGACAAAAAATAAAACCGTCACTCCCCCAGCATACAGGAAAGCTGCTATCAGGCTTGGCGCACTTAAAATAAACCATAACGGCAAAACAAATAAGACGATTAACTGCCAGCTTTTAAATTTCCCCTGCGTAAAAAAACCTGCCCAGGCAATGAACAGCATTGGCAAAACGGTCAAAGCCTGAATCTGTATCGGTCCTGCCATTAAATAGCTTTGCCCCTGCACTCTAACTGTCGGGAAATAACTTAATACCATTAACAGAATAAGTGCACCAAAATATAGAGCGAGACTGAATCGTTCCATCTTCCGATAATCGGTATACATCAGGACGGCAATCAATATTACGGCAAATACAAGATGCAGCCATTTACCTCGAATAAAATGATCGGTCATATCGGCTCCAAAAAAGATGGTACTGTCAAATGTTACTAGCGGGATAAAACTTGCACCTAAAAGAATGGCCACTAAACCGATTAATAGCCAGTCAACTTTCGGCCGGTGAATTTTATCCATCGATTTTCCGATTTCAGAAGGCGACCCCATTTCTTCAATTGCTTTTCGCTCTGCTTCCTCCGCTGTATACCCTTTTTTCATCCATGCATTTTTCGAATGTTCTAGATGTTGCTTTAATTCATCATATACATGAACCTGAGCTTCCTTCGATCGAATAAAGGCAGTAACTTTTCTTAAGAAGCTTTCACTCTGCATGCATGCGCACCCCCAGTAAACGTTCCTTCAAAGTCAGTTTCACATGACCTTCTTGCTGTAATTGTTTTTTACCGGCCTTCGTTAGCTCGTAACGCTTAACACCGTCATTCCAACTGGCAAGCACAAGTCCATCGTTTTCCTGTTCGTGTAGAATGGAATAGATCATGCCCTCATTGTTGACAACATCCTGTACTCCCCTTACATGGAGTAACTGCGTAATTTCAATACCGGACTTCGCTTCGAAAAGAAGTGATAGAATCATTTTTTTCAACTCATCGACGTTTAACTGACGCTGAACATGTTGCTTGTGCTGCTCTGTGAATTTCGTGCCGGAAAATGCAGTGCGATCCATCGCTGTTTTCAAATTTTTTAAACGATCATCCATTTTCTTCACGCTCCAGATGTTTTTTTAATAGCTGCTTCCCTTTTCGAAGCCTCGTTTTTACGGTGTTTTCATTAATTTGCAATACATCGGCCATTTCCTTCATCGTCCGATCTTCGTAATAGCATAAATAAATAACTTCACGGTATTTGACCGGCAGCGCCATGACCGCCTTTACTAAATCAGCATCTTCCTGCTGCTGGATGACTTCCTGTTCTACGGAATGGCTGCTTTCCACTTTCATAAACACTTCATCATCTTTTGCTTCGACATTTTTGGCATACCAGCTTTTCAGATAATCTTTCGAATGGTTAATGGCAATGCGCCAAAGCCACGTTTTTAACGACGAGCCATACTGGAATGTTGGAAGTGCCCTGTAGCATTTCACGAAAATTTCCTGTGTCAAATCCTCGGCAACCGAGTTGTTATGTACATATTGCATGACAAGCTTTAATACGTCTTCTCCGTACTGTTGCATAAGTTCGTCTATAATCGCTTCATTTGATAAGTTAGCGGTATCATTGATTAAGTAACTTTCCACCGGAATACCTCCCTCTATAAATGTTGATGTATCAATGGCTCGCGCCATTTTTGAGTGTCCTAAAATTATTTTTTGACACATACATCTATCGTTATTTTGTAATTCTTGATTTTTCTTACAATCTATCCGAACGCTTCGCTATAGGATAAACCATTAACTGGTAATGGAAATCCTGATCCAGTGCTAGTATACTGATGCACTTGTGGATCTCTGCGTTGCTTATGATGACGGACCCTCCCATGTCTCTAGGCGTCTGATTGCGCGTACATTCCTTCGTTCGGTCTATTCATAAGGCAGAGGCTGGCGATGCTCCTTAAGGGACTCGTTTGATTGGTCATCAACGGTCGGATGGTGAAAATAATGCCGGCTTCTCCGTGTCATCCTCTTGTTTTGACTTCCGATGGTGGCGCTTAGGCAGCCGTTTGAAGACTGGCGAAATCGGTTATCATTTGATGTTCGTTAAATATGGTTTTCTTTTTGCACAAGGCATGTAAAACTTTTAGTAACTTCCCACAAAGCAGAACGATGGATTGCTTCTTGCGGAGTGGGTTTTGAGTACGTGTTGTGTAATAGTCATGCAGTTGCTTAAAGGCTGGATTATGCAAGATTAACGGCATCATGACTCGGAATAAGAGGGCGCGAAGTTTGCGTCTTCCTCGTTTGGAAATCCGTTTTTGTCCTTTTTGTTGACCAGAAGAGTTTTCACGCAACGTGAGTCCCGCTAGTTTAATTAATTGGCGTGGATGCGCATATTGTGTGAGTGAACCAACTTCTGATAGTAAATCGACAATGGTTATGTCTCCGATTCCCGGTACCGATGCTAAATACTCATAATCCGTCATTTGTTTCGCGTGCTCGATTAATTGAGCCGTTAATTCCTCGAGCTGGGCTTGCATTAATTTCACTTGAGAAAGTAGTGTGGCGATTTCAAGTTTGGCCATCATTAAACCTTCTGTCAGTCCGATTGAATCCTGCGCAACTTCGACTAATTGTTTTGCCTTTGGTAGTTGGGGACTTTTCATCCCATCTACTTGGCGGTATAAGAACAGTAGCTCTTCGGGTGTTTTCCATTTGATATCCGAGGGTAGTGGTGTCATTTCGAGCACCGCATACGCCATTTTCCCGAAGCTTTTAAATACTTGTGTAAACTCAGGGAAAAAGCGATCTAGCCAACGAATCATACGATTTTGTAGGGCATTTAAATCTTCTTGAATCTTTGAACGCAATGTCGCACCATTTCGCAACTCGGCTTCGATTCCTTCGAGAGTTCGAGGATAGCTGAAGCGACCATCCCGCATAAGGCGAGCGATGACAAGTGCGTCTTTTTGATCATTCTTCGTTTGAAGGTTGTCATCCAATTCCTTGGAACGATTGACGTGCATTGGGTTGACCATCACGAATGGAATTCCGTAGCTTGTCAGAAACGCCGCCAAGTTCATCCAGTAGTGTCCTGTCGGCTCAAAACCAACAAGAATTTCCTGTTTTTCATGTGTAGCTTTTAATGTAAGCAGTCGCTCATGAAAGCCTTCAAATCCAAAGCGTGACTGCGCAATAGGAAATGATTTTTGGAGCACCCGGCCTCGATCATCAATAGCACAGGCAAAATGTTTGTGCTTGGCGATGTCGATACCGATCACGAGTGTATTTTCAGAAACTTGATTAATTTTATGGTTCGTATTAGAATTCATTATGATAGTCCTCTCGTAGATGAATGAGTCAATTTAGTCGTTGATACTCAAGCATCATACAGGAGGGCTTTTTTGTTTTCAAGTCCCCGAAAATCCTTCTAACAGGAATGCTCCTTTCAACAATTAGACGAGCCCCGATATGGGAAAGTTTGATTTCTTATCGGAAATTCTAATATATTTGAAGATCTTCTAATATAAATTTTTATCTTCTAATATAATGGCAGTTTTCTAATATACTGGCCGGATGTGCTAATATAATTTCTTATTTTCTAATATCATTGCCGGATGTTCAAATATCCGCATGAGATGTTCTAATATGTTGCACCAATCTTCTAATATAAACGGTATGCCTATTTTTTTCGCCCCTATACGGACATAAAATCCGGAGTACATATTCAAATTTCCCCAAAGTTCTAATATCCTTTTCACATGTTCGAATAAATGCCACCATTGTTCTAATAACCTGCATCATTGTTCTAATAAAATCTCCCCCGACAACTTCCGAACAAATAAAAAGCACACTCTGCATGAAAGCAAAGTGCACCTGTATATCTTATAAAAAACGTTTACGCTGTTCTGGTGACGGTAACATGCATTCCTGCTTTTTCCCGAACCATTTGTAGCGGTTTTTGGCAATCCAGCGATACACGAGATCGCGAACCGGCTTCGGTACAACGATAAATACATAAAACAACTTCCACAAACCTGATAAATTCCGTGTAATCTTAAGTGCGGCCGTCGATTCCGTATAATGCCGGTCATTTTCAATAAACACAATACTGTCCGTTGTTTCCGGCACATCATACTTTTTCAACAAAGCTGCTCCAACATCACTTTGTAGCGAGGCAAACTGAAATAATGCATTCGGGTCACGTTTAATAATAAACTGGACGCTCGCATCGCAGAAATTGCACTCTCCATCAAATAATAAGATTCGCTTCATGCTTTTCACCTCATTCTGGTGTGACGTATGTATAATAGGTTCCGAGTGACTTCACCTTACATCCGAGCGCAATCAGTTCTTCCACCGCGCCTTTCATCATCGGTTCCTCTTCATCTGCTAGTATATCAGTTATGAAGAAATAATTCCCGAGTCCGGTTTTAAGTGGACGCGATTCAATCTTGCTCAAGTTCAGTTTACGCCATGCAAATACCGAAAGTACTTGATGGAGCGCCCCTGATACATCTGTCGGCAATGTCAGCATGAATGTCGTTTTTGGCTGTGCGTGAAGCGGGACTAAGCCATGCTTTATATTTTGCTTCGATAAAACGAAGAAACGCGTATGATTAAAATGGAAATCATGAATATTTTTTTCGAGTATATGTAAATTATATTTCTCAGCGGCAGAAAGGTTCGCAACAGCGGCGATACAGCGGTCTTCCGTTTGGGAAACAAGTTCTGCTGCGGCGGCAGTTGAAGAATACGATGTTTGTCTTACTCCTCCATGATTATAATATAAATATTTATGACACTGTGCCAAAGCATGCGGATGTGAATAAATCTCTTCGATTGCCTCACTATTTTCCGCAAATTTTTTATTAACTAATAAATGCTGCTGGATTTTTGACATGACTTCGGCTGTAACAAAAAGCTCGGATTCATGGAACAAATAGTCAACTGTCAGCGGAACAGATCCTTCCAGCGCATTTTCAACTGGTACAACGGCCAGCTCGACTTTCCCCTCCGATACAGCTTCGATACATTCCGGAATGGACTTGTACGGAATATGCCAATCATTCGGAAACAGACCTTTTGTCGCTAAATATGTAAATGATGCTTCCGGACCTAGGTAAGCAATTCTTTTTTCCCAATTTTTTTCTGACATAAAAAAGCACCTCTATTATAAGTTCTAAATTTTCTGGAAATTTATCCTAAAAAGAAAGCTGTCCAATATGCCCTGAAACTTATTGGACAGCAAATTTTATTTATTTTCTGATGCCATTGCCATTACATAGGACATCTCACTTTAAGTAAGTTAAAATGCGCCTGAACTGATTACTTCAGCAGATTCGATAAATTCAAGCTGATTCAAGCTTCGAATAAGTTCATCCAGCTCATAAGACATGCTTGTCACATCTAAAGAAAGCGTCACATTGGCACGTCCTTGAATTGGGATCGTCTGGTGAATCGTCAGTACATTGCAATGGGCATCAGATACAGTTTCGAGTAATTTGGCAAGTGTACCTTTTCGGTCTTGCAATTGAATGAAAACCGTTAAAATACGCTCTTGCACAATCGAATGGAAAGGAAAAACTGCATCACGATATTTATAAAATGCGCTGCGAGATAAATCCACTTCTTTTACCGCATCCCAAATGGATGAAACAGATCCTTTTTGCAATAATTGTTTTGCTTCCAATGTTTTTTGCATCGCATCTGTCAGGACATCTTCACGCACTAAATAATATCGCTGATTTGCTACGTTTTTCATCGTCATCCCCCACTTAATTAGTCGACAAAGTCAAATTCGAATTCCATTAAACGAACAGTATCGCCGTTTTGAGCACCGCGTTTACGTAACTCTTCATCGACACCCATCGCACGTAACTGGCGAGCAAAGCGTCGAATACCGTCTTCACGGCTGAAGTCCGTCATCTTGAATAGGCGTTCGATTGTGTATCCTGAAAGTACGTATGCACCATCATCATCACGTGTAATTTCGAAGTCGCCCCCTTGGCCTTCATGCTTGTACATTACTACCGCATCTGATTCTTCTTCAAGTACATCATGTAATAAGAACTCAGGTGTTACTTCTAAAAGATCCGCAATTTCAAATAGCAATGGCTTTAAACCTTGACGGGAAACGGCTGAAATCGGGAAGATTTTTACATCTTCGCCTACTTTCTTTTTAAACT
>Ga0182739_1004189_pt1 | contig 12079 bp, 10 predicted proteins | sample eDN5th30CBELigBY_FD_128873 | JGI IMG/M metagenome (GOLD analysis project Ga0182739, IMG submission 128873) | Enriched backyard soil microbial communities from Emeryville, California, USA - eDNA 5th pass 30_C BE-Lig BY (version 2) (version 2) | ecosystem: Environmental > Terrestrial > Soil >... | reverse complement strand
GCGACGGTCCCCGAAACCGTCACTTCCCGTTAAACCCGTGTCGTGATGATCAGCCATGTATCGGATCGGTATTGTTCCGGCACATGGCTTCGCCCCGAAACCCGGCAGATCCAGATATGGCATGACTGGTCCCACCCGTCATGCCATATTTTTTTTGCGAAGAACGGTTTTGCCCAAATGCTTCCGAAAGCCACCGCCGTCGCGTGAAATCCTGCCGACCTGCGGAAGCACCGCATCCTTCCATCAAAGGGGGATGGCCACCTCTTTTAACCGGTTTCCCACGAGGCAATCACACACAGACCGGCCCGTGCGTCCAATGGTCCTTGATCTATTCATTCCGATCGAGAATCAGTTGTTCTGGTTTCATCCGCCGATTCCAAATCAGGAACATGCTGGCCTGGACGCGCCAGCTACGCTTTTCCCCTGAGGCGAGACCTGTCAAACTTGCTTTCGTGAGAGATTCCGGACGTTGCTGACTCACACGGACTCTCCGAAGCTGGATGTCCACTTCATGGAACCTGCTGTTCAGACATTCCACGAACCGGGCGGTTTGCGAAACGACAACTCTTTTCAAGGTGGCTTCATGCGGAACACCCCCATCATGCACTGTTCAGCTTCCTCTATCGAATACAAGACCGATGCTGCGAGCCGCTGGAAACCAGTGGCCCCGCCACTTTCTCCTCACGGGCCTTCACGGTTTACCAGCCTGCCTGATGCTGCACGAGGTCTCTGGAGGCGAGGATGCGGACTGCTGCTTGTGGCCTGTCTGATTCTGGGGACCGCTGGCCGGACCCGGGCGGAAGACGTTTCCACTTGGATCGAGAATCAGATGGACTCGATTGCCGGACTCTATCTCCATCTGCATCGACACCCGGAGCTCTCGCTGCATGAGAAAGAGACATCTGCACGAATTGCCAAAGAGCTTCGCGATGCCGGCTTCGAAGTGACCACTCCGTTCGGAGGCTATGGCGTCGTGGGGCTGATCAGGAATGGTGATGGCCCGAAATTGATGCTGCGCTGCGATCTGGACGGACTACCAGTCAAGGAAGAGACCGGAATGGAATATGCCTCGACGGTGACGACCAGCCTCAACGGCGTCCCGACTGGCGTCATGCACGCCTGCGGGCATGACATTCACATGACCACGGTCGTCAACACGGCCCGGTATCTTGCCTCCCATCAGGATCTGTGGCGGGGAACGCTGATGGTCATCGGTCAACCGGCGGAAGAAGGTGGTCGCGGCGCCAAGGCGATGCTGGAAGACGGCCTCTTCGAAAAATTCCCGAAGCCGGATTACGCCCTGGCCATGCACGTCACTCCTGAAATTTCCTGTGGCGTTCTCGGATACTGCCCTGGCCCCGCGATGGCGAACGTGGACAGCATTGATATCACCATGAAAGGCCGGGGCGGACATGGATCAGCCCCGCATACCACCATCGACCCGATCATGCAGGCGGCCGAACTGGTCGTCTCCCTGCAAACCATTGTGAGCCGGGAAATCGATCCTTCGAGCACTGCCGTGGTCACCGTTGGCTCGATTCATGGCGGAGCCCAGCATAACGTCATCGGAAATGAGTGCCACCTGCAACTCACCGTGAGGAGTTATACCGATGAAGTCCGCGATCAGTTGCTGGCAGCCATCCAGCGGAAAGCCAAAGCGGTTGCCCAGGGAGCACGCGCCCCGGAGCCGGACATCCAGATTCGCCAGAACACACCGGTGCTGATCAACAATGAAGAACTGACAGCCCGCGTCGCGGAAGTCTTTCGAGGGACATTCGGCGAAGCCCGCGTCGTCCGGATTCCGCCCCGGATGGGAGGTGAGGACTTCAGCCGCTACGGACGCGCGGGAGTTCCCATCTTCATGTTCCGACTGGGTGTGGTCAGTCAGCATCGCATGGACCGCTATGCGGCAGCCGGCCAGCAGCCTCCCTCCCTGCACTCCTCGCAGTTCCGCCCCGATTTCGAAGAAGCCCTGCCGGTCGGCATTGAGGCCATGACAATTGCTGCGCTGGATCTCCTCAAGCCGCAGAAGTAACCACTTCACACCTTGGCAACCGAAACCCCGGACCTTCCGGTTCAATCCTGCCGCGATTCGTGTTCTGCCAGGGCTTGTTTTTTGGGGGGGGGGGGGAGAGGGCCACCGCGAATCGTCCATTCCTGTCGGATTTGGCGATAAGGTTCCCCCCGAGATTTTAATGGCTCAATTTTGTGGGGGCGTGCGGCCCGTCAGGCGCTCCCGCAAAAGCGAAGCCCGGACAGCATTTCGCTGGGAAGACTCCAGGGCTTCTCCCCGGATCTTCTGCAGATGTGCCGGCTGCGTCTGAATGCACAGTTCATTGACCGTTGAAATCTCGATGTCGTCAACCAGCCCCAGATTGATTCCCATCCGGACGCTGGAGAGCAATTCCATCGTTTCTTCAGAGGAAATCTGGCGGGCACTTCCCAGCACGCCCATGGCCCGCGAGACCTGATCGTGCAATCGCTGCCGGTCTCCCTTGACCAGTGCCTGCCGGGCCTCGCGTTCGTATTTCAGCACATTCGGGATGACTTTCTTCAGATTCTGAATGATCTGGTCTTCAGATTTTCCCAGCGTCACCTGATTGGAGATCTGATAGAAATCCCCCATGGCCTGACTTCCCTCTCCATAGAGTCCCCTGACGGCCAGACTCATTTTGTGCATCGACTGAAAGACCTTTTGAATCTCTTTGGTCAGCACCAGGGCAGGCAGATGGAGCATCACGCTGACCCGCATGCCCGTGCCGGCATTGGTGGGACATGAGGTGAGATAGCCGAAGTCGTCACTGAACGCGAAGGCCACCCGCTGTTCCAGTTCATCATCGATCCGGTTGATTTCCTCCCAGCAGCTTTCCAGTGCATAGCCGCTGCGCAGAACCTGCATCCGCAGATGATCTTCTTCGTTGATCATCAGGCTGACCGTTTCCTGACGGCCAATACAGGCGCCGCGCGGCCCCTGGGATTCCGCATGCTCACGACTGATGAGTTGCCGTTCCACCAGGAACTGACGATCCACTTTTTCCAGATCGTTCACCGGGACATAGCTGAGCGGCGGCGCACAGGACAGGTGGCTGATGTGGTCCCGCAGGATGCCATCGATCTCTTTTCGGACCGATTCTTCCGCACGCGGAGGAAAGGGGAACATCGCCAGATTACGAGCCAGACGAATCCGGCTCGACACGACAATATCCGACTCCGGGCCGGTTCCCCGCAGCCATTCACCGCTCGTTCCGATGAGTTCGTCCAGATCCACTGAAGTTGTCTCCCTGCACTGGAGCAGATTGCCCGAGAGCCGTTTGCTCGATATTCCACCACGCGCGGGTTGAATTCCATCAGGGTTCACAACCGGTCACGTGAATTCTCTGTTGCAGAAACACGCACAAAACCTCTCAGTCTAATGAGAATTCTCTTTCCGCGAGCGGATACGGGCGGGTTTTGCTGGTGCTTCTTATTTATTTTCGTCAACGAGGCATCGGCTGGCAACGGCGGATCGCCAGAGATTCTCCTTCACAGGAATGAAACGGGGAGACCACTCAGGCGATCACGTCTCCCCGCTGCCGTATGCCGTGACTTTGACGCCTCCAGGGCTTCAACGTCGGCCGGGGACTATTTCTTCAGCCCCCGCACGACTTCCGCCACTTCGTGACTGTCCTGGTCCGGCTTCACATTTTCATTCTTGTAAAGAATCTTGCCGTCACGATCGATGACGAAGGTCCAGCGTTTGGCGGTGGCCAGTCGGGTCAGCGTGACATCCTTGCCGTTCACCTTGACCGTGACCGACTTTTCTCCCAGCGTCACCGGGACTCCGAATGCCCGGGCAACCTCGCCTTTGACGTCCGCCAGCAAGGGATAATTCAACTGATGAGCGTCTTTGAACACCTTGTGGTTTTCGACGGTATCGCCGCTCACTCCGATCACTTCGACACCCAGATCCGTCAGCGATGACAGATCATCGCGAAACTTGCAGGCTTGTTTCGTGCAGCCGCCCGTTAAATCGGCCGGATAGAAATAAACAACCAGCACCTGCTTGCCCACATGGTCTTCCGACTTCCATTGCGACCCGTCATCCGCCTGTGCAAAAAATTTCGGGGCAGCATCACCCACCTTCAGCGGTTCCATCGCAAAACTCCTTGAAGACACCAGCAGAGCAACCACGCAAACAGCCACCACACAAGACAATCGCGTCATCACATTCCCCTATTGAAAGCATTTTCAAAATTGGACGTCAGCATTCCCCTGGCCCAGCCGGTCTGTTCCGACTGCAACAAACAAAGAGGGCTCACTTTTTCCCGAATTCTTCACACACGGAGAGAATTTTGACCGTTTGCTGCACAGATGACCCATTGGGCGCCCAGGCACTGAAATGCCCTGCTCGCCGCGCACCATCAAGCCATCCGCCCCGAAAAAGTCAGGACCGGCGATTTTGCCGCAAGAACGGAATTCATTCCGCACAACTCTCGCTGGAGCGTTATGATATCAGAGAACAACTGCGGCGCCTTGTTGCTCCGTGAACGCTGATGGACATCCTTGTTTTGAAGGAGAGATCATTGTGACTGCTGACGAACTGGTTCCAGTCTATCGGACAACGGATGTCGGGCGGGCGGAAATTATCCGCAGCGCTCTGGAAAGCCAGGGAATTCCCTGTGCCATTGAAAACGAACGTCAGGCCGCTTTCAGTGGAGTGCTGGAATGCCGGCTGCATGTACAAGCGGCGGATGAAGTCCGTGCCCGGGAATTTATCGCGGCCCACGAACAGACTGCGACGGAAGGCTGATCCGCACCAGCAAATTCCAGAAACAGCATCCTGCCGAACACGTACCACACAAGGGGTTCCGGCTGTGCCCATGCCGTTCCAGTGTCCGGGCGACCAGACCAGCCGCTCCGGCAAATGAACTCCGTTAAGATCAAAACACCGGGAGCGCCGGATTCACTCCGACGCTCCCGGTAAGATTGCCTCGTCGAAAAGCCACGAGCCGTCAACTGACGCGAAGTTGCACGCCGATGCAGAAAACTATTCGGCCTGCATCTTCCGACAGATGGCCTCGGCCATTTGCAACGTGCCGACAGCGGTCGGATCGTTGCGGTTTTCTTTCATGTCGTAAGTGACATCTTTCCCTTCGGCAATCACTGCCGCCACGGCTCGTTCGAGTTTATCAGCAGCGGCCTGCTCGCCCAGATGTTCCAGCATCATTTTGCCGGAGAGAATCAGAGCGGTTGGATTGACCTTATTCTGCCCCTTGTACTTGGGGGCGCTGCCGTGCGTGGCTTCGAAGATGGCTCCTTCGGTTCCGATGTTGGCCCCCGGGGCAACTCCCAGACCGCCCACCAGACCGGCACACAGGTCGCTGAGAATGTCGCCGTACAGATTCGAGGTGAGAATCACATCATAGAGTTCCGGCTTCTGCACAAGCTGCATGCACATGTTGTCAATGAGACGCTCGGTATATTCGACTTTTCCGCCGAGGTCCGGAACCTTTCCGACCAGTTCCGGATCGGGAGCCACCCCTTCCGCGAGATTCGGCCATTCAAACTTGGCGCCATAGGCCAGGGCCACCGCCCGGGTCTCGTCATACCAGAGCCCGTCGGTGAACTTCATGATATTCGCTTTGCACACCGAACTCACCGATTTGCGATTGTGCTTGTGGGCATACTGGAACGCATAATCCGCAATACGGCGTGTGCCTTCGTAGGAAATCGGCTTGATGCTGATCCCGGTCTTGTCGACACGAGTGTTGATCTTCTTGCCAGTGGCAAATTCATTGATCGTTTTGATCAACTGGGAGGTCTTTTCCGCTCCCGCCTGGAACTCCACTCCAGCATACAGGTCTTCCGTGTTTTCACGGATCAGCACCAGGTCGACAGGAATCTGTTCGTAGAAGGTGCGGACACCTTTGTACTGCTTGCAGGGCCGTACACAGGCAAACAGGTTCAATTCCTGGCGCAGATAGACGTTCACACTCCGAAATCCTTTACCGATCGGAGTCGTGATGGGGGCCTTCAGAGCGAGGCCGTTTTTGCGGATCGATGCAAGAACGCGGTCGGGAACCTTCCCCTCTTTTTCGATGACTTCAATCCCGCATTCCTGCACATCCCAGTCGATCTTCACACCGGTGGCATCGAGACAACGACGGGTCGCCTCCGTAATTTCAGGACCGACTCCATCACCAGGAATAAGCGTAACATGATACATAGCATCGACTTTCTATTTATGGCCGAATTCCGGAGTCGCAGCGGAAAGGTTGACTCGCGTTGCGTCAAACCTGAGTGGGTCGATCAAGATCTCGACGGGACAAGCATCACCGTGACCTTGTGCCCCAACTGTCAGGACAAAGTGCAAAGAGCGCATTCACCCTGTCCGATCCGCGCTCCGCTCTGCGGAAAATTACGGCTTTCCATCAGAAACCGCGACGTGCCAGATCCAGACAAGAGTGATCCGCTCTCGACTCACTCGTTATTGATTCGCTGAAAACCGTATCAGGAAGGTTTCCACCTTTCAAGTTGTGACATTTTTCCGAATCACGGGAACACGCTGAACTCCTGCCCCCGTTTTCGGCAAAAATCGGCGCGATGCACGCCCATCATCGTGCCGACTTCCAGCAAATCACGCTCCGCTGAAAATCATCCCGCGCCGGACTCTCACGCCAGCAAACCAGCACTGCTCCGCAGCTTGGGGTCCGGGTCGGTTTCTGGAAAATTCCGCTCCGTTGTCGCTCGCTTCCTGTTTTTCGAACCAACTCGTGAGCTGCGATGGACGACTCGTGCCCTGTCAGGGTTTGGATTTGGATTGCGCCATCACAAAACATCTTCCATTGTCGGACGTTACGTTGAGGCGAACTCGGATTTCAGAGCGGACGAGGCACTCGTTATTCACAGACAAGATCAAACTGATGTCACATTCCTACCATTTGACGACACGCACCTCGCCACGGCTGCAAGTGAGAAACAGACATAAATAATTCATAAAAAACAACTTACGCACAACTGTCAACTCTTATTTCTCATCGGCATTCACAATGCGTCTTGAAGTTTTTGGAGAGAAACATTTTGAGGACAAAAGTCATGAGTGCTGGGATCACGGGATCAGGTGTCGTGTGCTGGGGCAGGCGGATTGCCCGTCACGTGGCTGTCCCGCCACGACACCTTTTTTCACTCCCGATCAAAATTCCAGCCCCGAACGGCGTCCGCTGACACCTTTCCCCCCCGTTTCATTGACTGTTCTGGAACCAACGACCGCCTGCTGTGTCTTGCCATCGTGAAAACAGGAATCACGAACATTTCACAAAGAGGGCGTTCCAGACTTCCACTGGCATGCGAATAATAGTGAGCACCTCATGCACGAGGAGTTTTCAGCCATGATGAACTGCCATGCACCGCTGCCGCTGCAATCCACTCGCGCCATACCGAGCTATCGCGAGCCGGAACAGGTCCATTGTCCACACAGACTGCTGATGGCCAGCACCCGCCGCGCCCATCAGGAAGTTCTCGAAGCTCGACGAGCCCGACGGACGCCGTCCGCTCCCAGCGAATTGCTGGACGAACAATTTCAGTCGCTGGATCAACTGATCTCCGATTACGTTCGTTCCGTCCCCCCCGCCTCTCATGCGGAAACAGACACAGATCAGTTCGTGGCGTGGCTGCAGGACCGGGAACAAGTCAGCCCGGAACAGCGGGATCTGCTGCTGTACCTGTACTCACGTCGTGCGGTGGAAACGGCAGCCTTGCACAAGCGCATCGCCTCCATCCGTTTCAAGGAGTTGCTGGGACATGCTCCGGGACGGCTGGCAGCCTTGTCTGCCGACTCCGCTGCCGCTCTCCGCCTGAACCCCGTGCATATCTGGGCCACCCTGCAAACCCGAGCCCTGCTGCGGAGGCGCAGCGAAGTTCCCGCGTGTGTCCTGTTTTATCAGGTGGGAGGCAAGGTCCGCACCGCCATCCTGAAAGATGACGTCCTGCCCCTCGTGCGGGCACTGGAGCAAAGAGATCTCCGCGTGCGAGACCTCTTTGACACCCTCAACGCTGAGGAAACCGCACAACTGACAGCCGTCATCCGTCATCTGGTCGAACTGCAGATCGTGGCCATCGTCTCTCCCTGGGAAGCCAGCCGACGATAGCGCATGAAAAATCGTCCCCATCCCTGAAACATGGGTAGGTGAAGAGGGGTGTCCGGTTGGCCACATTCCCTCACCTGCCCTCACAGGCCCAGCGAAGACCACTTCCCGTGGGGCAGCGTCTTTGCTTTTTCAAGCGGGCTGAATGTCCGGAAGGGTGACGCGCGCGGAGCCGCGTGCAGTGAACGCTTTCTCTGACCTGTGGCTCCTCGCCCTGTCCGCACAAATCCAACGGGTGGAAACGCTGTGGAAAGCCTGAGGCTCCTCTTGACCCTGCTGTACTAGATAATATAGTACAGTCGACCATCGGAACGACTCATGGAATTTCAGGTTTCCACCACCAGCCAAGTCCCCATCTACCGCCAACTGGCGGGGCAGATCCGTCGTGGAGTCGCACTCGGAAAGCTGGTGGTGGGAGAACAACTTCCGTCCGTGCGTGAGTTTTCGCGTCAACTGGTGGTCAATCCGAACACGATCGCCCGGGCTTATCTCGAACTTGAACGTGACGGCGTCGTGCATACCCGTCAGGGGATCGGCGTCTTCATCGCCCAGCCTCAAAGCGACGTCCAGAAAACTGCCCGTAAAAAGCTGCTGCTGGACAAGCTGGATGAACTCTTGACCGATGCGGTCTATCTCGAATTCACACAGCAGGAAGTGACAGAACTGGTCAGGAAGCGTTCTCAACTCTTTTCCTGGCCCCGTGCCGGCGGTGAATCTTAAGCCACTTTGATGTTCCTTTGGCCCTGTTTTTTCCCTGATCAGACTTGGAACAACTCAGCGAGAACTCCGTGATGGATGCAATCGTTACCGATGGTCTGACCAAGATCTACAACGGGCGGCCCGTGGTGCATGGCCTGACGCTCCGCATTCCCGCAGGCTGCGTCTACGGCTTTCTCGGCCGCAACGGAGCGGGCAAGTCAACCACGACGCGCATGCTGACCGGCATGACATTTCCGGATGCGGGAACCGTCACGGTCCTGGGGAACGACAGCACTCAACTCTCTGCGGAGACACGTGCCCGGATCGCCTACATCGCGGAAGGGCATCCGATTTATAAATGGATGACCGTCGATCACTTCTTGAAGTTCAGCCGGTCCTTCGCCCACCGCTGGAACCATCAACTCGTCGAACAGATTCTGGATTATTTTCAGCTTTCCCGCAGCCGGAAACTGGGAAAACTTTCCAAGGGACAGCAGGCGCAAGTTTCTCTGGCCGCTGCCATCGCCCCCGACCCGGATCTGTTGATTCTCGACGATCCGACGCTCGGGCTGGACACCGTCGTGCGACGCGATTTTCTGGAATCGCTGATTCAGATCATTCAGCGACAGGGGAGAACGATCCTGTTCAGCTCGCATATTCTGGGGGACGTGGAACGGGTTGCCGACCGGATTGGAATCATGGTCGACGGCATCTTGCGAGTCGATGCCCCAACGGATGATTTCAAATCTTCCATCCGCAGGATCGTTCTGGAGTTTACAGGAGAGCCGCCGCCGTTTCCGGACTGTCCGGGAGTGATCGCCACTCGTGTCATCGGCCGCAAGCGGGAAGTGATCGTGGCGGGCCTGACCGAGAAACACAAAGAAGCGATGGAATCACTTTCGCCACTCGCTTCCGAGGTTCTGGAGTTGAACCTGGAAGATGCGTTCATCGCCTATACCCGTGGAGCGCGACCCGCCATGCCGCTGTTCCACCTGCAGGCGGATTTATCACCATAGAACCGCGATCACAGCAACTGTCATCCAGGGGAGGAACCACGAAAAAACGGCGGAAAAGAGAGACCATTTTCGTATCGAACATCACGGGGCGATTCCGGATCGAGACAGACTGTTTCAGAACACTTCTGATGAAATGAGAAAGGAATTCTGATGAGACGGGCGATGTTGCGGAAGGAATTCCAGGAGCTGACGGTCTGGGGAGGAGTCCTCCTCGCGATGCTGGCACTGGCGGCGATTCACCTGACCGGGATCAATCCCTTGACGTTTCAAAGACGGCCCTACAACCTCCCCATCCCTTTCGTGAACTCAGAAGGAATCACTGGTCTGGGACTTTATGGCTCGATTGCCGCGATTGCGCTGGCGATGCGGCAGACGGTGGGTGAATCAGTACAGGGAACCTGGATCTTTCTGCTGCATCGAGCGGTTTCTCGTAAGTGGATCGTGCTCCACAAAATCATCGCTGGCCTCTCTGTTTTTTATCTCATCACGGGACTTCCCTTTGCCGGTTACACTCTCTGGGCCGCCACGCCCGGCACACACGCCAGCCCGTTTCGCTGGGAATTTGTTCTACCGACATTTGTACTCTGGCTCAGTCTGTCCGTGATGTATCTGGGCGCATTTCTCTGCGGAGTGAGGGCGGCCAACTGGGTCGGAAGTCGACTCCTGCCGCTCGTGGGAACGATGGGGCTCTTTCTCGGACTGTTCGCTGGAGTGAGCACTTACGACGTGCGTGTTGAAATCGGTGTAATCCTTGCCACCCTGTTGCTGGATGTTCTCCTGCTGAAAGCAATCATGGCAGCGGCCGAAACCCGGGAGTTTTCCACATGAATTCGCTCGCTCCTGCTTCACCGGTTCCCTTTGCCGTCCGGACCCGCAAGTTGACGTGGGGAATGTTTCTCATTGGGTTTCTCGTCTCAGCAGGTTTGCTGCTCACCTGGTTGCTGTTGGTGATTTGGATTCTGCAACTCATTCCCGCAGAACGCCGGGCCGACGGAGTCCGCTATGAAAACCTGACTTATACCACTCAGGGAGAGCCGGTCATTTTACAGACGCTGGAATCGAGCGTCAGCCGGATATTGGATCTCCGCCGACGGGTGCTGGACATGCTTCCCGAGGACGCCAATCGCAGAAGCACCTCCCTGCCTCCGCCGGACACCGGACGAACAGGTTCTGTGATTCCCGGGTTCAAGGTCACCTCGCTCGGAGAAAGTCAAACCCAGTCTGCCTCCTGGTATGCCGTGGAGGACTGTGATCGGGTTGGCTTCGGCTATTTCACAGCCATCCACCCGCTCACAAAAAGAACCACCGGTTACATCGGCACCAATGGCTGGCAGGAAGATCGTCCCGCGGCTCGGGATCAGTTTGATCTGCGGAACGGCGGGATCTTTGGTGGAAACTATGGACGTTACGGTTCTCAAAATGCCTACGAGGCCAGTGGAACGCCATTCACAACTCTGATTCTGGTCTCGCGCGGACAGGCGCTGCAGGTCGATCTGGAACACCGCCAGATCCGGGCAATGAACGGTCCTTCCGGCGTTCACGCTGCTGCTGAAGTCTATGCCATCATCAAAAGAACAAGTGGAGTGCAGACATGGACGGACAGCAAAGCCACCGGGCAAATCGCACTCCGCACAGAAGACCAGATTATTCTACTGGACCCGGCAAACGGCAAACAACAGTCCTGGCCATTGACCGACCCGCGCGTCCGCGATGCGAATTCCTTTTTGTTTCTGGAAAATGGAGAGCTTCTGGCGTCCCAGATGAATGCGGAATTCGATGAACGCACGGGTTTGAAAAGGTCGCTTTTATACAATCTGTTCTGGCTGAATTCCGCTGGCGACATTTTGAAATCCGATTCCGTGGAATTCCCAGCCTCCTCACGCAGAGAGTGGGTGGTGATTCAGACCGCCATCAGCCTGAGCGGAACTCCTCTTGTGATCGGGCTCATGAATGGCCTGCTTGTCCCGTTACAGCTCGCTGAATCCGCAAAATATCATTACCTGACAGCCGTCCAGCAACTGCTCCCCGTCATCTGGCCGACGCTGTTGCTGGCGGTCGGCTTTGCTGTTCTGGCGACCTTTCTGGCCAGGAAGCATGCCCAGGCCCACAGCATGAGGCTGCATCCCGCATGGTATCTGATGCTGGCACTCTTAGTTCGACTTTCGCATTTTTACGTTGCGAGCTGGAAGAGGTTTGTCAGGTGCTGGATGAGTTTTTGAACATTCGGCGGTAAGGGCGGGG
>Ga0182739_1004187_pt1 | contig 12084 bp, 7 predicted proteins | sample eDN5th30CBELigBY_FD_128873 | JGI IMG/M metagenome (GOLD analysis project Ga0182739, IMG submission 128873) | Enriched backyard soil microbial communities from Emeryville, California, USA - eDNA 5th pass 30_C BE-Lig BY (version 2) (version 2) | ecosystem: Environmental > Terrestrial > Soil >... | reverse complement strand
TGCGAGAATTTTCGCAGGCCAACAGAACCCTGACTGTTTGCAGATCGGAGTGTGGAAAAACGGGATGCAACATAAATGAACACCAAGACCCCCGATAACAAGTCGGGGGTCTTGGTGTTTTTCGCGGGAAGTCTTGTCTCCGATCGAGTTTTCAACCGCTGCCACCTCCTGCATCCCGACCTCATTCCCCTGGTGATTGGTTGCAGTTCTTTCTCGCAGGGCGCCAAGAAGCCAGCTTCCAGCCCGGAACATCCAGCCGGAAAGCGAGGGGGGTGAGTCGAACGGGACGCTGCTGCCAGAGTCGACAGGAGTTAAGAAGCGTCCGGCAACCTCGACGCGACCGGCTCGTTCGGGCCGCCGCCAAAGCGATTCGCGTTGTCCGGAAACTCTCGCACAGCATCAAGAATTCCGGCCGCTTGGAGGGCAAAAGGAGATGTTCCGGCGGGCGGATGGGAGAGCTGGCCCCGAGCACTCTCTCAACCGCTGCCTGGCCCGAGCCGGAATTATCCGAAAAATCCCCCGAACGTCCCATCAACCCACCGTTCTGTGAAAATGTTCGCCCGGAAATCAAAATTTTGCCGCAGGGCAGGAAAGTTTCGGATTCATCCTTCAAACCGTTCGGCAACTGTTGAATTGACGCTGGAATGTCATTACAGTCCGGGCTTAAACCACAACGTGGAAAAAGAGTTGAAGAGCTGGCCACAAAACTGGTCGGATGCTCCGGGAGCTTTGAGGAATGTCTGTTACTAAAGAACGTAAGACGAAGCTGATTAGTGATTTTCAGCGATCATCCGCGGACACGGGGTCGCCCGATGTGCAGATTGCTGTTCTCACGGAACGTATTAATGCGTTGACGGAACACCTGCGGGGTCATGTGAAGGACCATGCTGGTCGTCGTGGTCTGCTGATGCTGGTGAGTCGCCGCCGGAGTCTGCTGGATTATGTGAAAAGCGAAGACGCTCCTCGCTATGTCGAATTGATTACCCGACTTGGAATTCGTAAGTAATTTTCTTGACGCGATTGGTCTGTAGTCATTCTGGTTGAGCCCGCCGGCAGGGCTGGGTGTGTTGTCAGGTCGAGGGTGTCTGGCCGTTTGCAGCGCCGGGTTTGGCGGCGTTCATCCTGTGAGCGGTAACCTTTCGGGAAGTTACTTCCGAGGTGCTCGGTCGTTGGAGAGGTTTGGTGTTGGCAGGCTCGTTCAGCCTGCAGCAATATCAGTCTGCGGCAATACCCGTCAGATTGCCAGGGCAAGATTGCGAAATGGCAGGTCTTTCTGGGGTCTCCTTTCGGGAAGGCCCGATCGATATTCTCGGTCGAATTGTTGTCGATGTCGTTGTCACCCCCAAGGGGGATATTCGTCCGCGCGGTTCAGGTCCATCTATGAGCGGGCCATGAGCAGATCGCTGGGTCGATGTTGTCGTTGTTATCGTCAGTCGTTGTTGCAGGTAGGAAATTTCAGTGAAAATTCAAGTTTCTCGTGAATTCGCCGGTCGTACTCTTTCTATTTCCACCGGTGAACTGGCCAAGCAGGCCAGTGGTGCCGTCCTTTTGCAATATGGTGAAACATCCATTTTTGTGGCGGCTCAGTCCGGCCCCTCCCGTCCAGGAACAGACTTCTTCCCCTTGACCTGCGACTATCGAGAGCGGTTTGCTGCGGCTGGAAAGTTTCCGGGAGGATTCCTGAAACGTGAAGGACGTCCGACCCAACGTGAAGTGCTGACATCCCGCCTCACTGACCGCCCAATTCGCCCGCTGTTTCCGGAAGGCTACAACGACGAAGTCCAGGTCATGGCGAATGTCATGTCCTTCGATGGAGACAATGACCCGGACGTGCTGTCGATTACTGCTTCCAGCGCTGCATTATGTGTTGCTCCGCTGCCGTTTCAAGGGCCGATCGGCGCCGTTCGCGTCGGCCTGATCGACGGGGAATTCCTCTTGATGCCGACCGTTGCCCAGGTCAAGGAAAGCGATCTGGATCTGGTTGTCGCCGGCAGCCATGAGTCGATCCTCATGATCGAAGGCTTCGGCAAGCAGATCCCCGAAGATCAGATGGCTGATGCACTGATGTTCGGGCATCGGGCCATTGTGCTGCTGTGCGACATGCAGACAGAGTTGATGAAGAAAATTGGTAAGACGACGGTCGAATTCGTCCCGCCGCCGGAAAACCCGTTCATCAGAATTATCCGGGAAGAATCGGCCGACAAGATCCGGGCCGCCCGCCAGAATCCAAAGAAGGCGGAACGATCGGCAGCCACAGCGGCGGTGCGTGACACCCTGCTGGAAAAATATTTTCCCAACAAGGCCGAAGCAACCGAAGACGGTCGAACCCGGGCTCAACTCAAGGAAGCCTTCCACACAGTGGAAAACCGCATCTGCCGCGAACTGACACTCGCCGGCAAACGTCTGGACGGACGCGGCCCCACGGACTTGCGGAAGATCGACTGTCAGGTGGACGTGATTCCCCGTGTGCATGGCTCTTCACTCTTCACTCGCGGAGAAACACAGTCGCTGGCGACGGTGGCTCTGGGCAGTGTGCGAGACGCACAGCGGGTGGACAGTCTGATCGAAGAATCCAGCGAACAGTTCTATCTGCACTATAACTTTCCTTCGTTCTCCGTGGGAGAAGTCCGGCCCATTCGCGGGCCGGGCCGTCGCGAAATCGGACACGGAGCACTGGCCCAGCGGTCCGTCGAACCGGTCATGCCGGCGACAGAAGATTTCCCGTACACCGTCCGCGTCATCTCCGACATTCTGGAGTCAAACGGCAGTAGCTCAATGGCCTCCGTTTGCAGCGCGACTCTGGCCCTGATGGCGGCCGGGGTTCCCATTACGCAACCCGTGGCGGGAATCTCTATCGGCCTGATCAAGGAAGGGAAGCAGTATGTCACCCTGACGGACATCATGGGGGACGAAGATCATTTCGGTGATATGGACTTCAAAGTCGCCGGATCTCAGAAGGGAATCACCGGGATTCAATTAGACCTGAAAATCGACGGAATCAACGAAGAAATCATTCGCCGGACGCTGGATCAGGCCCGAAATGCCCGACGCGAACTGCTGCGATTGATGCTGACGACGATCCGTCGTCCCCGTCCGGAACTTCCGGCCAGTGCCCCGCGCATTGTCAGCACGAAAGTTCATCCGGAGAAAATCGGCCTGGTCATCGGCCCCAGCGGCAAGATGATCCGCGCGATTCAGGAAGAATCGGGAACGCAGATCGACATTTCGGACGATGGCAGCGTCACCATTGCCGGCCCCAACAAGGAAGCCTGCTCACTGGCTCTGGCCCGGATCGAAGCACTGACCGAAGAAATCAAGGTCGGCCGCGTTTATACCGGCAAGGTGAATTCGATCAAGGATTTTGGAGCCTTCGTAGAGATTGCTCCCGGGAAAGACGGCCTGCTGCATATCAGCGAACTGTCTGACGGTTACGTAAAATCCGTTTCCGAAGTGGTCAAGGTGGGCGATATCATCGAAGTCAAGGTGATCGCGGTGGATGACCAGAACCGGGTCAAATTGTCCCGGAAAGCTCTGCTGGCTGAAAAGCCTGTCGACGCCATCGAAGACAATGACGACGATGATGTTGATGACGACGATGATCTCGATGGCGAAGAAGAATAGTCCAATTCGCTCAGACAGAAGAGACACCGGGACTCCGCTCCCGGTGTTTCCGTTTTGGCACCGTGAAACTGGTCCCTGGGGGACGATCTGGCGCATCTCGCGGGGAGTGACTGCTGGATGATTTCCGGTGACCTCCGGATCGTCGACGGTTTGGCACTTGGAACGCAGCCCATGGAGACTTCACAGGAGCTTCAGGAAGACCGGGACCGGCTGGCGCGGCAATGCTCGGAAATTGCCGCACTGGCGGGGGGACTGGCGCATGAAATCCGGAACCCGCTGTCCACAATCAGCCTGAATCTCGATCTGCTCTTCGAAGACCTGTCTGCCTCGCAAGATCCCGCTCTGCAGCGGATGAAGCGCAAACTCGCCACGATCCAGAAAGAATGTGAGCATCTGGATGAAATCCTCGAGGCATTTTTGCAATTCACCCGGGCGGAAGAACTGGACCGCCAGCCCTGTCATCTCACAGCCCTGATTCGCAGCTTTCTCGAATTCTATCAACCGGAAGCACAACAGTGCGGGATCGAGATTCGTCCGCACCTGGCAGCCGATCTGCCGTTGTTACCCCTGGATGCCCGGATGATCCGGCAGGTCTTTCAGAATCTTGTCCGCAATGCACAGCAGGCAATGCCTGCTGGCGGAATGATCGAAATTCAATGCTATCGACGGGATGATGAAGTCATCGTCGAATTCATTGATACCGGTTGCGGCATCCCGGCCGGGGCGGTCGACAAGATGTTTCGTCTCTTCTATTCGACTAAGCAGAGCGGAAACGGCCTGGGCCTGCCGACAGTCCGCAGGATTGTGGAAGCGCACGGAGGCACGATCCGCTGTGAAAGCGAACCGGGACGGGGAACCCGCATGACGCTGACCTTTCCGATTCCCGTTCAGCCGTCATAATGCTCCGGTCAGTGCTCCTTTCAGGGTCCGGATCGGGAAGGTCAGGCCGTGACCGTACTTCACGGTTCGGCCAACCCGGGGTGACGAAGCAGGCGATGCGCTGCTGGGATTTCCCGTCTGAAATTTGACCGGTTGAAGAAGATGCGATGAGCAGATCAACGAGCCCATGGTGGCAACGCGAGGATCTGTCATGATAGAGTCTTCAGACCGTTCTGCATCGCAACCTGATCTGGAATGACGCAAGATTGTGGTCAAGATGTCATGCAGACAAAGAGGACGAAGCTTTGACTCTCGCCGGAGAGTCCTTTAAGGTGATTGTTCACCAATGCTGCTTTCTCCGGACTTCTGATGAATGACGTTCTCATTCAGTCCTGGAATGAGGGCAACATCGTCTGCACGGTCTCTGAATACTGACGGGTGCTGCAAATCATGTCGCGAATTCGGTTCATCGGTCTGGCATTGTTTCTGGCAGGTCTTGTGGGATGTGGGGGAAAGGAAGAAGCACCAGCTCCCCCGCCTCCACCCCCTCCCGCGGCTCCGGCTCCAGCCCCCGAACCGGCTCCCGCGCCTGCCCCCGAAGAAGCAGCCACTCCGACAACTCCCATGCCCGAAGCGGCTGATCGTGCCATGCCTGCGGACAAGAGTCTGGCTGGAGATCCAGCATCCGCCTCTGCCAGCAACGGCGGAGAGAAAGAACATGCCGCCCCAGGTTCACCACCGCGTGAAGCCGATCCCGAACTGGTCAAGCAGGTTCGTCAGGCTGCCGCCGAGGCCGGGCCAGCCGATGTGGCTGCATCGCTGAAGAAAATCGCACAGGCATTCATGGACTATGCGGAGTCGCATGACCAGCGATTCCCATCCATCGACGGCACTCCCGCGCCTGCAAATCCTTCCCGACAGGTCGGCGGCACTCCACCGGATTCTTCCAATGGATCGGAACCCAAAGGAGGGTTGAGCTGGCGAGTGGCCATTCTGCCTCAGTTAGGACTCGCGGGGCTTTATCAGGAGTTTCATCTGGATGAAGCCTGGGACAGTCCGCACAACAAGCAACTGCTCACGAAGATGCCGCCAGTTTTCGGCAACGATCCTGACGGGAAGTCCCGATTGCACCTGATCACGGGACCAGGAACACCGTTTCAGGCTGGACCGGGCCCCTTGCTGAACGATTTTATCGACGGGCTGTCCAATACACTGACCGTCGTCCAGGCTGGCGAGGATCGAGCGGAAGAGTGGACCAGGCCAGGCGGTCTGGCTTTCGATGTGAACCACCCTGAACAATGCCTGGGGGAAGTCGATGAGAGTTTTCTGGCACTCACCGCAGATGGGGCGTTGCATCGGATTCCCATCGAGACCGATCTTCTGGCCAATCTGATCCGGCATCAGGACAAGCAGATCATTCCGTCTCAGTTTTCGAAAGAGACGCTGAAAATTTCAAAGAGCTCAGGCGTTTTTCGCTCTCAGGATCTACCGCCGCTGTCTCCAGCTTCACAGGCTTTCGATCCGCAATTCGTTCCGGATGACGCGACATCAATCATTGTGATTTCTCCTCGTCGAATTCTGGAGAGCAAGGTCTCGCAGGCGATTCTCGGACAGTTTGCCCTTCCGGACGAAGCCCCGGATCAGACTCTGGATCGGCTCGTGATGCGGAGTAACGGCTCGGGCATACCGGTTCTGGCGATCGAGGAAATCCGGATCATCCCGGACGCCAATCTGAACCCCGCCGCCCTGGCTGGGCCTGCCGGTGCCGCTGTACAAGGGCAACTTCCTCCCGGAGTGGCTGCAATTTACCTTCGGAGCTCCATTCCTCTGCCACTGGAACCTTTGATTCAGGAAGCCGCCCAGACTGCGGAAAAGGTCGAAGTGGAAGTTCTCGACGGCATTCCGCATGTCTGGCTGCGGGGACTGCGCTATGCCCTGGCATTTCCCAGCGACCACGAAGCCATTCTGGCTGCGAATGAAACCATCCGAAAGATGACAGCTCCTCCCCCGTCTAATGCGGACTCTCAGAAGCTGGTCGAGTCGGTCAGGTCGCTCGAAAATCCCATGATTATTTTCGCTGCGAGTGCTCCGGGCGAAGGCAAGCTGGGATTCATGCAGCAATTCATGGCCAACGCGGGGCCTGTTGGTCTGCTGGCTCCTCAACTGGCGGACAGCAATGCCATTCGGCTGTCGCTGGATCTGGACGCTTCCAGCCTGCTGAAACTAAGCCTTGGATTTCCTCAGGAAGAGACAGCGAAGACTTTTCTGGAAGTGGCCCGCAATTTCCTGGCCCAGGGGATCGCGCAGGGTAAGCAGTTTCAGGCCACGTTGAAGGAAAACGATCCTGCCCAGAAAGCACAATCGGAACTGCTGGGGGACGTTCTCGCAGGATCTGAAGTGAATCACGACGGAACGCTGGTCTCGCTGGTCATCAGGCAACCTCGCAATCTGGAGAAGGTCGTTACCGCATTCCAGAAACAGGTCGCAGCAATCCAGACGAAGATGACGCCGGTGGAGTCGCTCCCTCCGCTTGAGAGGGTGGCCAAAGCCTTGCTCGCCTACTCAGAAGCCCACGGACATCTCCCCGCCTCCAACGGCATGGGGGAACTGGAGGAAGCCAAATCGAAAAACCCCAGATCGGCTCGAAACGCGCCCCCGGGAGCAGAGCCGGAAGCGACAGAACCTTCCGCCACCCCCTCGACGTTCGGTCCCGGGATGCAAAAGGCCCTGACCGCTCAGGAAAAGGCTCAGGAAAAAGCCGATGCAGCCATTGCCAAAAACCGGGGCCTGAGCTGGCGGGTCTACCTGCTTCCCCTGCTGGGAGAACAAGGACTGTATGAACAGTTTCATCTGAATGAACGCTGGGACAGCCCGCACAATCGATCACTGATCCCGCAAATGCCAGCAGTCTTTGGAACGAACCCGGAAGGCAAAACCCGTTTCCAGATGATCGTGGGAAGTGAGACCCTGTTCAAATCGGGAAAATCACCCGATGTCAACGCGCTGCGCGATGATCCCGCCCAGACAATTGTCGTGATCGAGACCGGTGAAGACAAAGCGGATTTCTGGACGAAGCCGGGCGGTCTGCCCTTCGACCCGAGAAATCCGACACGATGCCTCGGCAAAGCGGATGATGGACAAGCCGAGTACCAGGCGATCATGCTCGACTGGAGCGTCCAGAAGATTCCCACATCCATTTCCGAAGACGAATTTCGTGCTCTGGTGCAACCATCCGACGGAAAACCGAGTCGCAAAGATCCCTGAAAAGATTCCTGCCCCGCCAGGAACTCGGATCACCGTGACAGGGCACCACGAGTCCATCACAGCTCCAGAGTCGGTGCGAAAAACGTGAAGCGAGCGACAACGGAGCAGAATTTTCCAGAAACCACCCCGAATCCGCAAACTGCGGAGCAACACTACATCTTACGAATGCGAATTCCGCGCTGGCCGTGCCCGCAGTAGCATGATTTGACGGTTTCAACAACCGCCCATCCCGGAGGAATCGGCTGGGAACTGCAGATGACCAGGTCCGCGCCGGGGTAGTTGGGAAGCCGCTGAATCACCCAGGAGTTATTGCACAGCCCGTTGCATCCCGGAGAATGCCGGACTCCCACGATCACCCAGTTTGGCGGCACCGACCGATTCGTACAGATAATGGCCTTGGTCTGATCGTCGTACGGCAGGTTCAGGGGCCGGATGTTCTTGACAGGACCAACGCCCTCCGCATGCCGGGCTCGTGATCCGGCTGCCAGTGGTGCGATCAGCGGTGAACTGCTCAGCATTCCTGCCGTCAGACAGAGAGCAGCAACAATGACGTGTGGGCGCATCGAAGATTCCTTTCCTATGGCATCTCCAGACTTTTCGGATCATTTTTCCTTTCCGGAGCAGACGAATTTCTCATCACGCCGAGAAATGTCCGTGGAATCTTCTCTTTGCTGGAACATCTTGCCAGTTCACGGCAGACAACCATGATCCGCTTCCGGAATCCCTGCCTGCAAAGAGAAATTCGACTGTTTGTGGCACGGATCAATCAGGACCGTTGCAAGAGAATCGTGACAAGCTCATGATGAGTGCTGAACGCAAGGAACATGGAACCCCACCGTGAACTGTGTTCTCCACACAAGCTGTTCCCGTAAGTACGAGGTTTCCCCATGAAAAGATTCGGCGCAGTCTGCCTGATTCTTCTGACCGGAACATTCTGCCTGGCCGACTCGCCCCAAGTCGATTTCATTGCCCACCGGGGAGCCTCTTACGATGCCCCGGAGAACACCATCGCCTCCTTCAAACTTGCTTGGAAGCAACAGGCCGACGGCGTCGAGTGCGATTTGTATCTGACCTCAGACCGGCAGATTGCTGTGTGTCATGACAAATCTCTCAAACGGACTGCGGGGATCGACCGTCTGGTTGCCGAATGCACGCTGGCGGAGTTGCGTCAACTGGATGTCGGAAGCTGGAAGAGTCTCGCCTTCCGGGGAGAGAAGATTCCAACGCTGAAAGAACTGCTGGCGGTTGTACCAGCGGGCAAAAAGATCTACCTGGAGATCAAGTGCGGTCCCGAGATCGTGCCGGAACTGATTCGTCAGCTCAACGCTCACGGCAAGCCGGTACAAGAGACCCCGGTCATCTGTTTTCAGGCCGACGTAATTGCTGCAGTGAAGAAACAGGCTCCCGAATTGCCAGCGTACTTTCTGCATAGTCCGGAGAAAATCACGGCTGAGAAATTGATTTCCCAGGCCCGGGCCATCCATGCGGATGGTGTTGACCTGAAAAGTGGTCCGCATTTGACCGCTGACTATGCGGAAAAAATTCGTGCCGCCGGGCTTCGCCTCGACGTCTGGACGGTGGATGATCCCATGGAAGCCACCCGGGTGATTTCGCTGGGAGTGCAGGGAATTACTACGAACCGTCCAGCCTATTTACGGGAGCAATTGACTCATCCGGAGTAACCGGTTGCCCCGTTCCCGCAGGACCATCCATCAATCAGGGTTGAAATCTTCCTCGTGCGTCCCTACACCATAGTTCTATGAGTGATATGGTCTGCCTGTTCTGATTGATCCTGAGACCTTGAGGTTTCCCGGCCCGGCAATCAGGGAACTGGCAGCTTCTCGCTCTGATGTCGAGACCCTCTTTCCAACAGGAGCGCAGCATGAGGCGGATGGAATCGAGTGCGTGGAATCTGTTTTCGTCCGTTTTTCTTCTTCTGGGAGGGCTGTTCAGCCAGAACCCGGCCCATGCACAAGGCTGGCAGGCTGGAGTCGCCAAAACCTGCATCACTCCCACCGAATTCATGCCGATGGCGGGATATGCCAGCCGCGGCGCCAAACACGCCACCGGAAAACTGACCGAGCTCTGGGCCAAGGCCCTCGTGATCGAAGACGCCCACGGAAAACAGGCGGCACTGGTAACGTTGGATCTGGTCGGCATTGATGGCCAACTCACCGCCGAAGTCTCCGCAGAACTGAAAAAAGAATTTCACTGGGACCGCAGCCAGGTGGCATTCTGCACCTCTCACACCCACTCCGGACCGGTCCTGAAGCAGGTGCTGATGCCGATTCACTATCTCGCCTTTGAGGAAGCCGACCGTCGGTTGCTCGACCACTACAACGAAACATTAAAGAAGAACATCCTGCAGGCTGTTCGCGATGCCGTCTCGCGGTTGCAGCCAGCGACACTGGCCTGGAGCAGTGGAACCACGGATTTTGCCGTCAACCGCCGTGAGAACCGCGAACCGGAAGTTCCTGCGTTACGAGCTGAAGGCAAATTGCGAGGCCCTTCGGATCATGATGTTCCAGTGCTGGTCGTCAAACAGGAGGGCAAACCCACTGCAATTGTGTTTGGATATGCCTGCCATAATACCGTGCTGGGGCTGATGGAATGGTGTGGCGACTATGCCGGATACGCCCAGATTGATCTTGAACAACAGTTTCCTGGATGCCAGGCGATGTTCTGGGCAGGCTGTGGTGCCGACCAGAACCCGCTGCCTCGCCGCACCGTCGAACTGGCAAAAGAATACGGCCGCAAACTGGCCGATGCGGTCACAACGGTTGTCAACGGGGCATTGAAACCGGTCTCAGCGGAACTCGAAACCCGCTATGAAACGGTTTCCGTCCCGTTCGGAGGCGTTCCCGAACGGGAGGCGATTGAACAGATGGCCGCTTCCCAGAACAAATATGAAGTGCTGCGAGCCAAACATCAGCTTCAGCAACTCGATCAGGGCCATGAACTCCCGCGTGACTATGCTTATCCCGTTCAGGTCTGGAAGCTGGGGAAAGAGGTCACGTTTGTGATCCTCAGCGGAGAAGTGGTCGTGGATTACGCCATCCGGCTGAAAGCCGAGTTGGGAGCTTCCAAGCCGGATTCGGGAGACGATCATACCCACATCTGGGTGGCCGGTTATTCCAATGATGTCATGGCTTATATCCCATCAAAGCGTGTGCTGCTGGAAGGAGGCTACGAAGGGGGCGGGGCAATGGTGTATTATGGTCTGCCCGGCCCCTGGTCTCCCGAAGTGGAAGAATTGATTGTCGGTCAAGTGAAAGAAATGGTCTCTTCTCACTGAATTGCACGCAGTCCGCCTTTTCTCCGGCCTGTGCCGGATTGTCCTCCTTTTTCAGAAAGACCCGTTCATGAACTTCCTGAATCGCCGTGGTTTCCTTAAATCGTCGGCAGCCGCTGGAGCGGTGATGACGTTTGGTTCCTTGCGTTCCGTGTCCGCCGCTCCCAGCAGCAAGCTGAATCTGGCCTCGGTGGGGGTTGGAGGAAAAGGCTGGTCGGACCTGGTTTCCATCGCTGCCAGCCCGCACGTCAACGTGGTCGCCCTGTGTGATGTCGATGAGACTAAGGAACATCTGGGGCGCGCTGCCGAAAAGTATCCCCACGCCAAACGCTACACGGATTGGCGCAAGATGCTGGAGCAGAAAGACATTGATGCCGTGCAGGTCTCCACTCCGGACCACATGCACGCCCCGATCGCCCTGGCCGCCATGGCACTGGGCAAGCATGTTTACTGTCAGAAGCCACTCTCCCACACGGTCTTCGAAGCCCGGACGATGACGGAAGCCGCCGCCAAAGCCGGGGTTGTGACTCAGATGGGAAATCAGATCCAGTCCCACACCTTCTATCGGACCGCCACGCAAATCGTGCATGACGGCATCATCGGCAAAGTGAAGGAAGTGTTCTCCTGGCAAAGCGGCAATCCAAGCTGGCGTGCGTGGAAAGACCGCCCTGCTGGCAGCGATCCTGTTCCCGCGACCCTGAAATGGGATGAATGGCTGGGAGTGGCGCCGGAACGCCCCTATCTCGACAAGTGTTACGCCCCCTTCAACTGGCGAAACTGGCAGGACTTCGGGACAGGGCAACTTGGCGATTTCGCCTGTCACATTCTCGACCCGGTGTTCACCAGCCTGAAGCTGACCTCCCCGCTGTCGCTGGTAGGACATGCTCCCGAACTGAACCGGGAAGTCTGGCCCGAGCATTCTCTGGTGCAATACGTCTTTCCCGGCACGGAATACACAGCCGGAAAAACCATCAACGTCACCTGGCTGGACAAGGCGGGAGTCACGCCGGATGTGGCGAAATTGTCGC
>Ga0182739_1004186_pt1 | contig 12086 bp, 10 predicted proteins | sample eDN5th30CBELigBY_FD_128873 | JGI IMG/M metagenome (GOLD analysis project Ga0182739, IMG submission 128873) | Enriched backyard soil microbial communities from Emeryville, California, USA - eDNA 5th pass 30_C BE-Lig BY (version 2) (version 2) | ecosystem: Environmental > Terrestrial > Soil >... | reverse complement strand
TCGGTCGTGGTGGCCACCCGCAACGTCGCGTAGGGCTTGCCGTTGCGCGCCTGCGCCAGCGTCATCGTGACCGCGTCACCGGGCTTCAGGCTGTCCTTCTTCCAGCCCATCTTGTAGTTGAGGCTCGGGGAGCCGATCTCGACGGCCCACTGCACGGTCTTTCCGTCGGTGCCGGGCACCAGTACCTGGATGAAGGAATGCGGATTGGTCCACTGCACTTCCTTGACGGTGCCCTTGATGGTCACCGTCCGGGTGTAGTCGAACTCCGCCGTGGAGTGATGCGCGAGCGCGGGTTGGCACAACGCGGCTGCCGCCGACAGGACGGCAGCCGCGCGGACCGTCGCGCTCACGCGCATGGCCCGTCGCCCGCTCATCTGCCCGCGGCAGGCGCCGGCGCGGTGGGCAGCGTGGCCGGATCCCAGTGCTCGTCGGCCTTGCCGTTCACGAAGCGCCAGGTGTCGAACCAGGTCGTCGTATAGGACTTGCTCGGATCGTCCGCGTACTTCATCTCGCGCACGGCCAGCACCGTCACGTAGTCGCCCTCGGCCTGGACCGCGACGATCGGGCTGGTGAGCTTCTTGCAATCCATGTTGGGCTTGCGCTTCATCGTTTCGATGAAGAATTTCTTGACGCCGGCCAGACCCGAAGCGGCCATCGGGTTGTGCTGGATGTAGGCGTCGGTGAGCCACTCACCCGCGCGCTCCCACTGATTGCACTGGAGCAGCTCGCGCATGATGTGCAGCGTCGCCTGCTTGTTGCGGTGGAGCGCGGGATCCTTGCTCGTGAAGAGCGACTCGGGATCCTTGTGCGCGACCACGGGGTCGGACAGCGCCCGCATCTGCGCGGCGGCGGGCAGCGCCGCGAGCAGCAGCGCCGTGGCGATCGTAACCTTGCGAATCGAGTGTTTCATCTGGACCTCTTTGCCTTCAGCGACCGAATCCGAACCGCTTGCCGATCTCGCGATTGCCCGACTCCAGCACGATGTCGCGGTGCGCGATGCGCCAGCCGTCCTTCGTGCGCGCGTAGCGATCGACGTAACGGCTCAGGCTCATCACCAGCGGACCGTCGGTCTTGTCGTTGATGATCGTGATGACGTAGCAGCTGCCCTCGGCGGTGTCGGGGCCCGTCAGCTTCACCATGCGATTGCTGATGATGTGCCGCATGATCGAGGACACCTTGCCGTCCGGGCCGGGCGGCGCGCTGTACTTCTCGTGATCGCGCTTGGCCTGATCGATCAGCGCCTGGCGGCCCTTGATGCGATTGCCGATCTCCCCGTCCGCGGTGAACAGATCCGCGTACTCCTCGGGCGTGCCGAAATCGTGGATGACGCCGTAGCGATCCTGCAGCTCCATGATGAGGAACCGGTCTTCGGCTTCGCTCGCGATCGCCCCCGCCGACATCAGCATCAGCGATGCGGCGACCAGGAATCCCTTCGTGCGCGTGGACAGATCGAGTTTCACGTCATTCTCCCGTCCAGGGTTTGCAGACCATCTTCGACAGCTCCATGCCCTTGCCGGCGACCCGCATGCAGACGGGGCGGTACTGCTCGTGCACGAAGTAGGAGCTCTTGTAGTCCTCCTCGCGCGGGTTCTCCATGCAGTCGTACTCGAGCGGATGGCGCGCGTCCTTCTTCTTCCAGCCGCGCTTCAGCACCACCGGTTCGGTGTAGTAGGCAGGATCGGTGATCGTCACCTCGATGTCGTAGCTACCGTCCGCGGCGGGCGTGAAGCGCTCGACCGTGTGCATCTGCGCGCTGGTCGGCTGGCCGCCCGCGCCCAGCTCGGCGAAGCCGTTGTACCCGATGGTATCGACGACCAGCACGTCGCCCTCCCACCGCCCGACGGAGTGACCCACGTAGCTCGGCTGCAGATCCTTCGGATGCTCGGCGTTCATGTGGATGCGCCGGACCATCCGCGGCATCTCGTAGAGGATCGTGATCTCGTCGGCGGTCTCGAGCACCATGATGGCTTCGCGCGACATGGTCATCGTCGACACCGCGCCGGGGCGGCACGACGTCCACGCGGTCTGCATGATGTGACCGCTCTTCATCGCGGCGGCGTTGCGATCGAAGAGCGCCTTGCCGTTCGGGTTGAACTTCGCTTCGGCCTCCGGCACGAAGATGCCGAAGGTCTTCGCCTCCCACATGCCCGTGAGACGCGGCTGCGCCACGGGGGCCGGCGGCGAGGCCGGCTTGGCAGTGGTCGCCGGCGGCGGGCTCACGCGCGAGAGATCCTCGGCCGGCTCGCCCTTCGCGAGGCGGTCGATGCACACGTCGTCCGTCACGCGAGCCGCCGGATCGCGGTGGAACGTGAGAACGGTTTCCCACGGCGCCGTGAAGGTGTCCGGGTCCTCGAAGGTCATCCGGTCTTCGAGACGGCCGTCGGGCAGCACGCGCAGCCGCTCGGTGATGACGAGCTGGTCGGAGTGCGGCAGGCCCGCGGCATCGAGCACCGTCGTATCGGTGAGCCCCACCGTGCGGATCACCAGCGTGTCGCCCTCGAAGCGGCCGACCGGGAAGCCCAGCGTCGTCGGCAGCGGCGGCTGGGGTTCCGGACCATTGAGATCGACGGTGCGGAACCAGCGGTACCAGCCGTGGATGAAGGCCAGGTGATCGCCCGACCGACGGATCTCGAACGGATACGGCATCGTGAGGATGCGCGGCAAACCCGGGCCGGCACACCAGCTGGTCGGGTCGTAGCCGAAGTCGCCCTCCACGAAGCGCGCCTTGTGCTGCGCGTACGTCGCGGCCGCGTCTTCGGTCAGCGGCGGCGGTGAGCCGTTGACCGTGAGCTCGCGCGGGGCGGCATCCGGCACCCAGATGCCGAGCAGGTCATCCGGCGTACGGGCCACGTGCTGATCGGCGGACTTCGATCCGCAGCCGGCGAGTTGCAGGCTGAGAACGGCGGCGAGACACCAGGCGATGCGCCGCATGTCACTTGCCCTGCGCAGGTGCGGCCGGAGGCGTCGGCCGCACGCGGCCGGCGACGCCGACGAGCTCGCGACCGTCCTCGAACGTGAGCTTGCGCAGCGTCCCGAGCGGGCTGCCGTTGCGCGCCGGCGAGATGAGCAACGTCACCTTCTCGCCCGGCTTCACGCTGTTCTTCTTCCAGCCCATGGCGATGTTGATCGACGGCGAGCCGATCTCCACCGCCCATTCCACGGGCTCACCGCCCGCCTTCGGCACGAGCAGCTGGATGAAGGAATGCGGGTTGGTCCACTGCACCTCCTTCACCGTGCCCTGCAGGGTCTGCTGCTTCGTGTAGTCGAACTCGGCGGTGGAATGATGGGCCACGGCCGTCAGGGCCAGGGCCGACGACAGCAGCGCGATGGCGCCGCGACGAAGGGAAGTGACTGTGAACATTGCGTGGCGACTCATGGTTCAGAACTTGACGTCGAAAGATACACCGTAGGTGCGCGGCGACTCGACATAGCCGGTCACGATGCCCTGCGTGTTGCGATTGGCCCCGGTGGCCGAAGCCTTGTCGGTGAGGTTGTTCACGTAGGCCGTGACCTGCACCTGCTCGGACAGACTCTGCCACGACAGCGCGGCATCCATCTTCGTGACGCCGCCCTGCCAGGTGTAGGGCCCCGTGCGCGTGCCGGGGACGTTCGGGGGCGTCGTGGTCGGGCCGTAGATGCGGTTGTCCAGGTAGGTGCCGGTGCGATAGTTCACCGACAGCGACGGCGAGATCTCGCCCTTGTCACCGAGCGAGAAGAAGCGGCGGTAGGACCCGGACAACTGCCAGTCGGGCGCGTTGATCTCGGAGCCGCTGAAGTCGTTGGTGCCGCCGATGCCGTTCGGCACCACGAAGCTGCCGAAGCGGCCGTGGATGTAGGCGACCGACGCCGTCAGCAGGTCGGCCGGCGAGAGCTTGAACGACGACTCGACTTCCGCGCCGCGGATCTTCGCGGCGCCCGCGTTGCTCACGATGCGGATCGAGCCGCCGAAGCGCGGGTCCAGCGACGAATACGTCGCCTGGTAATTGTCGTAGTCGTAGTAGTAGAACTCGGCGTTGACCGAGAGGCGGTCGTCGAGCAACCGGCTCTTGATGCCCGCCTGGTACGCCGTGAGCTCCTCCGGGTCGAACGTCGCCGCCGGGCCCTGGCTGAGCGACACGCCACCCGCCTTGAAGCCGGTGGAGACGCTCGCGTAGATCATCGACGCGTCAAGGATGTCCTGCTCGAGGCCGATCTTGTACGTCCACGAATCCCAGCTCGAGCGGGAGTCGGTCACCGATCCCTGCAGCACGCTGCCGGCGTAGTTCTGCCCGTCCTCCGCCTTCTCGTCGTGGGTGTAGCGCACGCCGACCGTCGCGCGCGTGCGCTCGGTGAACGAGAAATTGCCCTGCGCGAACACGGCGCTCGACTTCGTGTCCACCTGCTGGTCGACGCGGAAGAGCGTGAAGTCGAGCTGCTGGCGGTTGCCGGCATCGTAGTAGAACGCACCCGCCTGCCAGCGCAGGCGCGATTCCGTGTCGTTGGAGGCGACGCGCAGCTCGTGGGTCCTCTGCTCGTCCCAGATGGCCGTCCTGGTGATGAAGATGCCGTTCGTCGCCTGGTTCGTCCAGTCGTTCATCTTGTACGCGGGGATGTACGTGATGGTCACGGGGCCTGCGTCCCACTGCACGAGACCGGCATAGCCGAGGGCGATCGTGTACTGGTACGGCGGCACGCGGTCGGGCAGCGCTTCCCAGGGATTGTCGGCGAACGGCAGCACCAGCGCGGTGCCGATGCCCTTCATCCAGACGTGACCGTAGTCGAAGGTGAACCCGAGCTGCAGGTCGTCGGTGGCATTGAAGAGCACCTTGCCGCGGGCCGACATCGAGTTCGAGTCGTCGTGGCCGCCGGTCATGTAGCCGTCGTGCGTCTGGTACTGACCCACGAGGCGCGTGGCCAGGCGGTCGCCGAGCGGCAGGTTCACCGCGCCGAGGACCGAGCGTGCGGAGTAGTTGCCCAGGCTCACGCGCGCGTTGCCGCCGAAGCCGTCGAAGGTCGGGTCGCGGGTGATCACGTTCACCACGCCGGAGATCGCGTTGCGGCCATAGAGCGTGCCCTGCGGACCGCGCAGCACCTCGATGCGCGCCACGTCGTAGAACGCCATGAGCCCGGCGCTCGAGAACGGGTTGTAGATGCCGTCGACGTTGAACGACATACCGGGGTCGATCTCGCCGCCGCCCTGGATGGACGAGATGCCGCGGATCTGGAAGAACGATCCCTGCGGGCCGCGCACGAGCTTCACGCCGGGGACGTCGTTCAGGATCTCGTTCAGGTTCTGGACGTTGTTGCGCTCGAGGTCGTCGGCGGTGATCGCCGTGAGCGAAATCGGCGTCTTCGAGAGATCTTCCTTCTGGTACTGGGCGGTCACCACGACTTCGGAGAGCGTCGCGCTCGAGGATTCGCGTTCGGCCTGCGCGGAGAGCGCGGGCATCGCGACCAGTGCCGCGGCTCCGGCGATGCTCAGTCGGACTGCGCGCCCGATGGTGGTTGGCGCGGCGCCCGCACGGCTGCTGCAACGATTCATCGTCGTGACCCCTTCGTTCTTCTGTTCGTTCTGTGGTTCTGCCGGCATCGCGCTCGCGCGATTGCCCCCCGGCCTGCCTCGTCCGGCAGTCGGGGGAACTGTAGTCGGGGGCGGGGCGGGCCTCACGGCCCCTGCGTGCACGAAATGGGGGGCTGGAAGCGAACGCAGCCGTCGGGCGCGCCGGGATCAGCGCTGGTCGGGGTCGGGCTCGGTCTCGAGCTTGTAGCCGTAGCCGCGCAGCGTGCGTACCATGCCGCGCTCCGCGTCCCAGCCGAGCTTGGTGCGCAGGCGGCGGATGTAGACGTCGACGACGTTGGTGAGCGGGTCGGAATCGCAGTTCCAGACCTTGAGCAGGATGCGCGTGCGGCTCAGCACCTTGCCGGCATTGCTCATCAGCAGGTCGAGCAGCTGGAACTCGGTGGTCGTGAGCTCGACGGTCTTGCCCGCGCGCCGCACCACGTGGGCCTCACGATCGAGCGTCACGTCGCCGGCGCGCAGGATCGGGCTCGGGAGCGCCGACGTGCCCTTCGACCGCCGCACCAGCGCCTCGATCCGCGCCACCAGTTCCTCGAAGTCGAAAGGTTTCGTCAGGTAATCGTCGGCGCCGCCGCGCAGCCCTTCCACCTTGTGCTCGAGCGCGTCGAGCGCCGTGAGCATGAGGATCGGCACGCGCACGCCCGCCGCGCGGATGCGCTGGCAGACGTCTTTTCCGGAGAGGCCGGGCAGCATGAGATCGAGGATGACCACGTCGAAGGATTCGCGGCACGCGAGGTCGAGCCCCTGTGGGCCGTCCGCGGCCGTGGACACGAGATAGCCTTCGGATTCGAGCCCGCGCACGACGAAGCGGCGGACCCGCTCGTCGTCTTCCACCAGCAACGCCGAGGTCATGCCACCGCCTTCATCGTCCCCCGCGGTGCGAGCGGGAGGCTGACGATGGCCGAGACGCCGCCCGCGGCGCTCCTGCCGAGACGCGCCGTGCCGCCGTGCGCCTCGGCGAGCGCGCGCACGACGGTGAGCCCGAGCCCCGAGCCTTCGCCGCGCGTCGGGCCGCGTCGGAAGCGCCCGAAGAGATCGGGCGCTTCGCTCTCCGGAATTCCCGGACCGTCGTCGTCGACCCGGATGTGCAAGACGTCCCCTTCGACCTGCGTCGCGAGCGTGACGGCGACGCCGTCGTGCGTGTGGCGCAGCGCGTTGTCGACGAGGGCGGACAAGGCCTGCCGCACGCGGCCGGCATCGACGGTGGCCATGAGCGGGCCCTTCACGTCCGCGCGCACCGAGGCGCCGCACTCCAGGGCCAGCGTGGAGAAATCGTGCGCGAGATGGGCGACGAGCTCGTTCACGTCGACGGGCTCGAGCGCCAGGCGCAGGCCACCGGCTTCGGCGTGCGCGATGAGGAACAGATCCTCGAGCAGGCGGGTGATGTCGCGGGTCTGCTCGAGGATTCGCTCGAAGGTCTCCGCCGCTTCCACCGAACCGCTCGCGCCCGAGCGCAATGCGACCTCGGCCTCGCCGCGGATGATGGTGACGGGCATGCGCAATTCGTGACTGGCTTCGGCCAGGAACAGGCGCCGCCGTTCGTCCTCGGCCGACAACGCGGCGTTCGCCTGCTTCAGCTCCGCCGTGCGCTCGGCCACGGCGCGGCCGAGTCCGGCGCGACTCTCCTCGAGCGCGGCCTGCTTCTCACCGAGCTCGCGGGCCATCGCGTTGAACGCGTTGGCGAGCTGCGTCAGCTCGTCCTGCCCGCCGACGTGCACGCGATGATCGAGTCGGCCGGCGCCGAAGGCGCGCGCGCCGCTCTCGAGATGCTGCAACGCCGGCCCGAGCCGGAAGAGGAGCAGCACGAAGATCGCCGCCGTGACGGTGATGCCGAGCGCGAGACCCAGGAGCGCGGCCGTGCGCATCGAACGCTGCCGCTCGACGGCCCGGCCCGTGGCCGCGGCCACTTCGCCGTCGCTGCGCTCGATCTCGGCGTCCACGGTGCGCACCAGTCGCTGGAACGGCGCGGAAAGCTGTCGCATCTCCACGATCGCGGCATTGTCACCGCCGTCCGCGCGGACCGCGTCCATCGCCTGTTGCAGCGCGGCCCCCGTCTCGAATGTCTTGCGCACGTCCGCGCTCTGCCGGGTGAGCGTCGCGAGCAGCGCGCGGCCGCGGTCGTTGTCGGCCACGCGCGCGCGGGCGCGGTCCAGCGCCCGGGCGAACTCGATCAGCGACTGGTCGAGGTTCTGCCATAGGGTCTCGGCCTCGGGCTCGGCTTCGCCGATACGCACCACCTCGTACACACCGGTCTGCAGGCGATCGAGCGCGAAGCGCAATTGAACGAAACTTCGCATGCGCTCGTGGTCGGCCTGCGTGCGCGCGACCACCTCGAACGCCGCGCTGCTGGTGCTCAGCACCAGGGCCGTCATGAGACCGAGCAGCACCAGGCCCGCGGCGGCCGTCAGCGCGAGCTTCATCCGGACGGTGGTGGGCCAGAGTCTCATCCGGGGATCTTCCGACGATTGTCGCGCGCCATCAACAACCACCCCCGGAACCCCGGAATCCCGCGTGTTAACGCAGTTTTAATCCGGCGGCGCGATGACCCCCTGCGGCAACCTTGCTAACTTCATCGCACGTCTGGAGGCACCGAGCGGGACCCACATGCCGGTCGATGCGAACACGACTGCAAAGATGCACACCGAGCTGATCGAATGCGGATTCGACGGGATCGTGAAGGCGCGGTCCATCGGTCGCCTGCAGGTGGCCGACGTGACGATGCGCGGCACGCAGACGCTGCGCTGGACCTCGGCGATCATGGCGCGCTGCGCACCGCGGTTCGTTCTCGTTCGCCTGCGCGCGGGCCAGGGCTGGCTGCATCACCACGGCGGTGAGCTCACCCTGCATCCCGGCGAATGCGTGCTGCTCGACGGGCGCGAGCCGTGGGAGCTGCTGTTCCGGGACGGCAGCGAGTGCCTGTGGTTCCACGTCCCCGTCGACTGGGTCGAAGCCTACCTGCCCGATCCGCAGGTCGCGGTCGGCGTAGCGCTGTGTGGCCGGCCGCCCTGTGCAGGGATGCTGCGCGACGTGATGGACACCCTCTACGCCGACGACGGCGCGTCGCCGCCGCTGCTCGCCGCGCGAAGCCTGTGCAGCGCGCTCGCGCTGAACGTCGACGACGCGAACGAGGCACGCTCCACGGTGCATTCGCGCAAAACCTTCATCTCGTTGCAGCGGACGCTCGCGGAGCTCGCCTCCACCTGCAACGTCACCGTCGCGGAGATTGCGCAGGCGCACGGCATCTCGCCGCGTTATGTCCACGCCATCTACTCCGCGAACGGCACGAGCTGCGGCCGCGAGCTGATCCGCGTGCGACTGGAACGTGCACGGCGACTGCTGCGCGATCCCGGCGCATCGCGCCGCTCGATCGACGACATCGCGTGGCAGTGTGGTTTCTCCGACGCCGGGCACTTTCGGCGACGATTCCGCGCGCTCTTCGGCGTGTCGCCGTCGGCGATGCGGCCGGACCGACGGTTGAGCGAAAGGGCCTAGCCGCCCTCCGACTGGCGCAGCGCACCGGGCGACGTATCGAAGTGCTGGCGGAACCGCCGGCGGAAATGGCTGACGTCGGAGAACCCGCAGCGACGCGCGATCTCGTCGACGGGCACGGAGCGAAATCGCTCGTCCCGCAGCATCGCGTGCGCCCGCTCGAGCCGCAGGCGCATCAGCTCGCTGCGAAACGTGGTGCCCTCCGCCGCGTAGACGTGATGCACCTGCCGCGCGGAGATGCGATGCACGCTCGCGATGTCCTCGGCGCGCAGGTTCGGCGCCGAGGCGCGCTCCGCGAGCGTCATCTGCAGCGACTGGAAACCGTTGCGTGACGGCGGCGTCTCGTCGCCGAGCCCGGCCGCGGCGAGCGCGAGCGTGGTCCCGAAGTGCTCCACGAGGAGGTCGGCCGACACGTCCTCGCTTCTCGCCGAATACGCCGCGCTCATGAGATCCATCAACCGGCGCGCCCACGGACGGCTGCGCGGCAGCGGCGTCGCCACCGCACGCCGCACGTCGTGCACCTGATCCTGGAGCCAGTCGGGCGGCATGTGGATGGACAGGCTCTCTCCACGTCCGACGATCGCGATCTCGTACGGCTCGCGATTGTCGATGATGACGCATTCGTCCGGCCGGAAGGCGACCTCGCGACCGCAGTGACGCAGCCAGCCCGCCCCGGCCCGAAGGTGGACGACGCTGAAGAGCGCGGTGTCGCAGCGGGCGATGATCGACGGCGTGCGACGCACGACCTGCGTTCCATGCACGTCGATGTGGCTCAGCGCGAGCGGCCCGAGCCTGCGCTGTCGCAGCGACGCCTCGAAGGTATCGCTGTCGTCGATGCGCACGTCGACGACGTTGATCGCGCTGCGTACGGCGTCGAGCCAGAAGTCCCGTACATTCGAGCGCGGAACGCCGCTCGTGCTCCAGCACGTGTCGTTCATGCGATGTTCACCCGCCGTTCATCCAGCGCAACACGCGGTGGATGCAGCGTGAGTCTACCGCGTCGGTCCTGCGCCCGGCGACACGGCCGGGTTGCCGTCCGAGGTCCAGGCCCATGCGGGCACTTCCTCGTTGTAGATCTTCCGCAGGCTGAAGAGCCACTGCCCGTTCACCTTCACGAGCTCGTCCTCGTAGTGCCCGTACGAATCGAGCTGCGACTTGCGTTCCGCGTTGTCGTTGACCATCAGGAACCAGTAGGCCACCGACCTCGCGCGATTCCCCTCCACCGTGATGACGCGATTGGTGATGCTGTGGCGTCCCTTCGGAGGACCTTCGCCGGGCTGCGCCGTGGCCGCGCGCTCGCGCGTGCGCGCGACCATGTCGCGTATGGCATCGCGGCCCTTCAGTCGTCCCGCGCCGAAGTCGAGCACGCCGTCCTCGGTGAAGGTCGCGGCGTACGCGTCGGGATCGTGGAAATCCATCGCGAAGAGATAGCGCGCCTGCAGGTCTTCGATCTTCGCGCGATCCTCGCCATAGGTGTCGCGCGCTCCGCAGGCCGCCAGCAGCAGGCTCGTCGCGCCGGTCGCGACGATCAACCCTCTCGTGATCTTCGGCATCGCATCCCCCTGGCCACAGCGGCGGTCGTTCACTTCAGCAGCTCCTGATCGACATATCCCGCGAGGTCGTGCAGCTGCTCCGTCGTCATCGCCGCGCCGAACGCCGGCATCTTGTCGCGACCCGTGGAGAGGATCGCGAGCACGCCGTCGATGCCGAGCCCGCGCGACATCGCCTTGCCGCCGCCCTCGCCGCCCTGGCCATGATCGCCATGGCAGTACAGGCAAACGGACTTGTACAACCGCTCGCCGTTGGCGAGGTCGGGAGTGCGGCCGGCCGGCGCCGTGGGCGCGGCCGGCAGCGGCACGGGACCGGTGGGGGCGGCACGCGGCGGCGGTGGCATCTCGCCCAGCGTGCCGTCGAGGCTGAAGAGCCACACGCCGTCGCCCTTCTTGCCGCTGACGAAGCCGCCGCCGGCATACGTCACGAGCATCTGTCGACCCTCGTGCATGAACGTCGACACGGAGGAGTTCACCGCGGCTTCGGTCTGGAACTGCCACAGGCGTTCGCCGTTCGTCGCATCGAGCGCGATGACGCGGCCGTCGTTGCGACCGAGGAACACGAGGCCGCCGGCCGTCACGAGCGAGCCGCTGCGGCAGCCGTCGTTGAACCGCTTCTGCCAGACGATGCGGTTCGTCTTGAGATCGAGCGCCGTGTAGATGCCGCTCGAGGGGGTGCCGGCGCCGGCGTAGTCACCGCCGCGGAACGAGCCCTTGAACGTCGGCGGATCGAATTGCGTCGCATCCATCCGCGCGCCGTTGGCGCTCTCGCTCGCGCAGATGTACATCCAGTTCGTGCGCGGATCGTACGCGCTGGGCGGCCAGTTCACCGCGGCGAGCGGCGCGTAGATGCGCGCCTTTTCCGCGAACGGCGTGAAGATGCGGCCGTCGTTCACCACCTCGTGCTCCTCGGGCGCCACGGGAATGTCCTGCGCGACGAGCGCATCGCCGACGGGAACGGGCTGCGTGGGCGAGGTTTTCTGCGCGGGCTCCTGCATCACCGGCTGCTCATGGATGCCGATGAGCGGCTGGCCGTTGGTGCGATCGAGGAGGTAAACCCAGCCGGTCTTGCCGGCCTGCGCGAGCCCTTTGCGAACGCGGCCCTCGTACGTCGCCTCGAACAGGATGATGGGATTGGGCGCGTCGTAGTCCCAGATGTCGTGGTGCACTTCCTGGAAGTGCCAGCGATACTTCCCGGTGGCGACGTCGAGCGCGACGATGGAAGCGGTGAAGAGGTTGTCGCCCGCTCGCACCGCGCCGCCGAGACTCGGGCCGGGATTGCCGGTGGAGAAGTAGATCAGCCCGAGCTCGGGATCGATGGCCGGCGTGCTCCACACGGGCGCGCCGCCGTACTTCCACGCGTCGCTGTCCTTCGGCCACGTGTCGTGGCCGAATTCGCCCGGACCGGGCACCGTGTCGAAACGCCAGGCTTCCTTGCCGGTCTTTGCATCGAACGCCCGCAACCAGCCGCGGATGCCGAGGTCGCCGCC
>Ga0182739_1004185_pt1 | contig 12090 bp, 9 predicted proteins | sample eDN5th30CBELigBY_FD_128873 | JGI IMG/M metagenome (GOLD analysis project Ga0182739, IMG submission 128873) | Enriched backyard soil microbial communities from Emeryville, California, USA - eDNA 5th pass 30_C BE-Lig BY (version 2) (version 2) | ecosystem: Environmental > Terrestrial > Soil >... | reverse complement strand
TTTTCAAAGGCAATAAAAATTCTGTAATACATTTTATTATATGGCGGATTAAAATCTGCATAACCGTTCTCTAAATTTTGAGGATTCAGCACTGTTCCAATTGTACTGTAATTTCTTAAACTGTCATACGATCTTTGAATACTTATTGAAGCAAGAGGTTTAGTATAGTTGTTTTTCCAACTGATGATAACTGTTTTTTCTTTTCCTACAATTGTAAACTTTGGCAAGGTATCCTGACAATTGCTATGTATAGAACAAATAACAGTAAATAATAAAAAACAAAACTTTCTCATACCGGTAAGCGCAGCAAAAATACCCACATAATTTTATAAAAATAAATTTTCAGGATTCCCCTGAAGGCCGCCACTGTGAATAACAACAATTTTACTTTTATCAGGAAAATAATTTTTATTTATTAAATCTGAAATGCCATACATCATTTTTCCTGTGTAAACAATATCAGTTTTTACTGAGAAATTATCATAAAATTCCTGCATGAATTGCAGTAATTGCCGGTTTGTTTTTGAAAATCCGCCGAAGTGATAATCATTAATTATTTCAAAAGTATCTTTTACCTCGCATTTTAAATTATTTAATCTTTCCGGTATGTCTGTCATGTTTTTTATGGCAGGAAATGCTAAAACCTTTTCTCTTCCTGCTACTGACAATATTCCCGAAAGTGTAGTTGCTGAACCAACCGAAAGGCAAATAAAATCGGCATTTAAATCTTTTATAGAATTGTACATTAATGCGGCTCCTTGTTTTCCTTTTTCTGAATATCCTCCTTCCGGAATTAAAATAGAAGATGATTTTATTTCATTGTATTTTATTTTTCTATATTCTTCTCTTGATATAAATTCTAAATCCATTCCGAATTGCATACAATGCAAAAGGGTTGCAGATAAATTTTCAGGCTTTTCCCCATTTACATAACCTTTACATTTTATACCAAGCTCTTTGCAAGCATAAGCCGTTGCTGCTAAGTGATTTGAAAAATAACCGCCAAAAGTTGTAACACTTTTATTTTCAGCTAATGCATCCTTTAAATAATAATAAAGCTTAAAAAGTTTATTCCCTGAAACAACAGGATGAATTAAATCAAACCTTGCAATTCCTAATTTAATTTGTCTTCGCTCAATTGTAGGGAACTTAATATCATCAACTTTTATGTTTGCACTTACTAAATCTAACATTAAAAAATGGTTGCTTAAATTTGCACAACTTTAAACTATAAAAGTAAGAAATATGAAACCAACGCTGGTAATATTAGCTGCAGGAATGGCAAGCCGTTATGGAAGTCAAAAACAAACTGAAGGTTTTGGTCCTAATGGAGAAACTATTATGGATTATTCTATTTATGATGCCATAAAAGCAGGATTTAAAAAAGTTGTTTTCATAATCAGGAAGGATTTTGCAGAACCTTTTAAAGCAAATTTTGAAAAAAAACTAAATGGTAAAATAGAAACTGATTATGTATTCCAGGAAATGGATAGTTATGTTGAGAAGGATAAAATTCCGGCAGACAGAACAAAACCCTGGGGCACGGCACATGCTGTTTTATGCTCAGAAACTTCAGTTTCAGATCCGTTCGCAGTAATTAATGCTGATGATTTTTATGGTTTTGATGCATTTAAAAAAGCTCATGATTTTTTAGTAAATGAAACTTCAGATAAAAAGGCGGCCATTATAGGATATAAGCTTCAAAATACTTTAAGTGAACATGGAACCGTAAGCAGGGGAGTTTGTGAAGTAGATGAAAATGGCAACCTTTTAAGTATTACTGAAAGAACAAAAATTTACAGGGAAGGTGAAAAAGTTTTTTTTGAAGACGAAAACGGGAAACATGAAGTGCCGGCCAATTCTTCTGTATCAATGAATTTCTGGTGTTTTAGCCCTTCAATTTTTGGCTTATCTGAAAAATTATTTCATGAATTTGTAGAAAAAAATTCAAACAATATCAAGGCAGAGTTTTTTATTCCCATTGTTGCCGACCACTTTATCAAAAATAACGGTGGCAGTATTGAAGTTGTTAGCACAAGCGCCCAATGGTTTGGTGTAACGTATAAAGAAGATGCTCCGTCAGTTAAAGAAAAATTAGAAACGTTGATACAAAATGGATCCTATCCTAAATCTCTTTGGGGCTAATTTCCTTTAATCATAAAAACGTAATCCTGAACTTTCTTTATTTGAGTAACTCTGTCAATGCCTTTTAGGCCGGGAATGCTTGTAAACTGAATGTTTTTGTGGCCTTCAAGTTTTTTAACTTCTGAAATTGCTGAGGTTATATTTTCTGATTTTATTGCAAATACAACTCCTTCAGCATTTGTTTCTTTGCTTGAAATTATTCCTACAAGTTCACCGTGCCTGTTTATTACAGGAGAACCGCTTGTACCTTCATTTGCAGAAGTACTTAACTGATAAAAAATAGTGTCCATCTGAAAACCGTTACGTGCACTTACATATCCTTCACCATAAACAATTTCTTGCTTAGGATAACCAAGCATAAAAACCTGTTCGCCTAAATCGGCAGAAGATTTTTTTAGCACATAAGGAAAAGAATGCAATTTTTTAAATGATGTATCAGTTACCTGAAGTATAGCAATATCGCTAAGATCATTTACATAAATTGGGGCAGCATAATACTGATCACCTTTTGAGTTTTCAATAACAAGTTGATTTTTTGCTTCTTTTACAACGTGAGCATTTGTGATAATGTAATTATGATCTGCATCTATTAAAAAGCCGGTAGCGCGGAAATTTGAATTAACACGTGGTTTTGTATTTTCATTTCTTGCAGCAGCAAGCTGATTAATTTTATTTTCTATCTGGCGGGTTTTATTTTCCTGTTGGTGAATTTTATCAACCAAAGGTTTAATATTGTTTTGCTTACCTGTAGAAAGAGTTGAATTCATTCCGGCAATAACTATACTTACAATTCCGGCAATAGAAGCAGCAACAGCCATAGTTCTCTTATATTTTTTCCATAAGAAAACAACTTTACTTTCTGATTTTACGGCCGTATTATCAATTTCACCCGACTGGATTAAATGATTAGCAATATGTTGAATATCTTCTTTAAATCTTTTACGTTCTGTAAATGAAGATAGTTCATTTAGAAAATACAGATGCTCAACCACAGTTTGATCAAGCTCCGGATTACTGTTTCTAAGATCCTGAAAAAACTTTTCTTCCTCTGCGGTCATTTCGCCTCTGAAAAATTTCTCAACTGTACTTAAAAGCTCCTGCTCATCCATCTTAAATATTTTTATACTGTTGAAAGAATAATTTTTTTAATCTTACGAGGCATTTATACTTCTGAGTTTTAGCATTGTCGGCATTTGTATATCCAAAAATCTCGGCTATTTCCTGCATTTGCTTTTTATGAATGTAAAATTCTTCAAGAAGAGTTTTACAGGGTTCTCCAACCTTTGCCAAAGCTTCTTCCATTATAACGAATTCATTGTTCTTTTTTTCATGAATATCAAGTTCATCTTCTACAGCTACAATATCTTCTGAGTTATCATAGATGTTAGTTGTTCTTTGATTTTGCTGCAATTTTTTTAACCATAGCCTGCGGCTGATAGAATAAATATACGTTTTGAGTTTGCAATTCAATTCAAAATCAGAAGATCTCGATTTATCATAAAGAACTATCATCGTTTCCTGGAAAATATCTGCTGCATCATCGGCACTGCCGTTATTATTTAAAACCAGCGACTGAATCATACTGTAATTATCCTTATAAATCTTTTCAATAGATGCAGTATCGCTTTTTGCTAATCCGTGCAGTAACGCCAGTTCATTTGATATAAATTCCACGTAACTTCTAGTTAATACTATTATTATTAAATGGTAACCCCAATAAATTGGTTAAAAAAAAATTTTAAAATTTTGGGTTACCTTTTTTTTATTTGGGTATTAATATCCAAATTATAATTAAAAATAAAGAAAATGAAAAAATTACTAGCAATTGCTCTTATCGCTGCTACTTTCACTGCTTGCAACAGCGGCGAAAAAACTGAAACTGAAACAACTACAACTTCTGACACTACAACAACTGTAGTTGAAGCAACTCCTGATACAGTTACAACTGTGGTTGATACAACTGTAAAAGTTACTACTGAAGTAACTCCTGGTGCTGATACAACTAAAAAATAAGTTTTTAGTATCAAATTATAAAAAGGCCGCTCATTTAGAGCGGCTTTTTGTGTTTATAAAGTAAATTTGCCGCTTGATGGATCACTTAATAATCAGCGGCCCTTGCAGTGCCGAAACCGAACAACAGGTTGTTTCAACTGCTGTAAAACTTGCTTCTTTTAAAAAAATCGGCCTTTACCGTGCCGGGATTTGGAAACCTCGTACAAAACCTGGTATGTTTGAAGGTGTTGGAACTGTTGGTTTGAAATGGTTGCAAAATGCAAAACGCAAATCGGGGTTGCCTTTCACTGTGGAAGTTGCCAACGCAAAACACGTGGAAGAAGCCCTGAAACATGAAACAGACGTTGTTTGGATTGGCGCAAGAACTACCGTAAACCCTTTTATTGTTCAGGAAATTGCAGATGCGCTAAAAGGAACCAATATACCTGTTCTGGTTAAAAATCCGGTAAACCCTGATATTGAATTATGGACCGGTGCAATTGAACGATTTGTAAAGGCAGGCCTTCTGCCGGGTATGGTACATCGCGGTTTTAGCAGCTACCGTAAAACAGAATATCGCAATCAGCCTATGTGGCAAATACCTATTGAAATGAAAAGGAGATTTCCGGAATTTTCAATGATTTGCGATCCTTCACATATTGCAGGTAAAAGAAATTTAATTCAAAAAATTTCTCAAACAAGTTTGGATCTTCATTTTAATGGCCTGATGATTGAAACTCATCCCGACCCTGATAATGCTTTAAGCGATTGCGAACAACAACTTAAACCTGATGACCTTCTCAGTCTTCTTAATTCTTTAATCTGGCGTTCAGAAAAAAATATTGATACTGTTCCAAACAATGAACTCGAAAAATTACGTGAACAAATTAATCAGATAGATGAAGAACTGTTATTTTTAATGGGTGAACGCATGAAAATAGTTGATAAAATAGGATTATTTAAAAAGGAGAATAATATTACTATTTTACAGGTTGAAAGATGGAATGAAATTTTGAGGAGAGGTTTGGATGTAGCAAGAAGTTTAAAACTCAGTGAAGAGTTTATTAAACAATATTTCGATGCTGTACATATTGAAAGTATTGAACACCAAAACAAAATAATGAATGAATAGTTTTCTACAGCAACATCAAAATAAAGCAGAGTATAATTTTCCGGGAAAGAAAGTTGAATGTTATTTCGATATTGATGTTCAAAACCTGCATAATATATTTAAAAAGGAAAATACGGTTATAATAACAGACGAAAACCTTTTTAATTTATACGCCAATAAACTCGATGGATTTTTTATTATTAAAATCGAATCAGGCGAAAGCGTTAAGAACCGCGAAACAATTGAAAAGATAACTGATGTAATTCTTGATTTTGATCTCGATAAAAGTGGTTGGGTAATTGGCCTTGGAGGCGGTGTGGTAACGGATATTGCGGGCTTTGTAGCTGCAGTTTATAAAAGAGGTTGCAATCTTGCCCTTGTTCCTACATCTTTGCTTGCAATGGTAGATGCCGCTCTGGGTGGTAAAAATGGTGTTGATGTTGGCATTTATAAAAATATGGTAGGTACTATTTATCAACCTCAATACATATTTTTTGATTATAATTTTCTAATAACTCTGCCATTTTTAGAATGGACTAATGGATTTGCGGAAATAATAAAACATGCCTGTATTGCTGATGAAAATATGTTTGCATTTCTTGAATCTCAAAATATTTTCAGTATTCAAAAAGAAAAATCTACAGTGGCAGCTTTGGTTGAAAGAAATGTTCATTTAAAAATGATGATTGCTACGCAAGATGAATTTGACATGCACGACCGTCAGCTTTTAAATTTTGGCCATACGCTTGGTCATGCAATAGAAAATTTATATCAAATTTCTCACGGGCAGGCAATAAGTATCGGCATGGTTGCCGATTGCGCATTGTCTGAAAAAATAAGTGGTTTTAATTTTGAAGATTCCGCCAGAGTTGCAAAATTGCTTGCTCAGTACGAACTTCCTGTTGATATAAATGCTGACTATGATAATATTTTTGAAATCATCAAGAAGGATAAAAAAAGAAGGAATAACGAAATAAATTATGTATTTCTTGAAAAAATCGGATCCCCGATTTCTCAAAAATTGCCACTTGAAATTTTAAAAGAAAATCTTGAAAATATTGTGTAATGATTGTTTCCGTAAGAAAATCACATCTATCCGGAAATATTAAAATACCTGCATCCAAAAGCATTTCACAAAGAGTTGCGGTTTGTGCTTTATTGAATAACGGCCAAACTGCAATATTAAATTATGGCAACAGCGAAGATGAAAAAAATACTCTGGCAGCAGTAAAAACTTTAGGTGCAAATGTATTTTTTGAAAATGAATCTTTAATAATTAATTCAACAGGTGGAATTAATTTTCAAGGGATTTTAAATGCCGGTGAAAGTGGCTTAGGATTACGTTTGTTGGTTCCGGTTAGTGCTTTGAGTAATAACGAAATTACAGTCAGCACTGAAAGGAGTTTGAACAAAAGAGACGTGTCAGGCTTCAACTATCTTAAAGATTTGGGAGTTGAATTAAATTATAATAATTGTTTGCCGCCGGTTACGGTAAAAGGCCCTTTAAATACAAACAATATTTTTCTTGAACTGAATAACAGTTCTCAATACCTTACAGGCTTAATTACAGTATTTGCTTTTGTGGCTGAAAAAGAAACAGAAATTATTATTGACAGAATAGTATCCAAGCCTTATATTGATATTTCTTTAGAAGTACTCAGAAATTTTGGTTGCATAATAAAAAATGAGAGTTATAAAAAATTTGTTGTTATTCCCCGATCCGGGGATAAACGAGATTTTACATACAATATTGAAGGCGACTGGAGTAGTGCAGCTTTTATTTTTATTGCAGGAATTCTTTGCGGTAATATTGAAATCGGAAATTTAAAATTATCTTCTTTTCAGGGTGATAAAATAATATTGGACTTATTGCTGCAATTGGGTGCCGGAATTAAAACAGAAGGAGAATTGATTTTAATTCCCCGGAAAAAGTTAGATGAATTTTATTTTGATGCAACAGATTATCCCGACCTGTTCCCACCTCTTGCAGCATTGGCTGTTTTTTGTAATGGCACTTCTAGAATAAAAGGTTTACACCGCCTTACAAATAAAGAAAGCAATAGAGAAAAAAGCATCATAAATGTATTAACTCAACTTGGAGTTTTAGTTTATACAAAAGATAATGAACTTTGCATCACCGGAAATTGCAGTTTAAATGGTGCAGTCATTGATTCTTATGGCGACCATAGAATAGTAATGATGGCTTCTTTAATTGGTTTGGCGGCTGAAATAGACCTTGAAATTACAAATGCCGAAGCAGTTTCTAAATCATATCCTTCATTTTTTGAACAAATAATTTCTTTAGGAGGAAATATTAATTTTAAATTATGAATACTTTTGGAAGAATATTTAAGGTTTCCATATTTGGCGAATCTCACGGAACCGCAGTAGGAATATGTATTGATGGTTGCCCCCCGGAGATACCTCTGGAAATTAAAGATTTTGAAATTGACCTAAAGAGGAGACAAGGTGGGTTGCAAAAAGGAAGTACCCCACGAAAGGAAGATGATGTTCCTGAAATTTTATCAGGTTTATTTAACGGATATACTACCGGCGCGCCTTTAACAATAATTATAAATAATACAAACGTTAGAAGTTCAGATTATTCAGAGTTAAAAAAAACTCCACGGCCGGGACATGCTGATTTTGTCTCCTCAATAAAGTACAAAGGTTATCAGGATTATAGGGGTGGTGGGCATTTCAGCGGAAGGCTTACTGCATGTTTGGTAATGGCAGGTGTAGTGGCAAAGAAAATAATTTCACAGAAATTTACTCTGGTAAAATTTCAGGCAAAAGTTATGGAGGTTGGAGGAAATACAAACATCGAAGATGCGGTTTCAGAAGCAATAAATAAAAATGATTCCGTTGGGTCTAAAATTGAATGTAACATTTCTGGTTTGCCGGTAGGTTTGGGAGAGCCTTTTTTCGATTCGGTTGAATCGTTGATATCTCATGCTGTATTTTCTATTCCGGCAATTAAAGGAATAGAATTCGGCTCGGGATTTTCAAGTGCGTCAATGTATGGAAGTATGCATAATGATGCAATTATTAACAAAGAAGGAGTTACATCTACAAATAATGCCGGCGGAATTAATGGTGGACTTACCAACGGCAATGATATAATTTTTAGAGTTGCAGTAAAACCTGCATCATCAACACCTCATAAACAAAAATCAATAAACCTTGAATCAGGTATGATAGAGGAAATTCAGGTAGGAGGGCGGCATGATCTGGTAATCGGACTTCGGGTGCCACCGGTTTTAGAATGCGTCAGCGCAATGGTAATAGCCGATTTGCTTTTGTTGGAAAGTTTGTTATAAAAATAATTTGATAAAAAAAGGCTGCCCAATTAGACAGCCTTATATATTTACAACTTTAATTATCTCACTATAGTTATTGTTCCTTTCATTTCTACTTTCATTCCTTTGGCATCAAATCCTTTCAGAATCCAAACATAAACACCGGTTGGCTGTGGCTTTCCTTTGTACGTACCATCCCAACCTTTCATGTATTGGTTTGTTTCAAAAACAAGCTCTCCAAATCTGTTGAATATTCTGAAATATTCCTGTCTGGTCATTTTCACAGGCAGTGGCCTGAAAATGTCGTTCAGCCCATCGCCGTTAGGCGTAAATGCATTTGGAATATAATATTCAGGGCCTTCATAAACCTGAACATACACTGAATCATAACCAACGCAGCCTGCAATGTCTGTAACTTTAACCATAAAGTTGGCATCGTTCGATAAGTACACCGTAGGGTATTGTAAATCCGGGTTATCTATTCTTACTCCCGAACTTAAAGGCGTCCAGTGATATTGAACACCACCGCTACCAACAAGCACATGAGGTTTGTTTATTGCTGCAAGTGTATCACCTCCTGCATAAGCAGGAACTGTAGGCTGCATAATTACTTTTACCGAATCTGATACGCTGAAGTTACAGCCGTAGTTGTCTGTAACTGTTAGCACATAGGTTTGAGTTGCGGGTGCTATAGCACGGGTTGTTTGTAAATTAGGATCGCGAACATATTGCGTCGGCGACCATGTATAATTTACAGTGCCTGAGGTATGACTTACAGAACCGCTGATAAAAGTTGAGTCATTCAAACATATCATTTGTTCAGGGCCAGCCTCCGGAATGGGAAGTAACTTAACATTTATAGTAATTGTATCTTCTCTTGAACAAGCGCCCCATTCTGCATGTAAAATATATGTTGTAGTATCTGCCGGTGTGGCTGTTGCATTTTTAATGTTTGCATCATTCAGTGCAACTGTATCTCGCCATCTAAACACATTTGTTTCAGCATTGGTTAACACATTAAATGTAACAGGCTCTCCCTGACAAATTGTAGTATCGTTTCCAACAGTGAGGAACATATTGTCAATAACATTTACAAATACTGATGTGCCTGCAATACAACCATTAGCATCTTTTACCGCTACATTACTGTAAGTTCCTGTGCCAACAGTGAATGTTGGTGATGTTTGGAAAGGGTAGCTTGCTCCATTATCTATTGAATAAGAATATGGGGAAGTTCCACCGGTTGCAGCAACAGTAATTTCACCATCTCCACCCAAACAAGTGCTTGGTGCAGGGCTTGTTGCAGATGCTATTAATTTCGTTGGCTGCGCCAGAGCTACATTAACAGATTTCTGGCATCCCAAATTATCTTTTACAACAATTGTATATGATCCAACTGTAAGGCCTGTAAATTCATTTATTGATTGCGGGCCACTACCGCCGGAAATTGTATAAGTGTAAGGAGAAACCCCACCCGCAGTTGCAATATTTATTGTTCCATCTGCACTTCCAAAACATAGAGGATCTGTTTTTGCCGGCGTTAATACAATTTCAGGATTTGAAACAAGAGTTGCAGTATTAGTTCCTGTGCAACCAACAGCATCTTTAATTGTTATCGTATAATTATCGGGTGGTAAATTATTAAATGTTGATGACGCCTGAGATGGTAAACCGCTAACAGTATAAGTATAAGGGGCGGTGCCTGATGTGGCGTTTATTTTAATAATACCATCGTTTATTCCAAAGCAAACCGGTTGGGTAAGATCTAAAGTAGAAGTAAGATCTACTCCTTCATCAACAGTTTCTGTTACACTTCCTGTACAACCTAGAGCATCCTTAACCTGAATAGTGTAAGTGCCGGTTGCAAGGTTTGTAAATGTTGCCGAAGGTTGCGATGGCCTTCCCGTTAGTGTGTATGTATATGGTGCTGTTCCCGTAGTTGGAGAAACCGTTAATGTCCCATTATTAACCCCCGGGCAACTTGTTGCAACAGAGGTTGCAGTTACAACTAAACCTGCACCTTCTGTAACATTTGCAGTTACAGTGGCAGGGCATCCGTTTGCATCATTAAATGTTATTGTATAGCTTCCGGTGGCAAGGTTAGTAAACTCATTGCTACTTTGATACGTAACTCCACCATCAATAGAATATTGATATGGTGCAGTGCCTGTGGAAGGAGTAACAGTTATTTTTCCGTTGTTTACTCCGGGGCAGGTTGTTGGGGTTGCAGTTGCAGTTCCGGTTATTGCAGTACCTGCAGATACGCTTACATTTATAGTTGCAGTATTACATGCAAGAGCATCTGTTATTACAACTGTATGCGGACCGCTTGATACACCATTAAATACATTAGAAGTTTGAGGAGTACCTCCGTCTAAAGAATATTTATACGGTGGTAAACCGGAAGTTGCAGTAACAGTAATTGTTCCATTGCTGATTCCGGGGCAAGATGCTCCTGTTGCACTAGCCGTTCCTGTTATTACAGGCCCTGCCTGGATGTTAAAGTTTACAACTCCGGAACATCCGTTTGCATCAGTAAATGTTACTGAATGTGGGCCAACGGCCAACCCTGAGAAAACTCCTGTTGGTTGCGTGGCTGCACTTCCATCTATTGAAAATTGATATGGAGCAGTGCCATTGTTAGGTACAACCGTTACAGATCCATCAGCAGATGTTGGGCAACTTGTTTTTACCGGCGTTGCAGTCGCTGTTACTGCTGCACCTGATGCAACATTTATTGTAACCTGTCCTGTACAGCCAAGTGCATCAGTAAATATTACCGTGTGAGAACCCGACGAAATATTTGTAAAAGTAGCGCCGCTTTGAGATGCTCCCCCATCTAGAGAGTAGGTGTATGGAGCATTTCCTGTTGATGGCGTTATTGTAATTGAGCCGTTGTTAACAGTTGGGCATGATGTTGCAACGGAAGTTCCGGTGCCTGTTAAACCTGTGCCGGTTGATACTGTTACAGTTGTAGTTCCTGTACAACCAAGATTATCTTTAAAGGTTACTGTATAGGAACCTGATAGAATATTATTGAATGTATTTGAAGCTTGGAAGTTAGTACCATCAATAGAATAAGTATATGGTGCAACTCCACTTGTGGCAGTAGCAGTTATTGATGCATTTGGCGCAACAGCGCATGTTGATGGTGTGGAAGTAGCAGTACCTGTTATTCCCACTCCGGCAGTAACAGTGATGCTTACCGTTCCGGTACAACCGCTTGCATCTTTAATGGTAACTGTGTAAGGCCCAGACAGTATATTAGCAAAAGTATTTGATGCCTGGAAAGTAGTTCCTCCATCAATTGAATACTGGTAAGGAGAAGTTCCTGATGTTGGTGTAACGGTTAAACTTCCATCTGCTGCCACAGGGCAGGATGAGGCAGTTTGCGTTGCCGTTGATGTAATTGTTGTTCCCGCTGCAACAGTTACGTTTACAACTTTTGAACAACCATTTGCATCTTTAACTGTAATTGTTTGAGCACCTGCGCCAACATTTGTAAATACATTAGAAGCCTGGAAAGTAGTTCCATCAATTGAA
>Ga0182739_1004183_pt1 | contig 12094 bp, 9 predicted proteins | sample eDN5th30CBELigBY_FD_128873 | JGI IMG/M metagenome (GOLD analysis project Ga0182739, IMG submission 128873) | Enriched backyard soil microbial communities from Emeryville, California, USA - eDNA 5th pass 30_C BE-Lig BY (version 2) (version 2) | ecosystem: Environmental > Terrestrial > Soil >... | reverse complement strand
CGGCACTCGTCTGGTCGATCCGCAAGCTCCTGCCGGACACCGATTACTGGACGCCTGTCAGAAATTACACAACGCCTTCACCGCACCGGGCGAGATTCCCTCGGAGCTGGATCATCCGGTTTCTGCACACGAAGCGTTACGGTTTCTGCTGAGAAACGCGGAATGCGAGCTGTATCAAAAAGAGAATGAAACTTCGCTGCAACTGGTCGGCTGGTTGGAAATTCCACTGGATGATGCACCAGTCACGATTGTGACGACATTCAACGAATCCTTCATTCCGACATCAGTCAATCACGACCTGTTTCTTCCAAATCGGATGCGTTCGCACCTGGGGATCGAGGACAATGCCCGGCGTTATGCCCGGGATCTGTATTTGCTGTCCACGCTGGTCTCGTCACGTCGCCTGTTGCGTCTCATCGTCGGCCGTCGGGACTCAAAACAAGATCCTTTGGCTCCCAGCCGGCTACTGTTCGCAACTGATCCGGAACGCATTGCTCAGCGGGTTCTGGCGTTCTATGAGCCCACCAAGGCGACCCCGCGCTGTCTGCCCGTCTCTCCACTCACAATAGGGACGGAATCGGCCTTTCCAATTCCGGAACCGATACCGCAGGAGTCTCCTCGTACCATTTTGCGAGTGACCGAGTTTCGGGACTACCTGGCTTCGCCTTACCGGTATTATTTGCGGCATGTCCTGCAACTGAAATCGGTGACAGACGACCTGGATGAACTGGATGGAGCTGCGTTTGGAACCCTGGTCCACGAAGTTTTAAGATTATTCGGCAGCAACGAACGGTCTCATTCATCCGATGCCCTTGTCATTGAGAATTTTCTGCATGAACAACTCAAACAGGTGATTGCGGAAAAGTATGGAGAGGAACCCCTGGCGGCTGTATTGATTCAGTCTGAGCAGGCACGACGACGCCTGTCCGCGTTTGCCCGCTGGCAAGCTGACTGGCGACGTGACGGCTGGGAGATTCACGCAGTGGAACAGGCGAGTATCGAGCCGGTTCCGTTCCCTTTAAAAGATGGCCGCGTGGTGCATCTCAAGGGGCGGATCGATCGGATTGATTTTCATCCGCAAGAGAAACGCTGGGCAATTTTTGATTACAAAACAGGAGACGCTGGTGCTGCCCCGGAAAAGACGCACCGCTATCGAAAGACCTGGGTGGACCTGCAGCTTCCACTTTACAGGCATCTCGCCGCTGAGATGTGCGGGCGGGACGACATTCAACTGGGATACATTGTCCTGCCGCGAGATGCGACAGCAGTCACCGCACAGTTCGCAGCCTGGTCGGACGATGATCTGGCTGAAGCGGATGAGACGGCTCGCAACGTGGCCGGGCACATTCTGGATCAGAACTTCCGGGTCCCGCTGACGGAACCAGCCTTCACCATGACAGAGTTCGATACGATCTGCCAGACGGGTGTATTTGGACAGGAGGAAATCTTATGACAGTTAATGCAAGGTCCTCGCTGCTGGTCATCTTTTTCCCTGGCAGGGCGAGATCAGTTTGCCGTGCCCTATTGCTTCGTCAATTTTAAAAATTCGGGTAGGACTTAACGCAAAGTCCGACAACGGAGGACGTTTCGCGATCACGTCCCCTAAATCCAAGCCCTGACAGGGCACTAGACCAGTTTGGTCTATCATGTGCCCGCGTCGAAAGGGTTTCACCTGATGAAATGCTGAATGCCGCGAGGCAAGTGCGCTACAAGATTGACTAAAATGCTCTATTTGGACTTCAATTCGAAATTCTGTTCGTTGTCTCCCTCAATCACGGTGAAGTTCAGGGTTGTTGCTTCATTGTATCTGGGAGGGAGTTTCTCCGGTGAATAGTTTCCTTCAGCGTCTGCCGCGGACGTGGTGATGGAGACTTTCGTGGGACCGGCCACTGCGCCCTTGGCACCGGAACGATGCATTGCCTCATACTTTCCGTCGGCATCGGTGATTGCCCCTGATGAAGGACCACTTTCAGGCAGAAAAACGAGGCTGGCCCCTGCGAGTGGTTGACCGTTCAAGGTCACCATGCCGTGGACAGGATGCAGCGCCGGGAGATCTCCCGCAGGATTCCGATTGCATCCGCTGGTGGTCAGCACCAGCACAAGGCAGACCGTCTTCAGAATGGAGATCAGGGGGCGCTTCATAAATCGCTCGTCGATGTATGGGAAGTGAATGCCAGCATCAGGCAGACTCGAAAAGCACTGCAGCAGTCCACTGCCACGAGCGCTGTTCGGCTGTGTTGTCGATTACCAGTCTCCAATTGTCTGGCCATCATCGCGCTGGCCCAGATACTGCAGGAGCGTAAAGTTCGTGTTTTCATTGACGAAACGGACTGAACCGTCCGCCATCAGGGCCTGAATGCCGCCGACATGCTGACTGGATAACGTTCGTAAATCCCCTTTTGTGGCAGAACCATTGATGGGGAACTTGGGATCGAATGTTCCCGCAACTTTAAAGTCCGTATAGGAGACATCGACCCGACCTGACCCTGTCACCGGCGCGCTGGTGCCGGCCCAGACCGCTCCCATCGTCGTAAACGCATTACGTCCTCCTGAAATTGCTGGCCGGAGTGCCGTATCACGCTCAAGGGCCATGAAGGTGTTCGAAGTTCCATCCGTGACATCACGCATCCGGATTCTGCTGTTCTGAAAGAAGATCCCCTTGGGGTCGTAATACGGTAATCCGCCGGAAGGCGCTCGATCTCGGTAAGGGTCGGCATTTCCACCGGCGCAGACGACGTAATTCGACGATCCAATACTCACTGCCGTTCCGGAGCCTCCGTCCGGATTGATGAAGACCCTGGCATTGCTCTGGGTATTTTGAGAGGGATTGGAATTGGGGTTGGACGGGCACAAGTAACCGCTGATCACGGTTCGTAGCAGGACCACCAGGTTGGAGTCCCGCGCATCCATCAAACCGCTGGGATTCAGCTTGTTGTACAACGGAGCCTGATCCATAAAGGGCAGGATCATGGTTCCCCAGCCCCAGCCCGTTCCCCCATCATCCAGGGAGTTCGTCGGAGCTCCGACATACGCAAATGTGAACACCCCGTGAGTATCGTGATAATTGTGCATCGCCAGGCCAATCTGCTTGAGATTGTTCTTGCACTGGGACCGGCGGGCTGCTTCACGGGCCTGTTGCACAGCGGGCAACAGCAAAGCAATAAGAACCGCAATGATGGCGATGACCACCAGTAGTTCAATGAGCGTGAAACCAGCCAGAGAGACAGGAGACCGGCGAAAAATGCTATCCCGAGTCGCTAGCCTAGACGGGGGGGGGTAGTCCATGGTCACCTCTCTTGCGTGCGAGTCAGAAATGATTGAAAAGAATCATGATTCCTCTTCTTGCCAGAAATCCAGGCAGAGATGTTCCAGGATCATACAACACTACATCTCGATGTGTCAATCAGAATCTATTCACTGGGTCAGGGCGGAAAACGTACGAAAATGGTCTAATTCCCCAGGTGAGATCAGCGCACATGAAGTGCTCTGGTCATTTGATTTCATTACTGAACGAGCAGGCTGACAACAGATGAATTTTTCCGTGATTGGTGTCGTGGTGGTCATGCTGACGATCTCGAACATTTTTATGACGTTCGCCTGGTATGGGCACCTGAAAGACCTGGCCAGTAAACCGTGGTATCTGGCGGTGCTGATCAGCTGGCTGATCGCATTTTTTGAATATCTGGTCCAGGTGCCGGCAAACCGCTATGGCAATGCACATCATCTGCAATTGGGGCAACTGAAAATCCTGCAGGAAGTGGTCACACTTTCTGTGTTTGTGCCATTCTCAATTTACTACATGCAACGTCCCATTAACTTGAACTTCTTATGGGCTGGATTATGCATGTGCGGAGCAGTCTATTTTATCTTCCGTTCATAATAAATTGAGATGCAATCCGTTGTACGTCTCCGGGGTCAGGACCGTAACAGATGATTATTGGCCATGGTGATGCCGGAGAGCATCGATCCGATAATCCCCAGAAATCCCTGGTCGGTTCCGCATAGAAAGAGGTTTTTCACGGATGTCGTGCCTTCCAATACTTTCACCGGTGCCCCATAAACTGCCCCGTTCAGATGCCCGGTAAAGCGCTTGATGGTCCGTGGGGTAAAGACGTCCGTGTCGATAATATGTGAACGAAAATCAGGAATATGCTTAATGGCAGCTTCCACCATCCGGTCGCACCAATACTGTTTGCGTTCGTAGTATTCTTCATCCGGCAGGTTCATCCAGTAATCCGGATTCGCCAGCGCCGTCATCCGGATCACTCCCTCGTCCAGTTGCGTACCGGATGGATAAATAAAGTTATTTGGGGAACAGATAATTCCACTACACAGGTCAAGCGGTTCTACCGGGGGGACATAGTGAAATGTTTCCAGATCATTATAAAAAATAATGGTTTCAGAATGACCTAATTCCGCAGGCTGGCAGTCCAGGACGAAAATCGCTTCATTAAATGAGATTTCTCCCGGTGCTGCAGTGCGAGACGCAGTTGAGACGGCATGAGAACCACATAGATTTTCGGTTTCGGCGACGCCCGCGGAAGAAAGTACATTTTCAGCTTCGATTTCCCGGCCGTCATCGAGAATCACCCCCACTGCCCGGCCTTGCCTGATTTGAATTTCCTTGACCCCTGCTCGCAGCTGAAGTTCGCCACCCAGCGTTTTGAAATGCCGGGTCAACGTTTTCAGAATTTTGCGAACTCCCTGTAACGGACGGCCAAAACCTTCTCGAAAAATGCTCTTGAACATGATCACAAACTGGTTGAAATCCATGTCGTGCGGCAGCGCAGAGCCGTAAAACATCAACGGACAGAACAGCATGTCGACCAAAATGGGATCGTCGAGAAATCCTCGAACCACTTGACGGGCGGAGATGGCGGTCTGTTGCAGATTCAGTTCATCAAACTCTTCGATGTGCCGAACGAGCCTGCGAAAGTTGTCGGCCTGTTGTGGAAACTGCTGGCAAACGTTTTCCAGAAAGCCAGCGTAATCATTGGTGAATTCGATTCGATGTCCCGGGAACACAACAGCGGAGCACTGTTGGGGCGAGAGATCAAAATCGTCCCAGCGCAATCGCAACTGCTTTAACAATTTGGCCAGCGGTCCGGTTCTCGTCCCGGGAGGTGCATAATTCGTGACGGCATGCAGCCCCACGTCATGATTTCGCCCCCGCAGACGGTAAAACGAATTCAAGCCGCCAATGGTCGTATGACGCTCGAGAATACAGACCTTCTTCTCGTAATACGCCAGCCGGATCCCAGCCGCCAGGCCAGACATTCCTGCACCGATAATGATTGTGTCGTACTTCACTCAGAGACTCGTTTTGCTTGAAATCGGGGATGGAATCCGAAGTATCCGGAGTCGGTCAAAGAAGAGCAAACCTGCGGGGGGAAAAGTCCTGGTGAGCACGAAAACCATTGGGTTTTGAAATTTTTCCAGCATTTTCTGCCGGTCCTGTAACTCCAGATCCTGTACTTATTCCCGCTTCAACTACAAGAAATGGTAGGAATCGTCCGTTTGACCTCGAACAGTGTACGTATGGTCTGTTGTTTGAATTCGCAATCGCGGGTATACATTTTTTCCGTCGAGACGGATTCGTCAGAAATCTTGTCGGAATCCCTGATCAAACCTCCATTCTCCGTGATCATAAAGATCTCGTCGCCACTGCAAGGAATGCAGTGAGACCATTGATTTCACCCACATCAAAAAGGACTCAAGGATGAGCCAGCTTGCACTTGTTTCACCCCGTGAAATCGACGATGAGCCGCAGATTTATTCCTTTGCAGAATATGTCGGGCAGCGTGCGCGAACGCTTTCTTTCGCGAACGAACGGGCTCGTCTGCAGAAACAGAATCAGTGTTGCCCGATCTGCAACCGCGTGACAGTTGAATCCATTGAACTCAAAGATGGCACGCTGGGCCGCAATGGTCGCCTCATTCCCGGGACAGGCACGCTGGTGGGCTTCGGCTGCAACGCCTGCGGTCACGAATGGCCCGCCTGAGAGAGCCCGGAACGGGTTGCACTCACAGACAGTCTCCGTCATGGCGATCAGAATTCTTCTGTAAATGGAGGGGATTATTTCGTAACGTGTCGTGATCTCATGACACGTTTCTGACAGGTTCTTGAGTAACGTCTGCCAGCTCGTAGACTTGCTCACGGCAAGCTTTTCCCAGGTTTGAAGTTTCAGTAGAAACTCTGCAACGATGCCTGCACGGGTTCGATTTCTGGCTGCGTTGGCTGCCTGGCAGGTGGGAGTGCTGATTGCATTTGGCGTGGAAGTTTCGAGAATCCAGTCACGATTGCTGCACGATGCCACCCCCGGAACATGGTGGAACGCCCCCGCCTATGATGGAACTTTTCTGCTGCCGATTCTATTGCTGGGGCCGTTCTGTCTGGGAGTGAAGGTCTCTCCCCCATGGATGGACCGCGGGCAGGCCCTCTTAAATATGATTCCGGGTTCCCGCAAGAAGCTGTTGTCCGCGGGACTGGTCGCCCTGACATCGCTGCTTGTCAGCTGGTCTTCATCACAGTTGCTGCTTTCGAATTCTCTGCCTGCAAGCTCAAATCTCCCTCAAGCCGCGGGTGCGGCACATCAACGGATTGGGGAGACTCTGCCACTCGTACAGGATGAATTCAGTTATCTGCTACAGGCCCGGGCTGTTCTGGAAGGGCGTTGGAGCTGGCCCGGCCCGCAACGGGCACCCGAGATCTTTCACCAGCTGCACGTTCTGAATGAAGGTCAATTTGCCAGTCGCTACTTTCCCGGAACGGGACTCTGGATAGCTCCCTGGCTGGCCATTGGTCATCCCGTGTGGGGATCGCGCTGTGCGGGGATGCTCGTTTCACTGGGACTGTTTTGCATCGGATATGAACTCAAAGGGATCTGGACAGGACTCCTGGCGGGGTTCCTCACTGCACTGGCCCCCGGGTTGGCGATTTTCAATAACCTGCTACTGGCCCATTCACCGGGACTGGTGGCGTTGGTTCTGTTCCTCTATTTCATGCTGCGATTCCTGCGAAACGGGTCTTGGATCAATGCCATGCTGGCTGGCTGTGGACTCAGCGGGGCGATGTTGTGCCGCCCCCTGACCGCAGCTGCGATTGGTCTGCCATTTGGCCTTTGGTTTCTCTGGCACTGGCTGGCAAGTGAGTGGAAACGGGAAGATTCCTCAGCATCGAGACCACTCACCGACTGGCGGTATGCAGCCGTGGGGCTGACGGTTCCCATTTTCTGTGGGCTGGCCTTGATCGCCTGGCAGAATCGAGCTCTCACGGGGGACTGGCGGCTCACACCTTATCAACTTTACACCCAGCTCCATACACCCCGGCATGCTTTTGGATTTCAGCAGGCGCAAGGTCTTTCTGCCGGTTCCTCGAGACAAATTCTCACTCGCTATAACGACTGGGCGGAGAACCTGAACGGTCCGCTGGCAATCACGCGCAGCCTGCAACGCCTGCGTGGAAGCCTTGCCTGGAGTCTGGGGATTGTTCCATTAACAATGACGGCTGTTTTCTTTCTGCTGACATTTCCCTGGCAACTGCGGGGGATGCAACTCATTCTGATGTCGATCGTCTGTCTGCATCTGGCACATGTTCCGTACTGGCTGAGCGGAATGCTGGAGCATCACTATGTTCTGGAATCGGGTCCGCTTTGGATTCTGATTTTTGCAGTCGTCTCCACAGACTGGCTGGCATGGTCCTTTCGAAATGGTCGTTGCTGCTTTCCACTCTGGTGGGGAGCGCTGCTGGCAGCCTCCCTGGTCGTGAATCTGCTGCCCATCGGCCCGCAAGGGAAGAGCCGACTCTCGGCGGGATGGAAAACATTTCTGCAACCGACTGCTGGATACCGTCATTTCGAACGAGAGTTGGCACAGACCGAATTGAAGTTGCCGGCACTGATCATTGTGACTCCCGGTCCCGCTGACCTGCATGTGCAGTTCGTCAGAAATCAACCTCCCTTTGATGCTGCGGTGCTGGTGGCCATGGAACGACCTGATCTGTATTCCTTCCATGAACTGGCGCTGCTCTTCCCGGATCGCCATCTCTATCAGTACGACTCTGCTGCCCGCAAGATGATGCTGAAAGATCCTGTCCATATGCGCGATGGTGAGGTATCGCCATGACTCCTGCCGAATCTGCAAAGGGAGCCCGATCTGTTCAGACAGGAACGATTGATTCAACCAACCCTCTTTCGGATTCGGGAGAAGCAACAGAGCAGGGTTCGTCTCACGCACAAACAATCTTTCGTTGGATCGTGACGGGAGTTCTGGTTCCCGTTCACATCTGCCTGCTGGGATGGCTGGCCTGTTGCACTTCACCCACCTCGGATGAAATTGCTCATCTGGCCGCGGGTGTGCGCATCTGGACACAGGGACAGTTCGAGACTTATCCGGTGAATCCTCCACTGGTCAAATTGATCGCGACCTGGCCCGTGGTCATGAGTTCTCCCAGGACAGACTGGCAGCATCTGAACGCCACCCCGGGCGCCCGTCCTGAATGGCTGATCGGACAAGACTATCTGAAGGCGAACAGTCCCCGTTTTCGCTGGGATTTTGTGCTGGCCCGTTGGATGTGCCTTCCCTTTTGCATCGTGGGGTTGATGTACTGTTTCTGGTGGGGGAGTGAACTGTTTGGATCGGCCGGCGGTTTGCTGTCTGCTGCGCTATGGTGTTTTTCTCCCGATATTCTGGCACATGGAGACTTGATCACGCCGGACGTTCCTGCGGCTGCAATCGGAGTGGCCACGTTATTTCATTTTCGTCGCTGGCTGCGGTCGGCACTCTGGAAGGATGCATTGCTGGCCGGAGTCTTACTGGGGCTGCTGCAGCTGACAAAAATGTCCTGGTTATTGCTTTATCCTCTATTGCCCGTGATCTGGTGGTTCAGCCTCCCTCTTCACATGAACCGGAAATTGCGTCAACGGCAATTCCTGCAACTTGCCGCATTGCTGATCCTGAGCCTGGATCTGCTGAATGCGGGCTATCTTTTCGACCGGTCGTTCAAGCCGCTGGGAGAATTCGAATTCGTCTCGCAAACTCTCTCGGGAAGTGCAGCAGCAGAAACATCCGGCAATCGATTTCGGGGGACCTGGATGGAGACGATCCCGGTTCCACTTCCAGAGCCTTACCTAATCGGATTGGATCTCCAGCGGCGGGATTTTGAAGGACATTGGAAACCGCTGGTCTCTTATCTTCGAGGCGAAATGCGAATTGGAGGCTGGTGGAACTACTATCTGTATGGCCTGCTGGTCAAAGTTCCGCTGGGAACCTGGTTGATTGCGGGGTGTGCACTACTGGCTGCCGGGGTGGCCTGGAAAGCCCAGCAGTCTCTTCCCGCTCTCGAATTTCTCTGGTTGATGGCCCCGGCACTCGGCCTGTTGCTGCTCATCAGCAGCCAGACCGGTTTCAGCCGATACGTTCGCTATGTGATTCCCTGCCTTCCGTTCTGCTTTGTGTTGCTGGGAGGTTGCTGGTCGCGGGTGGTCTGGGAACGGGCTCGCGGTGTGACGCTTGTGGCGGGGACAGGCTTGCTTTGTACCGTCTGGGCGAGCTTGTCCGTCTATCCTCACAGCCTCTCGTTCTTCAACCGAATTGCTGGAGGACCATCACAAGGACACTGGTTCCTGCTGGACTCCAATGTCGATTGGGGACAAGATCTGTACTTTTTAAAAAGCTGGATGAATGAGCATCCACAGGCTCATCCGCTCACACTGGCCTATGCTGGAGTGGCGGGCCCGGACCTGTTCGACCTGAACGTTCAACCATTTTCAGACAGGGACATCTTGCGAAGCGAAACAATTCCACCAGGCTGGTATGCCATCAGCGTCAATCATCTGCACGGATACGATTCGGCTCCGATGGCCTGTTCCCGGTTCCTGCCGTTGAAACCGACAGCCCGGGCGGGATATTCCATTTTGATCTATCACATTCCGGAAGCAGCACCGCCGGAATGAATCGTGCAGCTGCAGGGCTTTGGCCTTTTCCGCATTCTTTCCCACATCCCTTCACCTCGGCAATCCCCCGATGCAATCCTCTGCAGATCGCTCCGACAAGTTTCCCCCATCTTCGCGTCGTGGATTTTCCATGGTGGAATTGCTGGTCGTGCTGGGAATCATCTCGTTACTGGTGGCGATTCTGCTTCCTGCGATCATGCAGTCCCGCAGCAGTGCGCGGCGACTCACCTGTCTGAACCATTTGCGGCAGGTTTCTTTAGCCATGATACTGCAGACTGATCTGCATGACCGTTTTCCGGCAGCGGGCCTGTTTGGAGCCACACGGAGCACGCAGCACCATAACTGGGTCACATCCATTCTGCCGCAACTCGATCAGGCCAGCCTGTTCAACCAATATGATCAATCTCGGGCATACACACAGGCAGAAAACTTCGAACTGACACGTACGCCCCTTCCGGTATTAGTCTGTCCGGATGATGTCAGCGTGCAGCCAGGAGAAGGGAATCTGAGCTTCGTCGTGAATGGAGGGATCGGCTGGACCATCCCTGTTGATTGTCCTGCCAATCTCCGCACGACTGTGGATCAGGTCACGATTGTTCCGATGGATTTGAACGGGAACGGTGTTGTCTGCCCACTGGAAAAGGAATCGGAGACCGGGCCGTCCGATACGGACATGCTGGAATCGTTGTCCTTGTTTTTTGTGGAGAACTGGCCCCCGAAAAGCGGGACACAGCGGTTTCATCGACCGCGAGACATCGTTGACGGCCTGTCTCAGACCATTCTACTGGCGGAGAATGTGCGGGCTGGTTATGACCCGCATGCGTCTTCTTCCTGGGGGTCCCCGGAACCGTTACGGGCGATGTTTTTTGTCAGCAGTGAAGTGTGTAAAAAGAGCAAATGCACCCCGCAGCAGATTGATCTGTCCCGGGCCAACAGCCGTGTCGATACCGATGCTGCCCGGCAGTCATTGAACTCGGCGCTTTCGCAGGCGGAAGGGACTGCCCCCTGGCCGACGTCCGGGCATGCCGGTCTGGTGCATGTCGCCTGGTGCGATGGACACGTGACGGCGATCTCGGAATTCATAGACGGAAAGACCTATTTTGCCATGATCACTCCCCGTGGTGTCCACGGCAGCGGTCCATTTGAAGAACCGGTGATCACATCGAATTTTTAGAGCGTTTTTGTAAATCTTGTGGCAGACTTGCCTCGCGGCATTCAGTCTTTCATCAAGTGAAACCTCTTTGACGCGGGCACATGAGAGACCAAACTGGTCTAGAGCAGTGTATGGCCCAATGATCACAGCCCGTTGAAAGACGCAGACTGATTTCCCCTGTGCCTCTGATTTTCAATTCTCCAGGAGTGAACCTTCCGGTGTCCTCGCAATGGTTTTGTTTTACGGACGATGAAGATGGCCCCTATTCTTTTGAGGAGCTGGCCACTCTCATTGCGCGCGGTGAACTCTTGCAGACCGATCTGGTACGTCGTCAGGAAGCGACGGAATGGCAGCGTGTGGAGACGGTCTTTGGACTGTTGCGGGCAGCCAGCCGGATCCGCAGCCAAGCTGTGCGACGAACACCGGCACCTCAAACAGGAGTGTTGAGCCAGATCTTCAGCAGGTTCTGTCGACGCTATTTCCCCAATTTACAACCAGAACGTCTGTTGATGGCAGTGAGCCTGTTGTGCATCACGATTTGTCTGGGAGAACTGGCCTGGTACTGGTGGCAGCGGCCCGTCCGATTTCCCACTCCTCCAGTCCTGGGAGTGACGGTGGAGTCTCCCGCTCCTTCACAAATTCGTTCTCCATCCCCCATGATTCCAAGCATCTCTTCGCTGCGTCCGGGTGAACCGGAACTGGTTCCCGGCTTTGAATCATTGGGTTGGTTGAAATCTCCCAGTTTGAGTGCAGACCTGCTGACGATTATTTACATCGGTTACGCAGGACCAGACCGGCTGGACGAAGTCATGATTGCTGATCGGCAAAGCGTCTTGGAACCGTTTCAGAATCGTCGTCCCATCCGAGCAGTCAGCAGTCCGCTGCGGGAAGCCCATCCGACATTGTCCCCGGATGGGCTTTCGCTGGCGTTTGTTCGCCTGGAAGAAGCGGCCACGTTATGGATCTCACAACGAACGGATCGACAATCG
>Ga0182739_1004180_pt1 | contig 12107 bp, 10 predicted proteins | sample eDN5th30CBELigBY_FD_128873 | JGI IMG/M metagenome (GOLD analysis project Ga0182739, IMG submission 128873) | Enriched backyard soil microbial communities from Emeryville, California, USA - eDNA 5th pass 30_C BE-Lig BY (version 2) (version 2) | ecosystem: Environmental > Terrestrial > Soil >... | reverse complement strand
TCATCGCCATCTTCGGGCCGGGCGCGCTCGCCGGCACGCTGGCCATCGCGTTCCGCTCGATCGGCTTCGTGGGCAAGCTGGTGGGCGAAGCCATCGAAGAAGCGCAGCGCGGCCCCATCGAGGCCGTGACCGCCACCGGCGCCAGCAAGGCATCGGTGCTGTGGTACGCCTACTGGCCGCAGATCCGCCCGGCGTTCTGGTCCATCGTGCTGCTGCGCTGGGACATCAACGTGCGCGAATCGGCGGTGCTGGGGCTGGTCGGCGCGGGCGGCATCGGCATGGCGCTGGACACCGCCTTGAACCTGTTCCAGTGGGATCGCGTCGCCCTCGTGCTGGCTGCCATCTTCGTGGTGGTGGTGCTGGCCGAGATCATCATCACGCAGGCCCGCAAACGCATCCTGTAGCGCGAATTGGTTGCCTTACGCTGCTCGGTTTCCCCTGACAGCGCTCCTTCGCCGCCCCCTGGGGCGGCGTTTTTATTGGGGCCTTCCGGCTGGCGGCCGCCGCGGTGGCCGTCTTGTTATTGCGCCGCAAACACGTCTATGCTCAATGTGAACAAATTATGAACGGTCATCAAATCGCACCTGTGCGTTGATTAAGATCTCGGCTTTTGCCGTTGGACACCCCGCTGCCATGTCGGAACAGGAATTGAAACTGCACGTGCCCACGGCTTCACGCCAGGCCGTGCTGCGTGAAGTCAAGCAGCGCGAAGCCACGCGCATCCGCTTGCATGCCATGTATTTCGACACGCCCGAGCGCGAGTTGGCGCGGGCGCGCATCGCGATCCGGCTGCGCCAGGAGGGGCCCGACTGGGTGCAAACCTTGAAGATGCCCGGCGCCGACGCCATCTCGCGCATCGAAATGAATCATCCGCGCCCGGGCCCTGTGCTCGACCTGTCGGTCTACGCCGGCACCGAAGTCGAAGCCGCGCTTTCCGCCATCAAAGGCGAACTGGGCCTGCGCTACGAAACCGACGTGCAGCGCCTGCTGCGCAAGGTGCGCACGCGCTATGGCACCGTCGAACTGGCGTACGACACCGGCATCCTGCGCGCGGGCGCGCTCGAATTGCCGATCTCCGAACTGGAATTCGAACTGGTATCGGGCCGCCCCGCCGCCATCTTCTCCGCGGCGCGAGGCTGGCAGCAGCGCCACGCCCTGATCCTGGATCCGCGCAGCAAATCCGAACGCGGCGACGCGCTGGCGCAGCTTGCGCAGCGCCTGGCCGAGGTGGACGCCACGCCCGGCGACGACCTCGAAACGCGGCGCGCGCAGGCCATCGCCCAATTCTGGGCGCCGCGCGGCGCCGCGTCTGTGAAACTGCGCGACGACATGACGCCGCCGCAGGCCATGGGCGCCATCGCCGCCGAATGCCTGGACCAGATCTGCCGCAATGCCGCCGTGCTGGCCGAGGTCGACACCGAAGGCGTCTATCGCGCCGGCAACTCGGAACACGTGCACCAGCTACGCGTGGGCGTGCGCAGGCTGCGGTCGGCCTGGAAGCTGTTCGACGGCTGGATCGCGCCCATCCCCGATTCCCTGCTGCAGGGCGTGCGCACGCACTTTGCGGCCTTCGGCGCCAATCGCGACCAGGACGTGCTGAACGAAACCGTCGCGCCCGCGCTGATGCGCGCCGGCATGCCGGTCATCCCCATGGAAGCCGCGCCGCCGGAAGAGGACGCACAGACCATCGCGGGCGGCCAGGCATTCCAGGCGTGGCTGCTGGAACTGCTGGAATGGACGCTGGTTGTGCCGCCCGTGCAGCCGGACGCGGACAGCCAGACCATCGCCAACGGCACGCCCACCGACGCCGCGCCCGAGCCCGCCATCCGGCTGGAGGGCGGCGTGGCCGGCCCGACCATCAAGCCCACCATCATTCCGATGCTGACGCCGGAACCCCAACCGCAGCGCCTGCACAAGCTGCTCGCGCGCCGCCTGCATCGCTGGCACGTCAAGGTGGCCGACCAGGGCACCCACTTCGCGTCGCTGGACATCCCCACTCGCCACGAACTGCGCAAGCGCGGCAAGCGCCTGCGCTACGGCCTGTCGTTCGCGGAATCGCTGCTGCCGGCCGCCAAGCTGCGCGGCTATCGCAAGCTGCTGTCGCGCGTGCAGGACGTGCTGGGCGAAATCAACGATCTGGCGATGGCCAAGGACTACTACCAGTCGTGTACGGCCACGCACCCGCAGGCCTGGTTCGCGCTGGGCTGGATCAGCGCGCGCCTGGACGAACTGGTCATCGAGGCGCAGCAGGCCTTCGACGACCTCGCGCAAAGCAAGCCTTTCTGGAAGTAGCGCAAGGCCTCATTTCGGACTCGCCCAAACGACAACGGGACGGCGCTTGCGCACCGTCCCGCACTGCCTGCGTAGGCAGGCGCATCGACTGGACGTGTCAGTCGGCCAGCAGCGCCGCCGCGAACTCGTCCGCGACGAAGGGCTGAAGGTCTTCCAGGCTTTCGCCCACGCCGATCCAATACACCGGAACCGGACGCACGCCCTGGCTGCCCGCGGCCACGGCGGCCAGCGTGCCGCCCTTGGCGGTGCCGTCCAGCTTGGTCACGACCAGGCCGGTCAGGTTGATGGCCGCATCGAAAGCGCGGATCTGCGCCAGCGCGTTCTGGCCGGTGTTGCCGTCCACCACCAGCAGCACCTCATGCGGCGCGGTCGCGTCGGCCTTGCCGATCACGCGGCGGATTTTCTTCAGTTCTTCCATCAGGTGAAGCTGCGTGGGCAGGCGGCCGGCGGTATCCACCATCACCACGCCCATGCCGCGCGCGCGGCCGGCGTTGACCGAGTCGAACGCCACCGCGGCCGGGTCGCCGCCATCCTGCGAAATCACGCTGACGTTGTTGCGGCTGCCCCATTCCACGAGCTGTTCGCGCGCCGCGGCGCGGAAGGTGTCGCCGGCGGCCAGCAGCACGCTGGCGCCCTGGCGCTGGAAAGTGTGCGCCAGCTTGCCGATCGACGTGGTCTTGCCCGCGCCATTGACGCCGGCGATCATCACCACCAGCGGCTGCGTGCGCTTCAGGTCGAAGGCGCGTTCGAGCGGCCGCAGATGGTCGGCCAGGAGCTGACGCAGGGCCGCCTTGACCTTGGCCGGGTCCTCGATGCGCTCTTTCTTGACGCGCGCCCGCAGCGCGGTCAGCAGCTTCTCGGTCGCCTCCAGGCCCGCATCGGCCATAATGAGGGCCGATTCGAGTTCCTCGAACAGGTTCTCGTCGACTTTCACGCCGACGAAAATGCCGCCGATGCTCTGCCCGGTGCGGGACAGGCCCTGCTTCAGGCGCGACAGCCAGGACGCTTTCTTGGGCGCCTCGGCGGGCGCGGGTTCCGCAGCGGGCGGCGCGGCCGGCACGGGCGCAGCCACCGGCGCGGACGGCGGCGTCGGAGCGGGCATGAACGCGGGCTGCGGCGCGCGAACGGGCTCGACAACCGGCGCGGCCGACACGACAGGCGCGGGTGGCGCGACCGGAGCCGGAGCGGGAGCGGAAACGGACGAGGACGGCGCGGCGGGTGCGAATGCCGGCGCAGGTGCAGGCGTTGCAGCAGGTGCCGGTGTTGCAGCAGGCGCAGGCGTTGCGGCAGGTGCGGAAACCGAAGCCAGCGCCGCAGTTGGGGCGGGCACCGGCGCAGGTGCTGAACCCGGACCCGAGCCCGGCGTCGCGGCGGGCGCGGGAACCGGAACGGAAGGCGTAACCGGTGCCGAAACCGGCGCCGAAACCGGCGCGGCAGATTCCTGACGGCCCGCAGGCGCAGGGACGGCCGGCGCCGGGCTGGCCGGGGCTACGGCGGGCTCTGCGGGCGCGACGCTGGCGTCGACGACCTCCGGCGGCGGCGCGGGCTGAGCCGGCGTGGCGGGCGGAGGGGATTTTTTCTTGAAGAAGCGGCTAAACATGGGTAACAAGTATATTCGTATCGTCGGGGGCCAATACCGGCGCACCCCCATCGTCGTTCCCGACGTGGAGACGCTGCGTCCCACGCCCGACCGGGTGCGCGAAACGCTATTTAACTGGCTTACTCACCTGTGGGGCGGCGAATTTGCCGACAAACAGGTGCTGGATCTGTTCGCCGGCAGCGGCGCCCTGGGCTTCGAGGCGGCCTCGCGCGGCGTGGCGCATGTGCAGATGGTCGAGCGGGACAAAACCGCCGCGTCCGCGCTGCGGACACTGCGCGACAAGCTCAAAGCCGACATGATACGCATCCATGTCGGGGATGCGATGCAGGTCGCCGAACGGATGGATGCGTCGCGGTTCGACCTCATCCTGCTGGATCCTCCCTTTGGACAGGGCTGGCTGCCGCGCCTGTGGCCCATTTTGCCGGGCATCCTGAGCGATCATGGGCTAGTCTATGTCGAGGCGGAATCCGCCATCGAAGCGCCCGAGGGATTCCAGATTGTGCGGCAGGACAAGGCCGGCGCGGTCCACTTCCATCTTCTGGAATTTGCTGCATTGCGGAAATAGATCAATAATCCGGGCTTCGGAGGATGGTGTACACCACAAATAACGGTACGGAGCTCGCATGATCATCGCTGTTTATCCCGGCACTTTCGACCCGCTGACCAGGGGCCACGAAGACCTGGTCCGCCGTGCAGCCACGCTTTTCGACAAAGTCGTGGTGGGGATCGCCATTAGCCGCAACAAGAAGCCCTTCTTCAGCATCGACGAGCGCGTGGAGATCGCGCGCGAAGTGCTGGGGCACTACCCCAACGTGGAAGTGCAGAGCTTTGGCGGCCTGCTGAAAGACTTCGTGCGCGACCAGGGCGGCCGCGTCATCGTGCGCGGCCTGCGCGCGGTGTCCGACTTCGAATACGAATTCCAGATGGCCGGCATGAACCGCCATCTGCTGCCCGACGTCGAAACGCTCTTCATGACGCCGTCGGACCAATACCAGTTCATCTCGGGCACCATCGTGCGCGAGATCGCCCAGCTGGGCGGGGACGTCAGCAAGTTCGTCTTCCCGTCCGTGGAGCGCTGGCTCCAGGAAAAGGCCAAGGAACGCCGCGAACAGTCCTGGCCGGGCTGACACCCGCCGGCAGCATCCCCGAACGGGCGCGCAAGCGCCCTTTTCGCGCTTTCCGGGCCGCGGCCGCCCGGCGCTACAATGACAGCGCCCCTTGCCTTGCTCCGCTGCCCATCATGGCCCTCACCATCACCGAAGAATGCATCAATTGCGACGTTTGCGAGCCCCAGTGCCCGAACGAAGCGATCTCCATGGGCGAGGACTATTACGTCATCGACCCCGACCGGTGCACGGAGTGCGTCGGCCATCACGATGAACCCCAATGCAAGGTGGTCTGTCCCGTGGAATGCATCGAACTGCATCCGCAGTGGCATGAAGGCCAGGAACAGCTCATGGCCAAGTACCGACGCCTGACCGGTGCCGCATGAGCGACGCGGCGCCGCCCAGCCTCAACCTTTCCCCTCCCACACACCACGCCCGCCGCGACCTCTCCGCGTCCGCGGTCGCCGCGGGGCTGGTCGCCGTATTGGTCAGCTTTGGCGGCACCGCCGTGCTGATGGTGCAGGCGGGCCATGCCGCCGGCCTGGACGCCGCCCGCATCGGGTCCTGGATCGGCTCGTTGAGCCTGGTGCTGGGCCTGGGCGGCGCGTTCTACAGCCTGCGCACCGGGTTGCCGGTGGTCATGGCGTGGTCCACGCCTGGCGCCGCCCTGCTCGTCACCGCGCTGGCCGGCGTGCCGTTCGATGAAGCCGTGGGCGCCTTTGTCCTGGCGGCCGGCCTGACGCTGGCCTGCGGCCTTTTCGGCTGGATCGACCCCATCCTGCGCCGCATCCCCGGCGAAGTCGCCGCCGCGATGCTGGCCGGCGTGCTGCTCAATTTCGGCATGGGGATCTTCAGCAACATCTCCAGGCAGCCCGCCCTGGTGCTGGCCATGTGCGCCGCCTACCTGCTGTGCCGCCGCTGGGCGCCGCGCTACGCGGTGCTGGTGGTGATGGCGGTGGCCGTGGCCATGGCGGCGGCAATGGGCCTGATGCAGGTGAACCTGCTCGACTGGCGCCTGACCGAATTCGTCTGGACCACGCCCGCCTTCAGCGCGCAGGCCGCGGTCAGCCTGGGCATCCCGCTCTTTGTCGTGGCCATGGCCTCGCAGAACCTGCCCGGCCTGGCCATTCTGCAAGCCGCCGGCTATCGGCCGCCGGCGTCGCGCCTGGTTGCCGCCACCGGCCTGCTGGGCCTGGTCGCCGCGCCTTTCGGCGCGCACAGCGTCACCATGGGCGCGATCAGCGCGGCCATCTGCACAGGCCCCGAGGCGCATCCCGATCCCGGCAAGCGCTACATCGCGGCCGCCACCTACGGCATCGGCTACGTCGCGCTCAGCATCGTCGCGGGCGCCGTCGCGGTCTTTTTCCAGGCGCTGCCCGCCGCCCTGCTGGCCGCACTGGCGGGACTGGCGCTCCTGGGCACCATCATGGGCGGCATGGCGGCGGCCATGGCGAACCCGCAGCGGCGCGAAGCGGCGCTCATCACGCTGCTGGCGACGGCCTCGGGATTCAGTTTCTGGGGGATCGGTTCGGCCTTCTGGGGCCTGGCTGCGGGCCTGCTGGCCCACACCGCTTTCGAATACAAGCGCACCCGGACCTGACGGGGCCCGGCCTGACGCGGCCCGGACAGCCCACGCGCAATCAGGTGGGCCAGGCGGCCACGGGCGTGTCGGGATGCACCTTCATGATGCGGCAGGGCACCTGCGCGAAGTTCGAGATCCACGCCGCGGCCAGTTCGCCTTCGTCGATCACGTCGATGGCCTGCTCTCCCACCATCATGCTGTAGCGCACGCTGTCGTCGTCTTCGATGACGTCCAGCGGGATATCCATGCGCAGCATGCCGGGCGCCTTGAGCACCAGGTAGCCCAGGCGCAGTTCCACCGACACGTCGGCCAGCCTGGGGCACAGCTCGCGGTTCAGCCACTGCCCCGAATCATTGGCGACCAGCCACTGCCGGTGATAGGCGGCGGCCTGCGATTGCGTCGTCACGCCGCATTCGGCGACAGGCTGGAATTGGTCAGCGCTCATTTGCCCAACAGTCCTTTCAATGCCTTGTCCACGGCGGCGCCGTTCTTGCCCTTGCCGGAGATCGCTTCCTTGAGCTTGTTCTCCAGGCTGCGCTTCAGGATGCCGCCGATGGCGTCCTTCCAGAGCAGCGTGTACGAGGGATTATCGAACGGCCCCTTGAAGTGGACGGGGATGGTCACGTCCTTCAGGTCGATCAATTCCTTGCCTTCCGGATCGGCCGCCGGATTGATGACGCGCGCGCGCGCCACCACATCCAGTTCGCTTTTCACGAAGTCGATGCTGGCCGGATCGCCCTGCGTCACGCGCAAGAGCGGCGACACGAAGCTCAGGCGTTTCACCGTGGCGACACCCTTGGCAATGGCCAGGTCGGCTTCCAGTTCCGAGAACGCCGTCTGCTTGCTGGTGTCGGCGGGCACCGTTTCGTTCTGCGCGTCGGGCGAGAACCGGGCCTTCAGGTCGCGCAGCGTCTGCGTGAGGTCGATGCCCTTGACCGCCCCGTCACGCAGGCGCAACTGCAGGGTGCCGGCCAGGGCGCTTTTCATGGCGTAGGCATTGGCGCCGGCAGTCTTCAGGTCCAGCGCCAGGCTGCCCGTTCCGCTCAGCACGTTCTTGCGCGCCAGGTCCATGAGCAGGGGCTCGATCGCGATGCCGGCCAGCGACATCTTCGTGGCGACCTGATTGCCTTGCGCCGCATCCACCGACAACGCGCCGCCCAGCTTGCCGCCATAGAGGCCCGCCGCGATGTTGGATATTTCCAGCTTGCCCTTGTCCAGCTTCACGGCAGCCGACACCTCATCGGCCTTCAGGCCGCGCACGACCAGCTTGCCGACCTTCAAGGTGCCGTTGACGCTGGGACCGATCAGCGCCGACAGGTTGATCGTATCGTCGGCGGGCGCAGCCGGCGCGGGCTGCGCGGCAGGCTTGGATTCGTCTTTCTTGCCGTCCGCGGGCGGCTTGGGCGGCGTGACCGGCACCGGCGGCACCAGCTTGTCCAGGTCCAGCGTATCCACGGCCAGCGCGAACTTCATCTGCGGCGAATCGGCGGAGAGCTTGGTGATGTCGGCGCTGAGATCGAACTTGCCGCCTTCCAGCACGGCGTTGATCTTGCTGGTGGCCTGGTCCTTCAGCAGATCCAGCGTGAGGCTGCCGATGACGGGAATCTGCAGGCTGCCCTTGGGCAGGCCCGGGTCCGTGATGTTCACGTCGCCGCGCAGGGCGGACATGGCGCCGCTGCGTTGCAGGAGATTCAGGGTGAGCGGCGAGGCGAAATTCAGCTTCACCACCCGTTCGCCCGTCTTGGACGTGCTGTCCAGCTTGGCTTCCTTGATGTCCAGTTCGCCCGCATTGCCGCTGATGCCATTCATGCCGAGGCTGGCGTCCAGGCCGCTGATGCGCAGACGGCCGGTCAGCGCCTCGCCGGTGGCCGAGGCGGGGGAAATATTGAGCGCGGGCGCGTCGACGGCCAGCTCGAAGGGGCCATCGGCCACGCCGCCCTTGGCGCGCACAGCCAGCTTTTCGATCTGGAGCTGGCTCTTGTGCGGGTCGATCGCCAGTTTGGGGATCGCCACGCTGGCTTCCACGTTGGTCGCGCGCACGGAGGGCTCGGTCACATCGCCCTGGAAGAGAAGCTCAAGGCCAGCCACGTCCAGCGCCGACTTCTGGCCGTTGAATGCCAGGTTGCCCCGCATCACCAGGCTCTTGGCCTCGGCGCCCGGCAGCTTGCCGTCCATGCGCAGATCCAGCTTCTGCGCGGCGTAGCGCTTGGCGGAGGGATCCAGCGTCAGCAGCGCCTGGCCGGTCAGATTGGCGTCCACGCGCGGATAGCCGCCTTCGACACGCGCCGACATCCGCACGTCGAAAGGCTGGTTGAAGGTGACACGGCCGGTGTTGGCGTTGATGCGGGTCACGGCGACCGCCATGCCCGTCATGGCGTCCTGCATCTGGACCTCGCCGTCCTTCAGATCCAGGCCGGCGATGTCGATCTGCATATTGTTGCGCGACGGCGGCATGGTGCCGCTGGTGATCGCCTGCGCGGCAGTCTGGGCCGCCCCCACCAGGGCTTCGGCCGGATTGCTGGGCGCATCGGTGACCGACTGCGCGCCGCCCACCAGATTGCTGAAGTTGAACTGCCCCTGCTTGTCACGCACCACGCGGGCCTTCAGCCCGCTGATGGCGACATGGTCCACCACGAAGCTGTTGGACAGCAGCGGCCACACCGCAACGGCGAGGCGGGTGCTTTCGATGGAGGCGAAGGTTTCGGTGCTGTTGGGCTCGGACAGCGATACGCCCTGCACCGACAGCCCGATCCGCGGAAATAGCGAAAGCTCGATTTCGCCGTCGATCGTGAGTGTGCGTTGGTAGCGTTCCTGGACAAGCTCTTCCAGCTTGTACTTGTACGCGTTGGGGTCGAATGTCAGCAAGAAGATGGCCAGGCCAACGACGGCCACGACAACCAACACTACCAGGCCTATCAAAATGCGCTTGAACCACGTTTTCATTGCTGCCCCGTCGGTACCTCGACTGGATATCCTTGATGCCGCCCACCGCGCAAGGCGCGGGGAAGGTGCGTTGCCGGCGGAAAACCGCCTGGCTTGGTGAACTGTCTGCCTGTCAGGGCTTGCCTTTTAGGGCGTGTCCTCGTCCCGCCGTGCCTGCGGCATTGGCGACAAAAGGGGAGGTGCTACCGAGGAAGGCTGCTGAAGACGCCGGTAACCCAGCGTGCAGATAACCGCTATCGTAACAAATCAGGCCGCGCCGCGGGATCGGCCAAGCTGACGGCTTCCTGACCGGCGGATTGTAGGGCTAGAATGGTTGATCGATCAATTATTGATACGTCCAACAATGCCCGCCCCCGCCCCCACCACTCCACACTCGCCCGGCCAGGTGCTTCCTTTCCGGCAATCCTTGCTGGCCATGCTGGGCATGTGCTTCGTGATGATGCTGGTCGCCATCGACCAGACCGTCGTGGGCACCGCGTTGCCGACCATTGTGGCGGAACTCCGGGGCTTCGAACTGTATGCATGGGTAGCCACGTCTTACCTGCTGACCTCGGTCATCACCGTGCCCATCTTCGGCAGGCTGGGCGATTACTACGGACGCAAACCCTTCGTCGTGGCGGCCATCGTGCTGTTCACCCTGGCCTCCGTCCTGTGCGGCGCAGCCGACACCATGCTCGAACTGGTGCTGGCGCGGGCGCTGCAAGGCATCGGCGGCGGCATGCTCGTCGGCACCGCCTTCGCCTGTATTCCCGACCTCTTTCCCGACCCCCATGTGCGGCTGCGCTGGCAGGTGATGCTCAGTTCCGCCTTCGGCATCGCCAACGCCGTGGGCCCCTCGCTGGGCGGCGCCCTCACGGAGCACTATGGCTGGCGGTCCGTCTTCTACGTCAACCTACCCATCGGCATCCTCGGCCTCTGGTTCGTCGCGCGCTACCTGCCCCACCTGCGCAGTCGAGCCCCCGGCAAGGTCCGGCTGGACTGGCAGGGCGCGCTGCTGATCGCCCTGGCGCTGGGCGCCCTGCAGCTTTTGGTCGAACTTTTGCCCAAGGACGGCTTCACGCCCCCGCTCCTGCTCCTGGGCGCCGGCAGCATCGCCGCCTTCGCCATCCTGATCTGGTGGGAGCGCCGCTGCCCGCACCCCCTGTTGCCCCTGGACATGTTCCGCAACCGCGGCCTGGCCATGCTGTTCATCCTGGCCCTGCTGGTGGGGGTGACGATGTACTCCCTGCTCTTCTACGCGCCCCTGCTCCTGCAGGGCGGCTTTGGCCTGTCGCCCCAGGAAGCCGGCTTGCTCATCACCCCCATGGTCGTCTTCATCACCGTAGGCAGCATCGTCAACGGCCGCATCATCACCCGGATCCGCAACCCGAACCGCATGCTCTACGCCGGCTTTCTCCTGATGGCGTTCTCCTGCCTGGGCATCGTCACCACCCACAGCTACACGTCGCACACGCTGATTGCCGCCTACATGCTGATGGCCGGCCTGGGCATGGGCTTCATCATGCCCAACCTCACCGTCTTCGCCCAGCAGACCGCCGGCCGCAGCCACCTGGGCATCGCCACCGCGCTGCTGCAGTCCCTGCGCATGATCGGCGGCATGCTGGGCACGGCCGTCGTCGGCACCATGGTCAGCCACAGCTACTTCAGCGGCGTCGAATCCACCCTGCGCGGCGCCTCCGCGCAATGGCTGCCCAAGCTGAACGACCCGCAGATGCTGGTCAACCCGGCGGCGCAGACCGAGTTCCTGGCACAATTGGCGCATCAAGGCCAGGATGGCACGTCGCTCATCGAAATCGCGCGCGTCGCGCTGGTGGGCGCCATCCACGAAGGGCAACTCATCGCCCTCGCCGTCGCCGTCTTCGCACTCTGGTGCGTGCGGCGCGTGCCCCTGGTGAAACTGGTCCGGCCATCCAAGCCGGAGCCCGCCGGCGTCGGAGAGTAGCTTTTGCCCAAACAACAACAAGGCCTGCAAGTCATCCAGCACATGGGCCAGACGTACCGCGTCATGCAAAGCGCCTTCAGCAGCAAGGTCGGCCACGCGCTGCCGCGCTGGCGCATCCTGCTGGCGCTGCATGAAAACGGGCAGTGCTCGCAGAAGCATCTGGCCGAGCGTTGCCGGCTGGATCCGGCGTCACTGACGCGTCAACTGCAGGCAATGCAAAAGCTGGGCTGGATATCCCGGGCGGTGGATGCGCAGGACAACCGGCTGACGAACGCCACGTTGACGGCGGCCGGACAGGCGGTGGTGAACGAGGCGTTGCCCAAGCGGGCTCAGTTTTTCGAGGAGTCGCTGAAGGGCTTGTCCGGGGCGGATATCGACACCCTGAACCGGGTGTTGAGCGTCCTGGAGGAGAATTTTGTCAGGGCGGCGGGGGAACGGGGCGGTTAGGAATCGCGCCGCCCATCAGCGAGCGTCCTCGCGCCCTCGCTGGCGGTTGTCCGGCGCACGCCCTGGCCGCAACGCCCAGCGGTGCGCATTCGCCAGCAATTGCGCTCGCACGTCTGGCGGGTAGTCTTCCACGGTCGAAAAGGCCGGCACCGGCTTGCCGGCCTGGCCGGCCTCGCGGATGATGCGCGGCCAACG
>Ga0182739_1004178_pt1 | contig 12116 bp, 13 predicted proteins | sample eDN5th30CBELigBY_FD_128873 | JGI IMG/M metagenome (GOLD analysis project Ga0182739, IMG submission 128873) | Enriched backyard soil microbial communities from Emeryville, California, USA - eDNA 5th pass 30_C BE-Lig BY (version 2) (version 2) | ecosystem: Environmental > Terrestrial > Soil >... | reverse complement strand
TGCCTGCGGCCGATGGGCCTGTTCGTCACCTACGGCAATGCCTCGGGCCCGGTGCCGCCGTTCAGTCCTTCCCTGCTGGCGCAGAAGGGCTCGCTGTACATGATCCGTCCCACCTTGTTCGACTTCGTGAACACCGCGCCGGCGCTGCGCGCGGTGGCCAACGATCTCTTCAAGGTGGTGCGGCAAGGCAAGGTGAAGATCGACGTTACCGGCCGCTATCCGCTGGCGGAAGCGGCGCGGGCGCATGCCGATCTCGAAGCGCGTCGCACCACCGGCAGCATCGTCTTGCTACCGTAGACGTTTGCGGTAAGCTTGCCGCTTTTTTTGGCGGGAGAGGACCTGGGCATGAGCGTACGTGAGGGCATGGTGCCGGAATGGGAAGCGGTGGAAGCCGTGTTGCTTGCCTGGCCGCACGCCAGCACCGATTGGCAGCCCTGGCTGGCGGCGATCGAACAGGACTACGTGGCGCTGGCAACAGCAATCGCCGACACCGCCGTGCCGCTGATCCTGTGCCAGGATGCCGCGCATCAGGCGCATATCGAAGGCCTGCTTGCCGGCCGCTGCCGCCAGGCGCCGCATCTGGTGCAGGCCCCCTACAACGATACCTGGTGCCGCGACTACGGTCCGGTGGCGGTGCGTCGCGAAGGGCAGCTCACGCTGCTCGATTTCCAGTTCAAGGGTTGGGGCGACAAATACGACGCCCGCCTGGACAACGGCATCAACCAGCGTCTTGCTGCCCTGTGGCAGGCGCCGCTCGTGACCGTGGAATACGAACTGGAAGGCGGCAGCATCGAAACGGACGGGCAGGGTGGTTTGTTGACCACCGCCCACTGCCTGCTCGACAGCAATCGCAACAAAGGCTACGACAAGCCCGCGGTGGAAGCCTTGGTGCTTGGCCAGCTGGGCCTCGAGCGCATCCAGTGGATCAGCGAGGGCGCGCTGCTGGGCGACGATACCGACAGCCACATCGACAACCTGGTGCGCTATTGCGGCGAGGGCACGATTGCCTACCTGGCCTGCTCGCGCGAGGATGACGTGCATCATGCCGGCCTTGCCGCAATGCGCGAACAGGTGCTGGCGCTGCGCCGGCGTGACGGCAGCCCTTACCGTTGCGTGGCGATCGAATTGCCCGAGGCGCGCTTCGAGGAAACCGGCGCGCGTCTACCGGCCAGCTACGTCAACTTCCTGATACTCAACGAGCGGGTGCTGGTGCCGGTGTTCGGTTGTTCGCAGGATGCCTTGGCGCTCGACGCGCTTGCCGGCTGTTTCCCGGATAAAACGCTGGTGCCGGTGCCCGGCGGCAACCTGATCCGCCAGTTCGGTGGTCCCCACTGTGCTACCATGCAGCTCCCACGCGGCAGCTTGCGGTTGCCGCGCTGAACGCCCCCTCGCCGTATCCGGAGGTTCCCATGAGTTCGACATCCCTGCGTGTGGCGGTGGTCCAGCAAGAGGCCTGGCCGGACAAGGAACGCAGTCTGGCGGAAACCGAGCGCCTGCTCGAGGAACTCTGCCGCGAGCACCATCCGCAGCTGGTGCTGCTGCAGGAGCTGCATACCACGCACTACTTCTGCCAGGTGGAAGATCCGGCCCTGTTCGATCTCGCCGAACCGCTGGACGGCCCAAGCGCACAGCGCCTGGCCGCCATGGCGCGCCGGTTCGAGGTGGTGCTGGTGGGCGGTATTTTCGAGAAGCGCGCGCCGGGGGTGTATCACAACACGGCATTGGTGTTCGACAAGGACGGTTCGCTTGCGGGTTATTACCGCAAGATGCACATCCCGGATGATCCGGCCTTTTACGAAAAATTCTACTTTACGCCGGGCGATGCACAGCGCCTGGACGGCGGCAGCGGCTTTACGCCGATCCCCACCAGCGTGGGAAAACTGGGCTTGTTGGTGTGCTGGGACCAATGGTATCCGGAAGGTGCGCGGCTGATGGCGCTGGCCGGCGCCGACATCCTGCTGTATCCCACCGCCATCGGCTGGGATCCCGACGACACCGAGGCGGAAAAACAGCGCCAGAAGGAAGCCTGGACCCTCATCCAGCGTTCCCATGCGGTGGCCAATCATCTGCCGGTGCTGGTGGCCAATCGCATCGGTCTGGAAGCCGAGCCCACGGGGCAGGGCGCGGGCATCGCATTCTGGGGCGGCAGCTTCATCTGCGGCCAGCAGGGCGAGTTTCTGGCGCACGCCGATGCGGATAGCGCCACCCCCCTGGTGGCCGATATCGATATGGCACGCACCGAAAAATTGCGCCGCATCTGGCCCTATTTCCGTGATCGCCGCATCGATGCCTACGGGGGGCTTACCAGCCGTTTTCTCAAGCCTTGAATGGATGCCCCATAAACGAAAAAGCCGGCATTACGCCGGCTTTTTCGTGAGAGGCGAGGCCCTCAGGGAACGATGGGACTGCTGCGATCCACTTTGGTGGATTCCTGCCCCACCATCAGCTCGTGCGCGTAGTTTGCCTGCTGGCAAACGTACTCGAACAATTCCACACCTTCGTTCCAGCGCAGGTTGAAAGCCCCTGTCCACTGGCCGGTGTAGGCGCCGGGATCGTCCACGGTGATCTCGTAGTTGATGGTACGCTCATCGGCACGCGTGAAGCGTTCGATGGTGTGCATCTTTTCGGTATGCGGAAGGCCCCGGCGATCAAGCCAGAAATCTTCGTTGAAACCGACACTGTCGATCACCAGCGTATCGCCTTCCCACCAGCCGACCGAATGCCCATAGTTGGTGGGCTCGAGATTGGTGGGATGCGAACGGCCATCCATGTAGACCGTGCGGAACGTGTGCGGTCCGCCGATATCAAAGATGTACAGCTGTTCCAGAGCGGGCATTTCCACGAATTCCACACCATAGGGCGTGAGGAATTGACGTGCGGTGCCGGACGCCTTGCAACGGGCATGGGGTTCCAGCTCGTGCAGTTGACGGGCATCGTACAGCGCGCGCGACCAGGGTTGGAAGGGCACGACGTCGACCGGCGCAATGGGGTCGAGGATGCCGAATACCGGCGTCCACACCCCTTTGTCCGCCGGCGTTGCGCCTTGCAGCAACACGCGACCTGCAGCGTTCACCGGCGCGGGGCCGGGAGGAGGCTGGTTGGGATCGGGCCGCTGCGCCAGCGCGCTCCCTGCGTAGAGCAGGGCGACGCCGACGATTGCTGTGGCCAGGGTTCGCTTTTTATGCATTTCAGTTACCCTGACGCTGGCTGGAGTTGGCGTCCAGCGTCTGGCCAGGGCGTCCGCCGGTGGCCGTTACGCTGACGGTGCGGGCGTTGACACGGTTGCTGCCGTTGCGCGCCAGGAAGCCGTCCACGGAAATTTCGGTGCCGATCTGCAGGGTGTCACGGCGCCAGCCGCTGCGCTGCAGGCCGTGCGGAGGACCCAGTTCGGCGCCCCAGTTGGTCACTTCCCCGGTGGAATCGTCCTTCACGTTCAGGTAGATCCACACGTGGGGGTTGGTCCATTCCACCTTGGTCACGATACCGGTCAGGCTCTTGGGCTTGTCGCCGTCGAACTCGGCGGTGAACGAGTGGTGGGCGGAAACGCCACCGGCCACCAACAGCAGGCCGGACAGCGTAAGAGTGGAAAAGATTTTGGCATTCATGAGTATCTCCTCACGCAAGTTTACTGTCGGTTGTTCTGACAAAAGTAAGGGGGCATTTCTTCACCACCGACCCACTGCATGGTCCAGCTCACATTCCAGGGTCTGGTATATGCACCGGGATCGTTGATGGTCACTTCGTATTTCAACGTATCAGCGTCCGAGCGGGTGAAGCGTTCTTCCATGCTCAACAGGTCAGTGTGGGGTAGCCCCCCGTTGCTGAACCAGAAATCTTCATTGAAACCCGTGGTTTCAACGACCAGCGTATCGCCATCCCAACGGCCAAGCGAACGGCCGTAATACAGCGGGTTGTCGTCGTCGCCGCCCACGCTGCCGGTGGAGTCGCGGCCGTCGAGGTAGATGATCCGGAAGTTGTGGTTGCCGGAACCCATCAACACGAATATCCGCTGGTTTTCCTTGTCTTCCAGCAGTTTAAAGCCGAGATCGCTCTGGTACTGGCGCGGACCACCCGGTGGCTTGCAGTTGAGCCACATTGGGTCGTCCTGCAGCATGCGTGCCTGGCGGAACTTGTACAGGCCCAGGGCCCAGGGTTGCAGAGGGGCAACCTTGGAGGCATCGTCGCTCTCGAGCAGGATCGCGTCGCGATCGAAGGCGACGTCGACGCCGTCCTCGACCAGCACGGTCTTGCTCGGGAAGCTCCAGTAGCCGTCGGAACCGCCGGGCGACTTGCCGAGCGCCACCGACCCATCCGGCCAGCGTGGCGCAGGACGGGAGGTCAGCGGACGCGCCGGGGCGCTGTAGTCCGGTGCGTAGACCTGGCGGCCGGTGGCCGTGGCGGTAACGGTTTCGCCCCAGATCTGGCGGGTGCCGTTGCGTGCCAGGATGCCGGATACCTCGATGGCGTCGCCGGGGCGCAGGGATTCCGCGTCCCAGCCGCTTCTGGCCAGGATCACCGGGCTTTCGAGTTCGATTGCCCAGTTCTGTACTTCGTTGCCGTTGCTCACGTTGACGAACACGTGAGTGTGCGGGTTACGCCAGTCGACATCGGTGACGACGCCCCGCAGGGTGCTTTCCTGCGCCGGGTCGAACTTGGCCTTGATGGGATGATGCGCCAGGGCGGCACCGCTGACGAGCAGCAGGGCGCTTACGCCGAGGAGCGATTTGGATAAGGGGAAGCGCGCAGCCTTCATCATGGGCTTACTGCCTGACGATTTCGAAGGGGCCGCTGGCATTGCCGTTGCTCCAGGTGCCGGTAATGGAACGGTTGGGCAGTTCGAGCCGCTCGAAGGTGCCGTCGATCTTGTAATCGCCCGCTTCGATGTGAATGGTCCAGTCGGACGGATTCAGCTCGGCGTTGGCAATCTGGAGATTGTCGGTGCCCGGGTTGATGATCCCGGTGATGTCCTTGCCATCCCAGTTCATTACCACGAGGACGCTCTCGCCACTGCTGTTGCCTTGCCACTCACCGATCCAGGAGCCTTTGGCCGGGTGTCCTTCCTGCGCGGAAGACATAGTCGCCAGACCGGACAGCAGACCGATAGCTAGCAGGCCACGAATTGGTAATCGCATTGAAAATCCCCTCTATATTTGTTGGTACGACTACGGGTTAACGGGTCACATCACATTGTTATGGCTTGTGCTTGACCAAGCCTTAACGAAACCACGATTGGTTAAAACACACCACGTCCGAAGGTTAACATCAAACCTTGTCGTGGCAAATCCTTTCGTTATGCGAAAAAGCCGCGACTTGAACGGTTAAGGACGGCTTTTGCATGAATCACGCCGGTATCATCGCTTTCAAATATGGAAATTCCGTGCAAGCGCCGCGTGAAAGCTGGAAGGGGTGGTCAGAAACCCTGGGCAGCGTTGGACAAGCCTGGGGAGCTGTGATTATTCTCGCCCCTGCCGAAACGCATCAATGATGGCTTCATATAACGTGCGTTGGGTTCATATAAAAAGATCCGTTAACAGGATCAACATTCAGGGGGTATCTCATGAGGGGATTGGGTGGGCTCCTGGCGGGTGTTGCGCTGCTTGCCTTCGGCATGGCGCCGTTGGCGCAGGCGCAGGATCTGCCGCGCACCGCAAGCGGCAAGCCGGACCTGCAGGGCATCTGGCAGGCGCAGACCCGCGCGGCCCATGGCCTGCCGGATCATCCGGCCAGCGAGGGCATACTGGCGGGGCTGGGCATCGTGGCCGGCGGTAGCCTGCCGTACCAGCCCTGGGCGCTGGAGCGCCAGCAGGCCAACTTCGCCAACCGCCTGAGCGAGGATCCGCTCAACAACTGCTACCTGCCCGGCGTGCCGCGCATCATGGCCCTGGATCATCCTTTCCAGATCGTGCAGGAAGACGATCACGTGGCGCAGACCTTCGAATGGTCGCAGGTGTTCCGGCTCATCTATCTCAGCGACGACCCTTCCCTGTATGAAGGCATCGAATCGTGGATGGGGCATTCGCGCGGACACTGGGACGGCGATACGCTCGTGGTGGAGGTGCGCGATTTCAACGACCGCTCCTGGCTCGACGCCTCGGGCAATTTCCACAGCGCCGCCATGACGCTCACCGAGCGCTACCGCATGCTCGATGCCGATACCATCCGCTACGAAGTCACGATAACCGACCCGGAAGTGTTCACGCACCCGTGGGAATTCGCCTACGACTTCAAGCGGCAGGACCAGTTCCCGCGGTTGCTCGAATACCAGTGCCAGGCCGAGCGGGAGGAAGCCAACGGCGAGTTCGAGCGCGATGAGCGCACCTGGTACCCGGCGCCGATTCCACAGGACAACGCGGCATTCGACGCCGATGCCGGCACAACGCTGCCCCTGCCCGAAGCCGTGGGCGAGATTCGCCGGTTGCCCGACGGCACGCCGGATATCAGCGGCTATTTCACCTCCGATGCCGGCGGCGCCAACTATGGCCTGGAAAGCAGTGAAGGCGGCTTTCTCACACCCAGGACGCGCGGCGTGGTGGTGGACCCCGACCACGGCGGCCTGCCTTACCAGGCGTGGGCGCGGGCGGAAAAGGACGATCGCATGCTGCCGCATCGCGGCTACGACGATCCCACGGCGCATTGCTTCGTGGCGGGCCTGCCGCGCTCCCACTACGTGCCGTCGCCGTTCTACATCGTGCAGGGGCGCGACGACATCGCGGTGCTGCACGAGCGCATGTCCTGGCGGCAGATTGCGCTGACGCGCACCGAACATCTGCCGGATGGCATCCGCCTGTGGCAGGGCGATTCCATCGGCCATTGGGAAGGCGACACGCTGGTGGTCGATTCCAGCAATTTCAACGGCAAGACCTGGCTCAACGAGGCCGGCGATGTCATCAGCCACATGCAGAAGATGCGCGAAACCTTCACCCCGGTGGATGCGGACACGATCATCTACCGCGCCACCGTAAACGACCCGATCGCCTACACCCGTCCCTGGACCATCGAAATCCCGTTCCACCGCGCGGACGACGAACTGCTGGAAGTCGCCTGCCACGAAGACAACAACGACCTGGAACACCTCAAAGACGTGCGCGATGCTTTCCGCGCCGGTCTGGGTGAACCCACATCGCCATGAGAGGAGCACGCCCCATGAAAACCCGTTACCTCGCCCCGCTAGCCGCCGTCGCGCTCTGGTGCGGCAGCAGCCAGATCCTGGCCCATCATTCCTTTTCCGCCGAATACGACGCCGAAAAACCGATTCAGATCACCGGCAAGGTCACCGAAATGAAATGGTCCAACCCGCACGGCTGGATCTACCTGGACGTGACCGGCACCGATGGCGCAGTGACCAACTGGGCGCTCGAAACCAGCGCCGCCAACGGCCTGATCCGCCGCGGCTGGCGCAAGGAAGACCTGCCCGCCGGCACGGTACTCATGGTGGAAGGCTGGCAGGCCCGCAACGGTTCCCCCACCGGCAACATTCGCTCGGTCACCTTCGAGGACGGACGCCGCCTGTTTGCCGGCACCTCGAACCAGAATGCGCAGGATGAGCAATAGCACAAAAGCACTGGCATAAAAAAAGCCGTCACAAGTGACGGCTTTTTTGTACGACATCCAGCGCTATCCGATCATTCCAGGTAAGGAATCAAGCGACCCAGGATGATCACGCCGGTCCACAGGGCCAGCGACGCGGCCGCGATCACCTTGGCGGGGATCGGAGCGGACTCGCCATCGGCCAGGGTGCTCAGCTTGGCGTGTTCGCCGAACCAGAACCACAGCGCGTTGATGCCAGCCAGCACGATCAGTGCCATTTTCCACTGGAAGGCCGTGTTGTAGTAATAGCGGAAGGGATCACCGCAGAAAAAGATGATGCCTGTGATCAGATTGAGGCTGAAGGCGATCATCACGTAGGGAATCAGCGACAGCGCCGGCTTCATCGGGATGTACTTGGCCGGCCCGATGCCGATCACGCGCAGGTCGATCACCAGCAGACCGCCCACCAGGGCGCTCAGGCCGATAAAGTGGATGTTTTCGAGAAACGGCCACATCCAGAAAGGCCCGCGGGCCATTTCGCCAACCCAGGAGTCCCCAAGTATGTTCAAAAAATCATTGGTCGTCATGGAGTGCTCCTTCTTAGAAATAAGCCATCAGGCGACCGGTGATGATCGCGCCCAGCCAGGAGGCCAGCGACAGGAAACCCATCAACTTGGTTCTGCCGGCCGAATCGCCGTATTTGCGGGCGCTGTCGATCATCAACTTGAACAGGATGCCGCCAGCCAAGATCAGCAGCAGCTTCATGATGAATACAACCTGATAGCTGTACTCCACGGCATGCGACGAATACAGCGCGATGCCGGAAATGAGGTTGACGAAGAAGCCGGCCCAGGCTACCGCATACAGATTGGCATGCGCCTGAAGAGGAACCTGCTTGAGCACGTTGAGCGAGCGCAAGGTGGCTACCATTACGACGCCCAGGGCCATGGACATGCCCACCGCGTGCGCGGACAGGGCAATGGCGAAGCCCCAGGGATCTTCGCGGATGTAGACTCCGAGACCGGAATCTTCGATCCTTTGAAACAATTCCATCATTATTGTTTACCTAAGCTGGTGGCACGGATGCTTCCGCTACCAATGAATTGCCAAAAACATACCGTGGAAGACGAATGCGCGAGACGTATAGGCTGATTTCCGGCTTGTCTGGAAGCAGAATCATGCTCCGCCGCCGTCTTTTCACAGGCGGGGCAAAGGTAAGCCAGATCGCGCCCGAGGACAAGACGAGAGGGTGTAACAAGCCCGGATATCTTTGACCTGAATTAAGTCCTTTCCCGGGTATCCTTTTTTCTTGCAAGGTTACCGTTGTACGACAGTTGGGCGGCCAAAATACGTATAAAAAAGGCATAAAAAATTTCCCGGAGAAATTTTTCGCGCCGCCATCGGCGGCGTCCCCGGAGGGGTGGCGGCCATGGATGGCACGCCACAAAAAAAACCGGCCGCACTAGGCGGCCGGTAGGTACTGCAGGGTGGAAGCGGCGTGGCTCAGTGATTGCGCCAGCCGGCATCGGTATAGCTGGTGCGCGCCGCTTTCGCGTAAGGCACCGGGCATACCATGGCGCGGATTTCGAACTGCCTGTGCGATTCCACGGTGGGCTTGGCGGTGGCCGTGGGTTCGCCCCAGACGAAGGTGACCTCGGTGCCGGGCTCGGCAAATTCGTTGTCGAGCATGGCGAGGGTCAGCATGCGGCGTTCATTGGAGCTGTAACCCACCCAGGTGGACAGGCCAACGTTCTTGCCGTTTTTCAGCACGGCATCGTAGGGCAGGGTGGAATAGACGGCGGAGGGGAATTCCATGAACTTGCCGCGCTCGTCGGTGTACTGGCTGGCGAGCACCTTGAGCACGTCGTCGTTGTTCAATTCCAGCGTCACTTTCTGGCGGCGCGGGTTCTGGGCGATCTTTTCCAGCGCTTCGCGGCCGATGAAGTCGTGGTCGAACTTGACCATCACGCCGTAGCCGAGATCGTACGGGGTCAGGTAGTAGTCCTCGATGTTGTCGGAGACGAAGCTGCCGCCGAGCGAGGCGCGCGCTTCATAGGAATCCGCGGTCAGCCATTCGCGATAGGATTTGAGCGCGTCGCCGGAATAGATGGCGGGCATCGGCGAGGGGATCCAGCCGGATTCCAGGGTGTTGGACGAATAGGCGCGGGCACCCACCAGGTGCAGGCCGAATTCCTTGCCGGCTTCGATGAAGGCCTGGCGGATCGTCTCGCCGTCGGCGCTTGGGCCGAATAGCTCGTAGCCGGGCTGGCCGGCCATGCCGTGGCGCAGCGCGCCCACTTTGCAGCCCAGGATTTCGATTTCGCCCATGTGGAAGAATTTGAGCTTCGGCGGCTCCTTGCCGATTACCTTGGCCATCAGCGCGAAGGCGTTGGGGCCCTGGATCTGGAAGCGGTAGGTGTTGCGGGCCAGCGGGTTGGCGCGCACGGCGGAGCGCTCGTCACGCACGCATTTGGCGTCGTAGCCTTTGGTTTCGCAATGGAACTGCACCCAGTTGAGCACCGAGGGGCGGCCGATCAGGTTGAAGGTGCCGTTCGGCAGATGCATCAGGATCACGTCGCCCACCACGTAGCCATCGGGCGTGCAGGGCGCATATTGCTTGGCGACGTTGACCGGGAAGTTTTCGAAGCTGTTGGTGCCCAGGTCCCTGAGCAACTTGACCGCGTCCGGCCCGGAGACGTACATGTCCGACATGTGGTAGCTCTGGTTGAACAGGACGCAGGTCTGTTGCCAGGCACGCTGCTCATCACGCCAGTTGGTGTATTCTGGCGGCACCACGGGATAAACGTTGGGTCCGGTCGGGGAGTTGCGTAACATGGTCACCGGATTGCCGGCTGCCTGAATCAGGGCTTCCAGGGTTTGTGCGGTCATGGGGTTTGCCTCTTCTTTTTGGGACTGCTGAATAACGATATTTTTTTCGCATATCGAAAAAAAGCAAAGTCTAGTGCCAGATTCCGGCCTCGGCAAGCACAAATTGGACAAGAATAAAATTGGACAGATGAAACGATCAGGTGGCGCGATGCTGCAGAAGAACCCTCGGGAAGATGGCGAATATCTCAATGCCCTGGCGCGCGGACTGACCGTGCTGCGGGCCTTCGGCCGCGACAAGCCGGGCATGACGCTCAGCGAAATCGCGGCCAGCACCCAGCTCAACCCGGCCGTGGTGCGGCGTTGCCTCAATACGCTGATGCACCTGGGCTACGTGGGCAAGAAGGACAAGCTGTTCCTGCTGCGTCCGGAAGTGTTCAGCCTGGGCTCGGCCTACATCGAATCGATGAACCTGGAGGAAGTGGTCACCCCGCATCTGCAGCCGGTACGCGACAGCACGGGCAACAGCACCGCCATGGCGGTGTTGTCGGGGCAGGACATCCTGTTCATGGTGTACGTGTCCACCAAGCTGCTCACCCGCATCGTGGCCGGCGTGGGTACGCGCTTTCCGGCGTATGCCACCGCCGCGGGCCGCGCGCTGCTGGCCTGGCTGGACAAGCCCCAGTTGCACGACTATTTCAACGACCTCAATCCGGTGGCGCTCACCGACCGCACCGTCACCTCCAAGGCGCGCCTGAGGCAGATACTCACCGAAGTGAAGAAACTCGGCTATGCCGCTATCCAGAGCGAGCTCGACTACGGCGTGGTATCGGTGGCGGTGCCGGTGTTTTCCGAGGATGGGCGGGTGGTGGCCTCGCTGTCCTGTTCCACCTCGCTGGCGCGGCAATCGCTGGACAGCATGGTGCAGGAAGTGATGCCGTTGTTGCAGCAGGCCGCGCGCGACATCGAGTTCGAGCTGCGCCGCTCGCCGCTGCTGGTGCATTCCATCATCAATTGAGCCGGAAGGGACCTGATGCGCCATCGTCGTGAGGTGGCGCGGTCCCTTGCCGTCCGCACCCCCTGAATGGCGGAGATCGGGAGCGCTTCCCTGGCGCGGCGATGGCGTGCGGGTAGAATTCGGGTGAATTCACCAGTGAGAGCCGCCATGTCCCTGTTGTTCGAGCCGCTGCCACCCGTCACCCTGCCGATCATTGCCCTTGAGGCGCGCTTTCCGGTGCACCGCATCTATTGCGTGGGCAAGAACTACGCCGCCCATGCCCTGGAAATGGGCTCCGATCCGCAGCGCGAACCGCCCTGTTTCTTCCTCAAGCCAAGCGACGGCGTGCTGCTGGACGGCCGCCTGCCATACCCGCCCGGCACCGCCAACCTGCATTACGAAGGTGAACTGGTGCTTGCCATCGGCAAGGGCGGCACCGACATCGCGCCCGAGCAGGCGCTGGAGCACGTGTTCGGCTATGCGCTTGGCCTGGACATGACGCGCCGCGACCTGCAGAAAACCTGCAGCCAGCGCGGCCAGCCCTGGGATACCGGCAAGGGCTTCGAACACTGCGCGCCCTTGTCAGCCATTACGCCGGCCACGGTGTGCGGTCACCTCGACCGCGGTGCCATCCAGCTGTGGTGCAACGACGCACTGCGCCAGGATGCGGATATCGGCGACATGATCTGGAATCCACGGGAAATCATCAGCACGCTCTCGCGGCTTTTTACCCTGCGCGAAGGTGACCTGATCTTCACCGGCACGC
>Ga0182739_1004170_pt1 | contig 12126 bp, 16 predicted proteins | sample eDN5th30CBELigBY_FD_128873 | JGI IMG/M metagenome (GOLD analysis project Ga0182739, IMG submission 128873) | Enriched backyard soil microbial communities from Emeryville, California, USA - eDNA 5th pass 30_C BE-Lig BY (version 2) (version 2) | ecosystem: Environmental > Terrestrial > Soil >... | reverse complement strand
TACCTCATGGGCCAGTCCCCCGGCAAATCCGCCATCGTCACCTACACTCACATCAACGAACTGCGCCAGCAATATCAGAGAGCAGTGGAACGATCGTTGGGACCTATCTGTGAAGCGGTGACAAAACGGATGCGAGAATTGAGGCTGGTCGGAGAATTGTTGGAAGCTGACCGCGACCGGTCTCGACCTCAAGATTGAAGGCATCTCATCATGAACAGCCGCTACCCGCATCGAATGTCTACAAATCAAAAACGGCGCCGACACTTTCCATAAAATATTTGACTCGCGAATCTTAAAAATTCTGGACGACCAATCGGTCAATTTCACCCAAGCACGTTCGGGTTATCGCTGCCCTAGTCATCATATTTCCGCGGAAGGAAAAGTGACTTGGATGCAGGCAGACGAAGTAGATCGTCGTCGTGAATAACAACACCATTTCGCCGCAATTTACGATCAGTTGTAAGAACCTCGATTTCGTGGTCCTTTGTCAATTGGCGAGCAGCTAACGCAATCATCTGTTTCGTTGCGGGAGTTTCATTGACCACCGTCTTGAAGAAGTGCCTAAAGGAGATCGTTTCTCCAAACCTTGAAAGACGTTCCGGCAGTTCGACGAGCAGCGATTCATGCGTCAGTGATGCGGCATCCGAGCCGAAATCGAATGGCAGCATTGGAGATTCATTCATTCTACTTGGATCGTAACCAAGAAGCATTTCGAAACCTGCTTTGCCAAAATGCTGGAAGTGATTCTGCATGTTCCAATGTAGATCGACCATTGCATTTCGAGCGGTCGAGTGTTTTGAGAAATGCAGCAGCCAATAAGCTCGGTGGGAATCAGGCGAATTGATGAAGAATGGCGTATAGCAGTCAGCCCCGCTTCTCTCATAAAAATGTTGGTGCAACAAGTGCTGAATCGTCGGTCGCCAGTCCGCCGCGTGTTGCTGTCGTATCTGCACAAGCAAGTCTCGCTTGTGTGATAGTTCCAAATTCCGGAGCGCCGATTCGAACTTCTCTGATTCGTTCACGAAATCGGCAAGCCAATCGACAGCGAACGTAAGAATCACTTCGGCAGAAGGTAGCTCGCGAAATATTTTCCTCATGTTCGCAAGTGTGACATCGGTGTAGCCGTATTGGTCAAGCAGAAAGATTGCGCGATGTCGCCGCCCCTTCGACTTTATCTGTTTGATCACCGCATCAATGTATTTCGCGAAGCGACCGTGAAGTACATGGATTTGTTCGTGTTTCCCATGAGCTGATTCACATTCACTTATCTCTTGCTTAAGGTATTCAATCGTCGGCTTCTGTCGCTCGATGAAGTAAAAGTCGGTGTCGATCTTGAACGGCTTTGTTTTTCCCTCGTTCGCCTTAATTTCGGCCGACGCCATCGCTTCCAGCATCAGCAGGGGCGAGCCGGGAATCTTCTCGCCGGTTAATGGGCATCGATATGCCCCTCCGCCTGAAAACCCGTCCACCAGCGAAAGATTGAGCTTTTCGACGACTCGATTGGAGGTGAGTATTGCGACGTAAGTCTCAAGATAGCTTCGCAGAATCCGATGCTTTGCCAAACTGTGTTGACCGAGTTCAGGCGGATCACCCCCAGGAATCCAAAGATACTGAGACTCGTTCTTCTTCGTTTTTTTCTTCGAGGGCTTCGCAACAACGAATGGCTCCATCCCCGGCAACATCGGTGCATTACTCATGATGGCATTTGACTCCACGTTCGACCATCCAGTTCCCGCCCGTTTGCTTTCTTCGACCTGCGTACCCCATCGGCACCGAATGCCCCCCACTGCTTGAAGAAGAACGGAACCTCCCTCTCGATACATTGGTCCCGAATTTTCCTGACCCAGTCTAGCTCCATCGGGCGTGATTGCGGACCAGACTCCCCACCGACGATAACCCAGTGAATACCCTTCAACGGTAACCGTGGTATCGCTCCCAACAACGGCTCGATTGAAAGGAAGCGAATCTTGGCCGGCACTCGTTTCAAGACGCGAACACGCCCCAAGTATGTGGCATTCTCAACACTAGTGCCCATCCAGACGTTATCACCCCATTCCAACTCCTTAGCAAGCTCGACCACTCGCTCTGGACGTTTGGTCAAAACTTGAAATTGATGCTGGCTAGCTCGTTTCATCACCTGAAAGCATCGACGAATAAACTCATCCGGCACTTTTTTGTGGAATAAATCGCTCATCGAGTTGACAAAAATGAGACGAGGCTGCTTCCAGTGAAGTGGTAACTCGATGATATCCTCTTGGAGTTTGAGATCGAATCCTTGGTCATATCGTGGCTGCCCCATCGCTTGCAGGCGATAGGCCATGCGTTCGGCGTAACAGTGTGCACATCCGGGGCTCACCTTCGTACATCCCGTTGTTGGATTCCAAGTCGCCTCCGTCCATTCGATCGCTGAATTTTGAGCCATCTCCATTCCTTTCGAGAGGCACTCCGTGTTTACTCGTCGAGTTCACGTAGTTTCTCTGAAATCCATTCGTTAATCGTTGTCGTGCGATCGACGACTACGCCACGCTCTTCGGCACTTTTGAACGCCTCCCAAAGCCGACGGTCTATTCGGAGCGTCACGGAAACACGGTCTGTTGTGGTTGTTCCTCTCGGCCGTCCTACGTGCCGGTTCGGCATATTTCTCCATGCCTTGCGTGCCGCCAGGCTGTAGTTCGTAATCTCCGATTCCGTCACGGATGTGAGCAAGCCGGTTTCAAGACGCACCTGAACTTGGCGGCCCTCAAGCCCCTCGATCAGTCCACGTTCCTTGGTGGTCTTTACCCGGATTTTGTCGCCGACAAGTGACTTCATCGCAGGAATTGTATTTGAACTTCAATTAAATGCAATAACAATATTGGCAGTCGATACCAGCAGGTGAACCTGCTGTGCCGTTGTGTATCCGCGTCATTTTATAGTCAGACGAATGCCAATTGAGCGCATTTTGCACTCCCCTGTTCCGATTGACTTGTTGGCCGATGCAGGCGGCAGCGTCAGCGGAATCGACGGTGCACAGCGGTTTTTGGCTTCATTCAATTGATGGCGTGACATAGAGACTTTCGCTGCCCGTCCTCGCCCATAAGATCTTGTGCGTTCTGTCGTAGATCGCCATGTGTGCCAGCTGAATTGAGTCCCGAAGCTCTGACTCCGTTGAAAAGATCACCCATCGTGAGAATTGTTAGATCATAGGTTTACCTGCTGGCAAGTTGAGTGTGGTACGGATCTGCTCCGCGAATGCCGCATCCTTCGACGCTTGAAGTGAGATCCTCCAGTCCTCCCTTCCTGGCTCCTGCGAGGTGAACTCGACCCGCTGTAGTGTCTCTCCGCTTGGTCCTGCATACTCGACCTTCTTGGCGGTTGCCAGAGTGACTTGCTCGACCTCAATCGCCAATGCAACGCTCAGCAACACTTCGCCGATCTGCTTCCGCCCTTCCGGCGTCTCCACGGCGACGTTTCCTGGATAGGGGAAGCATGCGGTTCGGATAACCGGCTTACCGTCACGATCCACTCCTGCGAACGGGTCCGCAGCCGCTTGGAGTTGATACCAGAGATCGTTCACCGACCATCTGGCGCCGGTTTCGGTGTTGATGAAGATCGGCCTGTGCAGATCGGTTGGGGGTAGCTCGTAATCCAGGTTCTCCGGGTCGGGCATCCTCCAGTCCAACGACCGGAACCACCGGACGGCGACTCTGGAGATCGAGCACCGTTTATGCGGGAACAGGACGAAATCGATCTGCAGGAGCTGGTTGATCTCCGCCGTAGTGACTTCGGAGAGGTGCCGCAGGTCGATTCCGTGATAGCTGGCCATCTCTTGGGCTTCTTTCGAGAAGCCTGTGGCGCTCACCGCGATCGTCCGCGCCGCACCGAGATTACTCTTCTTCGTCGCCAACTGCTCAATCCAAGTCACGTCTTGCTTGGGCCGACGTTTGCGGCATTCGATCGTGACAAACAAGTTGGTCGTGCCAACTTTCGTTCGCACTGTGGCGTCCACCTCACGCAGCCGACCAGTAATCTTACACCGAATACGGTCCGGGGAGGTCACGGTCAACCCGAGCGGACCTGCATCCGCTTCGATGCGAGCCACCAGCCTCTCGAATTGCTGCCATGCCGGTGCGGCTTTATTGCTTGTCTCCATCGCGATTGTTTCCTTCCGCCTCGTGGTTGGCGAGCACTTAAGACCTATGCAATATACCAGAGCAGACTTCGCTAAAAAATCTTGGTCCGGATTTCGCTTTCAGATATCCTTACCCTGGATAACAGCACCATCGGCGTATTGCTCTCTGCCTCACGAATACGCCCCATCGGTTTGTGGATGTCCGCCCGCGACCGGTTCCACCTCCGTTCTCTGCTCGCGAGCACCGATCAGCTACTCCCAGCAGACCAGTCGTTCCTTGCGTGCATCGGTCACATCGACCGACCTCTTGAGGTCTGGTCAGTCAAACTACATGGCGTTCACGACGCAATGACCATAAATTTCTGCAGCGGAATTGAGAGCGAATGTTGCAATGAAGCCTGGGAGGGAGAAAGACATCCAGTCCGCTCGATGCGAAGTCGGTCGAGGATCGATTGGCGGTCACAACGAGTTCAAGGAAAAATGCCAGAAAGACGGTAACCGTTGACCGAGCTGTCTGGCAAAATCCACCTGAATTCAGAGATCATCCTGTGGGAAAAGGAAGCGGCACATCATTCAAGGCGTCCTCTCTTTCGAAGGACGTTCAACCATTCTTCAGCGATTCCAACCACAACTCGGGAGTTCAGCGACTCCTCCAACTGGCGGCGCTTCGTTTCCGGGCGGGTGTGGGTGTAGATGCCGGTCATGCCCAGTGGTTGTTTGCGGGAATCATTCCCAGCGCATGTCCCATCAACTCGCTCCGGATCAGCGGATCGACGTTCGCATCCTGCAAGGTCGTGGCAAACAGATGCCGCAACATTTTCGGGGAAGTGAAATTTCCAAGTTCGGCCGATTCGCAAACCTGGATGAGTTCATTTCGAATTCGGTCCGTCCGAACGATCCCAGCATCCACCCAGACCGTTCTGCGGGTTTTCAACTGTGCCGTCCGAGTCAGTGGCGTCTCTGAATTCGCCTTGGCTCCTTCCAGGCGTCTCTCCGCCTCCCGGACGAGTTGCTCCGATGTCATTCCCTCCAGCAGCGGTTTGATGGAGCCTGAGTAAAATCGACGGCGACGAAACAACATTCCGGAAGAATGGGAAAGAGTTGCCACTCTCAAAACCCGTCGCAGTACAGGGTGGATCGGAATCGTTCGCTCTCGCCGCGTCTTGATCTGCCATCCCAGCTCCGGACGGTTCCGAATCACCAGTTCGTCAAACTCTATCCCAGTATCCTCCGGGAACAGAAGGTGAGCCAATTCACCTGGCCGCATCCCGGTCAGCATCAATGTCAGGAACAGGGGAAACTGCCACTCATCACAGGCCAGCAGGAATTTCCGTTCCTCTTCAGGCACAAATAACCGAATCGGCTTGGAGTTCTCGATCGGCATCCGATCGACATTCAATGCCGAAAACGGATTGTCCGCATACGGGGGAAGATGTCGCTTCTGGATAGCGAAGGCAAACAGGGAACGGCAGGTCTGCAGGATGAACTGAATCCCTTTGTCTCTCAAGGTCCGGAGCGGAGCGTTCGGGTGTCCGTTGGGATGAACCTCAATGGTCCTCAAGTATCGCACGAACAATTCGGCGTGATCGGAGCGGAACTGAGAGGTTAGTTGGGGAATTCGGGATGTCTTGGTGAATACCAGGAGATGATCCGTCGCGGTGCGGTAGCGATTGATTGTGGCCACCGAAGACCGAGCGACATGTTCATGGTGCTCCAGCCATTTCTGTCGAAGCTCTTCAATGGTGACGGCTTGGAAACTCAGCGTTGCCGTCGTTCCCGATTCCAGTTCCGCATTGATCTGGGCTGCCATTTGCCTGGCAGCATTCTGATCGGGACCGACGCGGGGCCGTCGCCGTTGCCCCAATTCAAAATAGGTCAGATACCAGACTTTCCCGCGCAGGTCGCCACGCACATGACCGACACGGAATGATTTCGCTTTTCGGGCCATCAGGTCTCCTGTTTGAGAAGTGGAAAGGGGAATTTCACGCAGGTGGAATTAGATGCCGAGGGAGCCGGTTTCGCCGCCGAAAAACGGCGCTGTGATTCCACTGAGACATTGCCATCAGACGCAAAGGCTCAGCGATCAACGCCCCGACGAAAGCAGGCGTCCGGATGGAATCAGCAAGGCTTTGGAAGAGTCCTGCTGACGGAGCGAGTCAGCGCTATTGATAAAGCTGCAGGGCTGTCAGGCGAAGAAGAGGGCAGAGAACTTCTCTGCTACAAAACGCCACAAATACCGCCACAAAACGTAGACTGGCGGAGCCCTAAAAACGAACAAGAGCCGCCAAGACAATGTGTTACGTCTTGGCGGCACTTGAGTTAGCGGAGAGGGGGGATTCGAACCCCCGGTACCGTTTCCGGTACTCCGGTTTTCGAAACCGGTACTCATATTCCCAAAGTCTTTTACGACGTATGAGTTGCGATGACCTGGCTTTCATGGTTGCCGGAATGGTTGCCGGTCGTTTTCCGATTTTGCCCTCGGGAAGCTATTGCGTACGGTTGAGAAACGATGCGTTTGATATGTGCTTCCCGGTGGTCATGGGTGGTTTTTACTGCATCGGGCATTGATCTTCAGGTCATTGAGAGAATATCATTGACTCATGGCCAACGTGACCCTGACCGCTGAAGCGATGGAACAGTTCAACGAACTTCCTCGAACGATTCGTGGGCGGATGCTGGGACTCTTCGAACGGCTGGAAGATTGGCCCGAAGTCAGCGGAGCGAAGCCGCTCTCCGGGAACCTGGCTGGTCATTGGAGATTGCGGACCGGGGATTATCGGCTGCAGTTTCGGATTGAGGGAGAAGCAGTCTTCGTCGAGAAGATCGGCCACCGAGACCGTTTTTACGAATGAGAAATGACATGACCACACAAACGATCAATCTGAACGGTAAATCCTACGTGGTCGTCCCGAAGGACGAATATGAAACCATGCAGATGTTATCGAAACTCCCTGCACTTCCCGAACCTGATGCACAGGGAAATTACCCAGCGGTCGACTATGCCCGTGCCAACCTGGCTCGTGACATTATTCTCACTCGCACTCGCCTGGGGCTGTCTCAGGCTGAGTTGGCCCGGCTGGCTGGCATCCGGCCAGAAACCTTGAACCGCATCGAGGGGGGCAAAGTGACGCCTTCCGTGGCCAGCATCGAGAAGATTGATCAGGCTCTGGGAAAGGCGGAAAAGAGCGCCAAGCAGATTTGATGTGAATTCGCGTCGCATAGATCAATTTTTGAACGCTGTCGCTCCTTCCCGGCATATTTCGATCACAATAGAATTCCAATCGACCGCGGCACGGGGTTCGAAACCCGGTCGCCATGCTTGCCTTTGCCGGCGGCATGCCGCGGTTCTTTTCTCCTTTCCGGCAGAGGTATGATTGAGGCGAAGGCATCGATATGGCATGCAAGAAGGCCCAGAGTGAGGAAACCCCAACATCGGCAGAGGATTCGGGGGGCCGCAATGCAGCCACATCACTGGAAGTACTGAATGTGCTTGCCGCCGATCGGGCTCGACAGAAAGAGGAAGATACGAATCGATCATGGCTGAAGATGAAGCAGAGAGATCGGATCGGGGCTGCCTGGAGCGATATCTACGTTTCAACTCCGCCAAGGGAGCCCACCGATTACCCGAAATGGGTTCGGAACATCATGGCATTCGCTGCCATCCTGAAGACCACAAGCGATGTTGTGGCGTTCGAAACATACGAACCAGATAATGAAGCGGAAAGGAAAGCTCTCTCAGTCATACAGGCGGCACTCTCCGGCGGGGAGCTTGCACTCACAGGCAGAATTTTCGAACTGGATGCTGAAGGTGACCATCGAGACTGGAAGAATGTTTTCAGAGAAGACGCATTGTTTCAGAGGATTCTTTATCCGGGTAGCAATTTCCTTGCGGAACACCCTCTCGATTGCGATGCGATCAATGCAAATGAGACTTCCGGAACTGGGAGATCTCCTTCAGGTTACATCTCTGAAGATGTCTTGAAAACACCGGTAAGCTCGCTTACCGCTCCCTGCCCAAAGTGTGGTGGAACACGTTTGCCAGAGGACCATGATCGATGGTGTGAATCATGTCGAACTGCGGATGGCAAGCTGGCCGAGCTGGCAACGACGTGGCGACTCTACGATTCCTACATCCAAAACGGTCACGAAACGGACGCCAAAAACTGTCTTGAACGACTAAGGGGAAAGATTTGGTCAGGCCGCGACGAAAAGTTCAGCTGGAGAAACATTCGCCGTGTGGCTCAAACGACTCTCGATACGGAAGCGGATGGTCTGCAGCTCGTCGAAAGAATTCGGGATTGGCTCGTTGAAACCTGCAAAGTGCAAGATGAACTCCACATGTCACTATGGGAGTTGCTGCAGCGTTTGAGAAAGGCTGCAGCAACTCCTGAAGTTGGCGAGGGAGCATTGAGCGATAAACAAGGAAATCCTTCTGAGTCGACCATCGGCAAGTTGGCTGGAGAGAATTCACCTGGCATTTCTCCAGAACAGTTTGTGGGCAATGATTCGAGGCCAGCAACGGATAATCATATGGCCTCTGAGTACTGTGGCATCGCTAAGGATTCTTCGGGAGAAACTTCAGATCCAATTCAGTGGCTGACAAGCTGGCGTGAAATTACCACGGTATTGAACAGATCGCACGACGAATATCGCAATATCAAAAGAATCAATGAATTCTATAACGGTCCCATCCCATCTCCTCGCAGAGGTGCCCAACCCAGAGTTGACCGTAAAGCTCTGATTGAGTGGTGGAATAGCATGGAGGTGACGCAATGGGAACAGGAAGGGCGGGGTCAAAGTAGGCGGCTGTCCGTTGAAACTAGGCAAGAGTTCGGTCGAACTGGAGAGATCATACACGAAATAGGAGGGGAGGTGAAAAAGCGTCGCAGGCAATCCTGATCGCCTGAACGTAACAAAACATCGCAAAAGGTCACAAAACGTTTTCGAATCGTGTTGCTCTCCATGAACTTATGGAGGTACCGATAAATGTTTCTTCTTCCCGAAGAAATTGACAGAAAACTGAACTGGAAGTCCGGCAAAGCCGAGTGTCTTGCTCGCCAACGTCGTATTCCACATCATCTGCTACCAGATGGCACAATTCGGCTCGTATGGGACGAGATTGCCCCGTTAATTGTTGCTGTCCCCGCCATTTTGGGTCAGCGGAGGGCGGCAAACATGCCTGACGCCCCCGTACTCTCTCCGCTCCTGCTCGATGCCAGGCAAGCCGCTGCTCTGATCGGCGTCTCTCCCGCGACTTGGCATCGGATGGTTTCCGCAGGCAAAACGCCGAGCCCGATCAAGCTTTCTGCCGGCTGCGTGCGGTGGCGTGTCTCTGATTTGGAATCGTGGATTTCGCACGGCTGCTTGGACCGCAAAGCCTGGCTTTCGTTGAAGGAGGGGCGATGAATGAAGATTCACCCCTGCCAGTTTTCTGGGAACGTTCCCGACTCATTCGCGAATCGTCATTGTCGATTCAGCAGAAATGGGCCCTCCGGCTCATCTCTGATTATGCGGGGGAAGGAGAGTGCTTCGCGAAAGCCGAGACGCTCGCAGAAGAAAGCTCTCTTTCGCTCTCGCAATGGGGCCGGCTGGTCAAAGAGCTGCGCAGGATGGGGATCATCGAAGCCCGCCGTCGTGAGCGGCAGCCAACGGTCCTCGGAGTCAATTGGGAGGTGCTTGCCCAATCCGCACCAGTGCCAATCGGCATTCATGCGGGTCCGCACCCATGCGGTAGCGAATCCGCATCAGTGCGGAATTCTTCCTTATATAGAACATCCAATGAACGTCCAAAAGATAAATGTGACCACAAGCGATTCAGGAAGCCGTCATTCGAAGAAGTTCGAGCGTACTGTCAGGGGCGAAACAACAGCATCGACGCTCAGCAGTTTATCGACCATTACGAATCCAAGGGCTGGAAAATCGGCAAGTCTCCAATGAAGGACTGGCGGGCAGCAGTCCGGACTTGGGAACGAAATTCGAAACAGGGAGGAAATCAGCATGCAGACGGCAACAAGAAGCGAACCAACTCCGGCCAAGTCTATGACCCCAAGAGCCGAGACTGCGAAATCCTCGTCTGAGGAGTTCTCTGAGTTGGTCGATGAAATCATCGAGCGCACAGGACTGCGCAAGAATCAGGCGTGGCATCAGGCGGCTGATGAAAAGCCTGAACTTTACGCTCGCCTGAAGTCTGAACAAGACCAACTGCGGGCAGTGCGTGAGAGTCAGCAACGCCAACAGGAGGCACGAGAGCGTGCAGAGCGGATCACCGCGAGTTGGAATCAGACTGCCGGACGGTTCTCAGCGTGTCGGTTCGAACGCTTTGAAATCCACGGAACTCCGGAAGAGCAGGCAGCGCAGCAGCGGATCGTCTCTGCCTTGTCCAGCCGTGATGTCATGCGAATGGCGGAAGATGGTCAGAACCTGCTTTTCGTCGGGCCACCTGGTTCGGGGAAAGATCACCTGATGCACGCTCTCGCGTGGAGAGCTTTACATCAACTGGACGGCAGGATCATCACACGCAATGAAGCCGCACTCCGGCAGCAGCTCAAGAAAGCGGTGATGGAGTCGGCAGACAGCGAGGCTGCCTTGCTCCGCCAACTGATCGATACTCGGTTGCTGCTGATCTCCGATCCGGTACCGACCGGCGGGAAGGAGCTGTCTGACTTTCAGGCAGACTCTCTTTACCACGTCGTGGATCAGCGATGGACCTCAAAGCGGCCGATCTGGGCAACATTGAACCTGCCGGTCGAGGCAATGAGAGACGCAGCAATCACTTCCTTGACAGCACCGGTTTGGGACAGGCTCAAGGATGGAGCGCTGATCGTGGTTTGCAACTGGCAATCGTTTCGAAAGCCCGCTGAGGTTTTGAAATGATGATCGACCTCGGACTACCAGATCAACAGGATTCACGGAATGGAAACCGAATACGTTCCGAGTATGGAACAGATCCGGGAAGCGGCACGGCAAATCCGGGCTGAATGGTCTGAAGATGAGCGGGTCAAGCGACGGGTGAGCAGTATTGCAGATGTTACGGATCGAGCGGATGGGTATTCCCTACCTGCATTTCAAACAGAAGAAGGAAAAATGAATGAGGGCTGATGATTCACATGCAAATTCCATGCTTTCTGCAGTTGAACAATTCGCGAAGCTCGCGGAGCGGGAGAGTTCTGAAGTCGATTGCATCGCAGCAGATCTCATCCGGCAATTGAACACTTCGAATCGGACAGACAATCAGCCCGATGTGGTGAGTTTGGCAACTCAGATTCATGCGAAGTGTTCTTCTGCATTTTCGATCTTGCAAGTCGTGTTGGGTTCTTTCAGGGAAGCGATCGAGGCTCAACAGGGATTGGTGAATCACCAAAAGGTCATGATCGACACACTTCGCGATGACCTTCAAAGGCTCATTGCAGAGCGCAATTGACCAGTTTTGACCAGTTTTGACCAGTTTTGACCGCATTTGACCGGAAAACGACCGTTGGACGAGACACGAAAACATCGGGATGCACTTTTGCTGGCTGCTTTGTCAGCCGGGAAATCGCATGTTGAGGCAGCGACGGCGGCGGGTGTTTCTGAAAGCACTGTGCGACGTCGGCTTCGTAATCCCCGGTTTGCCGCAAAGCTGGCCCGGTTGCAATCACGAATCTTGAAACAATCCGTTTCACGGCTCAACGCTGCTTCGGGGGCGGCCGTCGGAACGCTGGTCTCACTTCTGAACTGTATGCACGATCCCACCAGACTGGGGGCGGCAAGGACAGTGCTTGAACTCGGACCGAAGCTCCGGGAAACAACGGAGTTCGCAGAGAAATTTCTCGAGGTTGAGGAGAAGCTGAACCGTCTTCTTGACCGCATTGAACCACCAACCACGAGTGATGTGCTGGAACTCCGGCAGTCACTCGGTGAACTGGACGAACTTACTCAAAAACGAAAGGCGCAGTAATCATGAATCAGGCGGCCTGTCTCACCAGAACATGAACCAGGCAACCGTGAAGATGCCGAACAGCATCACCAGCGCCGAC
>Ga0182739_1004163_pt1 | contig 12134 bp, 12 predicted proteins | sample eDN5th30CBELigBY_FD_128873 | JGI IMG/M metagenome (GOLD analysis project Ga0182739, IMG submission 128873) | Enriched backyard soil microbial communities from Emeryville, California, USA - eDNA 5th pass 30_C BE-Lig BY (version 2) (version 2) | ecosystem: Environmental > Terrestrial > Soil >... | reverse complement strand
GAGCACGATCAGCTTGTTGAGCTTCAGATGCCCGGCGAGCGCACCTGCCTCGTGGCTGATGCCCTCCATCAGGCAGCCATCGCCGGCGATCACGTAGGTGTGGTGGTCCACCAGTTCCTTGCCAAACCGGGCGGCCAGATGCGCCTCGGCGATCGCCATGCCCACCGCGTTAGCAAAACCCTGGCCCAGTGGGCCGGTGGTGGTTTCGATGCCCGGCGCGTGGCCGTACTCGGGATGGCCTGCGGTCCGGGCGCCGTACTGGCGGAAGTTGCGGATGTCCTCGATCTCCACGCCTTCCACGCCCGTCAGGTAGAGCAGGGCGTAGAGCAGCATCGAGCCATGCCCGGCCGAGAGCACGAACCGGTCGCGGTCGGGCCATTTCGGATCGCGCGCGTCGAACTTCATGTGCCGGGTGAACAGCACGGTGGCCACCTCCGCCATGCCCATCGGCATGCCGGGATGACCGGAGTTCGCCTGCTCGACGGCATCCACCGCCAGGAACCGGATCGCATTGGCGAGATCGAGGGTAGCAACGTCGGTCATCAGCGGCAGTCGTCAGGTGGAGGTGGCTGGCGGTGACGGGAAACTCCGTCCTGCGCGGTGGGCATCCCCCGTCGATCCCGAAAAATCAACACCTTCTTGGCGCCGACCGTGGCGCCCTGGCCGTTGACGCCGCGCCCGGGCCTGGGCAAGACCATGGCGTTGCCCGATTTGCGATGGGGGCCGGCGCGCGGCACATGACCTCACTTGATGCCGCCAGGGCGAGACTGGATCACGCGCTGGCACGACTGACCGAGGGCGTGGCTGCCAGTTCCGCGCAGGCCGCCCGGCAGGTCGAGTTCGTGGAGCGGGCAGACTATGACGCGCTGCTGCGCGAGTACCAGGCGCTGCGCCAGGAGCGCGACGGGCTCGCAGCGCGTCTCGAAGCCGCCGAACAGCGCATGGCGGATCTCGCGCATACTGCCGACGAGTTGGGCCGGCGCCTGAACGACGCGATTCTGCGCGTCGAGCGTCTGATGGAAGGCTGACCCCGATGGGCATGGTCGATGTCACGGTCAATGGCCGCACCCACACGGTACAGTGCGACGACGGCCAGGAAACCCGGCTGCGGCGCCTGGCTCAGTATGTGGACGGGCGGGTGCGCGAGCTGGGCGGCGCCAATGGTCAGATCGGCGACCTGCGCCTGCTGGTGCTGACCAGCCTGATCATCGCCGACGAGCTGTCGGACGCCTATGACGAGATCAAGCGGCTGCGTGCCTCGCTCGCCGAGACCAGCAAGACCGGCGAACAGCGGCTCAGCGAGGAGCTGCAGCGGGTCGCCGAGCAGATCGAGCGCTTGGCCGACGCCTGTCACCTTGCCGAACCGGCGCCCGGCACCTAGATTCGGCATGGCGGCGCTGCCCGGTTCGTTAGTGTCCATCATATGCGCCTGGGCCTTCGTTCCAATCGGGAGCTGTCCCTGATGTGACCGTGGTCACGTTACATGGCGCCCACCTGCGTAGCAGGTCCCAGGAACAGTCGGATCACGACGGCCAGGGCGGCGTCCGCCACTTCTCTACCTCCTCCCGCACCCGCGGTGCTTCGCGGTGCCGTGAAGGCTAGCCGCGTTGGCCGTTGCTCCATCTGCTCCCGCCGAGAAGGCGCTGCTGCGCAACCAGGTGCTGGCGGCGCGTGCGGCCTTGGCGGTGGCGGACGCCCAGGCTGCCAGCCGCATGGCCGCCTTGCATTTCCTGCGTGCGGTCGAGCTTTGCCCGGCGCGTGCGGTTGCCCTGTTCTGGCCGCTCCAGGACGAGATCGATACCAAGCCGTTGCTACGCGCCCTCCATGAGTTGGGCGTGCCCACGGCCCTGCCCCGCATCACCGGTCGGTCCGAACCGCTGCGCTTTCATTGCTGGTATTCGGGTGAGCCGCTGGTGGCCGGGCCGTTCCGGGTCCAGGAGCCGCCCGCCGGCGCGCCCGAGATCCTGCCCGCAGTGATCCTCACGCCGCTCCTGGCCTTCGATGCCAGGGGCTACCGGCTGGGCTGGGGCGGCGGCTTCTACGACCGGACCATCGCCATGCTCCGCGAGGCAGGGCACCGGCCGCTTTGCATCGGCTATGCTTTCGCCTGCCAGGAAGTGGACCGAGTACCGACCGAGCCGTTCGACGAGCCGCTCGACATGGTGGTGACCGAGACCGGCTGCAGGCATATTCGCTGACCGGCTGGCGCCGACCTTTCTGGAGTATTCAGCTTTGCGCATCTTGTTCGTGGGCGATGTAGTCGGCCGTTCCGGCCGGGCGGCCATCGAGCGGCACCTGCCGGACCTGCGCCGCCGGCTGGAACTGGACGTGGTGGTAGTCAACGCCGAGAACGCCGCTGGGGGCTACGGGCTCACGGCCAAGATCGCGCAGCGCCTGTTCGAGCTCGGTACCGACCTGATCACGCTCGGCAACCATGCCTGGGACCAGCGCGAGCTGCTGGTCCATATCGAGAACGAGCCGCGGATCGTCCGCCCGCTCAACATGATGCCGGGCACGCCCGGCCGCGGGATAGGCGAGCTGCGCCTTGCCGACGGGCGACGGTTCGTAGTCCTGCAGGTGCTGGGCCGGCTGTTCATGGGCCTGGCCGACGACCCGATGCGCGCCCTGGAGGCCGAGCTCGCCAGCCTGTCGCTGCCGGGCACCGCCGACGCCATCCTGATCGACGTCCATGCCGAGGCGACTAGCGAGAAGCTGGCGCACGGCCACGGCTTCGACGGCCGGGTGAGTGCCGTGGTCGGCACCCACACCCATGTGCCCACCGCCGATCACCGCGTCCTGGCCGGGGGCACCGCCTTCATCACCGATGTCGGCATGACCGGCGACTACGACAGCGTGATCGGCATGGACAAGCAGGCCTCGCTGGAGCGCTGGCGCTCGCCCCTGCCGGGCAGGAAGATGGAACCGGCGCAGGGCGAAGCCACCTTGTGCGCCGTGCTGATCGAGACCGACGACGCCACCGGCCTGGCCCGGCGGATCGAGCCGGTACGCATCGGCGGTTCGATGCCGAGCACGCTTCCGGCGCCGCACTGACCAGCCAACATCCCGACCCGTCCATCCGTTCTGCCGACCGAGCCCCCAATGTCCCTGCCGATCATCCATGTCCTGCCCGACCACGAGCGCCGCCTGCGCAGCGGCTCGCCCTGGCTCTACAGCAACGAGATCCGCCCGGAGGCGGCGCTGCGCAGCCTGGAGCCGGGCTCGCTGGTCAAGGTGGCCTTCGCCGACGGCAAGGCCTATGGCCTGGCCCACTACAATCCGCACTCCCTGATCGCGGCACGCATCCTCACCCGCTCGCGCGACGTGGAGATCGGCCCGGCCTTCTTCGAGCGGCGCCTGGCCCGGGCCCTGGCCCTACGCGAAATGCTGTTCGACCAGCCCTATTACCGGCTGGCTCATGGCGAGGCGGATGGCCTGCCCGGCCTGATCGTGGACCGCTACGGCGACACGGTGGTGGCGCAGGTCAACACGGCCGGCATGGATCGGGCGCAGGAGGACTGGCTCCAGGCACTGGACCGGCTGCTCAAGCCCAGCCGGATCGTATTCCGCGGCGATGCGCCGGTCCGGGCGCTGGAGGGCCTCGCCGAGGACGTGCGGGTGGTCAAGGGCGACCCCGAAGCCCGTACCTTCGTCGAGGAGGACGGCCGGCGCTTCCAGGTCGACCCGGTGGGCGGCCAGAAGACCGGCTGGTTCTACGACCAGCGCGCCAACCATGCCTTTGCCGCACGACTGGCGGCCGGGCGCGAGGTCTTGGACGTCTACAGCTATGGCGGCGGCTTCGGCCTGGCGGCTGCCGCGGGCGGTGCTGCGTCGGTGCTGATGGTCGACCGCTCGCAGGCGGCACTCGACCTCGCCGCCGCCAGTGCCGAGCTGCAGGGCGTTGCCGGCCGCTGCAGCTTCCAACGCGCCGATGCCTTCGACGCCATGGACCGGCTCGGCAAGGAGGGGCGCCGGTTCGGCCTGGTGATGTGCGACCCGCCCGCCTTCGTGAAGTCGCGCAAGGACCTGAAGGCCGGGCTCAAGGGCTATCGCAAGCTGGCGCGTGCCGCGGCGGCGCTGACCGCCGAGCAGGGCTTCCTCCTGGTGTCCTGCTGCTCCCACAATGTCGATGCCGAGGCCTTCCTCGGGGAGATCTGGGCGGGCATTCGCGAGGCGGGGCGCGGCGGCCGCGTCGTCCATCGCGCCGGCGCCAATGTCGACCACCCGATCCACCCGGCGCTGGTCGAGACCGTGTACCTGAAATTCCTGGTCTGGGCGCTCGACTGACGGACAGCTATTTCAACCATTAATGTTGCAAATGGCCGGTTTTATCTCCTATTAGGATACATGGCGTTTCGCCATGCTCCTGATGGGTGACCGCTCGCCATGTCCACGAGCAAGCTGCGTGCTCCTGCGGCCGAGAAGGATCCTGGCGGCACCGATCCGCTCCTGAGCGCGTTCGCACGGCTCACCGTGCTGCTCGAGCGGCCCGTCGCCATGGCGGAGATCCTGGCGGCCGCTCCCTGCCCCGACGGGCCGGTGGACCGCCGCCACTTGGCCCGCCTGGCCCACCGGCTGGGCTTCGACGTAGCGGTGACGGCACCCAGCCCCCGCCGCGTCCCGGGCCTGCCCGTCCCCTTCCTCGTGCTGGGCAAGGACCCGGGCCAGGCCTGGATCGCGACGGGGGTGAGCGCTGCCGGCGTGGTGCTGACGGACGCCCAGGGCGGGCAGCCGCGCAGCGTGGATCTGGCCCAGTTGCCAGAGATCGCGGCGGAGATCCTCCTACTCCGGCCGGCAGAGCGCGAATCGGCAGAGGCCGGCTCCTGGCGCACCGTCCTGCTCGGCAGGCTGCGCCCGGTGCTGGCCGAGCTGGTGCTGGCCTCCGTGGTGGTCAACCTGATCGCGCTGGCCGCACCCTTGTTCATGATGGTGGTCTACAACAAGGTCGTGGGTCACGCGGCACTCGGCACGCTCGACGTGCTCACCGTGGGCATGGTGAGCCTGGTTATGTTCGAGCTGGTGCTGCGCGCGGTGCGCGCCCACATCGCCGCCCATGCCGGTGCGCGCCTGGATGCTGCCCTGGGCGCCGAAATCATGCACCATGTGGTGCGCCTGCCGTTCCGTGTGTTCGAGCAGATGTCGGCCGGGCAGATGGTGGAGCGGCTCCGCCAGCTGGAGCCGATTCGCAGCTTCTTCACCTCGCAGATGCCGCTGGTGCTGGTCGACCTGGCATTCTCCCTCCTGTTCCTGGGCGCGGTGACCGCACTCGACCTGCGTCTCGGGCTGACCGTGCTGCTGGCGATCCCGCCCTTCTTCCTCGTTTCCTGGCTGGCGCACCGGCGCCAGGGTCGGCTGCTCCGCGCCCATTTCCGCGCCCAGGCCGCCAAGGCCGCCGCCATGGGTGAGACCGTGCTGAATGCGCTCACGGTCAAATATCTGGGCCTGGAGCCGGAGATGGAGCGCCGGTTCGAGAAGCGGCTGGCCGAGAGTGCCTGGACCGGCTTTCGTGCCGGCGAGCTGTCCGGCTTGGCCGCGGCCCTCTGTCTCGGTCTGCAGCAGGCCGCGGCGCTGGCCCTGGTCTATGTCGGTGCCCGCCTGATCGTGGCGGGCGAACTCACCATCGGCGCGCTGGTCGCCGCCAGCATCCTGGGCGCCCGGGCACTGGCACCGCTGCGCCAGATCTTCGGCGCCTGGCGGGAGCTGCAGACGGTACGCGAGGCGTTCGCCCGGCTGGACACGTTGATGGGTGAGCCGATCGAGGGCAGCGAGGCGCGGGGCCAGGGCGATGTCCGGCTGGCGGGCCGCCTGCAGCTGGACGGCGTGAGCTTCGGCTATCGTGGCGATGGTCGCCCTGCGGTGGACAACGTGACGCTCGCGGTCGAGCCCGGCCGGATCGTCGGCATCACCGGTGCACCGGGCTCGGGCAAGAGCACGCTGGTCAAGCTGCTCCTGGGTGTGGAGCAGCCGACCGCCGGCCGGGTGCTGATCGACGATTTCGACGTGCGCCGGCTGAGCCCCGCCGTCTACCGCTCGCAGATCGGCGTGGTCCCGCAGGACGTGCAGCTCTTCGCCGGGACGATCGCGGAGAACATCACGCTGGGTGCGCCCGACAAGAGCTTCGCCCGGGTAATCGCGGCCGCCCGCTTCGTGGGCCTGCACGAGGCGGTCCAGCGCATGGCCGAGGGTTACGACACCAGGTTGGGCGAGCGCGGCACCGGCCTGTCGACTGGCCAGCGCCAGCTGGTGGCGATCGCCCGGGCCCTGGTGCGCAACCCGCGCATCCTGGTGCTGGACGAAGCGACCAGTGCGCTGGATGCGGCCACCGAGGAACTGTTCCTGGTCAATCTCCGCCGGGCCGCCGCCGGACGAACCATCGTGCTGGTGACCCACCGCATCGCCGCGCTCACGATGTGCGACCAAGTGGTGGTGCTGGGCCATGGCCGGATCACCCGCCAGGGTCCGGCCGCCGAGATGGTGGCCCAGCTCTCCGGCCGCGCCCAGCGCACCAACCTCCACGCCGTTTCCTGACCTGCCGGAGGCTGCCATGGCGCTGCTCGCCAGCTGGACCGACTTCCTTCCCGATGCCCAGGGCCTGATCGAGCGGCGTGCCTCGCCGCTGGCGCGGGTGCTGGTGGTGACGATCTCCGCCCTGTTCGCCGCACTCATCGGCTGGATGGCCTGGGCCCAGGTCGAGCAGGTGGTCCGCGCCGAGGGGCAGGTCGAGCCGGTCGGCCGGGCCAAGGTGATCAACCACCAAAGCGGCGGCCGGATCGCTGAGATCCTGGTCCAGGAGGGTCAGCACGTCGAGGCGGGTGCGGTGCTGGTGCGCTTCGATCCGGAGACTCGCAACGGGGAACGGCTGGACGTGGAGGCGCGGCTGGCCGAGGCGAGCGCGGCGGTGATTCGGCTGCAGGCCGAGGCGGACGGGCGGGAGCCGGATTTCGCGGACCTCGCCGGCAGCGCCAATCCGGCCCTGCTCCAGGAGCAGCTCCGGCTCGCTCGTGCGCGCATGGAGGCGCTGGCGGGAGAAAAGCAGGTCCTGGCCGAGCAGGTCCGGGCCAGGACCGCGGAGACCCGGGCCGCGGCCGCGGAGATCGCCCGGCTGCGCGACAGCCTCAGCCTGCAGCGCCAGCAGCTGGAAGCGGTGCGCGAACTGGCGGCACGCGAGCTCTACCCGCGGATGAAGCTAGTGGCAGTCGAGCAGCAGGTGGCAGAACTGGCGGGCGAGCTGGCCAAGGCCGAGCAGCAACTGGTCAGCGCCCGCGCCGAGCTGGAGGAGACCCGCAACCGGGCAGGCTCGATCGACAGCGAGCGCCGCTCGCGCACGCTGGGCGAGTTGGCCACGGTGACAGCCGAGCGCGACCGCCTGGCCCGGCAGCTCCAGAACCAGGAGGCATTGCTGCGCGGCCTGGCGGTGACGGCTCCGGTAGCCGGCTTCGTCCAGGACATCCAGGTGAGCGCCACCGGCCAGTCGGTGGCCGCGAACCAGCCGATCATGAAGCTGGTCCCGTCTGGCGAGGGGCTGGTCGTGGCGGCGCGCATCCGCAACGAGGACATCGGCCATCTGAAGGAAGGCATGGCCGCCCGGGTGAAGGTCCACGCCTTCGACTTCGTGCGCTACGGCGCGCTGGACGGCCGGCTGGACAGGATCGCGCCGGATGCCAGGCGCGAGCGGCCGGACGGGCCGCCGGTCTACGCGGTGACGGTAGTGACTGCGGCGGAAGCGGCGGCGCATGGCCCCAGGATCCAGCCGGGCATGCTGGTGGACGTCGAAATAGAGGTCGGGCGGCGCACCGTGCTCAGTTACCTGACCGACCAGCTCCAGCGGATCGGCGACGAGGCGTTCTCCGAGCTTTGAGCCGGCCCGCCGGCACCGGTCAGCGCCGCTCGCCGCTCATCGACATCACGTGTCCCTGATAGAGCATGAAGGTGCGGGTGCCGGTGCCCAGGCAGGACTGCGCCACCCCGTCGCCGCGGCGCCGGTCCACCCAGCGATAGTCGGCCACCACCGTCATCCGGTCGCCCTCCTGACCGGTGATCTCGGCACTCGTCAGCCGCATCTCGGGCAGCGGGCAGCGCCCGTCCTCCTCGATGCCGTGCCGGGCGTAGTAGCGCTCCAGGGCCACCGCCAGGCCCGGATGGTCGGGCAGCGGGTCGCCCGCGGCACAGCCGATCAGCAGCAGGCCCGGCAGGATAGCCAGCCCGCACGTCCACCTCGTCATCGCCATCTCATCGCCGTCGTTGCTCACCCGTCATCGACTGCACCTGCATGCCGGCCGGGCCACGCACGACGGTGAACACCCGGGAGTTGAAGCCCTGGCAGATGCCGGCCTGGACACGGCCCAGTTCGGGATCGAAGCCGGAGTTGCGGTCGTCTCTCCACGCGTAGCGAACGCCGATCACCAGCTTGTCCGGGGTTTCCTCCAGGACTTCCCACTGGGTGATCGACATGCTCGGCAGGACACAGCGCGCGCCCTCCTCCCAGGCATGGTCGCGATAGAAGCTCTCGATCTTCCAGCGCAGGTCCGTATAGGGCCCGAGGTCGCGGGCACCCGCGCAGCCGATGAGCAGGAGCGCCAAGCTCAGCCCCAGGGCCCGGCACGTCCTGCCGGCCGGCCAGCGACGATAGAAGAGGAACTCCCGGTTCATAGCGCCGTCTCCCTGGCCGCCGGGCGCGGGGCCGACTGGCGGCGCTGCGGCAGGCGCAGACGAAACGTCGTGCCGGTGGGGCCGGTTTCCGCCAGCTCGATCTCGCCGCCATGGCCGCGCATGATCTCGCGCACGATTGCCAGGCCCAGGCCGCTCCCGCCCAGCTTCTCCTTGGCCCGGAACGGGTGGAACAACCATTGCAGCGTGCCCTGCGAGACGCCCGGTCCGTTGTCGGCGACGTCGATCCAGACATGGCCTTCGGCGCGGCCTCCCTGGATGGTGATCCGGCCGTCCGGCCGGTCACCCAGCGCCTCGTAAGCATTGCGCAGCAGGTTCTGCAGGGCACGGAACATCTGGTCCCGGTCGGCATGGAGCACCAGCTCGTCCGGCACGTCGATCTTGAGGCGCACCCGCGATTCCTTGGGTGGCGGGGTGGCATCGTCCACCTCCTCCGCCAGCCGCGCCAGGGCGAAGTCGGTCTCGACCAGGCGTGGCTTCTCGTCCCGGGCAAACCGCAGCACGTCGGTGCACAGGCGGGTCGCCCGCTCCAGGCTGTCGATCAGCCTGGGGGCGATCCGGCGCACCTCCGGGTCCTGGCTGCGCTCGAGCGTGTCGGACAGCAGGACGGCGGTGGAGAGCATGTTGCGCAGGTCGTGGTTCACCCGGCTGACCGCGGCTCCCAGTGTCGCCAGCCGGGTTTGCTGGCGCAGGGCCGCGCGCACCTCGGTCCGCATCTCGTCGACCGCCCGTTCCAGCCCGCCGATCTCGTCGTCCCGGTCGCTTACGGGATGATCCAGGCTCTCGTCCTCGGGATTGGCATGGAACGCCATCACCTCCTGCGAGATCCGGATGATCGGCGCCACGATCCAGCGGTCCAGGGTGAGGACAAGCGCCCAACCCAGGGTAAGGGTCACCAGCAGCGACACCAGCGCCATGTCCAGGGCATGGCGCAGGGTCTGGGCGCGCAGCTCGTCGTCGGTGGTGAACACCTCGACCAGCGAGCCCAGCTGGACGGGCGAGCGTTGCACCAGCACGATCTCCCGCCCGCCACCGAACAGCAGCAGGTCGAAGGCCTGCGCGATCTTGGTGGCGATGCCCGGCGGACGGTCGAGGTCGAACACCCCGTCGATCTCGCTGCGCTCGAAGATCGTGCCGACCCGCCACTCCGTGTTGTCCGAGCGGACGATCAGCCCGTTGCTGCGCAGGCTGTGCATCAGGTTCAGGATCTCGTCCGGCGTCGAGGTGTTGGTGCCGTCGGGCGCGAACGGGCGCATGATCGCGATCGCGTCGGCCACGAGCATGTCCTGGGTCATGTGCCGTTCCAGCCGCTCGTAGCGGTAGGTCGCCACCGACCAGGTGAGCACGGCCAGCTCCACGCAGACCAGGATCGCGACCACCAGGACGATGATCTTGGTCTTCAGGCTGCGCCGGGCCGGCTGCAACTGCTTTGCCGCGTCGTACAATCCGCTTCTTCCGATCGCATCCGCTACGGCGGCGCACCCGCCCGGACCGGCCAGCCCGACAGGATAGACCCGCGGTGTGCGGACGCAAGGCCGGCCGACCGAAACACATCCCCGGCGACGTCTAAAGGTGACACGCACATTTGACAAATGCGCGCCAACACCCCTATCAGCAGCCCCGACGTCGCCGGCGGCTGCCGACGACGCTGGTTGCGTCGAGTTCGATGCGGCGCCTGTTATCCCTCTCAGATGTCGAGTAACGCTCGTGAAGCGGACTTATCAGCCCAGCAAGATCGTGCGGAAGCGCCGCCATGGCTTCCGTGCCCGCATGGAGACGGTCGGCGGCCGCAAGGTGATCGCGCGCCGTCGCGCCCGCGGCAGGAAGCGCCTGTCGGCCTGAGCCCGGAGGCGGCGTGGCAGCGACCGAGGTCCTGAAGAAGCGGCCCGATTTCCTGCGGGTCGCCAAGGGCCGGCGATGGCACGGCAGCGGCATGGTCGTGCAGTATGCTGCACGGGTCGTGCCCGACGAGCGCACCGGCGTCGGCTTCACCGCCAGCCGCAAGGTCGGCGGTGCGGTGGTCCGTAACCGCGCCAAGCGGCGTCTGCGCGCCGTGGTGCGGGAACTGGTGCCTGCGGCGGCCCCGGCCGGTCTCGACCTGGTCCTGATCGCCCGGCCGCAGACCGCGACACTGCCCTACGCCGTGCTGCGCGAGGACCTTACGCAGGCTCTGGCCAAGATCCGGGCCGGCACCAGCGGGAACACCCGGCGGTGACGGCGGCGCGGATCGTCACGGCTTCGCTGTTCGGCGCTTGGCGGCTGCTGGTTTCCCCCCTACTGGGACCTGCCTGCCGCTTCGAGCCCAGTTGCTCGCGCTACATGCAGCAGGCGATCGACACCCACGGGCCGCTGCACGGCCTGAGCCTGGGGGTCGTGCGCCTGTGCCGGTGCCATCCCTGGGGTGGCTTCGGCTTCGACCCCGTCCCGCCTCGGCGGCAGCGCCCGGCCTGTTCGGCCGGGCAGAAAGTCTGATCGCCTGGAGATCGAGCTCATATGGGCGACCAGCGTAATCTCATCGTGGCCATCGTCTTCTCGGTCGCGATCATCCTGGGCTTCCAGTATTTCTACGAGCTGCCGCGCCTGCGCCAGGCGCAGGAGCAGCAACAGGCCGCGCAGAGCGTCGAGGAACTGGCCAAGAACCAGCCGGCCAATCAGGCAGCAGCCGACCAGTCAGCACCTGGCGCTGCACCAACCGCGGGCGCGGCGGTCGAGAACGCGCCGCGGATCCAGATCGACAATGGTCGGCTCGACGGCACCCTGTCGCTGAGGGGTGGTCGGATCGACGACATCCGGCTGGTCGACTATCGGGAAACGGTGGAGCCGACTTCCCCTGAGATCCGCCTGCTGGATCCGGTGCGCGGCCCCGGCGCCTATTTCGCCGAGTTCGGCTGGGTCGCCGATCAGGCCAATCCGGTCGCCGTGCCCGGCGCGGACACGATGTGGCAGGCCGATGGCGAGGCCGTGGGTGCCGGCAAGCCGGTCACCATGACCTGGGACAACGGCCAGGGCCTGACCTTCGGCAAGACGCTGGCCCTCGACAACGACTTCATGTTCAAGATCGGCCGGTCGGTGCGCAATGACACCGATCAGCCGGTGACGCTGCATCCCTATGGCCTGATCGGCCGCTGGGGCACGCCGCACACGCTGGGATACTACATCCTCCACGAAGGCCCGATCGGGGTCTTCCAGGAGCGCCTGGAGGAGCCGAATTATAAGGATGTCGTCGAGGAGCCGCACCAGTACGACACGACCGGCGGCTGGCTCGGCTTCACCGACAAGTACTGGCTGACCTCGCTGGTGCCGGACCAGGACCAGCCGGTGAAGGCGTCGTTCCGCCACGTGCAGGACAACGGGCTCGACAAGTATCAGGCCGACTATCTGGGCGAGGCGATCACCATCGCACCCGGCCAGACCTTCGAGATGACCGAGCACCTGTTCGTCGGCGCCAAGGAGGTCAACCTCCTCGATCG
>Ga0182739_1004161_pt1 | contig 12140 bp, 15 predicted proteins | sample eDN5th30CBELigBY_FD_128873 | JGI IMG/M metagenome (GOLD analysis project Ga0182739, IMG submission 128873) | Enriched backyard soil microbial communities from Emeryville, California, USA - eDNA 5th pass 30_C BE-Lig BY (version 2) (version 2) | ecosystem: Environmental > Terrestrial > Soil >... | reverse complement strand
TTTTAACATCCCCCTTTATTCTGTTGCAGACACCTTGCAGAAGTAAACTAAAACATGCGATATCCTGCTTTTCGCAGTGCTATCATTACAAAGCCGGATACGATCGCCCCGGCAAAGCCACCAGCCAAGATAACGATATCCACAATCTGTAATGCCTGAATTTTGTCGCTTAAAGCCGGAAATGCTGTCCCTGCCTTAAAGAAATAATCCAAAAAGCTTACTTCATCGATGATAAAAATTACGACAACCGGATAGACAATAGCCATTAACCATGTCATCCGCAATAACATATTCAATAAAAAGCCGATCCCGAAAAACATGACAAAAAATAATACGACGGAAATAATTACTTGTACTAACGAAACATCATTCATGTTATGTATACCCCCATTAATCTATCATAATTTTACATGATATAACGGGTGCTTTCAATTCAACATCCAAAATAACGTATAGAATACTAATATTGTAAGAAATCCTTCATAAAGTAAATCGCTTATTTTTTGAAAAATAAATGGTATTCGCTATAGCCGAACACGTCCCCCGGGTTCACCCCTTCAATAATCGGGTGAATATGTTGCGCTGCGTGCTGGTTAGCCATTTCTCTGAGCATAACCGATGACAGTTCATTGTGAATAATTTCACTCGGTGCCATCCAGCATGCTTCGCCGATTTCTCTTTCCTGCAAAGTAAAAGGCTGATTATCATCTACCGGCTTACAATAAAAAATCGCCATATTATCACTAATATCATTCAGGATGACGCCGGAACGAAAACCGACAAGTCCCTTTACTTCACAGAGAATCCCCGTCTCTTCCAGCACTTCACGCACAGCAGCCGTTGTAACGGTTTCGGCTGGCTGAACAAATCCTGCCGGTAAAGACCATGCTCCTTTTAGTCCTCCATATGTTTTTTTCACGAGCAGCCATTCCCCTGCTGAATTTTCAACAATCGCGGCAACTCCAAGCCAAACTTTTCCTCGATCCTTTTTCATAAATAACAGTCCCCCTTTGCTGTGATAGTATTTGACTTCATGTTCCACTGATTAGAAACTGCTTAATTGTTGCTTTCCGCTAATACGGTGTAAAAAAACTTGCAAAGGAAGCGTTACACATTCGTTTGCAAGTTTGAAGTTTGTTTATATAAATTTGAATTTGCCTTTTTTCAATGTTAAGCCGACACCGCCGACTAAATACAATGCGCGGTCATCAACGACTTTCTTTAATGCCGATGCTGGCTTGCCAGTAAATTTACGGCCGAATGCTGTTCCAATTGCATCTTCTTGACCTAATGAACAAACAGCACCTTTATCATCGTAAGCAAAGACTTCCGTCGGCTCATCATTCATTAAATGCTTAATATTTTTGGCAATGATTTCACCTTGCTGCATCGCGATCTGAGCTGTTGGCGGATAAGGTCTGCCCGCTTCCGCATTCAGTAAAAATGCACAGTCCCCTACGACAAAGACATCGTCAAAGCCTGGTGCGCGCATATCTTCACGGACCGCAATACGTGCGCGGTTCGATTCAATACCGGAAGACTCGATTAATGCATTTCCTCGGACTCCCGCTGCCCATACAACAGTACCGGCTTTAATGAATTCCGTGTTTTCTTCATCTTTTTTAATGTTCACACCTTCTGCTGTCGCTTCCACTATCGGTGTGCCGATAGAAAATTCCACACCCTTTTTACGCAGCTGTTCCTGCGCATAATCGACCAACTCCGGATCAAAACCAGGTAATACAGTAGGTGCTGCTTCTACACAAAGAAGACGCACTTTTTCTTGAGGAATATCAAATTCTCTGCAAAGCTCAGGAATTCGGTTACCGAGCTCTCCTAAAAATTCTATGCCTGTAAAGCCTGCACCGCCTACGACAATCGTAAGTTTACTGTCGTCTTTCACTTCATCCAATGTCCAAGAAGCAAACTGATATTCAATATGCTCACGGACCTGACGTGCAGTATTAATATTCGTCAATGATAATGCGTGTTCCTTCAGACCAGGAATGCCGAATGTTTCCCCTTCAAAGCCTAAGCCGATCACTAAATAATCGTACGAAAACTCTCCCGCTGATGTGTCAACTTTCTTTGTATTGACATCAATGTTTTCTACATTCGCAATGACGAACGTTACATTGTGATTAATAACTTTTGAAATCGGATAACGGGCTTTATCCGGAGAAATCGTACCAGCCCCTACTTCATGCAGCCAAGTTGTTTCATAATGATAGTCGTTTTTGTTCACTAAAATAATTTCTGCTTCATTTGTATTGATTAATTTTTGGAGATTTACAATTGTTGTTAATCCTCCATACCCTGCGCCTAATACTAAAATAGTCGGTCTTTTCATTCAATCAAACCCCTTCATTTTAATGAACCGGCGCTATAAATCTATTTGCCATTTTTATAGAGCGCCAGCAAACGGTAATTTACTGAAATACTAACATAATAGTAGCGTTTTTCCTGCATGATTTCAAACATATGGATATTAATCGTTTCGTCAATTTACAATGTTATGTTCATATAAATAATCGTATTTAATATCGATAAACAAAAACTCTTCGTTTGAAATAGCCATTGAATACGTACGTGTCAATTCGCCTGTTTCAATGTCACTGTACACGGAAGACAACTCACCTTTATTGTCTTTTGTCATTTTAATAATGTTCAATAGGAAGTATGGTCGCCAGCTCCAGTTTTTGCCGATGATCTCTTCTTGCTTTTCCCATTTCCCCTCGTTCCAGCGGATATTCGGCGATGTCTGGAAACCATTGCTGTCACAAATATAAATACGAAATGCGCATTTTTCCAAAGCATTTGCCAGCTGCATCATTTTATCAATCTGTGAAGTGGATGGATTGATTTGATCGACTGTTGAACAAATCGTCCGTTCAAGACGTTTCATTTCTTCATATTTTTGAAGAAGGAGTTTCTTTTCCGTTGCAATAAACTGTTCACAATCTTTGCGGAAGCGTTCTTTTAAAGCATCACGTACTTGCAGCTCTTTATGCGGCAGTTGCAAATAGGGTCCTTTAAAATAACGGGTACCGTTTTTCCATCCGTGCTGTAATTGGTACACTGTTTCAATATTTTCGACTAATAATTGCGTCCCCATCTTTACGGCAAGTGTTCGAATTGTTGAAAACGCATGGTTTTGCGCTCCCCATAAATTATAGTTCAACTGGGCAACATTAATTTTAAGGATAGCCGGTTCAAGCAGTAAAATATTTTCAAGCTGGGTTTGCGGACCGACATCTGCCAAAGCAATTTTGATGCCATATGTTTTAATATAGCGAATTAAATGCTGCAGCTGATTCAGCTCTCCTTCATAAAGGTGTTCCGTCATGACAAGGGTAATGTTTGGGAGGTTCGATTCGGCAACTGTTTCTTTCAGCATCGTAAAATAACTTTCCCCAAAATCCAGTAAAAGCAGTTCGGGGTTGCATGGTATATACAAGCCAACTTCGTCAATCAAATGAGCAACATTTTGCAATGATCGGCGAACAAAAATTTGCTCAATTTCTGCTCTAATATCTGCTGGTACGTCTTTTTCATATGTAAATTGCTCAATATTGATCGGTTCATTTTCATTTTCACTTTCCACTTGGCCTATCGCTTCATAAGCCACAATGCGATGACCATCTGCACTATAGATTGGCTCATATAAAATTTCGATTTGATCTAACTTGTCCAGTAACTCTAAAACACTCATTTAAAAAAGCCCCCTAGCAGTATGGTAATAAATCTATAATAATTCAATCCTTATAATAATACAAAACCAACCAATAAAACATAGTTATTTTATAGGAAATATAAGTTTTAAAATTAAGAGAATTTATTCTGTCTATGAAAAGGTCGATATTACATAAAAACCTTTAACGGCAGTTTACCGCTAAAGGTTTCAACATTGGTTATATTTTATTCACAGTGCAGTCATGCTGCCTAAACTAATTAAAGTTTAAACTCTCCCACTAATGCATTGAGTTCTTCCGCCAAATCGGCAAGATGTTTCGAACTGCCTGCTACTTCCTCCATAATACTGCTCGTTTGTTGAACAGATGCTGCTGTTTGTTCAATGCCGGCAGCGGATTCCTCGGAGACCGATGCAACCTCTTCAACAGAACCGTTCATCACTTGTGTACTGGCTGTAATTTCCGATAAGTTTTGGCCGATCGTTGTAATACTGTTTACCATTTCTTTTACAGCATTACTAATTCCTTCGAAAGTTTCACCTGTTGATTCAATTTGGATTTTTCCTTGCTCGACTTCTTTATAGCCCGTTTGCAGTGAGTCAGAAACAAAAAAAGTTTCCTTTTGAATATTGTCCACAATCCCCGTAATATCTGTTACAGAATTAGATACTTGCTCAGCCAGTTTCCTTACCTCATCCGCAACTACAGCAAATCCTTTTCCGTGTTCTCCAGCTCTTGCAGCTTCAATTGCAGCATTTAAAGCAAGGAGATTCGTCTGATCGGCTACATCTTTAATGACGGTCACTAAATTGTATATTTCCTGTGACTGCTTATCTAATCCTGCAACCTTATTTACTGATTCATTTACAATGGCATGAATTTTTTCCATCTGCTGAATTGATTTTTTCATTAGTTCAGATCCGTCATTGGTCATATTTAAGACGTCTTTTGAATTCTCCTCTATCCGTAACCCATTCTCATTCGCATCATGGACTCTTTCAACAAACGTATTCATCACCGATGCCAGTTCACTCGCATTATGAGCCTGTGTTTCCGAACCTGCAGCCAATTCTTGCATAGTAGATGCCACTTGCTCCGATCCCAGCCTTACTTCATCGGCCGATTGTGATAGTTCTTCACTTTGGCTCGTTAATAACTCTGAAGTATCGGCAACTTTTTTCATCGAATTTTTAAGATTTTTATGTAATAGATTGATGGCATCCGCCAATTTGCCTATTTCGTCTTTTGATTTAACTAGCAGCAGTTCTTTCGTTAAATCACCATTGGCCAAATACCCCATCTGTTCAGTAACTTTAATGATTGGCTTAGTAATTAAATTAGTGTAGAACCAAATAATGATTACCCCTAGAATAATTGAAATCCCCATAACAACAAGAATAATTGTCAACAACTCTGTAGCAGGCTGATTAAAATCCATCATATAGGTACTGGCAGTTACTACCCAGTCCCAGTTTGGATCTACTTTTGAATAGGAAACCTTCTCCTCAATTTGCTCTTTATTATTTGGCAATGCGGAATTATAAAAAGTAAACCCACCGCCGTTATTTGCTGTTTTAATCATCTCTTGAGCGAATTTCACACCGTTTTCATCCACATCATCCCATGCACTCGCACCCTCTTTAGATGGATGCGCTATACGGGTTCCATCTTGATTATAAACAATCATATAGCCGTTTTCCCCAAGATCGATTGAAGAGTTTATAGGTCGAACGCCATCCCCATTCTTTTCGCCTAATATAATCTCCTTTACCTTCTCTTGAGCACTTTCAAGTGGAATATTCCCTTTTTCAACTTCCGCATTATAAGCATCTATTGTAGCAAGTGTAAATTCAACACTGTTTTGCAAGTTTGTTTTACCTAATTTCTCTAAGCTGGTAGAGCTTTTCTGGTAACTTGTCATTCCAATTACAATCATCGGCACAATCAAAAGTAAAATAGAAATAACAATTAACTTTGATTTAATGGAAGAGTTAGATTTAGATCTGGATTTAGATTGTTTTTTCATTATTATACACCCCTTGTATTCATATATTTGGTTACTGAAACTAATTAACCTATATAATTATAGATTTAATGAACTATTACTCACGATAGAATAGAGTATAAATAACTTCCCTACAACTACAAAATATAGATAAAAGTACTAGTTTTAATTCCCGAATGTTATTTTACCCCAACTTTTTACTTAATCCAACATATTTTTACAGAATTTACTCTTTCAGTAGTTTATTTTGTTTTTCACACAAAAAAAGCCTCTTTAATTTGTAATGTTTATTAACATCACAAATCAAAGAGACTCGTTATTCACAATCACAATCCATTATTCACATGGTTGCTCTACTGCCGGACGTGCTGCTGCTTTGAAGCTTGTGCCGCATCCGCATGAAGCAAGTGCGTTCGGGTTGTCGATTGTGAAACCGCCGCCCATTAATGATTGTTTAAAATCAATTTTTGTTCCTTGTAAAATGCCCGCATCTTCTTCAGATACGATAATTTGAATGCCGTGTTGGTTGTCAACAAAGTCATCGTCATTAATTGTTTGTTCAAATGCCATACCGTATGAAAGACCACTGCAACCTCCGCCTTTTACTGCTACACGCAGGCTCGCATTTTCTTCTTCGTTATGAACCATCATTTCTTTGACTTGAAATGAGGCCGCTTCGGTTAAAATGATTACTTGTTTTTCACTTGCCATTCCAGTCACCTACTTTCTTTTATTAATCATAACAATTGGTAAAGCTATCTGACAACAAAACTGCTCTACCTGATTATATTCCTGTGTTGCCTAAAAAGGGATAAGGATAAAATACCTAAAAATTTCACACAAATTCAGTAAATTACTCACACTTTTTTAAATTTCCTTGCTATAATAAGGGAACATATTTAAACGAAAGGTATGAAACTTTATGGAAATTTCCCCATATTACGAAAAGACAGTGAACTGTATTCATTGCAAGAAAAGTTTTTCAACACTTAAAGTTCGTACCAAATCCATAAAAATTGAACATACAGCATCCGATTTTCAGCCGGTTTATACAGACAATAACGTAAATGCATTATATTATAATGTTTTTGTCTGTCAGCATTGCGGGTTTTCATTTACTGAAGACTTCAGTAAATATTTTGCTCCAGGTGTGCAAGAACAAATCAATGAAAAAATTTGCAGTCATTGGGTACCGCACAGTTTCAGTAAAGAGCGTACTGTTTTGGAAGCAATTCAAACCTATAAGCTCGCGTTGTTTTGTGCAACGATCAAAAAAGAAAAATTCGTCATTACTTCCGGCTTGGCATTGCGCCTGGCTTGGTTATATCGGTCAATAAAAAATGATATACAGGAACAGCGCTTTTTAAAGTTGGCCCGTGATCATTACATGGAAAGCTATTCTACGGAAGATTATGCAGGTACATCGATGTCGGATGTACGGATTGTATACATGGTTGCTGAACTGTCTCGTCGCATCGGAGATTATGAAAATGCAACACGTTTCTTTTCACGTGTAATTGAAAGCCAGCGTGTAGGCGGTGAAGCCAAACTTGTTAATATGGCTAAAGAACAATGGGAATTAGTTCGTGAAGCGCGCGGTAAAATCGCCCTATAAAAGAGAGCTGCCAAGGAAGCAATAACTTTCTTGGCAGCTCTTTTGATTTAAATTAGAAAACTTGTTCTACTTCAAGGATACCTGGCACTTCTTCTAAAAGTGCACGTTCGATACCTGCTTTTAATGTGATTGTAGAACTTGGGCAGCTACCGCATGCGCCTAGTAAACGCAATTTCACGATACCATCTTCAATATCTACCAATTCACAGTCCCCGCCGTCTCGTAATAAGAACGGACGTAATTTATCTAAAACTTCTTGTACTTGTGCATATTGTTCTGTTTCTGTCATTTTGCTCGACTCCCTTCATTAAAATCATTATAATGTGAAGGAGCAAAAAAATCCATTATTGAATAACGAAAGGTTGGAATTCCTATGTCACAATCTCATCCAGTTATAGAAGTATTCGGCGCTGACATCATCTGTGCCAGCTGTGTAAATGCACCATCTTCCAAAGATACATACGAATGGCTCCAAGCTGCAATTTCACGAAAATATCCGGAACAGCCGTTTACGATCCGCTATATCGATATTGAAGGTGTAATTGATAATGAACGTGATCAAGATTACGCAAACCGTATTCAAGAAGATGAATTTTTCTACCCTTTAGTGCTGGTCAATGATGAAGTGGTTGGTGAAGGCTATGTGCAGATTAAGCCTGTTTTTACAGCGCTTGAATCAGCGGGCTTCGTACCAACTGAAGAGTAAATTATAACATAAACAAAAAATTCAATTTTCTCCTCGAGGAAATTGAATTTTTTTGTTTAAAGTCAAATTGCTTCCATTGCTGGGACACCCAATTTTAGTTTTCGTTTTGCTTTTTATAGTACCAAAGCAGACCCGACTTCATAAGGCGTGCAATGCGTCCTGTTACCGTTGTATCAGCCAGATGAACGAAACCTTGCTTTTTACCAAGGGAGCCCATAAAGCCTTTCATTTTGATCTCTGAAAGCTTTTCTGGAAGTGGCTCGCCTTTCCAGCGCATTTTTAGAACTTTAACGATACGTTCGCCTTGTTCTTCTGCCAGTTGCGCTGTTGGAGGTAGATGTGAAGAAGCACAGTCTCCCACTACAAATACGTTTTCATCCCCAACTACATGATAATGATCCGTAATGATCGGACGATTGAATTTATCCTTTTCAACATCCAGTTCACGAACGATTTTCACAGGCTGTACACCAGCTGTCCATACGATTACATCCGCTTCAATTACTTCATCGTGATTGTATAAACGACCTTCTTCAACGCGAGTAATATTCGATTCCGCAATTACATCTACGTTGTGTTTAATAAACCAAGACTTAATATACTCACTTAGCTTTTCCGGGAAATCACGTAAAATACGGTGTGAGCGGTCAAATAATTTAATTTTTAAATCCGAACGACTTTCACGCAATTCACTTGCAAGCTCGATTCCTGACAGACCTGCACCAATAATGGCAACAGTCGAACCTGGAGCCAATCCGCATACTTTTTCAAATGTTCTACGTGATTTGGCGATTGTTTGAATACTATATGTGAATTCATCGGCACCCGGCACTCCATGATACTTATCAATACAGCCTAAGCCAATAACAAGCTGATCATAAGAAAGCTCCCCGCCGTCACCCAGGTAAATTTTTTTATCTTCACGGTCGATGCGTACTACTTCTCCGTAAACGCATTTTAATCGTTCATGTTCCGGGAACGCAACACGGACTTCCTTATCTGTTGATGTACCCGCAGCAAGTGCATAAAATTCTGTTTTCAAACTATGGAATGGTGTACGGTCTACCAATGTAATCTCTACATCTGCTGGTAAGCTTGGTAATAGACGAAGTAAAATTCGCATATTTCCGTAGCCGCCACCCAATAATACTAACTTTTGCATAGCATATTCCCTCATATCTGTAAGTAATCAATTAAGAAGCTCCATGCCTCAAAATTGTGTTCTCAAAGTTTCCATAAGTATTATAACTGTTTGTGATAAGTTTCACAATATATTAAACGATATTTTGTGAATTTATTCACATAAGTTTTTTATTACCCTATTTTATCTATTTTGGTTCAATTAAAGTATATTCAAACATGTTGTGAAAGATATTAAATCGGAGAAATTGACGTTCGCTGCAAAAAAAAGTAGGATTGCTAATAGTGAGGTGACAACATGTTAAATCCATTAGTCGAATTTTGCATCAGCAACTTAGCAAATGGTGCGCAACAAACATATGAACAACTGGAGCAAGATCCTGATATTGATGTATTGGAATATGGCTGCCTAAGCTACTGTACGAAATGTGCCGAAAACTTTTATGCCGTTGTGAACGGAGATATCGTTGAGGCGGACACTCCAGAAGAGCTGACAAAGCGCATTTATAAATATATAGAAGAAAATCCGATGTGGTAAATGACCCACATCGGATTTTTTCTTTATTTGATAAGTTCCATCAAATTTTCTACACAATATGTTGGCAGCTTTGCTTGCTTTTTTACGATTTCAGTAGGAGTAACGCCCGTATTGACATGAATCGTATCACAGCCGAAATTTATACCACATAAAATATCGGTATCATAGTTGTCCCCGACCATGACCATTTCACTCTTTTCATAGTGATGCTCTTCAGCAATGATCTGCAGCATGACCGGTGACGGTTTCCCTACGAAGGTCGGTGTCACACCGGCTACAGTTGCTACTAACTGAACAAATGACCCATTGCCGGGAGTAAAACCGGTTTCATTCGGAAATTTAATATCCCCATTTGTTCCAATAAGCTTTGCCCCATTTTGAACATAGTTACATGCTTTTACAAGCTTCTCATAGGAAATCTGACGGTCAATCCCCATTACAAGAACATCGCTCTGCTCATCGGTAATCTCTAATCCTTGCCCGATTAAAGCCGTGCGAATGCCAAGTTCACCGACAACATTCACTTTATTATTAGCACTCAACTTCGCTACATAGTCTGCAGTTGCAAGTGAGCTTGAATAAATATGATCAAGCGGTGCATCTACACCCATATCTTGTAAAACCTGCTGCAGTCTTTCGCGGGTTTTCGATGAATTGTTCGTTAAATAATACGGCTCTATTCCGTTCTCCTGCAGTAGGCGAACAAATTTCACGGCAGAGTCGATCGCTTCACTCCCCCGATAGATTTTCCCATCCAAATCAAAGCAGTACGCTTTATATGGAAACATTATGCCTGGTCCTCTGGTAAAAATGCTGAAACCGGTCCCAATTCATTCGTTAAGTAATCGTGAACTTTTGGTGAGAATTGCTTTAGTATATTTAAGTTTGCTGATAATACATTTAAAATTTCTTCACTATCTACAGCGATAAATTCACGAACGATCATTTTCCGTAACCCTACAACCGCTTTTAATGGTGCATCCATCTCTTCTGTAATTACTTTTTCATCAACGAAAATATCGATAATGTCTTCGTAGCTTCCAGGATCACGCATAATAAAGCCGTCAATCACCAAGTTCCCTACATCCATCATCGCTTCCATTACATTATGGCCGATACGTTGTAATGCCAGCTTATGAATATCATCTGCCAACCAATTCTCAGTCGATTCAAAAATCGCCAGTAACTCGTCCAAGTGTGCTAAGTTGTTTGTAATTTTATTTCTATCTACGAAGTACATAGATAAAGCCTCCATTCAATCAATAAAAGTTGATAGTGTTTTCCTATATATAGTACCATATTCTATAGAGATGGAAGGGGTACAAAACAAAATGGAACGATTTTTCTTATATGATGATGTAGAAGATACAAAAACGCGCTTCGTCAGCTTTGCAGGAAAGACTCAGCGTTATGATTTAGCCATATTGCAAAGTAGTCGCTTTTTCGGAAAAGTGCTTGTTCTTGATATCCAGTTCGGACGTTTCGCTATTATCGGAGCGGATGATGTGGAGGAGCCGGGTTATCTTGAGCATGTATATAACCGTACAGAAGAAGAGACGGTCGATTTACGTGAATATTTACGTGAACTATTAAGCTAAAAAAGAGGGGGCGCTATACGACGCCTCCTCTTTTGTACGTTATTCAGCTGATTCAACCGGCTCTTCTGCCTCAGTTTGTTGTGCAACTATTTGTTCTTTCTTTTGCTCTTGTGCACGGCCTGTTTTTCGCAGTATAAAATAGGCGCATCCAAAATTACAATATTCGTATAAATAGTCTTGAATCGTACTAATTTTTGTATCAAACGTAGATTTTTGATTTTTATCGTCAAAAAATCCTTTTAAACGTAGTTGACCGTATCCCCAGTCCCCTACAATATAATCATATTTCGATAAAATATCTGAGTATCGTGCGATAAAAGCATCTTCTTGAAAACCTTCCCGCACATTTTCGATCACTTCATAAGCATACCCATCTGCAATAATCAAACTAGACACCACCTATCTATTTCCATGTTAATGAATATTGAACATGAAAGCAATATTCACAACAAATTTTGTAGGTAAATATGGTGAAATTAGCTATAGTCCGTCTTTCGGCGAGTAGTATGATGCCCGCACAAATAAGTTAAACGTCTATTTTCTACAATGTAACACTTGATTGTTTTGCTGCATTCACTTGTTCATCTGCATGGTAACTACTGCGCACTAATGGACCTGCCTCACAATGGCTGAAGCCTTTTTCCATAGCGATTTTACGCAACTTTCCAAACTCGATTGGAGAGTAATATTTTTTTACCGGCAAATGTTTTTTTGTCGGCTGTAAATATTGGCCGATTGTCATAATATCTACATTGTTTGCACGCAGATCATCCATTACTTCATAGATTTCTTCTAATGTTTCTCCTAAACCAATCATTAAAGATGATTTGGTAGGAATATTCGGCT